>Ga0272447_1002371_pt1 | contig 10137 bp, 8 predicted proteins | sample YNPCB0133_FD_194589 | JGI IMG/M metagenome (GOLD analysis project Ga0272447, IMG submission 194589) | Hot spring microbial mat communities from Yellowstone National Park, WY, United States - YNP-CB-013-3 | ecosystem: Environmental > Aquatic > Thermal springs > Hot (42-90C) > Sediment | place...
TATTTCGTAAGATTGATCCTATAAAAAAACCGTCTTGGCATAGAGATTTAGTTTAGCAAATAAGCTTCTACGGTGTACAACGTATGCACAAAAATGATCATTTTCCACAAAATTCAACGTGATAGATGCAGGCATTGAAATCATGTCCGTCAAGCCTTCTGCTGACGAAATGTCAACTGGTGTTTCCTATTTCGAGCAGTTTGTCTGGGACCTGAAGCACCGTGGTGTCTCTGGCATTGACATTCCTGTGTTGGTGCTGGGCATAACAGCCTGAAAAACAGCATCCCGCCGGATGCTAGATACAATGTCGTACGCCACAGCCGGCTTGTACCCCCTTCCCGACCATCCCGGTTGTCTCACCTTTGGCGCGCGGCTTAAGATGAACAGCGCCGCTGGATGAAAACACCATTCCAGGCAGGCAGCAGAGACTTTTCCAGAAACCTGTCTCAACACGGCCTATGTTGAACGCACCCTGCTTTCACCTGGCATTCCCCGTAACCGACCTTGAAGCAACCCGTCGTTTTTATGTCGACGGCCTCGGCTGCACTCCGGGCCGGGCCTCAGAGCGGGCGCTGATCCTCAACTTCTTCGGGCACCAGCTTGTCGCCCATCTTGTCTATGAACCACCACCTCCGCAAACCGGTATCTACCCACGCCACTTCGGTATGGTGTTTCCCACGGAGACTGCCTGGGCCGATGTCGCAGCACGGGCAAAAGCGCAGGGACTACGTTTCCGTCACCCTCCACGAGTCCGCTTTCCCGGTGAACCAACCGAGCACCGCACCTTCTTCCTAGAAGACCCATCGGGCAACCTGCTGGAGTTCAAGCATTACACTAACCCTGAAGCTGTCTTTGGCTGCGTCGAACTCCCTGAAGTTGGCGATGACACTGACAAATAAGCGTGGCTATGCCTTCTCGACACCAACACCATCGTAAGTGGACATGTGTGCTCTGCTTGCTCGGTTGGCTGAGCAGCATTCTCCAGCTTCCAACACCTGCCCAAATCCCCTATCGCACACCCCCCAAAGCAATTGCCGACCTGGTGGACGCTCCACTGCCACCCGTAGCCCTGCCCAGTCCGCAACGGCACTGGTTGCTGTTGGCTGACCGTCCTGCCCTGCCGCCCATTGCCGAAGTCGCCCAACCCGAACTCCGCCTAGGTGGTATCCGCTTCAATCCAAAAACCAACGGTCCCAGCCAACCGTCCTACCTAACCGGCCTCACCTTGGTGCGCCTGACAGACGGGACGAAACGCCGTGTGGCTGGACTTCCCAACCCGGCGCGCTTGGGTGACCTCAGTTGGTCGCCGGACGAACGCTACCTAGCTATGACCCACACCACGGATGACCGCGTCGAACTGTGGCTGCTCGATGTCGAAAAAGCCGCCGTGCGCCGCCTGGGTGATTTCCAGCTCAACGCCATCGCCGGACGCCCCTTCCAGTGGCTTCCCAACAGCCAGGCGCTGCTGTGCCGAATCGTACCGGCCAAGCGCACAGCGCCGCCGTCACCCCCAGCCGTGCCAGACGGGCCCATCGTGCAGGAAAACCGCGGACGGGTCACGGCCGCCCGTACCTTCCAGGACCTGCTGCGCAATCCCTACGACGAAACACTGTTTGATTACTACCTTACGGCCCAACTCGTCCGGGTTGACCTGAACGGCCGCACCAAGCCCCTTGGTGCGCCTGCCATTTTCCAAAGCGCTACACCATCACCCAACGGGCAGTACTTTCTGGTGCAGATATTGCACCGCCCCTATTCCTACACCCTGCCGGCAAGCTATTTCCCTAGCCGGATTCAGGTCTGGGACGAAAACGGAAACGTTGTCCGCGAAGTTGCCGACCTGCCGCTTCGGGATGACATCCCGACAAGCTTTGATGCCGTTGCCAAAGGCCCCCGCAACGTACAGTGGCGCAGCGATGCCCCGGCTACGCTTGTCTGGGTGGAAGCTCAGGACGAGGGCAACCCGGCCATCAAGGCCGACCTCCGAGACCGCCTTTTCTTCCTGCCTGCCCCGTTTGTCGGCACCCCCACCCCCAGCCTTGGCTTTGCCCATCGTTTTCTGGCCGTCCAGTGGCACAGCGGACAGTTGGCGATTGCCTACGAAGGCTGGCGCAAGACGCGCCTACGTCGGGCTTGGCGATTCCAACCAGACGCCCCCAGCACTCCGCCAACGCTCATCCACGAACACTCGACCGAAGACCGATATGGCGACCCCGGCAGCTTTCTTACGGCTATAGCTCCCGACGGCACGCTCCGCCTGCTTTCACCCGATGGCGGCAAAACGCTCTACCTGACTGGCGAAGGTGCTTCACCGGAAGGCGACCGCCCCTTTCTGGATCGCTTCGATGTGGCAACCGGTCAAACAACGCGGCTGTGGCGGTCAGAACCACCCTACTACGAAAGCCCCATCGCCCTGCTTGATCCGGCAGCCAGGCGCCTCCTTCTCACACGCGAGTCGCCAACCATGCCCCCTAACTATTTCATCCGGGACATGGCAACAGGCCAGATGACGGCGCTCACGGACTTCCCTCACCCGACGCCGCAGCTCATCGGCATCCAGAAAGAGCAAATCCGCTACAAACGGGCCGACGGCGTTGATCTGACGGCAACGCTGTACCTGCCGCCCGGCTATGACCCCCGGCGCGACGGCCCCCTGCCGCTGATGATGTGGGCCTACCCCCAGGAATTCGTCAGCGCTGCCGCTGCCAGCCAGGTACAAGGGTCGCCCTACCGGTTTGTCCGTGTTAGCTACTGGGGGCCGCTTTTCCTGTTGACGCAAGGGTATGCCGTTCTCGATGACCCATCCTTCCCCATCGTGGGCGAAGGCGGCCGCGAGCCGAATGACACCTACATCGAACAGCTTGTGGCTTCGGCTAAGGCAGCCATTGATGAGTGTGTCCGACGCGGTGTCGCTGATCCCAACCGCGTCGCCATCGGTGGACATTCCTATGGGGCGTTTATGACGGCCAACCTGCTGGCTCACTCGCGGCTGTTCCGCGCCGGCATTGCCCGCAGCGGCGCCTACAACCGGACGCTCACGCCCTTTGGCTTTCAGGCCGAAGAGCGTACCTACTGGCAGGCTCGCGAAGTGTATCAGCGCATGTCGCCGTTCAACTACGCCGACCAGATACGCGACCCGCTGCTGCTGATTCACGGCGAAGCCGACGACAACTCCGGGACCTTTCCCATTCAGAGCGAACGGTTGTTTCAAGCCATCAAGGGCCTTGGTGGGACAGTACGGCTCGTCATGCTGCCTCACGAACGCCATAGCTACCGGGCGCGCGAATCCATCCTGCACATGCTCTGGGAGATGCACACCTGGTTGGAAGAACACGTCAAGCAGGCCAAGCCCTTGGAAGCAGAAAGGAAGTCAGCCGAAGCTGCCCCCGGACAACCAGAACGCCCCTCACTGGATACGTGACACAACCATGGAAGCAGCCCTAAATCCTTCGTCACATTATTTCCATTCGCACCGCCTCAAGCTGCATTACTGGGACTACGGCGGGCCTGACACCCGTCCGCCACTGATTTTGGTTCACGGCACGCAGGACCACGCGCGCAGTTGGGACAACTTCGCACGTGAGTTCTGCCGCGAGTACCACGTCTACGCCCTTGACCTGCGCGGCCATGGCGACAGCGCGTGGGTGGAAGGTGCGATGTACGCTTTCCCGGAGTTCATGCTCGACCTGGTGGCCTTTGGCGGTGTCGTGCAGCGGTTTCCGGCGGCCATTGTCGGGCACTCGCTGGGCGGCATCGTGGCTATGCACTACGCCGGCGCGTTTCCCGAACGGGTCTCAGCCGTTGTCAACATCGAAGGCTGGGGGCCGCCGCCGGCAACCAGGACGAAGACCTACACGGAACGGCTGCGAACATGGGCGGAACAGGTGCTGGCTGCCGAAAGCCGGACGCCGCGTCGATATGCCTCCATCGAGGAAGCCACGGCCCGGATGAAAGAAGCCAACCCGCATCTTTCTGACGCCATGGCCGCGCATCTGACACGCTACGGCACCAACCGCACGGCAGACGGCAGTCTCATCTGGAAGTTCGATCCCTACCTGCGCAACCTGCCGCCGCTGGGCTTGCCAACCGAATTGGCCAAGGAACTCTTCGCCGCCGTGCAATGCCCGGTACTGTGCATCCGAGGCGCGAAAAGCTGGGCGGCCAATCTGGCCCAAAGCCCGCAGCTTCAGATGATTGAGCGGATGCAGTACGTTGAAATCCCTGAAGCCGGCCACTGGGTTCACCACGACCAGTTTGAAGCCGTCGTGGAAGTAACACGCCGTTTTCTGGCTGCCGTGTAGTCGCCGGTCGCCTTCACACATCTAGGAAACAAGCTTTGTCAGGCGGTTGAGCGTGTCCTGAAAATCGGCCTTTTCGCTTGTGGACTGCCGCAGAAACTGATTGACGGCATCTATTTTGGAAATAGCGTAGTCGGTGCGCTTATCCTTGCCGCTTTTGTAAGCTCCGATAAGAATGAGGTCTTTCTGGGACTCGTAAGCATCAAGGATGTCGCGCAGCTTCATGGCTTTGGCAATGTGTTCCTTGTCGGCCACAGCCGTCATAACGCGCGACACCGAGTGCCGCACATCAATCGCCGGATAATGCCCGGCTGCTGCCAGCGCCCGTGAGAGAATGATATGTCCGTCGAGAATCGAGCGGGTTTCGTCGGCGATGGGCTCTGTCATGTCGTCGCCCTCGACCAGAACGGTATAAAACGCCGTGATCGAGCCCCGCTGGGAGTTGCCCGTCCGTTCAAGCAGCTTGGGTAATTCGCTGAACACCGAGGGGGGAAAACCGGCGCGTGCCGGCGGCTCACCTGTAGCCAGACCAACTTCGCGCAGCGCACGCGCAAAGCGCGTCACCGAATCCATCATCAGCAGCACTTTCTTGCCCTGGTCGCGGAAGTATTCGGCAATGGCTGTGGCCACGTGGGCGGCCTTGAGGCGTACCAGCGATGGCTCGTTTGAAGTGGCAACCACGATAACCGAGCGTTTGAGACCTTCCGGGCCGAGGTCATGTTCGAGAAAGTCGCGCACTTCGCGGCCACGTTCCCCGATGAGGGCAATGACGTTGACTTCCGCCTCCGTGTTACGCGCCAGCATCCCTAGCAGCGTGGATTTCCCTACTCCGGCGGCTGCAAAGATTCCAACGCGCTGCCCTTCGCCAACCGTCAAAGTCGCATCTATGGCGCGCACCCCGGTGACGAAGCGCTTGGTTACACGTTGGCGCTTCATCGGATCAGGGGGCCGGGCTGTGACGGCCACTTCAACGGCCTGCCGGATAGGCCCCTTGCCGTCCATAGGCTCTCCGAGCCCATCAAGCACCCGCCCCAGCAGCTCATCACTTACTCGTACCTTGAGCGATCCGCCAGTCGAAATGACCTCTGCCCCCATGGCGACATCCTGCAACTCGCCCAAGGGCATAAGAATAATCTCCGACCCGCGAAACCCGACGACTTCTGCTTTGAGGTCCTGCGCCCGGTGCGGCGACCGAATCAGGCACAGTTCCTCAATACGGGCGCCCGGCACAGAAGCCCGCACTAACAAACCGACCAGTTCGGTTACACGTCCCCGCACTTCCACCGAGGGCAACCAATCAAGCGCCTGAACATAGGGTGACAAATCGAGTTTTGGTAACGCCGTGGTTTCCATTGCCCGCTCCAAGCCTCCGGTTTTAGCTTCAACACCACGGGATCATAGCGGCCAACGCCTCTTTTTCCGACAGGCGATGCCAACCAAACCTGCGCACCTATCCTTGAAAAATCTTTCTCCTCCCCTTTTGTTGCCTGTGAAAAAATGCGCTATTGTGCGCGGCCGAATCTACTGATTCCCGGTCAAGGAAGCTCACACCATGTCGGCTGCCATTGCAGGGACGCCGGAAGGCGTCACATCAGAAAAGCACTTTTTTGGACATCCCATTGGTTTGATGACCCTGTTTTTCACCGAACTGTGGGAGCGCTTCAGCTACTACGGGATGCGAGCGCTTCTTGTTTTGTACATGACGGCTAGCCGCGAAAACGGTGGACTAGGCTACTCCAATGCGCGGGCGGCGTTGGTCTATGGTACGTACACCTCCGCCGTCTATCTGCTAGCCATGCCCGGTGGCTGGGCGGCTGACCGGCTGCTGGGTTTGAAATATGCCGTCTTTATTGGCGGCATCATTATTGCCGCCGGGCACTTCTCCATGGCTTTCGAGTCGGAAGTAGCCTTTTACACCGGTCTCGTCCTGATTGTGCTCGGCACGGGTCTTTTGAAACCCAACATCAGTGCCATTGTCGGGCGGCTTTACCGGCCGGAAGACCAGCGCCGGGATGCCGGCTTCTCGATCTTTTACATGGGCATCAACATCGGAGCGTTTCTTGCCCCGCTGGCATGCGGTTTTCTGGCCCAATCGGAAGCATGGAAACGCACTATTGCCGGCTGGGGCTTTCAACCGAGTTCAAGCTGGCACTGGGGCTTTGCCGCTGCCGGCATCGGGATGACACTGGGGCTGGTGCAGTACATTGTCGGATTCAAGTACTTGGAGGGTATCGGCGAACGTCCGGTGCGTGAAGATGGCAACGCAACACCGGTCTGGCAGGGGCTGGCCTCCTACCTGGCCGTGGCCTTTGCCCTGTTTGCCATCGTTGCGGGCCTTCAGCAGCTCCACGGGCTGGTTGTGGGCCGTCTGGGCAATGCGGCCGGCTATGCCTACATCGCTTTGGTCTTTGCCGGCATCATTGCCCTAGTCTGGTTTTCTTTCCTCCGTACCCTGGCGGAAGAAGAACTCAAACGGATGCTGGCGATTGTGTATTTTTTCCTGGCCTCGATTGTGTTCTGGGCGCTTTTCGAGCAGGCCGGGTCGAGCCTCAACCTCTATGCCGACCGGCTGACGGACTGCCGCATCTTTGGTTTTGCATTTCCTTCGAGCTACTTCCAGTCGCTCAACCCCATACTCATTATTTTGCTGGCGCCGGTCTTTGCCTGGCTCTGGGTGCAGTGGGGTGACCGGCAGCCTTCCAGCCCGGCCAAGTTTTCCATCGGCATCCTGTTGGTTGGCGTCGGCTTCATTGTGGCAGCCGTGGGCATAGCCTTTCTCAACGGCGGCAAGCTGAGTCCGTGGTGGCTGGTGGCCGTCTATCTCATCCACACGCTGGGCGAACTATGCCTGAGTCCGGTGGGACTGAGTACGATGACCAAGCTGGCCCCGGAACAGCTAAGCGGGCTAGTGATGGGGATATGGTTTCTAGGGCCGACCTTCGGCAACTACATTGGCGGTCTCATTGCCGGCCACTTCGACGAAAGCCACCCGGAAAGCGTCGGTTCACTGTTTTACCAGGTGGCGGCGACTGGGATCGTAGTTTCCGTGGTGGCGTTTGCCCTCACACCGTTCATCCGCCGGCTCATGGGTAACGTGCGTTAGAGCGATTGCTATTGGACGAAGCGGTGTCGAAACCCATGGCAGGACTGAAGACAACAACCACTGAAGCCAATCCACACAATTTTGCCCAGCGCTATCCCCTTGCAGCGTGTCTGCTGCGGGTCTTTCTGGTGCTGTTCACTCTGGGACTGCTGGGCTACATCGGCGCGGGCATGTACTTCTACACCCGCCAGTACGCCATGGTGTTCCGTGCCATTGCCCGTGGGGAACAGGCTCGGCGACAAGTAGCGCCGCCGCTAGGCGCAAGCTACGTCACGTTTTCGGCAGCGCATGGCGAAACCATCGCGGCGTTGTTCGGCCCAGCGCTCGACGAACACGGCAACCGGGTGCTTCCCGATGCCGCCCGCCGTCCGACCCTGCTGTTCTTCTATGGCGTCGGCGAATACCTCAACTATCCGTTTCTCCGTAATCAGATCGAAGTCTTCCGCCGCGCTGGGTTCAATGTCTTCGTGCCGGAATACATCGGGTTGGGCCTCAGCAGCGGGGAGCCAAGCGAACAGGGGCTGTATGACACGGCGCTGGCCGCCTATGAGTACCTTAGGCAGCGGCCGGACATTGACCCACAGCGGATTTTCATTGTCGGGCATTCACTGGGCGGGGCGCCGGCCGTGGATTTGGCGGCGCGGGTGATGCCGGCCGGATTGATAACCTTAGCAACCTTTACCTCCCTTCCCGACATTGCTGCGCTGCGCTACCCGATGTTTCCCTGCCGCTATCTGACGCGCATCCGCTGTCCGAACATCGAAAAAATCCGCCTTGTGCACGCACCCATTCTCATCCTGCATGCCGAAAACGACACAACTGTGCCGCTCTGGATGGCTGAAGCGCTGACTCGGTCGGCTTTTGAAGGTGGCAACCAACATGTGGTGCAGATCACCATCCCCGGTGGGAATCACGACACTACTTTTGCCCTGCCCCACGGAGAAGCCATCCGTGCCATGCAGGCGTTTGCTGGGATCGCACCTGGGCGCTCAGAGCTGCTGCCGCAACTGGCTCATGTCGGAGGTGGCTTTGCTTCTGCTTCTTCAGCCGCCGTGCGTAAGATAGCGGTCGGGACAACCACTGCCACTACGATGAACAAACAGTAGCCCAGCGCCAGAAGAACGCTACTGCGCGGACCGTATCGCCCACGGGATAGGAAAAACGTCCAGAAGGTGGCCACGCTTACCTCGACCAGTGGCAACAGCAAGAGGCGGCGGTTGGCAACCGGATCAAGCCCGATGAGAAAGTACGCTGCCGCAACAACGCACAGGGCAATGCCATACTGCTGCGTCATCGCCGGGTCTTTGATCTCCCAGCCGTAGAAGCTAGCCGCTGCGTCCTGAAAAAAGAGCGCCATGAGCGCGTTGATCAGATCGACGCCGGCAAGCAGAAAGAACACGGCTTGCAGCCAGTAGCGGGCATAGGTAGCCGACTTAGGAAATGTTGTAGGATTCGCACGTCCCATGCTTTTCAAGCTACATTCCACTCGGCCTGCCGACAATCTCCTTTGCCGTTAGCCAAGTCCGTTATCTTGCCGAACATGGAGCTAGGTAAGCCATGACCGAACCTCACGCCATTGAGTCCCACCAGCATGAAACCAGACAGTTTCCACCGCCGCCGGACTTTGCCCAACAAGCCAACGTCACGCCGGAACTCGCCGCCCAGCTCTATGCCGAAGCCGAAGCCGACTTCGAGGCCTTTTGGGCTAAACAGGCGGCTGCCCTCGACTGGATAACACCGTGGAAACAGGTTCTGGAGTGGAACCCACCCCACGCCAAGTGGTTCGTGGGCGGCAAGCTCAACATTGCCGCTAACTGCCTTGACCGCCACCTGAAAACCTGGCGACGCACGAAAGCAGCCATCGTGTGGGAAGGTGAGCCGGGCGATACCCGGACGCTGACCTACTGGGAGCTGCACCGTGAAGTCTGCCGATTTGCCAACGTCATGAAGAAGTTTGGCGTCCGGGCCGGTGACCGTGTGGCCATCTACATGCCAATGACGCCAGAGATCGCCATTGCGATGTTGGCCTGCGCCCGTATCGGGGCCACCCATTCCGTCGTCTTTGGCGGTTTTTCAGCCGAAGCCCTGCGCGACCGCATCAACGATGCCGGGTGCAAGCTCGTCGTCACGGCTGACGGCTGCTGGCGACGCGGGACAGAAGTTCGCCTCAAACCAGCCGTGGACCTAGCCCTTGAGCAAGCGCCAACGGTCGAAACATGTATCGTGCTGCGACGCACCGGCTCGAAGGTGGACATGCAACCCGGACGCGATCACTGGTGGCACGAAATGCTCGAAACGGTAGGCGACGACTGTCCGCCGGAAGCGCTCGACGCCGAACACCCTTTGTTCATCCTCTACACCAGCGGCACGACTGGCAAACCCAAGGGTATCATGCACACAACGGGTGGCTATCTGACGCAGGTGGCAGCCACGGCCCGCTGGGTGCTCGACCTGAAGGACGATGACCTGTACTGGTGCACGGCCGATGTCGGCTGGGTGACAGGCCACAGCTATGTCGTCTATGGGCCGCTGGCCAACGGGGCCACGGTGATGATGTATGAAGGTGCGCCTAACTACCCTGAACCAGATCGCTTCTGGCGCATCGTGGATCGCCACGGCGTGACGATTCTTTACACGGCTCCGACGGCCATTCGGGCGTTTATTCGGTGGGGCGAGCAGTGGGTGCTGAAACATCGTCTCGACAGCCTGCGCCTGCTCGGTACGGTCGGCGAACCA
>Ga0272447_1002372_pt1 | contig 10136 bp, 6 predicted proteins | sample YNPCB0133_FD_194589 | JGI IMG/M metagenome (GOLD analysis project Ga0272447, IMG submission 194589) | Hot spring microbial mat communities from Yellowstone National Park, WY, United States - YNP-CB-013-3 | ecosystem: Environmental > Aquatic > Thermal springs > Hot (42-90C) > Sediment | place...
CTGAAGAATGATTTCGGGCTCTGGTATTCATGGTTTCTAGGCATGTTATGCGGCGGAATCCTGCCGCAGGCGGCTGGGTACGACGAGCAGTGGACTGTGTCCGTACAGCACACCGACGAAGATATCGAGAAAACCATTGAGGTGATGAAAGATGTTGTGGAGAAGCTGAAGTCCGGCCCCTACACACCCCTCAAGGTCGAAGAGGTCCTCTAACCGCATCGCTGCGTGAAGCCTATCTACCTTATACCTGTTATTGATGTGTAAAGCTGGCTTGGTGTCAGAGGTGTTTTATCGACCAGCACTTTATGGGAGAGGGCGTCCTCCACTGCGTTTACGATTGCCTGAGTAAGGCCTATGGTTGCCAGCTCCCCTACACCCTTGGTCCCGAGCTCATTGGGGGCAGGTGTCTCCGTGAAGGCTATCACGGTCTCGGGGATTTCCGTGGCCGACGGGATCATGTAGTCGGATAGGCTGGATGTTAGGAGTGAGCCGTCGCTGCTGTAGACAACCTCCTCTAGAACCGCCTGTCCTAGGGCTTGGGCCGCTCCACCATATATCTGGCCCTCCACAAGCAACGGGTTGATTATTCTACCAATATCGTTTACGAGGTATAGCTTGAGGGGGGTTACTTTGGTTGTCTCCGGGTCCACCTCGACTACGGCAAGGTAGGCTCCGAACGGATAGGTAAGGCTTGGTTTGTAGAAGCCTGTCGCCGTCAACCCCATCTCAACCCCCTCAGGAACACCGCCCTGGTCATAGGCCGTTGCAGCAACCTCGTCAAAAGAGACACCTTTCTCGGGGCTGTCCCTCACGTAGAACCTGCCAGCCTCAAACACTATGTCCCGCGGCGAGGCTTCAAGCATTCCCGCCGCTATCGAAACCATCTTCTCCCTAACCTTCTCGCAAGCTCTCAGTATCGCGTGGCCTCCTGCTGTAAGCGTCCAGCTCCCTGCTGTCCCAGACCCCTGCGGAACGGCGTCCGTATCGCCGTGCACTACCATTATCCTCTCCATCGGCACCCCGAAGAAGTCAGATACTATCTGCGTGAACGCGGTCGCATCCCCCTGTCCGTGTGGGGAGGTGCTGGTGTAGACGATAATGTTTCCTGAAGGCTCGACCTTAACATAAGCGGACTGGTAGCTGAAGTTACATACTTCAACGAAGGTTGAAAGACCCAGCCCGACCAGCCTCCCACGCATACGGGCCTTCCTCACTTCCTCGACCAGCCTCTCATAGCTGGAGATATCCAGGAGTTTTTCAAGCGCTTTTTCGTAGTCGCCTGTGTCGTATTCAAAGTCTGTGGGTGTCTTGTATGGGAACATATGTTTTTGGATGAAGTTCCTACGCCGTATTATTATCGGGTCTACTTTCAGCTCAGCGGCTATACGGTCCATCAGCCTTTCGATAAAGTAGGACGCCTCGGGTCTTCCAGCCCCTCTGTAGGCGTCGGTGCCGTTCTTGTTCGTGAAGACCTCGACCACCTCCAGGTCTACGGCAGGTATCTTATAGGCTCCAACTATCATGTTGGCCGCTGTTATCGGGTTGTCCTGAGTATAAGCGTAGTTGTACGCGCCTATGTCTGCCGTTATTCTGCACTTGAGTGCTGTTATGTGTAGGTCTCTGTCCAAGGCGGCCTCCATCTCGGCCACCATGTCCCTGCCGTGTGTGGTGGTCTGCAAATTTTCTGTACGGCTCTCAAACCACTTAACAGGCCTACCCAGCTTCATCGCAAGCCATGGCACGACGACGTACTCAGGATACATGGCGAGCTTTGACCCAAAACCACCGCCCACATTAGGTGTTAAAACCCTTATCGCGGTCTCCGGCATACCTAGACATCCCGCTATCCAGGTCCTGTGCTGGTGGGGTGTCTGCGACGAAAGCCAGATGGTCAGCCTCTTGCTTGAGCTGTCATAGCTGGCTAAAACACCGCGAGGCTCCATGGCAACAGCTGCAAGTCTCTGTATCTTGAAAACAGCCTTGACAACCCTGTCAGCGCTCTCAAATGCTTGTCTGACGTCACCGCTGCTGTGGGTCCAGCGCAGACATGTGTTGGTCCCGAATTCTTCATGGATTAACGGCGCCCCCTCCTTTACAGCTTCTTCAACGCTCATTAAGGGCTGTAATTGTTCATACTCCACCTCAACAAGCTCAGCCAAGTCGGCCAGCGAATATCTGTCAGCCCCCACCAGAACGGCAACAGGCTCGCCGACAAACCTAACCTTATCAACTGCCAGCGGCAGGAACTTCGGCGTGTTGCTGCCCTTGTAAACACTTCCAACAGGGAGCGGGTTCAGCATGATGTCACGTCCGCTGTAAAAAGCTAGGGCGCCTTCCTTTAAGGCCTTCACACCGTTAATCTGTTTTATGCGTGCGTGAGCGTAGGGGCTGCGGATAAAGTGGGCGTAAACCATGTTTGGCAGGGTTAGGTCGTCTAGAAATTTTGCAAAACCTGTTACCAACGGGTAGTCTTCTACACGTTTTACAGGTGTGCCGACAAGCATGTTTGTCTCTTTTACTTGGAGCGTTTATAAGGCTTTACTAAACCGGATGGGCGGTGTAGTTTACACCTATCCCGCGCTTCTCGAGTTCCTGGATGAATATATCGGGGTTGTATGCCTTCTCCGGAGGCAGGACCCCTCTGTCCTCAACTTGGCCCCGTGCGATAAGCTCCGCGCCCACCGAGAGAGGTATGCCGACGTTGTTGTAATATGCATTCACTCCCCATCTGTCCATTGACGGGTGGCTGTTTTTCATAACAACTTTTGTCCTAACTCCGTTACGCACCCCTACCACCTCTACGTGCAGTCCATAGCCCCAGAGCCTAGTTGTCTTCGCCTGCGGCATGTTAAGCAGAACTTCCTGAAAGAGCTGGAGGGGCAAAACCCTTCTCCTGCCGACCTTTACAGGCTTCCCTGAGTAGAAACCGTAGTCGAGGAGAAATCTAAGCATGTTCATCGTCTCATGTGGCCATGTCCCTTTGACCTCCACCTTTCTAACCGATGGAAAACTTCTCGGTATTGTTTTTGTCTCCGGGTGTGGCACGTAGTAGACCTCATGCCGTCCTATGGGATGGCCGAAATCAACCAACTCGGCTCCGGCGAAAGGCGGTACGTGTTTGAACGTGCCGTCGAAGTATACGCGTTCAGGGTTGTTTGGCTCAAACTCCCACAGAGTTGTCTCCAGCAGACCGGGCGAGGGGGCTGTGGCCCTGAATGCGGCCCAACATATCTTGACCTCCTCCAGCCTGTCTAGGATTTTCCCCGCCTTCGACACCATGATGTTCGTGATTCCCGGGGTTGCTCCAACCCCCGCCACGAACACTATACCCCGCCCCCTAGCCTCAGCATCCATTGCGAACTGCTCCTCAACGCTTGAAACATCGCATCCACTTACGCCAGCAGAGACACAAGCCCTCGTTACAGCCACGTCATATTTGAAGGGCAGCGCGTTCATCACGACGTCAAAACCCTTAACAACCTTACGCAGCTCAGCGATTTTACCCGCGTCAACCTTTACAACGCCAAGCCGTCTATCACCAATCTCCCTAACAACCCTTCTGGCCCTAGCCACATCAATATCACCCACCACGACCTCGTCAAAGGGACCGTGTTTCAAAACATCCTCCAAAGCCGCGCGGCCCACAGAGCCAACACCGCCCAGAGCCAGAATACTGTAACCAGCCATGGATGGAGGGGCCAGTCCCTGGATTTAAGCGGTTTTACATCATAACCGAAGACTTATATCGGTTTGCTTGAACAGGGTTCGCTATGAAGACCAGTGAGATAACGGCACGCCGGGACAGCTACCTGATACGGGGAATCGTTCCCCGTGAGCCAGTGGTTGTTGCACGCGCGCAGGGTGTTTACGTGGAGGATGTTGAGGGGAACAGGTTTGTAGACCTTTTCTCAGGCATAGGGACGAACAACTTTGGACACTGTCATCCCGAAGTTGTGAGGGCTGTTGTTGAGCAGGTGAGTAGGCACATGCATGTCTCGGGTTATTACACACACCTGCCGGAGGTTGAGCTGGCTGAGAAGCTTATCTCAATCGTTCCAAAAAGCCTGCGAAAGGTCTTTTTCTGCAACAGCGGGACAGAGTCTGTAGACGGCGCGGTTAAGTTTGCGAAAAAGCTGGCAGTAATGGAGGGAAGGCAAGGTAACGCGGTGATTGCGCTTGAGGGCTCCTTCCATGGCAGGCTCTCACTAACACTAACCCTTACGGGACAGAGAAAATACAAGGCAAAGCTCGGCAACTACGCCAACTACCCTGGCATAATCCACGCACCCTGCCCATACTACTACCGGTACGGGGGAAGCTACTCTGAGAAAGAGTTCGGTGAAAGGTGTGCAGACAGGGTTGCCGACATAATCGACCACTACAGCGCAGGCGATGTCGCAGCTGTGATAGCGGAGCCGATACTGGGTGAGGGGGGTATTATCGTGCCACCTCCAACATATCTGCCGCGTCTTGAGAAGATATGCCGCGAACGCGGGGTGCCATTGATAGTCGACGAGGTGCAGACTGGGTTTGGGAGGACTGGGAGGATTTTCGCCTCAGAGCACTGGGGTATCCAGCCTGAGATAATGTCTATGGCGAAGGCCCTCGGAGCCGGCCTCCCGCTTGGGGCGATAGCTGTCTCCGAGAGGGTCGACAACGCCTTGGAGCCCGGAGACCACTTCAACACATTTATGGGAAATCCAGTCTCCTGCGCCGCAGGCCTCGCGGGAATCAATGTCCTGCTACGTGACAGACTGTATGAAAACGCAGCCAGGCAGGGTGAGGCCTTCATGAGGGTTTTGAGGGAGGCCATGGAGGAGATACCTGTTATCGGGGATGTTAGGGGTTTAGGACTGATGATAGGGGTTGAGCTTGTTCAGGACCAGAGGACTAGAAAGCCCGCGCCCGAGATAGCGGACAAGGTCAAGGCCATCATGAGAGGTAAAGGCTTCCTCATAGGGGTTGGCGGCCTGTTTAAGAATGTCTTAAGGCTCCAGCCACCTCTGGTTATAGACAGCGAGACGACTGCTAGGGCGGGGGAGGCTCTTATCGCCAGTGTAAAACAAGCGATAACTAGCTAGCTGTAAAACTTTTTATCAAAGACAGCCCAAAACAGCATCAGCCCTAGGGTGGGACAGTGTTAAGCCATCGCCATGATGAGGTTGGCTACCCCCGCTGCCGGGCCGCTGGTGTTTTGTCGTGAACACGATGCTTGTGGGCGCTGGGTCCGTGGGCGAGGTTATAGCCCGACATCTCGTCGGTGACAGCAGAATATCGCTGTCACTTCTCGACTTAGACGAGGCAAGGTTAAGGGTTTTGAGGCGACGTCTCGGTGGTAGAAAGATTAGCACATATACGGCTGACATAGCTAAAGCCTCAGAGTTTGAGGAAATTGTGAAGGGGCATGAGCTGCTTGTTAACGCCGCCACACCACGTCTGAACAAATTCTTGATGGACATTTGTCTCAAACACGGGTTAAACTACATCGACTTAGCCAGCGACGACCTTCGGCAACAGCTTTCACAACATACCAGATGGAGGAGAAAAGGGCTGAAAGCACTAATCTGCTTAGGCGAGGACCCGGGACTCTCAAACATATACGTCAAGCTGGCAGCCGGAAGGCTCAAAAACATCGTAGCAGTCAAGGTTAGAGACGGCGAGTTTTCAAAGAGCAGGAAATACGAAATCGCTCCTCTCTTTTCACCACAGGTTTTCTTAGGCGAACTTCTGAACCCTGCCTACGTTTACGTAAACGGCAGATATAGACGTATGCCGCCGCTGAGTGGGAGAGAAATATATGAATTCCCCGAACCCGTCGGGAAACAGACCGTGTATTCTATGAGTCATGAGGAGGTCTTTACACTGCCGCGCTACTTCAAGTCGTTAAAGTATGTCGACTTCAAGCTTAACCTGTCGGAAGAGTTCGTGCACTCGGTCAAGCTTTTGAAGAAGTTGGGTATTCTGAGCTCGCGGAGGGTTTGGGTGCGGGGGGTCAGGGTATCTCCCCGCGACGTATTCCTAACACTTCTTCCGAAGCCTTATGATGTTGCGGGAAAGGTTGAGGGTTATGCGGCGTTGGCGGTGGAGGCAGTAGGCCGTGAGGGAGGTGTGCGTAAAGAATTAACACTGTTCACATACATGGGCCATGAGGAGGCCTACAGCCTGTTTAGAACAAATGCAACAGCATACCTGACGGGGACCGTTCCCGCTGTCGTGGCTTCGATGGTCGCACGAAACATGGTTGAGGAGAGCGGTGTGCTCACCCCAGAGATGCTTGAGCCGGAGCCCATTGTAAAACTCCTTTCAGAGAAACATGTTAAGAGCTTTGTCAAAACAGCCGAAGAGGGGGTTCTGCCCCTATCTTGAGCTACCAGCGCTGTATCACGATTTTTCTGTCTGTGAAGAAGTTTATCGTGTCGGCTTGGGCGTGGAGTGTGCCGAAGAAGGAGGATTTTCTACCGCCGAACGGGAAATATGCCGCAGGGGCTGCTACGCCGATGTTTACCCCGACGTTCCCGACGTTGACCTCCTTCCTGAACCTGTCTGCAACAGCTCCGCTGGAGGTGTATATGCAGGCCATGTTACCGTAGTCCGTTCCACGGTTTATGATGTCAATGGCCTCGTCAAGGTTAGACGCCTCGATTATACTTGCGACGGGCCCGAATATCTCTGTCTTCGCCACCTCCATGTCAGGTGTCACGTTGTCTAGGATTGTTGGGCCCAGGTAGAACCCGTAGGGGTAGTTTTCCACGGTTGTCTCACGTCCGTCAAGGATTAGTTCAGCCCCCTCATCCAAGCCCTTCTCTACATACATCCTAACTTTCCTCCTAGCTGTCTCCAAAACCAGCGGCCCCATATCCGTCCCAGGCTCAAGCCCATGCCCAACCTTAAGTCTCGCAGCAGCCTCGGTAAAATGCCTCTTGACACGTTCACCGTTCTGGCCTACGACCAAGAGGTTTGAACCCGCCAGACACCTCTGTCCGGTGTTGCCGAAGAAAGAGGATATGATTGACGGCATGTAGCCGAGGTTTGCATCGGGCATAACTATGATTGAGTTTTTCGCACCCCCCTGCGCTATTACCCTCTTACAATGCTCTCCGGCGAGGCGGTAGACGTTTCGCGCGGCAGCAGTGGAGCCTACGAACGAAACACCTACAACATCTCTATGCTTGATGAGTCCCTCGACCGTTTCTCTGCCGCCGTGTATGATGTTTAGAACTCCGGCTGGAAGTTTCACCTCCTTCTCCATCAGCTCAGCCACGTAGTTCATGGGGAGCGGCGTGATCTCACTTGGTTTGACAACAACGGTGTTTCCGAGAACTAATGCGTAGGGGATGAACCAGAAGGGTATCATTATCGGGAAGTTGAACGGCGAAACTATTGCGAATACGCCGAGAGGCTCCCTGACCATGTATTCGTCAATTCCGTCAGCGACCCTGTCCAACACCTCGCCCTTAGCCAGCGTGTGGGCAGCCGAGATAGCCATGTCTATGTTCTCGATGGCCCGCCTGATGTCTCCGCGGCTCTCCTCAAGCGTCTTCCCGTGGTTTAGCGTGTTTATCCTCGCCAAGTCCTCAAAATGTCTTTCAAACATCTGCCTCAGCCTGAAAAGGTACTGTACACGCTCGGGTAAAGGGAGCCTGCTCCACTTCCCGAAGGCCTGCTGTGCAGCCGCCACCGCCTCATCAACCTCCGACAACGTGCTGTACGGGACTGTCCCCAAAACTCTGCCGCTACCGGGGTCATATATCTCCCCATTCTTCTCCGACTCGGATTCTTTCCACATGCCTCCAATGTAGTTCTTCAGACGGCCGTAGCCCTCAGAACCCGACATAGTCGGATACCGCTGACGGCTCTAGCTGATATAAGCTTTTTGGTTCTCCAACTGATTGAACGGTTTTGGACGGCTGGGCTTGTTAAGTTGGACAAGACTTATATAGGGTTTTCATAATCATTCGTGCATGAAGAAATATGAGCTTCCGCCTCTACCCTACTCATACGAGGCATTAGAGCCCTACATATCCCGTGAGATCATGACGTTGCACCACACTAAGCACCACCAGGCCTATGTGACGGGTGCGAACGCGGCCTTGGAGAGGCTTGAGAAGCAGAGAAAAGGTGAGAACCCGGAGAACGTGAGAGGCATACTGCGCGACCTGAGCTTCAACCTCAGCGGCCACAAACTCCACGCAGTTTTCTGGCCCAACATGGCTCCCTCGGGGAAGGGTGGGGGAACCCCCGGCGGAAGTTTAGCCGACCAAATCAACAGAGACTTCGGCAGCTTCGAGGCTTTTAAAAAGCAGTTCAGCGACGCGGCTAAAAACGTGGAAGCTGTCGGCTGGGCAATACTAACCTACGACGCCGAGTCCGACACATTACTCATCTACCAGGTTGAGAAGCAGAACTTCATGCACCCACCCGACCTACCCCTGATCCTCACACTCGACGTATGGGAGCACGCCTACTACCTCCAATATAAAAACGATCGAGCCAGCTACGTAGACAACTGGTGGAACGTCGTAAACTGGGACGACGTAGAGAAGAGATTCGCAAAAGCCAAAGTCTAAACCCTATTTTAACAGAACATATTCCCACCGTATTTTTCTCTGTAATATTCTAAGTCGCTCGAGTCCCTAAAGTTTTTAAAAACTGAGTTTGGCCTGCTGAGTCATGATGCTGAGGTATATGGTTTTAGGCGGTTTGCTGACGTTGATGCTTTTCCCCGCCGTTCTCGGGGAGTTGACTAGTTTTAAGCTGATTTACGGCGGATCAGGCACGGATTACGCACGAGACATCTACGCCGACTCCGGCGGCATTTACATGGTTGGCGCCACGAGCAGCTTCGGTGGAAACCCGCCCAACGCATACCTGACAATATTTAACACAGACAACACCCACCGCTGCAGCGTCGCAGTCGACCTAGGGGCCAACGAAGAGGGGGTAGGGATTGCTGTCCATGCAGGCAAGGTATACCTGCTTGGTAGGACGTCGTTTGGTGCGAACCCGCCAAACTTCTTCATAACCGTCTTTGACACATCATGCAACTTTCAGGCAAGCATGTTATACGACATAGGGACAGGAGAGCTTGCGACAAAGATAGCTGTAGAGCCTGCAGCAACCCCCGCGTTCTACGTCTCAGGATTTCAGTCTGGCAATGGGGGCTTCATCATGAAGCTTGACAACAGCCTAAACCCTGTCTGGACTGTCAACTTTAAGGTGAGGGGTGGAAACGATATAGCGACAGACCTTGTCTTCTCTGGGGGCAGGATATACGTAGCCGGAGCATCTGACAATTCAGGAGACATAAACATGTATCTCACAGTATTTACCTCCGCCGGGTCTCATGTTGCAACGAGAGAGCTTGCCAGCTCCTCACCAGAATACGCGCAATCAGTACTTGTATCGGGAAGCAGAATATACATGGCGGGATATGTAAACTACCCCGGCCGAGGACTAGAGGTGGTTGTGGCTGCGTTGGATACATCTCCGACCCTTCTATGGACGAAAATTTATGGAACGGCTGCGAGTAATGAGCTTGGCAAAGGGTTGGCTGTTGCAGGGGGGCTGATATACGTAACTGGTTATACAACCGTTTTTGGGTCAACTGATGTTCTACTTACAGGCTTCACGGACACGGGCGCTGTCTCCCACTCATTCGCAATAGCTGGGGCGGGCGCCGGCTCTGATGAAGGTAACGCCGCATATGGTTTAGGCTCCTGCGTCTTCACCACAGGCGTCTCCAATACGTGGCCGATGGTCTACGCAGTCGTTGAAGGCGAGCTCAACAACTTCCCCGTGACGGTTTCGTCGATAACGCCCTCAACCGCTACGCTTTCACCGACTTCATCGTCGGTCAGCCCAAGCTTGACAGGCTTTACACCCGCGATCAACTCACTTGCGGCGTTGGATGCTTTCTACTCAAAGTTCTGCCCAGACAGCATAGTCTCCGCAACTACCACCACAGTAACAACAACCACAGGTGTAACAACCACCGCCACCACAACCCTGACCACAACCTCCACAGCTTATGCAATCGCAACAACAACAGTCACAAGCACACAAGTCTCGACACTACTAACAACATATACATTTACATCCACTACGATATCCGTTGAAACACTAAAGACCACCCAGAC
>Ga0272447_1002373_pt1 | contig 10136 bp, 13 predicted proteins | sample YNPCB0133_FD_194589 | JGI IMG/M metagenome (GOLD analysis project Ga0272447, IMG submission 194589) | Hot spring microbial mat communities from Yellowstone National Park, WY, United States - YNP-CB-013-3 | ecosystem: Environmental > Aquatic > Thermal springs > Hot (42-90C) > Sediment | place...
GGCCAGTCTTATACGTTGCAGTATTGTCCAGCACCCACCTGAGCTTAGGGGATTTCTCCAGTATGCTTGGGTTATCAACATCTATTATAACAAGATGGTATCCAACATCACCCCAGTAGTTCTCAGGCCCAGCTACAATAGCTATCCCCGTGGCCTTAGGAAGTAGCCTCTTCAGCTCCTCTAGCTCAACCCTCTTCTGGGAGCCCCAGCTAGTCAGAGGCTTTTTGTCCTGGTCCACGGGGACTACATTGTAACCTTTATCGTAGAGCTTTAAGCTTATCCCATAGAGTTCACGAGCGTAAGCTTTATTAGACCCCCGGATACTAGTTTCTAGTGGGGGGGTTGGCTCTCTGCTAGGGGCTCCACTATCAGGGCTCCTGGCTGGGGGCCTGGCCACCACTACCACCCTTGGTTTTCAGGGATTCTACTGTGGATTCGTACAGGTCTACGTAGGCTTTCAGCATGGCCTCGTACTTTTCGAGGTACTCCTTGAGCCTGTCCTTGTTCACCTTATAGAGCCCAGTCCTAGGCCTCTCCAGCACACCTAGGACGCTGAAGTCGTATATGAGCTGTCTGACGTAACCCTCGTTTATACCATTACCTGCTAGGAGCTCCACTAGCTTGCTCCAGGCGTAGATTCTACCATCCTCTGCTTGCTCGTACAGCACCCTCAGGGCCTTCAACCTCAGCAACCCAAGTCTAACACCCACCATGCCACCACACCACCTATTTTATAGCCAACCAGAGTTTATAAGAGTATCTGCCTCTGTAAATTTGTGGGGGTGGGTTATCGGTTCTACTGGTGGGGTAGAACTCATGATACAGCCTCACACCTGCCACGAAAGCATGATATGAGACCTCTGGATACTCTAGGGTGCTCTCACCCCTGGGAGCCACTACTACCACCTCTAGCAGCTTTCATTTTAGCTAGCACGGCCTCGTACTCCTCGATGTACTCTTTCAGCCTCTCCCTGTTCACCTTGTATAGTCCTAGCTTGGGCCTCTCCAGTAGCCCCATCAGGTAGAACTCCCACAGTAGCATCTTAGTGTAGTTCCAGCCTATACCGCTACCCACCAGCATCCCCGCCAGCTTGTTCCAAGCATAGAGCCTACCATCCTCTGTGTTCTCGTACAAAACCCTCAGGGCCCTTAGCTTCAGGTTCTCCACCTTGGACACCCCACCACACCAATATTCTAGGTAGTAGTTCAGAGTTTATAAGTGTTTTGGTGGGTGAATACTTCCACCCGCCGATGGGTTACCTACAGCCTGGTATGGTCTGAGCTACCACAGTGGACTGGAAGTATTCTCATTCCACCCCTAGTATGGCTGGATGCTCTGCCAGCTCTGTGGTAGATCCAGGTGTTAGGTAGGCCCTGATACCAGAGCCCTACCTAACATGTGCTTGTACTGCTGGCCTGGAAGCCCTTGGCCTGGGTGGCCTCAGGCTGGAGCGGGTTCTCCTCAGACCCTAGGGGTGCTACGAACACAGCTAGGGCCAGGCAGTCCAGGAAGCCCTCTAGCAGCCTGGCAGCCTTAGCTGGCAGAACCACCCTGCACGAGCCCCCAGCCCTGGATATGGTGGCCTCGAATATCAGCCCCCCAGGTGGCAGGCTCGATATAATCCCCTTGATTTTGTGGGCCTCGCAGCTAGCTGATATCCTCACCACAGCCTTCACAACAACACGCTTGAACCCAAGGGGTCTAACCACCCTCGGGGGTATGTGGATGTACGTTAGCCTGGTCTTCGGGCTGTGTCTGACCCTGAACTCCCCCAGGTAAAACCACCTCGTAGCCCTACCCCCGACCTCTTGGAGTGGGGTGGGCTTCCACACCATCCAAGGCCACCATTAAATGCATACTGCCCCCTGAACCTTATATATGCTCCTGCCACCCCGTTCTAGGCCTGTAGCATGGGAGATAGAAACAGTTATAGCTTTAGGTTCAGCTTATATATCCTATAGGTGTGTGGATGTTGAGGCAGGGTCAGGCTAGCAACTTTGGGGTGTACATGGGTAGGCGTAACCTGAGGGGTCGAGGGGGCCATGTGTACGTCCACATCCCAGCCAGCCTTGTGGCCTTGAATGGCCTAGCTGGGAGAGTTGTGGCTACAGCTACGTTAAACAGTAGGGGCTGTGGCCAGATAGGGGATAGGCTGGATGGCTCCACCTTCAGGTTCACAGGCTCCCTGGCCCGTGCTGGTGGCTCCTACAGGCTGTTACTCCCAAAGGACTACTCTGAGGTCCTCATAGAGCTGGCTGGGTGTGCTAGTGTGGACCTGTGGCTCCAGCCTATAATCGAGCCTAGGCTGTCTGAGAGGGAGCGTTACCTAAAGATAGCTAGAGCCCTGGGATTCGAGATAGCACATGAGGGGGATAGTGGTGGCTAAGGATAGGGTGTTTAAGTCGTTCAGGGGGCTCCTGCACAGGGCTGAGATTGAGAATAGCAGGCCCCAGAGGGTCTACGATGTAACGTGGCTGGCTGAGGAGATGGTGAAGTGCTATGAGAGGGACCTGCTATGCTGGTATATGGTGTATGGTGCTACGAGGGCTGGTAAAACCACATATGCAGTAGTGAGCATGGCCCAGGCTGCTAGGAAGCTTGGGCTTAACCCAACATGGGGCTACCTGAGCAAGCGTATAGTGTTCGATGTGAGGGAGATGCTGGAGTACTTCAACATGGCTAGGGGAAAGGTTGAGAGGACCAGGAGAAAGGATTTAGGTGTTGTATTCGACGATGCTGGGGTCCACCTGCATGCTTACAAGTCCTTCCACGAGAAACTGTTTGTGGAGAGGATTTCAAGCCTGCTACAGGTTGCAGGTGTGTACACATCCAACATTACCATTACCACCCCCAGCCCACAGAACGTTATAAAGATGGCTAGGGAGATGGATAACATGGGGTTTATCCTCGTAACAAGGGCTGGAGAGGATGCAGCCATAGCCACCATATACAGGGTTAGGTTCTACCCACCAAGGTTTATCAGAGCCAGGAAGCTGGCTAGAGAGGAGTTTCACTTGAAAATGCCACACCACGACAGGTACATGGTTAAACGTATAGGCTACGTGGAGCAGCAGCTGGCCATGCTGAAAGCATTCCTTGAGAGCCTAGAGGACTCACAGCTCCTAGAGCTCACACAGCCAGAGGAGCCAGAGCCCACGATAGTCGTAGAAGAGCAACCTGAGGGCTGAAAGCCCCCTACCACCCACTCCTAACCATTATCAGCCCATGTTAGGTATACCCTAAAACCAAGGTTTACCTAACATGGGCTTACATAGGGCCAGCCATGTAGTCCTTGGGCTTGATTAGGCTGGGGGCCCGCATACTAGCCCTAGTATCTGCTAGCTAGCCCCAGCCCCCAGTCAGCTCTGGGTTAGTGTAGGAGCTCCTGTAGGGCCGTGGCAGGTGTGCACGGTGATATGGGGGGAGAATGGAAGGCATGGCGGCCCAAGGTCTCCCCATGGATCCCACATCTATATAGTTCATCCTCTGGCCCCCCTTTCCACTCTCTCTTCCATTCTCCCCCTACTGTGGCCTCTGCAGACCACATCACTCCACATTAGCTCACATTAGCCCATGTAACCCTTGGTGGGCTGGGTGTGGGTGCTTAAAAGCCTCATGTTAGGTGTGCTCTCAAAGCCTGGTTTACCTAACACCAGGTTAAAAGCCTCTCAGCATACTAGGGATAGAATGGGGGTCAGTTTGGGGGGCCCTAAGGCCAGGTATTTGAGGAAGCACTATAAAGAGGTTAAGCTCAAAAAGGAGTTTTGGGGTGAGCTCAGGGCCATGGCTGATAAATTGAATCTCAGCATCCCAGAGCTTATACAGTTGCTTTACAAGCATTATACCACATGTAGCCAGGCCCGGGGTGCTGGCAGTTGAGGGTCGAGGTGGATGCTACATACTTCGATAGGCTTGGTGGCCTGAGGGTCCTAGCTAGGGTTAGGGATGGCCAGGGGCTCCACGGGGTTTACATGTGGGTTAAGAATGGCAGGGTAGTGGTGGCTGGGTGCACCTGCCCAGACCACCTTGTATCTGGAGAGTGTGAGCACATCAGGCTAGTCTACAGGCTGACCCTGGAAAAACTGGGTGGGCCTACCACGTTAGAGTTGGAGAACTGAGCTCCCTACACTAGCATGCACTCCCAGTCTGGGTATAGGCCATCCCTCAGATCAGCCTCTAGTGAGTTGCACTCATCCCAGTACTCTATGTTTACTGTGAACTCCTCACCTGTACCCCTGTTATAGCACCTGCACCTCATGGCTCCTCTTCCTCTAGGGGCTCTGGGGGTAGGGCTCTATCCACCTCTTCCACGAGCTCCCTACCAACCCTTCTGGCCTCTTGTATCCTCTCCAGGGCCTTCTTTACGAGGGCTTCCGTGTCTTCGAGGTGGCTGTAAGCCCCTGTTATGAGCATGGCTGATACTACGACCTCAGCATCCCTAAGCAGTCTAGAGGCCTCTCTAAGGCGGCTCTCGAACTCAAGCAGCTTAGCCTGGCTCACCCCAGGCCACCAGTATGGGGGTAGTATGCTGGGGTTTATAAATGTGTGGTGGCCCCAGTATGTGGTCCTACCATTCTACTATCTTGGTAGGATGGGGGCTCCTAGAGTGTGCTGGGAGCCCCCAGGCTAGGGGGCTAGCTACTATTCTACTATCTTGGTAGGATGGTAGGGGCTCTAAGGCCTAGAGAGTTAGAGTCGAGGGAGAAAAACTGGGTTTTGGGTTGGGGGGTTTAGGGGCTAGGAGCTCTGAGGCTGGGGCTCAGTTTTGGGGGTTTCAGCTAGCTCTCCAGCTACCAGCTTCTGGGCTGCAGCTTCAAGCTCTCCAGCTATGCTCTCCAGGGCTGGTATCAGCCTCTTAGCAGCATCTGCTACTATCCTGGCAACCTCAAGCCTGGTGTTGAACGGCCCAAGGCTCTTACCCATGTATATTGATTTGATAAACCTGTCTGGGCACTTCAAATACCAATACCAGTACTTTGTCCCAGCTGGGTTTTTCACCCAGGTGTACTCTGGGCTGCAGCCTCGATACTGGTTGTAGTAGTCTACTAGCTGGGCTACCTCGGGCCTCGATAGGAGCTCCAGGGCCTCTCTAAGCTTCCTTGAAGCCTCTTGTAGCAGCTTAGAGGCTGCCTCGAAGCTGGGCCCCTCGTATACTATGCAGCCTGTTTCAGGCTCCTGCCTCTCAACCCACGTAGCCCCCTTAAACTGGAGCTCCCGAGCTCTGTATAACATACCACCTCTGACTACGAGAGCATGGGTTAGCTCTCCAGTATGGGATCTGCAGGTGGCCAGTCTTCTAACCTCTCCTAGGCTGTGCTCGACCCAGCCCCCGTCCAGCTTCAGCACTCTGACCTTACCCTCGTGGACCTCTATTCTCTTCACTCTAACACTCTCCATAGGCTGCCACCACCTCAGGCTCCACATATATGTTAGGTAACCAGAGCTTATAAAGCTTACCTAACATGGTGTTAGGTAGGCTCCCCAAACCTAGTTTACCTAACACTCAGACCTGGTAGGTCCAAGCCTGGGGTTACCTCATGGTGAAAGCACCTACCCTAGGACTTCCAAAGCATAAGCTCTAAGATGTTGCTAGGACCACTTAAGGTAACCCTCATGGGCTGGAGCTCCAGAGGCTGGGAGTCGAGGTATGAGCCCATACCCTGGCCCCTGGAGCTTAGACTGGACTGAGGGGGGTTGGAGCTCCTAGCTTAGGGTTGATAGGGTTGCATAGGGTATGAGCTCATACACAGAGGGCCTACTGCCTGACTGGCCCTAGCGCCTCTAGCACCTAGAGATAGGAGCTCTAGAGTTTCACAAGAGTGTTATCTAGAGGTAACAGCTGTCTATGAAGGCTGTTGTCTAGAGGTAACAGTCCTGATGTGCTTTTGATGGCGGGCTGACGTCCCCAACCCCGCCATGGAGTGTTATCTCTAGCTAACAGTTGATGGAGTGTTATCTAGAGATAACACAGACAATTGAAAGCTGTTACCTCTAGATAACAGGGGCTGGCGTAGAGTTGCTAGGATTGGGATTACCCTAAGACCTTAAACCAGTATTCCTAGAATATCGGGGGGTTACTCTAGGGGCCCTACCACTCTACTAGGTTGGTAGCATAGTAGTAGCCCTAAAGCCCAGCCCCAGGGTCTAGCATCTAGCCCTTACACTCTGGAGCCCCAGGGTTCTACCACTCTACCAACTTAGTAGCATAGAGGGCTCTGGGGCTCGGGTGAGCTCTAGCAGTCCAAGCTACAGGCTGTAGGGGGTGGAGCTCTAAGCACTACGGGGTTACCCTATGGGCTAACCCTAAAACTCCAAGCTTAGGCCACGTAAAACACGAGCCAGGGCCTAAGCTGTGGTATACAGCCCCGTATACTCTTGGGTTGCAGGCTCTAGGGATTAGGTCCTGGTGAAAGCCTAGAACTCTAGCTCTAGGAGCCCTCTAGGAGAGCTCTAGGTTCTAGCTGCTGGTTGCTGGTCCCTAGCTCTTACTCTTGTTAGGGTGTAGGCTATTATGCTGTGTGCTGGTGTGGTGCTGTTATACAGCTTGTGATGTGGTATTCTCAACTAGGTGGAAACTTTGGAGCTCCTAGTGCTAGCGGCCTGGGTTAGACTATTGTTAGGTAGAGGGTGGGGCTTGGTGCTACCTAACACCCCTAGGGTCTAGTCCTGGGGCTCAGGCCTTGGTAGGAGCTCCAGGGGGCTACCCTTAGCTGCTAGCGGCAACCCAGGATCCTAGACCTCTAGACTGGAGCTCCAAGCATGGGGTTACCCTATGCTAGCAGCCCTAGAACTCAACCCCTAGACACTTAGGTTAGGAGCTCCAGAGCTGGGGCCTACCAGCAGAAAAAGAGGGTGTTGGGGTTGAGGTTGAGAGGTCGAGGCTACTAGCCCCTCTTATCAAGCCTTCCTAGGAGCTTCTGGATTGACTCCAAGGTCTCCTGTGCTCTCTTGCTTTGAATGTAGGCTAGGATTGTGTCGAGGTTCTTATGGCCCACAATCTTGGACACCAGGGGTACATCCACACCCCTCGATAGAAGGTAGTTTATGAAAGCATACCTGAGGCTGTGGGTGTTGAACCCAAAGTTTCTCCTAGAGAAATTGTTCAAAGCCTGCTTTCTAGGCCTAGGCAGGTTCTTGGTAGCAGCCAGGTCCACCTTATCGAATATCCCAGGTACTATACACAGCCTGTAACGGTCCCTGGATTTAGCTAGCTTAACGTTAAACCTCGACTCAGCCCCGTTACTCTCAAGCCACATGTAATAGCTCTCGATAGCCTCAGATATACGTAGCCCATTAACTAGAGCTAAAACAAGTATGTTTACATCCCTTAAGGCAGCTCTGTATCGTGGTCTTAGGACCCTGCCTCTAATGAATCTCCTGTACTCTAGGAGCTTCCTTAGTGTGGCCTCTAGGTCTAGGCCTTTATCCCAGCCACTCAAGGCTCAAGCACCCGGGTTTACATAGGGCTCTAAGAAACCTTAAAAGGGTTACTTACACCATAACAGCCTAATGCTAGGGCTGGGGTTGGGCCAGGCCCCCAGGGGTAGCATGGTGGGGTTACTGTGGGGATGTACTGTCTCGGGGGTCCGAGACAGAGTCTCAAATGGGCTTACTGTGGGATTGGGAGCTGCTAGCTGCTAGGACTGGGCTCCAGTCAGCCCTAGGATCCAACCTAGAGGGTGTTAGGTTGGGGTCTGGGTCTGGCTTATACCTAACATGTTTCTAGCTTAAGCTGCTAGAGCTGGGAGCTCTCACAGTAACCCCCTGCCAGGCCATGGTATCGAGGCTCATGGGGGTTACCTTGGTTGGTATAGGCTTGGTTTCAAAGCGTAGGCCTGGCTGGGTGTAGCTTTTTGAAAGCGACCATATGCTGGTTGAGTCTAGCCTGGCAGAGGGTGTTTCAAAGTGTGAAGTTGCTGAAAGCCTACAATTTGAAACCAGGCTAGAGGTCTAGCAGCCCAGCCCTCTAGGTTTGGTTATCGAGGTTGGAGCCTTAGGGTTGCTTTCAAGAGTGCTACAGCCAGCAAAGGCCTACAGTTCTGAAGCCTGGGTAAGGGGTTACCCCTACTAGCCTGGTAGGATGGTAGAGCTCCAGGCTTCAGCCTCAAGCCTGGTAGCACATAGAAGGCCCATCCAACCAACTAAACCAGTAGAATGGTAGGGGCAGCCCTACACAGGGGGCCTCGATAGCTCTAGCAGCCTAAGCCCTAGGACTCCAAGGTAAGAGATCCAGCCCTAGGATCCAGGCCTCTACCCTGCTAGCAGCTCCAAGCCTAGAACTCCAACCCCTGGGCTCTAAGGGATCTGACACAGGGGAGTTAGGTAGGCTGGAAGGCTGGGTTTTACCTAACATGATTTTAACCCAAGAGCTAGGAGCTCTCAGGAATGCTTGGAGAGCTCCAGAATCCAGAGGTTTCAAAGTGCTACACTCAGCCAGCCTCACACTTTTGAAACCAGGGCTAGGGTTCTGAGGCCTAAGCTTGGAGCTCAAAGCCCTTAGGCTTCGAGGGCTCTGATACAGGGGTGTTAGGTAAGCCTGAGGGTAGGGGTCTACCTAACATGGTTCTAGCCCAGGCTGCTAGCAGCCCTAAGCCCCTCAGAGGCAGAGGGTGTTTTAAGGCTGGGCTGGCCCTACACACTCAGGGCTCTGTGGAGTGGGTGTGGCTCCCAAGGGCCAGGGATGTTGGTGAATTCCTAGCAGAGGAAGCTAGGATCCACAGGCTGCCACGTAATGCTGCAGACAGGCTAGTAAAGCTGGCCAGGGCTGCAGTTGAGGTCGAGGACTTGTTCTTCGGGGACGGAGAGGTAGCCTGCCTAGGATACTACGTGGTGAGGCTTGGTGGCAGCTACAAGGTATACGTGGTTGTAGCCTACTATTCTTCTGGTGGCCCTCTAATCGAGGCTGTGGATGTAGAGGAGTGGGCTACAGTATCGAGGGCCAGGCAACTGGCTAGGCTGAGCTAACTCCACTCTAGAGGGGCTAGAGTGGTGTTAGCCTAATACTAGCAACCCTAAGCCTGGAGCCTAACTCTTCCCCAGCCTAGCAGACCTCTCCTCAAGATACTCCCTATAGAAATACTCTATGTCCCTCTCACTAAAGCTAGTTTCATAGAAGACCCTGACCTCACCCCAATCCCCATCCTCAGTCTCAACAACCTCAAGCAGCCTAAACCTAACACCCTCACTAGTTGGAGTGAGCTCGCATGTAACAAACTCAGGCAGCCTAACACCCCTCTCAGAGAGCAGCCCTAACAGCTTGTTCACAAGCCAGCCCTCAAACCGATAGTCCCCCACAAGCCTCTCCAACCCCAACCCCACACACCCAGTACCCTATACTACAAAACGCCACCCAGGACACTCAGACACTCCAGACAGAAGGGTGTTAGGTAAGCCCGAGCCCCAAAGCTTACCTAACAGGGGGTGAGCTGCAAGAGTTTAAAAACTTTACTGTTAGGTAAACCTCAGACCCAAGTTTACCTAGCAGGGGTGGGCACGGAGTGGGGCACATCCCAGCCACAGAGTTTAAAAACTTTACTGTTAGGTAAACCTCAGACCCAAGTTTACCTAGCAGGGGTGGGCACGGAGTGGGGCACATCCCAGCCACAGAGTTTAAAAACTTTACTGTTAGGTAGCTTAAAGACTTAAACTTACCTAACATGTTTCACTTGAAGCTACATTAGAACTATATCAAGTTTAGTAATCAAAGTAATACACTAGATAAAGGTTACCTGGGTTACCTGGGTTACCCAGGTTACCGGGTTACCCGGGTTACATATCAGGATACTTTTCAGTCTCACAGAGTTAGGGGGTTACTGTATACTAGGTAACCAGGTAACCTTTTACAGGCCATATACCAGGTAATCACCTGGGGTTCATTAAACTACATGGTTACCTAGGTTACCTATCGAATAGGTTAGACAGGTAACCTTTTGTAGTGCTAGTGTCCTTACTATAGGACTGTACCCCGTAAAATTGTGGGGGTGGTTTTTGGGGTCGAGGGAAGAGGAGAAAAAGAAAAGAGGATGGTGGAGTAGGTGGTCTGCTAGTCTACGGGGGGTGCTAGGAGCTTCACTAGGTCCTTCAGCTTTGTAACTGCCACCTTAGCAGTCTTGCCCCCAATCTTCCTAGGCTCGTA
>Ga0272447_1002374_pt1 | contig 10127 bp, 9 predicted proteins | sample YNPCB0133_FD_194589 | JGI IMG/M metagenome (GOLD analysis project Ga0272447, IMG submission 194589) | Hot spring microbial mat communities from Yellowstone National Park, WY, United States - YNP-CB-013-3 | ecosystem: Environmental > Aquatic > Thermal springs > Hot (42-90C) > Sediment | place...
CGAACCACCTCAGGGGAAATGGGTGCCCCTGGGATGGGTGGTCCGCCTGACCGCACGCCCCCATGCGGTCACCCTGGCCATCGCCTGCCTTCGGGGTTGCCCCTCCCTGGCCCTCTACGACCCTCCCTACGAACAACCCCAGCACGTGCTGTTGCGGGAAACGGAACCGGTGAACGTCCTGGCGTTCTCCCCAGACGGGCGATTCCTCGCCGCCGTGACCGACGTTCATGGGTTCCTCTGGCGTTTGGAGCCGACGCCCACCCTGCATTGGGCCTTCCCCCTTCCGGATTTTGAGGACGCACGCCCCGGGGAGGCCGTGGCGTTCACGCCGGATGGACAGGAGGTGCTGGTGGATGCAGGCGATGTGCTCCGGCTCTCGGTGGAAACCGGCCAGCCAATGGGAGCCCTGAACACAACGGGGGATGTGAAGGCACTGGCGGTGTCGCCCGATGGCCGGTGGGCAGCGGGAAGCGACGCGGAGGGCATCACGATCTGGGATCTGAGGACGGGTGAGGTGGTTCAGCGGTTGGCCGAGAGGAACCCCGGGGCCCTGGCCTTCGCGGACGGGGGACGGGTGCTGCGCTCCCAGCACGGGGAGTGGGAGGTAGCGACCGGGCACCGCCTGCGAGACCGACAGGAGCCCCTCACGGTGTGGCAGGCTGCCCGGCCTGGGGGAACCGCGCGGCTCTGGCAGGAAGGCGAGACGGTGTGGATGGAAACGGCGACCGGGGATCGGCGGCAGCTGCTCGAGACGGGAGCGGCGGCGCCCGGACTGGCCTTCAGCGCCACCGGAGAGACGCTGGCCTATCTGGGGCGCGATGGCACGATCCGGGTGCTGGAGGTGCCAGGGGGACAGGAGCAGACCCGTATCCCCTTGGGGGAAGGACAATGGCAGCCGGCTTGGCCAGATAGGGAGCTCTTAAGGGGGGAACAGGCCGGCGAGCAGTGGGTTTGGGATCTCCGGACGCTCCGGTCGTGGAAAGTTCCCTCGGGTCCACGGGGAGTCTACAGTCTGGCAGTGGCTCCGGATCGTTCGCGGTGGGCCGTGGGGACCGAGGATGGGACCATATGGGTGGGGGAAGTGGACAAGGAGCGCTGGCAGTGGTGGGCGCAAGGAGGACCCAACCCGATCCAGGCGCTGACCTTTTCCCCGGACGGACGATGGGTGGCCGCCGGCAGTTCCCAGCACGGCCCGGGCCCGGCGATGGATGAGACTCCTTTGCGGATATGGGAAACGGCCAGTGGACGGCTGGTCTGCACGACGGATCTGGGGTGGGGAGCCCAGGATCGGCTCGGGCAGGTGGACGTGATGCGACTGGCTTTTCATCCGGATAATCAGCGATTGCTGGCCCTGGGCGTAGCCACGAAGCCGGAAAACACGCCGGAGTTGATGAAAACCCAGTGGCGCGGCCGGTGGGTGGAGGTGCCGGGATGCATGCTTCGGGAAGAGTTTCCACTGACTGGATGGCCCGGAGCGCTGATCCCCTCTCCCGATGGACGATGGTTGGTCATCCAGATCGGGGAGGAATGGATGGGGTGGGATCTCCGGCGAGATCTGCCGGGGGAGGGGAAGCCCGGCGGCCGTTTGAACGGATGGGGGGCAAACGCGGTTCGCCACCTTTAGTCCGGGCGGGCGATGGCTGGCCGCGGTCCTGGAGGATGGCCGGGTAAGCCTCTGGCAGATGCCCCCATAAGCGCGGAGAACCTGGCTCGCCTCCGGAGGATGGAGAGCGATGAGAGGAGCGCAACCCGCAGGAGCTCGAGGTCCAGGCCCTGCTGGACCGCGCCCGTCCCGGCTGGCGCTGGGAGCCGATGCTCGTCGAGATCGAGGGGGAGTGGGTGCGAATCTTTGCGGGCCTTTCCCTGCGGGCGCGTCTCGTGAAAGTCTTAGGCCCGGTGCGGGCGTTGCGGGTGGCCCAGGCCGTGGCCCGGCACGGCGGGCCAGTGCTGGGGGTGGATTGGGGGAGGCGAGATTTCCTGCGCCGGGCCGGAGGGGCACTCATCGCGCAGATCACCCTCTCAATCTTAGGAAGCCCCAAGTCGGTGAAGGTCAAGCATGAGCCTGCAAGCCCTAAACCTCCCGCCGAAATTTCGGTTGAACCCGCAGATGCTCATACTTACACTCAAATGCTTCGCCATGCCTTTAATAATACGCACGTGCTTCGAATCAGTTGGTTCCTTAAAGCACAAGGATTTGCTCCCTATGAATCACCTTCTGTAATGCGGATTCGCGAGAGTAACAAGCCGGTGCGAACCGTTGCCATCCATCGTTATGTAACGGACGGCCAAGAAGCCGTTCTTGCATATGGAGAAGAAGTAAGCGGTCTCGTATGGGCCTATGCGATTGTTATCCCTAATAATGGACAGCGATATGCTCTAAGGGTTGGCTCAAGTGGTCAAATCGAACGCTTTGAAGCACCCATGATCAATCAGGTGGATTGGGACTGCTTGATCTGTAATGCACTTTGTGGTGGTTTATGCGGTGTGGGATGCGCATTAGCGTGCGTAATTATTTGTGGACCCAACGTTGTCTGCACCCTGATTTGCGGAGGGATGTGTGGCGGCCTGTGTGGAGGAGGATGCTACTTCGGTTGCGGACCTTTCTGCTAGCTCGGTTCAGATGCTCTGCTGTTTCTCAATAGCCCGGGCATGGTCTGGCAGACAGATGTCTACCAGCCTATCGTCCCTCATAATCCCGGGACTGCGTCTGGGTCTTCGCTTGAAAGGAGGAAATCATGGGAGCTGGGCAGCGAGAAACCGATCTCCGGATCCAGATCCTGCTCTCCACTGTGATCGGGGCGTCGGCCTTCCTGATCACAAGTCTAGCCATATGGTTGGGCTTTGAGCAAAGGACATGGATGGAGGCGATTCTCCCGGTGCTGGCCGGTGCCCTCAGTTTCGCCATCGCATTTGCCCTTGTGCGCTTTCTGGTTTTCTTCCGCAAACGCTGACTTGCTGCTCGGAGAAGCGATGCCCCTGCGGACTGATGGGATGGATCCGCCGCGACAGGTTGAAGCCGGAGCAAATAGGGGGGCGCTCCCTGTGGGACCCCCGGTTATCGCTCCACCTCCCAGGGAGCGGGCCGTGGGGCGCCTTGAAGGGAATCCAGAATGAGCGGGGCGAACTCGGGATAGCACGCGGCGAAGGCACAGAGCAGCCCGAAGCAGCCCGCCAGCATCATGTCCCCATACGGGACCGCGAAGTAAACCGGATGGCGGGACCCCCGCAGCAACCCGCGGCGGGGCCCGACGACGGCCACCCCCTCCGGCCGCACGGGCATCGCTTCAAACACTAGCGCCCCGTGCCCCATGTCGTCGAACACCTCCTCAAAACCCAGGGCGCCCTCCGCCAGCCGGCCCAGCAGGCGGTCCAGCTTCTCCCCATCCAGAAAGCCTGTGTGGTGCTCAAAGAGCCCCTCCACCTGCCCTTCCCGCAGCCGAAAGGCCAGGGTGTGGAAGTTCCCGATGTTCACCACCAGGCACTGCCGCCAGGCCGCCACCCGGGGATCCAGGGTGGCGCCCAGGGCCGCCGCGGGGGGGGTGTCCATCCCCACCACCGGGCCGTCGAAGGCCTCCCGCACCGTGCGCACCACCGCCTGCAACCGGGTGAGGGGGGCAGGGATCTCCTCCCCTCAATGGGCGAAGACGGTGAGCGCCCGATGTTCCGCCAGGCGCCGGGCAAGGTAATCGAACCGGAACTTGCGGTCGGAGTAACCGGGAGGCGCCGCCCCGTGATCGAAGACCGCCACGGCGACCCCGTCCGGCCGGAAGGGCACCCCGAAGGCCTCGAAGGCCCGCCGCAACGCCTCCCGGTCGAAGTCCCGCAACACCAGATGAACCACCCGATCCCCCATGCGGGCGGCCTCGTCCTCGCCGACGAGGTGCACTCCCATCGCCTGCACCGCATCCAGATCGTCATTGAAAGTCCGCGCCGCCTCCGGCGTCGCATACACGGGAAGGCCGGCCCGCAGGTGGTCCTCCACCGCCCATTGGCACGGCCCGCCGCCCATCAGGACGCCGGTCAGGAGGATCGACTGGCGCTCTCGGGTGGCCTGCCGCACCGCTCGCGCCACCCGCATGGTCGGCGAAGGCAGAACCAGCGGATAGGCGTTCTCCAGCTCCTTCTCGCTGTCGTAGAGGAGGATGTCCTGGGTCCCGGTCCCGATGTCCGCGCACAGGATCTTCATCGCCGCTCCCCCTTCTGAAACGGTCTCAACCTCGCGGCCCCGATCCCACCGGCGCCCCTTCCGCCATCATGGCCTGCAATCGAAGGACCGCCTCCTCCGCGCTCTCCACCACCCGCAGCAGGCCCAGGTCCTCCTCCCGGATGTAAAGCGGGTCGTGATAGGCCTCCAGCAGGCGATGCCAGCGCGCCCCGATCAGGAGGAAAGGCCGAGGGGCCAGCTCTCGGGTCTGGAGGAGGCTCCAGGCCATGGCCATCTCGCTCAGCGTCCCGACGCCGCCGGGCAGGGCGACCAGAGCGTCGCCGGCGGTCACCAGGTAATGCAGGCGCTGGAAGAGGGTGGGGAACTTGATCTCCACATCGAGATAGGGGTTGGCCTTCAACCCCCAGCGGTCGAACAGGTCCACCGTGACCCCGATGGCGAGCCCGCCGGCTTCCCGGGCCCCGCGGCTGACCGCTTCCATCGTCCCCCCATACCCGCCGCTCATCACGATGAAGCCCGCCTCGGCCAGGCGGCGGCCCAGCTCCCACGCCATCTCGTAATCCGCGGATCCTGGCGCCGGGGCATGGCCACCGAACACCGAAACCACCCGCTGCGGCATCCCCTTCTCCTTCAAAATGTCCCGATCCCCCGGTAGCGGAACCGTTCGATGAGAAGGATACCGAGGAAGGTGAGGAGGAGCAACAGCGTGCTCATAGCCATGGCCTGGCCCAGGTTCAGCTCCCCGGGCTGGCTCAGGAAACGGGCGATGGCCAGAGGCATGGTGGGCATGGTGGGCCGGGCGATGAGGGCGGTGGCCCCGAACTCCCCTAGGGAGACGCAGAAGGCGAAGACGGCGGCGGCCAGCCACGCCCGGCCCAGCAGAGGTGCCTCCACCCGCCACCAGACCTGCGCGGGCGAGGCCCCCAGGGTCATCGCGGCCTCCCGCCAGCGCGGGTTCATCCCCTCCAGGGCCGGCAGGAGGATGCGCACCACGAACGGATAGGCGATCAGGGTGTGGGCGATCACCACCAGCAACGGCGAGGTGCGCAGGGCCTGCACTGCCGCCACCAGCCCCGGCCACCCTTCCAGGAACCATGGCGGACGGCTAAAGCCGACCAAGAACCCGAACCCTAAGGTGACTGCTGACGTCGAAAGGGGAAGCATCAGCAGCGGATCCAGCCAGCGGATGCGACGCCGGCCCGCCAGCCCGTAAGCGGCCAGCCCGCCCAGGGACAGCGAGAGGCCCATGGTCGCGGTGGCGAAGAGCAGCGAATTGCGGACCGCCTCGATGGGCGCCACGTAAGTGACGGCGCCGCGCCGGTTGATCCAGAGCTCCCGGTAGTAGCCCAGGGTGACCCACCCGGTGTAGTAAGCCGGCTCGCCGGGCTTGCGCAGGGTCATGGGGGTCACGGAGCGCAGGGCCAGGGCCAGCAACGGCATGCCGATCCAGAGGAAGAGGATCGCCAGCCCCAGGCCGGCCATCAGGCGCTCCCCCCACGTTCGCAACGGACGACTGGTGGAGGCCTCCGGCCGCCATTCCAGAGGGACCACCCAGCGGGCCTGAAGCCGCGTGTAAAAATAGAGGAGCACGAAGTTCAGGGCCAGCTGGACCAGGGCGAGGGTGGCCGCCGCCGGCAAACGGAAGAGGCCGACAGCCTGCCGGTAGATCTCCACCTCCAGCGTGGCATACTGGGGACCGCCCAGCAGCAGCACCACCCCGAAGCTGGTGAAATTGAAGAGGAACACCAGCGCCGCGGCGGCCAGGATGGGCGGGAGCAACAACGGCCCGGTCACCCGCATAAGAGCCCGCCAGCGATCCGCCCCCAGGGTCCGGGCCGCCATCTCCAGGGTGGGATCCAGATGGCTCCAGGCATTCCCCACGATGCGCAGCACCAGCGTGAGGTTGTAGAACACGTGGGCGACGACGATCGCGGTCAGGGTGTTCACGAAGGGGATCGGCGGTTCCGGGAGGTCGAACAGGGCCATCAGGGCTTGGTTTGCCCAGCCCCGGGGGCCCAAGAGGGCCGTGAAGGCCGCTGCCACCACCACCGTGGGGAGCACGAAGGGGACGGTGGCCATCGCCTGCCACAGGCGGCGGCCCGGCAGCTGATAACGGGCGAAGAGGCCCGCTAGGGGGAGCCCTAGGAGGAGGGTCACCGCTGTGGAAAGGGCGGCCTGCCCCACCGTGAACCCCAGGACCTTCCGGAAGGACGGGCTTCCCAGGGTCCGGAGGATCGCCTCCCCTTCCAGGACGCCTGCGGGCATGAGGCTCAGGCGCAGGATCGAGATGATGGGATATGCGTAGAAGAGGGAAAAGAACAGAAGCGGCAGCGCCAGCAGGAGATCTCGTCGGCCCACTTTTCCCATGCGGGTTCGCATCCTGAGCAGGCAGCCCCGATCGATCCCCGACAGACGCCCGGTTTACCCGGACGCCTCCAGGATCTGCCGGAGACATTCCAGAGCAGCGGGGGGCGGATCCCGCCATAGCCATTCCGCTTCGATCCAGAACCCCGGGACCGCCGTGGACGGGATCCGCCCCTGAGAGATCTCCCCCACCCGGTAGCCGGGGTGATCGAGCCGGTGGATGGTCACCACCCGGAGCTCAGGATCCACCACCCAGTATTCCCGAACTCCGCCCTCCTCGTATATCCGGGCTTTCTCTTCGAGATCATAGCGCCGGGTGGATGGAGAGACGACCTCCACCACCAGGTCCGCCGGGCCCTCCACCCAGTCAGAGCGGCTCCCCGGGAGACGATCCCGATGCACGAAGAAGAGGTCCGGCTCTTTGACCGCCCCCGGCCGCAGGCGAAGAACCGCCGGCCCGTTGAAGACTTCCCCCAGCCCGTGGGCCTCGACGTAGCCCCGCAGCAAAAAGGAGAGAAATCCTACCAGGCGCTGGTGGGAGAGCGTGGCCGGCGAGTGCACGATCACCTCCCCGTCCTCGAACTCCCAGATGTGGTCCTCGGGCGCCTCTTCAAAGTAACGGGCCTCGGTCCATCCTCCCAGACGGAGCAAAAAAGCATCCCGGATCTCCTCGCCGCTTTCCGTCATCAGGCGAACCCGCATCGCCGAGCCTCCCGCAGCTCTGGGCAGGGTGAGCCGGATCCGCGCTCCCCCGATTTCGCTCGACCTTCATCGCAGCATCAAATCCGTCCACTCCTGGATCCATCGCTCCCGGTTGGCGTCGATCTGGGCGGGATCCAGGCGGGCGGGCTCCCTCGGGACCTCCGCGAACTTCAGGAAAAAGTCCGGCAGCTTCGCCTTCGGGTGGACCGGGAAGACGAACATCTGGAGGGGGATGTCCTCCTGGAAGCGCAGGCTGATCATGTAATCCATCCATCGCTCCGCCAGGTCCCGGTTCGGCGCTCCTTTCAGGATGCCGGCGAACTCGATCTGGCGGAAGCAGGCGTTCTTCCCCAGGACGTTCCCGGTGGGAGGCTCGGAGAGCTGGCCCTGGCTGAAATACACCTCCGCCGCCGGGCTGGTGGCGTAGCTCACCACCAGCGGACGCGTGCCCGGGCTCCCCGTGGCCCCGCTGAACTCTTTGTAATACGCGTCCTCCCAGCCCTCGGTGATCTTCACGTCGTTGGCCTTCAAGGCCCGCCAGAAATCCAGCCAGCGCTCCTCGCCGAAGTGGGCGATGGTGGCCAGCATGAACGCCAGGCCCGGGGAGGAGGTGGCCGGGTTCTCCACCACCAGCAAGCCCCGATACTCCGGCCGCGCGAGGTCCTCCAGGGTCTCCGGCGGCTTCAGCCCCTTCTCCTGAAAGTATTTCTTGTCGTAGTTCACGCAGACGTCGCCGTAATCGATGGGGATCAACCGGAGCTCGGGGTCCAGGATAAACTCCGCGGGGATCTCCTCCAGGCCCTTCGGTCGGTAGGGTTCGAAGAGGTCCTCCCGGATGGCCCGACTGAAGAAGGTGTTGTCGACCCCGAAGAACACGTCGGCCAGGGGCGCTCCTTTGGCCAGGATGGCCTTGTTGAGGGCGGCCCCTGCATCGCCCGCCTTGAGGATCTGGACCCGCGCGTTGTAGCGCTGTTCGAACTCCCGTAGCACCTCCTCGCTGACGGCGAAGCTGTCGTGGGTCATCAGCACCAGCTCCCGCGGGCCCGCCGGGGTGGCCGTGGGGGCCGATGGGCTTGGGGAGGGCGTAGGGGCCGGCGTCGCCGGAGCCGGCGAGGGCGTCGGCGGCGCCGCAGGCGTGGTACAGGCCGCTGCGAGCGCGATCAGCACGCCGATGAGAATCGCTCGACGCTTCAAGGTCCCTGCCTCCGGATGGGAAGGTCTGAAAGCCGCTTCACCCCACAACGGCCGGAGGGGCTTTCGCTCCGAACCGGTGTCTCAGATGATAACGGCGGTCATTCCAGATAGTCATGGCGGTCGTTTCTGGAGGGAGGGCCTTCAGCCCCAAACCCTTCTTTACTCAATCCCACAAGGGGTCGCAGCTGAAGCCGCTCCTACCACATCAACCTTTCTGTAGGAGAGGCTTTCGCCCCGAACCTCCGTCTTCGATGGTGCAAGGGTCGCGGCGAAAGCCGCTCCTACAAACATCGGTCTTTTTTGGTAGAAGGGGCTTTCGCCCCGAAATTCCACCCTCAATGGCACCACTAGTCGCTTTTTGCAAGCTCAGCTTCAGCCCCAAACCCACGTCTTCGACCCCACAATCGATCGCGGCGAAAGCCGCTCCTACGGGCGTTGGTTTTTGCAGGATGGGCTTTCGCCCCGAACCCAGATTTCATGGCGAATCGTGGGGGAAGCCGCCTTCGTCTTGAACCGGCGGTCCTTACGGATCCTATCAACAGGCTGCAGCCATCCCTGGTTGCCGATTTAACCCTCTCCTCGCTCGTGGATCACCAGGAGGAGGCCCTGCCGGACCCGCACCCGGGCCCGAGGGGCGATCATCCGGTTGCTCACTCCCAGGGTGGCCCCGAAGGGCAGCGTCCCCTCCGTCAGAGGATAGAACAGCCCCTCCAACGTCACCCCCTGCGCGTCCTCGATCAGCGGGATCAGGGAGACCCGATCCCCCGGCTCCCCCTCGATCCAGCCTTCCTCCCGGATCACGAAGGCCTCCCGCCCCGCCCCCACAAAGCGGATATCCCAGCCTGCCCACTGGGGATGGGCGAGCAGCAACAACGAGGCCAGGGTCTGGTCCAGCCGCGAGCCCCAGGCTCCGAAAACTCGGATGGTCTTCCCCAGGGCGCGGGCGCAGGCCAGGGCCAGCTCCAGATCCGTGGCGTCCTTATCCACCGGGTGGCGCTCGATGGGGACCCTGTGCGTCTGCAGCCAGGATCGCGTCTCCGGATCTATGGAGTCCAGATCTCCGATCACCTGATGGGGAAGCACGTCGATCGCCCGCAGGTGGTCCGCTCCGCCATCGGCGGCCAGGATCCAGCGCGCGCCGGAGGTCGCCCGGCGCAACGCTTCGTGATCTGCCTCCCCGCCAGCCACTACTACGATCATCCCCATGTCCTCCACCGACCCGGATGAAGGGAGAGGCGCTTCGCATGAATCCCACCCGATACGCCGCGGCCCGCCGGAGGAACCTGCACCAGAAGCAGGAAGGCGAGTCGAAGGAGTCCAACGCTCCTCTTCAGGAGCCTCCGGCACCCTTCCCGGAGCGCCGATCCGAGGAGGCATCGCTCCCTTCCCTCCGCCGGCATGACCCGGATCAGGTTCGAGGGGTCGGCGCCAGGCCATCGGGTGGTCTCCTGTGGAAGGCGCCCTCTCAGCCCGCTTCCCCGCGGACTCCCCCGGGAATCCGCCTGCTACAGAGAAAATCGTTACTCTCTTAAGTCTATTCGCAATCCTTGCTCCCCGTCAACCACCGACCCCGCAACGGGTGTGTCCCAAAATCGTCGGAGAATTTAAGCGGCCAGGCCGATTTCCTTCCAGGCCCGGTTCCATTCTGCTTCTCCTCCCATTCCGGCGCTCCGGAGGGCTAAGATGGCCACCAATCCTTGGG
>Ga0272447_1002376_pt1 | contig 10108 bp, 9 predicted proteins | sample YNPCB0133_FD_194589 | JGI IMG/M metagenome (GOLD analysis project Ga0272447, IMG submission 194589) | Hot spring microbial mat communities from Yellowstone National Park, WY, United States - YNP-CB-013-3 | ecosystem: Environmental > Aquatic > Thermal springs > Hot (42-90C) > Sediment | place...
TCAATGAAGAGATCTTCGAGCTTAAAGGGCTTGTCGCGATCTTCGGGCTTGAGCACATGAGGCGGGACGCTCCCGATCACCCCGGTGATGAGCTTCCCCTGGCGCGTGCGGATCTTGACGACCTGAGCCGGGAGAATTCTTATATCCCAGCTGCCCAGGGTCGCAAAGCGCAAAAACCCCTTCTCCTCGATATAGCTAATAATTAAGCCGACCTCGTCCATGTGCGCGTCGAGCATCAGCGTGAAATCTGACTTGCCCTTGCGCGTGACGATGAGATTCCCCAGGGGATCGACGCGCATCTCATCAACGAGGGGCCGAACAAGTTGAGCGATCACGTCGCGGACATCGTCCTCAAAGCCGGAGACGCCAAACGCCGTAGAGAGCTGCTCGAGGAGCTGAACGCTGCGAGAAGAGTTTTTAGCCATAGTGAAAATTATAACTGATACCAGCAAGAAGACTCAAATTTTTGTTAAGGGATCTCAATGCTCCCGCTCAGGGGAGTAACGTCTCATCGGATCGAGAGCATAGCTGCGAGATCTTTGGGAAGTTCGCCCACGTATTCCACGATGACGTTCTTGCCGTGGGTTTGGGACAATATACGATAGATCTCATCTTTGCTGGGGGAGTGCGCGATCACGCGGCCTTGGATGGCGTTACGGTCCCTGCGCCAAGAGATCGTTATCAGAGCGGAATGTGGGGATCGCATCTCCACCGACTAGGTGCTGGGTCATGGTAACGATCTCTTGACCTATTACAAGAATCGTGCGCCGCAACTGTCGTTCTCGCTTGCCAAGCTGCTGCACCACCACCCTCATCCTTGCAACACCTCTGCCGGGGTTTTCCGACCTCGCTCGGTGCGGTCAAAGTCGCTGTCAAAGCTCACTAAAGTCAAGTCATATTTCTCAGCAGCCGTATACTGATAAGCATCGTCAAAGTCAAGATTAAACCTCTCAGCCACACGAACGATGTATTCTGTGTCTCCCGGTTCGAGGTGAATTAGAGCAACAGCTCCATCTAGAAAGGCATCCCGAACGAAACGCAACAAGCCCTCCATCTTGTTCAGTCTGATCAACACTACCCCGATGGAATGTAAAGTGAAATCAGTGATGAAGAGGCGTTCCGAGGCCGTAGCAGCAAGAAAACGCCGAACATCTTCCGACCTTTCTTGGTCTAATAGACGTTCAAGCCATACATTCGTGTCTACCAAATACATGGCTCAATCGCCTCGCCATTCTAATGCCTTTTTCTGGAGTTCGAGCGACGTATATTGGTTACGGTAATCCCTCAGCGCACCAGCCCAATCCTGACGCAACTTTCTCCCATGTTTTCGCGCCCTTTTCTCTAACAGAAATTCTATAAAGTCCTCCACTTCTTGCTGGAGTTCAGGGGGCAGCTCTCTGATCTTCTCCTCGAGCGTTTTCATAGTGACCTCCTGCTGCGTTCACAAAGGGTCCTTCACACTCTCCGTAACACAATCGCCGAATTGTGCCCGCCAAACCCAAACGAATTGGAGAGCGCGATCTCGACTTTAGCTGGACGAGCTCTGTTGGGAACGTAATCTAAGTCACATTCGGGATCAGGATTGTCTAAATTGATCGTGGGCGGCAACATCCCGCGATCGAGCGCCATCAATGTTGCAATCGCTTCGACCGCCCCCGCTGCCCCCAACAGATGCCCAATTTGAGATTTCGTCGAGCTGACCGCTAACTTATACGCGTGCGCACCAAAGAGCCGCTTGATCGCGCGCGTCTCGCTGACATCCCCCAGGGGGGTCGCCGTCCCGTGCGCGTTGATATAGTCAACTTCGTCGGGGCGGACACCGGCGCGCTCCAGCGCCATGAGCATCGCGCGTCGAGCGCCCTCCCCTTGCTCATCCGGGGCGGTAATGTGCCACGCATCGGCGCTCATCCCGATGCTCGCAAGCTCCGCGTAGATATATGCCCCACGGGCGCGCGCGTGCTCGAGGCTCTCTAAGATCAGGATCCCCGCGCCCTCGCCCACGACAAAGCCATCGCGGTCTCTGTCGAATGGGCGCGAGGCTCGCTCCGGCGCGTCGTTCCGGCGCGAGAGCGCCCCCATCTGATCAAACCCCGCAAACGTCAACGGCAACGACACCGCCTCCGTCCCCCCCGCAATCATCACATCCGCGTAGCCGTAGCGAATCATATCCGCGGCTAAGCCCAAGGCGTGATTGGAGCTGGCGCACGCCGAGACGATCCCATAGTTTGGCCCACGCAACCCCCACTCGATCGAGATCTCCCCGGCTACGGCGTTGGGCATGAACGTGGGGATGAAGAATGGGCTGACGCGCCCCGGCCCCCGCTGCAGGAGAATATCATAATTTTCTGTGAGGGCCTCGATGTTGCCGATCCCCGTGCCGATGACCACCCCGATGCGATCGCGGTCCTCCTGAGCGAGCTTGAGAAGCCCATCCTCCAGGGCGAGCTTGGTGGCCGCCAGGGCCAACTGCGATGCCCGGCCCAAGCGCCGCGCCCGCTTCTTGTCCATAAACTGCAACGGGTCGAACTCCCGAATGTACGCCCCGATCTTCACGGGAATATCCGTGAGATTGACGATATCATCGATGCGCGTGACCCCGCTCTTGCCCGCGAGCAACCCCTCCCAAAAAGCTTCCTTGCCAATGCCAATGGGGGTGACCGCTCCAATCCCCGTGATGACTACGCATCTGGGCTCACTCATAAACTTCAGCTATAATAACAGATGAGCGCGTGGTGGGCAAGCCCTCTTGCCGGTGAAGAGGCAGTCTGCTAATATGAATCCCGTTCTTCATACGAGGAGGAAGGAGCGTATGGAGCTTCCGAAAGCTTACGACCCCACAGAAGCTGAGGAGAGATGGTACGCCTTCTGGGAAGCGCATCACTATTTTGACGGCAACGTCAACCCCACGCGAAAGCCCTTCGCGATTGTGATCCCTCCTCCCAACGTGACCGGAGAGCTGCACATCGGCCATGCGCTCAACAACACCCTGCAAGATATCGTGATCCGCTACAAGCGCATGGACGGGTATGAGACGTGTTGGTTCCCGGGGACAGATCATGCGAGTATCGCGGTGCACGTCTTGATCGAGCGCGGGCTGGCCAAGCGCCAACTCGATGACCTCCTGCAGCAGATTGGCTACCCCCTCCCCCCGCAGAAGCGCCCGCTCACCCGCTATGATCTGGGGCGGGAGTATTTTATCAAGCTAGGCTGGGCGTGGAAGGAGCGCTACGGCGCGCGGATCCGTGAGCAGCTGCGCGCTCTGGGATGCTCATGCGATTGGAGGAGAGAGAGCTTCACGCTCGATGAGGCGCGCTCGCGCGCCGTCACCGAAGTGTTCGTGCGGCTCTATGAGGAGGGCTTTATCTATCGCGGGGATCGGCTGATCCATTGGTGCCCCCGCTGCCAGACGGTGCTCTCTGATCTTGAGGTCGAGCACGAGGAAGTCCAAGGACAGCTCTATTATATTCGCTATCCCTTGGCCGATGGCCAGGGGTTTGTCACCGTGGCCACGACCCGCCCCGAAACGATGCTCGGGGATACTGGGGTCGCGGTGCACCCGCAAGACGAGCGCTACCAAGAGCTCATCGAGAGGTTTGTCATCGTGCCCTTGGTGGGGCGGAAGGTCCCCATCATCGCCGACGACGCCGTGGATAGGGAGTTTGGCACGGGCGCGGTCAAGGTCACCCCGGGACACGATCCCACAGACTTTGAGATCGGGCGACGCCACGGGTTGAAGATCATCAATATCTTCAACAAAGACGCGACGACCAACGAGCACGCCGGGCCGTACAAAGACCTCGATCGCGTGGAGGCGCGGCGCCGCGTGGTGGAGGACCTGAAAGCCCAAGGGCTTCTAGAGCGCATCGAGCCGCACGTCCACGCCGTGGGCCATTGCCAACGGTGCCATACAGCCATCGAGCCGCTCCTCTCCACCCAGTGGTTCGTGCGGATGAAGGAGCTGGCCGAGCCGGCCATCCGCGTCGTCGAATCGGGAGAGATTCAGTTCATCCCGGAGCGCTGGACCAAGGTCTATTTCGATTGGATGAGAAATATCCGCGATTGGCCCATCTCGCGGCAGCTGTGGTGGGGGCATCGCATCCCGGCATGGCACTGCGCCGACTGCCAGGGGATCACCGTGGCGCGAAACTCTCCGCCGGCATGCTCTCGCTGCGGCTCGAAGAATATCGCTCAAGACGAGGACGTCCTCGACACATGGTTCAGTTCGGCGCTCTGGCCCTTCTCGGTGATGGGCTGGCCCGACGATACCCCCGAGCTGCACTACTTCTACCCCACGCAGCTCTTGAGCACCGGGCACGATATTATATTCTTCTGGGTGGCGCGGATGATCATGATGGGGTTGCATTTTATGAAGAAGATCCCGTTTGAGCGCGTCTTCTTCCACCCCATCATTAAAGACGAGCGCGGCCAGAAGATGAGCAAGTCCAAGGGGAACGTCATCGACCCCTTGGAGATGAAGAAGAAGTACGGCATGGATGCGCTGCGGCTGACGCTCGCGGCGCTCTGTGCCCAGGGGAAAGAGATGCGGCTTTCGGTCCACGACATCGAGGGGTACAAGAAGTTCTTGAATAAGCTCTGGAATGCGGCGCGCTTCGCCCTGATGAATCTGGACCTCTCCCCCGGCCCCTCCCCTCACGAGGGAGGGGAGCTTCCCCTCGAAGATCGTTGGATCCTCTCGCGCTTGAGCCGCACCATCGCCCAGACGCGCGAGAGCCTCGAGCGCTACGAGTTCAACCAGGCAGCCAAGGGCTTATATGATTTTGTTTGGCACGACTTCTGCGATTGGTATCTGGAGATGATCAAGCCCCGGCTCTACGGGAAAGACCCACAAGCCCGAGCGCAAGCGCAACGCGTGTTGCTCCTCGTGCTCACGGATATAGTGAAGCTCTTGCATCCGTTCATTCCGTTCATCACCGAAGAGATCTGGCAGCGCTTGCCCCACAAAGAATCGGAGAGCGTGATGATCGCGCCGTACCCACAGGCTCATCCCGACTGGCTCGACGAACAGGCCGAGCAGACTATGCACACGCTCCAATCGCTGATCACCGCGATCCGCACGATTCGCTCCGAGATGAAAGTGCCTCCCCAAAAGCGCGCCAAAGTCTTCATCAAAGCCGAAGATCCTCGCATCGCCCAGCTGGTGCACGAGTATGCGGTCTTCTTTGAGGAGCTCGCTCAGACGAGCGAAGTGCTTGTCGGCCCGACCATCGAGCGCCCCAAGAGCGCGCCCCGGATGGTCTTGGAATGGGCGGAGGTCTTCGTCTCGCTCGAAGGGGTGCTTGATCTTGAGCAGGAGCGAACGCGCTTGCGTCAGGAGCTCGCACAGACGCGCGCAGCTCTTGAGGCGACGCTTCGCAAGCTCGATAACCCCGAGTTCCTCGAGCGTGCCCCCGCTGCCATCATCGAGAAGGAGAAGCGCAAGGCCCAGGAATTCAAAGAGAAGATCGAGCGCTTGGAGCAGAACCTCCAGCTCTTGCAGGACTAGCATTGTGGACCAAGCCATCGCGTATCTGAAACAGCTGCCACATACGGAAGTGAAGCCCGGCTTGGAGCGCATTCAAGCTCTCCTTGAGCGCGTGGGCAACCCCCATGAAAGACTCCAAGCTGTGCACATCGGGGGCACCAACGGCAAGGGTTCAGTCGCCGTGATGATCGCGAGCGTCTTGCAGCGCGCCGGGTATCGCGTCGGGCTGTATACGTCGCCCCATCTGATCAGCTATTGTGAGCGCATCCAGATCAATGGAGCCCCAATCGCCGAAGATGAGTTCGCCCATATCGCTGATGAGCTGATGCCCATCGCTGACGCGATGGCCGATAAGCCCACACAATTTGAGTTCATGACCGCGCTGGCGTTTCTGTACTTTGCGCGCCAGAAGATAGATATCGCTGTGATCGAAGTGGGCCTGGGCGGGCGGTTCGACGCGACCAACGTCATAACCCCGATGGTGAGTGTGCTCACCAACGTCGAGCTTGATCATACGGATCTGTTGGGGGAGACTCTTGAGCAGATCGCTTGGGAGAAAGCGGGGATCGCCAAGAGAGGCGTGCCCCTGGTAACGGGGGAGCGAAAGCCGAACGCTCTTGAGGTCATAGCGCGGGAGTGCGCGGCGGTGGGAGCGCCGCTTATCCCTGCTCGCCAGCGGGTACGACGAACAGATTTTACTTGGGAGTACCAGGAGTTTGAAGTCTGGGGTGAGGGCAAGGTGAGGATGAAGCTGTTGGGGGGCTACCAACGTGAGAATCTCAACGTAGCCCTCGAAGCCCTCGAGGTGTTGCGTCAGTCTCTCAAGATCCCTCACGAGGCGCTCGTGCGAGGGCTGGAACAAGCCTCCTGGCCTGGGCGGTTTGAAGTCGTTCAGAGAGAGCCATATATTATTCTGGACGGGGCGCATAATCCCCACGCGGCAAGAGCGCTCAGGGAAGACGTGCGACGATATCGCGAAAGATATGCTCTTCACAAGAGCGCATTGCTTTTCGGTGTCCTCAGGGATAAAGCATATCAAACGATGGCGGAGATACTCTTCCCCGACTTTGACGAGATCGTTTTGGTGAAGCCGGACTCCCCGCGGGCGCTCGAGCCTCGTGCGCTTCTCTCCTGGGCGCCTGCGGCGAAGATCTGCGACACTATCTCAGAGGGATTGGATGTAGCCCGTGCGAGCGGGGCAGAGTTGATCTGTGTGACCGGTTCGCTGTACGTCATTGGAGCTGCGAAGAGGCTCTTTCTATGAAAGATCTCATCCCTCGGACGATCACCGCGGTAGTCGCGATCGCGATTGTCGTAGCCACGCTGCTGGTGGGGGCACTGTGGCGGAGCATCTGGCCGGTGGCGCTGCTGGGAGCGTTTGTCGTGGGGGTCGCGTCGTGGGAGTACCTGCAGCTGTTGGAGCGCAACGGCATCTTTCTGAATCGCTTGGCTTTTGTCAGCTCGGCCGTGCTCGTGATCTTGGCCTACGGGACGCCGGAGGCGGCGTTCGGCGATCTGGTGCTGTGGGCGGCGCTCGTCTTCCCCATTGCCCTCTATCTCTTCGATCCCGATGCGTTGAGAAAGATCCTCGCGACGATGGGGGGAATTATCTATATTCCCTATCTGTTGCATTTTATCTATCCCCTCTATCGGGTGGAGGGTGGGGCTGTCTATGGGCTGCTGGCGCTGGCGCTCGTGTGGGGGTATGACATCGGGGCGTATCTGGCGGGCTCGGCGTGGGGAAGGAGTCCATTAGCCCCAACGATCAGCCCGCGCAAGAGCTGGGAGGGCGTCGCTGGGGGGTTTGTGCTCTCGCTGGCTGTAGCAGCCCTCGCGCCGATCTGGAAGGACTGGTGGACCTCCACGCCGCACATGATCGCTCTTGCAGGGATCACGAGTGCACTGACGCAGTTGGGCGATCTCCTAGAGTCACGTTTGAAACGCTTCGCGCACGTCAAAGATGCCGGGGGCCTGATGCCCGGCCACGGCGGGCTCTTGGATCGCATAGACGGGCTATTGTTAGCAGTCCCTGCGATCTATTTCTACTTTCGGTTCGTGCTCCAATGGGTCTGACTATGGATACTAAAATTATCCTCTCTGTTGAGGACGTGCACAAGTCCTTCGATGGCACCAAGGCTGTAGAAGACGTCAGCTTCGAGGTGCAGAAGGGCGAGATCTTTGGGCTCCTCGGCCCCAACGGCTCCGGCAAGACCACACTTATTCGCATGATCTTGGGGATCTTTCAGCCCGATTCGGGAGAGATCAGATTCTCGTTCTCGCCCGATGGAAGATTGCTCCCGGCGCGCGTGGGGTATCTTCCCGAAGAGCGCGGGCTGTACGACAACAGAAGAGTCTGCGACACGCTCGTCTTTCTTGCGAGCCTCAAGGGCATGGACGCGCGGCTCGCGCGCGAGCGCGCTTTCCTGTGGCTTCAGCGCCTCCAGCTCGAACGATATTTTCATCGCCCCATCCGTGAGCTTTCCAAGGGGATGCAACAGAAGATTCAGTTCATCGCCGCGATCTTACACGAACCCGACTTCGTCATCTTAGACGAGCCGTTCGCAGGGCTTGATCCGGTCAATCAAGACGTCTTCCGTGAGCTCATTCGAGAGCTCAAAGCTCGCGGGACCACTATTCTCTTGTCGGCCCATCAGATGCACCTGGTCGAGGACTTAGTAGATCGCATCTTTCTCATCAACAAGGGGCGGCAGATTCTCTACGGGGAGCTTCGCGAGATCAAGCGCAACTGGAAAGAAGATTGGGTGACGCTCGTCTTTCGCGGCGACGGCGAGATCCTCAAAAATAGCCCTCTAGTGAAGTCAGCTCAGATTGAGGACGGCCGCGCGCAGCTCACTCTGCGAGAGGGCGTGCGCCCTGAAGAGTTTTTCGCCGAAATCTCAGGGAAGATCGAGATCGAGGAGATCGCGATTCGCAAGCCCCCATTGCATCATATCTTTGTGGAGCTGGTGACCTCTCCCCTGGCCCCTCCCCGACACGGGGAGGGAGAGACCTCCACACTCACCCCCAGCCCCTCTCCCCTCCGAGGGAGAGGGGAGCAGAGGGGTGAGGGGGGGAAGGGGTCGGGGGTTAGGTTCTAAGGGGGGAACCATGTGGACCGTAGCGCGCTGGGAATTCGTACAGAACCTCAAGAGCAAGGCGTTTCTCATCGCGACCTTCGTCGCACCGATCTTTTCGCTCAGCCTCATCGCCTTGGTGATCGTGATCGCGCGCGCGGCTGAGAGAAGTCCAGAGACCCGCCTTGCGGTGATAGATCGCGCTGGGGTCTTCGCTGAGCTGAGCGAACAGCTTCGCGGCTCAGATTATAAGATCGTGCTCTTCAATAGTTCAGAGTCCGAGCTGCCCACGCGGATGCAGCGTGGTGAATTTGACGGATATCTTGTCATTGAGTCAGATTTCTTTGAGACTCGTCAAGCGCGCTACGTCCCCAAGTCTCGTCAGACGTTGGGCATCAATATTCAAGAGCTGCGCTCTCAAGGGGTGCCGCGTCCCGTGCGCGAGGCACTCTCGCAGATTGTACTGCGCCATGAACTGCAGCGGCTTGGGCTTTCCCCAGAGCGCGCGGCCCAGCTCAGCCAAGGGGTTCAGATCACTGTTCAAGCTGCTCCTGAAGCCGCAACAGAGCAGCTTCGCGCCGGGGTCACTGTTGGCGTGGGGTTTGTGATCATTCTGCTCTTGCTCTTTATCACTATGAATTCGATCACGTGGATCATGTACGGGGTAATCTCGGAGAAGCGCAACCGTGTTGTTGAGCTGGTGCTCTCTTCGATCCGGGCGCGTGAGCTGATGATGGGCAAGATTTTGGGGCTTGGGGGCTTGGCGTTAGTGCAAGCGTTCATCTGGGCTGTGGTGGGCTTGACGATAATTTTTATCGGTGGGCCGTTGGTAGGGCTGCCGACTTCCGTGATCAGCTTAGCGATCTTCCCCTTCTTGGCGTGGGAGAAGGTTCTCTTATATTTGGTGTACTTTGTGCTGGGGTATCTCTTCTTAGCGTCGCTAACGGCTGCTGTGAGCGCCACGCTGAGCGACGATCTACAGAGCGCAAGTTCTTTTGGAATGTCGTTGGTCTTTCTGCCTCCGATCTTGCCCGTGATGCTCTTCTCGTTGGTCTTGAGCAACCCTGATCATATCGCGCTGAGGATTATCAGTTTCTTCCCGCCGTCCACGCCGGGGATGATGATTCTGCGCACTGCTGTGGGTGCCGTGCCGTGGTGGGAGATTCTCCTCTCAGTGATAGTCTTAGCAACAGCGACCTATGGGATGATGCGTCTTGCGGGGAAGATCTTTCAGATCGGGATTTTGATGTACGGCAAGTCCCCGACGCTCAGAGAATTGTGGCGCTGGATGAAGACCTAGCGCAGCTCCTCGTCGAGCTGTCTAAGGAGCTCTTGCGCCCTCCGTGAGAGATCCTTGGGCACCTCCACCTTCACCGTGACATACTGATCGCCCTTGCCCCAGCTCTGCAGATGAGGAATCCCCTTCCCCGCAAGCTTGAACGTCTCCCCTGGTTGCGTCCCCGCGGGAATCGTCAATTCTTCTTCGCCGTAGAGCGTGGGGACCTTCACGCGCGCCCCTAACGCCGCTTGGGTAAACTTAATGGGCAGCTCG
>Ga0272447_1002379_pt1 | contig 10093 bp, 6 predicted proteins | sample YNPCB0133_FD_194589 | JGI IMG/M metagenome (GOLD analysis project Ga0272447, IMG submission 194589) | Hot spring microbial mat communities from Yellowstone National Park, WY, United States - YNP-CB-013-3 | ecosystem: Environmental > Aquatic > Thermal springs > Hot (42-90C) > Sediment | place...
TGCGCCCCTCTCCGACATCAAAGAGGCTGCCAAAGCGAACGGCATGAAGGAGCTGCGCGAGGACGGCTTGATTAAAGTGCTGGAGGGCATCACGACGCCTGACGAGGTACGCCGCGTGGTGTTCACTGCAGGCTACTACTAAACCTGAAACAAAACTCTGTGCAAGGAGGTCAAATAGCGTATGTATATGCCGAATCCGACCGGAGATAATCCCGCTGGGGCTGGCACCGTGACCGCTCCAGCACTGCAGCCAACCACCCTCGGGCAAGCGCGCTCGCTCGAAGACATCCATATCGACGAGCTGCTCTATATCGTGGTGGAGAAGGGCGCATCCGACCTGCACCTGTGCCCCTTCGTGGAACCGATTATCCGCGTGGACGGGCAGCTGATGCGCCTCAACTTCGACAAAGCCAGCCCCTCTGATACCCAGCGCCTTATCTACGACATCCTCACCGACGAGCAGATTCAGCGGTTCGAAACGACCTATGAGCTGGATTTCTCCTATAGTCTGCACAAGGTGGCACGCTTCCGCGTGAATGTCTATAAAGACAAGGGTGCCGTCGCCGCGGCGTTTCGTCTGATCCCGGCGCGCGTGCCCACTATTCGGGAGCTGAACCTGCCCCCGGTGCTGGAGGAGCTGACCCGCCGCCCGCGCGGACTCATCCTAGTCACAGGTCCCACCGGGTCAGGCAAATCGACCACGCTCGCCGCGATGGTCAATCAGATTAACAGCGAGCGTAGCTGCCACATCATCACCATCGAAGACCCCATCGAGTATCTGCACACCCATAAGTTCAGCATCATCAATCAGCGTGAGCTGGGGCAGGACACCAAGTCGTTCGCGGCAGCGCTGCGCTCCGCATTGCGCGAAGACCCGGATGTTATCCTGGTGGGCGAGATGCGTGACTTGGAGACTATCCAGCTCGCCATCACCGCTGCCGAGACGGGACACCTCGTGTTCGCCACTCTGCACACCAATAACGCTGCCGAATCGGTGGACCGTATCGTCGATGTGTTCCCGCCCGGGCAGCAGGAGCAAATCCGTATTCAGTTGGCAAACAACTTGCAGGCGATTATCAGCCAGCAGCTGTTGCCTCGTGCCGGACAGCCCGGTCGCGTGCCTGCGGTGGAGGTGATGATTGCCACACCCGCCATCCGCAACCTGATCCGCGAGAATAAGACCCACCAGATTCACACCATGATTCAGACCAGTGGGCAGCTGGGCATGCAGACGATGGATCAATCGCTGCGCGACCTCTACCTGAAGGGCTGGATTACCTACGAGGAGGCGATGGCACGCGCTATCAATCCCGACGAGTTGCGCAAGATGATTGCGCCCACTGGGGGCGTGCCGGGCGCACCCTCACCCCCGGGGCGAGGACGCTAAGTAATCGGGGCGCAGCGCACGCGCCCCCTTATGCAGGAGGTACAGATTATGCCGTTCTTTAACTACACCATTCGGGATCAGTCGGGCGCTACCCGCTCGGGGAAAGCGGAAGCCGAAAATGCGGAGGTGTTGCGTAAACGGCTCCAAGAAGAGGGCTTTCAGGTCATCGAAATCTCAATGGACCGCGCAGCACCCCGCGTGCCTGCCGGCGGCTACGGGCGTGTGCGCCTGAGCGACTTGGCTATCTTTGCCCGCCAGTTCTCCACGATGCTGGACGCGGGCGTCTCGCTCGTGCGCTGCCTCGATGTGCTGCAGCAGCAGACCAGCAACGCACGCCTGCGCCGCATCTTGATGGATCTCTCCACGCGGGTAGAATCGGGCGAAAGCCTCTCACGCGCCATGTCGCGCCACCCGAAAGCCTTCAGCCAACTGATTATCGGTCTGATCCGCGCGGGCGAGGTCGGCGGCGTGCTGGAGGAATCGCTGCAGCGCATCGCCCACTTCCTGGAGAAGGATGTGGAGCTGCGCCGCAAGATACGCTCCGCCCTCACCTACCCCGTGATTGTGTTGCTGGCTGCCACGGGCATCGTCATCTTTCTGGTCTCGTGGCTGGTGCCCCAGTTTGCCAACCTGTTTCGTGACCTGGGCATCAAAAGTTTGCCTGCTCCCACCCAGTTCCTTGTGGATCTCAGCGCGTTCCTGACCCAAAAGTGGTACATTATCCTCATCTCCGTGGTGGCAATCTTGGTTGCCTACAAGCTCTTTGTCAGCACGCGGGTCGGACGGCGCGTGGCAGACCGAGTGAAGTTGCGCGTGCCCGTGTTTGGCAAGCTGCACCATAAGATTGTGATGGCGCGTTTCAGTCGCACGATGGGCACGCTGCTCGCCTCGGGTGTCCCCATCCTGCAGGCGATGGAGACGGTGGCGGGCGTGGTCGGGAACGCCGTCGTCGCCGACGCCGTGCTGGAATCGCGCGCCCGTATCCGCGAAGGCGAAAAGATTGCCGACCCACTCCAGAAAAGCAAGATGTTCCCCCCGATGGTGGTGCATATGGTCAGCGTGGGCGAGGAATCGGGTTCGCTGGATCACATGCTCAACAAGATTGCCGACTTCTACGAGAACGAGGTGGAGACCGCCATCGCCAGCCTAACCTCGGCGATTGAGCCGGTGATGATTGTGATTCTGGGCTTTATCGTCGGCTTTATCGTGATTTCGATGTTCCTGCCGATGATCGAGGTGATTTCGAACCTGAGCCAGTCGCAGGGCTAATGCTACCTGCTTGGAGCGTGGTCTTTGGGGTGGCGTTCGGGGCAGCGATAGGCAGCTTTCTGAATGTGCTGATCTATCGGCTGCCCCGAAGGCTTTCGATAATCTTCCCCCCCTCTCACTGCCCCGCTTGCCAGCACCGACTGGGCATCCGCGATTTAGTGCCTCTGTTGAGCTATTTGGTTCAGCGAGGGCGATGCCGCTACTGTCGCGCGCCTATCGCCCTTCGCTATTTTCTGGTGGAACTATGGAGCGCGAGCGTGTGGGGTTGGCTTTGGTGGCAGCAACTGGTGGTGGGCGAGTTGCCGTTGCGTTTTGTTCTCTACGCGCTCGCCTGCTCCCTACTGATTGCCGTCTTTTTTATCGATCTGGAACACACCCTCATCCCCGATGAGCTGAATCTGGCGCTGCTCGTGATGGGGCTGTTGCATGCATGGCTACTAACTGGACAACCGACCGACTGGTCATGGGCGCAGCCGGGCGAGGTCAACCTGCGTCATGCCGTCTGGAGTGCGGAGATAGGGGCGGGCATTCTCTGCTTGATTGCGATAGGGGGGCGACTCCTCTTCCGTCGGGATGCGATGGGACATGGCGACATCAAGTTGGTGCGAGCGATGGGCGCGCTGCTGCTCTTGCCTGCGTTGCTGGTGTCCTTCGCGTTGGCGGTGGCGGGCGGCGCCCTTATTGGCGGTGTCTGGATGCTCTGGCAAGCGCGTCGCCAAGTGACCGCAAATGAGCCAACGGAGGCAGAGTCACCCGCGCCTGAACCGATTGCAAGCCTGTTGCTGATGTGCCTTGTTTATCTGCTCTGGCTGGATATCGTGATAAGCCTACTGCCCATGCGCTGGCAGGAACGGCTCTACGCTCGCTTGGGTCCGTCAGATGAGGGCGTGGAAGAGGAGCTGGTTGAGATGCCCGGCATGCTGCCCTTTGGTCCCTTTCTGGCGGTTGGGGCGCAGCTGGCGCTGCTGCTGGGCGACCCACTCTCGCATGCCCTCCGCACCTACCTCGAATGGGCTGGGTTTTAATGCTGCAGGCAGGATTGAAACGCTGCATGAGGTATAATAAAAAACCAAATAGTCGGAAGGAAGGTGGGCGTTCCCAGCGGGGGCGTTCCCGAAAGGGAGCGCCCCTACCCCTTTTGAGGTAGAATCGTGCCGATGAACGGTATGAGGCGGAACCTCCAAGTGGGCAACCGACCAGCGCTGTTGTCTTCGGGTGTGCCCGCCAACCGAAGTCGCGTACTCAGCCAAGCGCGTTCTGGAGTTGCTCTCTTCTGCCTCCTGTGGCTCACCAGCTGCCTGCCTGGGCAACAGGCAAGCCCGTCGGATGCGCTGCGCTGGACGGTGCGTCCGGGTGCGGAGGCAGGTGTGCTTGTGGGCAGCACGCGCAGCCGATTGGAGGGCGACCATCGCCTCATTGGCAGGCGTGGGGTGGTGCGTTATAGCTTCCGCGTGCTAAGCGGCATGGATGTGCAGATTCAGCTAACGGCGGGCGGCAGTGGGCATGTGCGGCTGCGTGTGGGGGAGCAGGGTTTGATGCTGTACCCGATCCGAGGGCAGGTGCGCACCCACACGCTGACGACTCGCACCCCGCTCCAGCCCCCCCTGCAGCAACTGGAGGTCTCTATCGAAGCGGGTCGACGGGGGCGAATCGTGCTGTATGGTCTGAACCTGAAAGCGACCCAGCGCGATGAGGATGGCGACGGCATAGGCGACAGCACCGAGCGATTGCTCGGCGCACCTGCATCGGCACTCAACCCACATCGACTCGGAATGATTGCAGCGCCAGCAGTGCATGTGAGTGAAACATTAGTGAACACACCTATCCCCATAGGAGGGGAATATCAGGCAGACCCGTTTGCTCGCATGTTTCTCTATTGTGGCGCGCTTCTTGGCGCACAAAGCGGCATCCGCCCTCCAATCCCGATAGGGATAGAGTCGATGCATGGGCTGCTCACGAGCGACCTGCGCGAGCATCAGCGTGTCTATTTCAGCACGCTAATAGCCGCCCTCATGTTCCCCTCGGTGCACCCCGTGATTTCGACGCCCTCGCAGGCAGGTACGGATTATGCTGCTATTTTGTTAAGTGCGTTACAGGCAGCCGAGTCGATGGCGGAGCATGCCGACACCACGCTGGATGCTGGGATGGAGGGCATCGGAGTGCTGTGGTCTGAGTCGCAAGACCCGTCGGGCAGGTGGAACCTGACTTCCCATGAGCAGCTTGCGGTGGCGATGCCGCTGGTGCGAGCGGGGATTCCCGTGCAACCGATTTCGCCGTTGCGACTCACCACTCCAGATGCCTTGAGCCGGCTGCGCCTGCTTATCTGGACAGCGGAGGCGGTGTCGCTTCCGAATGAGCCGGGGCTGAGTGTTTTGGTGGACTGGGTGCGTCGCGGGGGCTGGCTGCTGATAATTGGGGCGCCGCCTGCACCCCAGCATGCCACCCCTTCGCCCGAAGCGGCTTCGCTGCCTGCTCTTGCTGCGAAGCTCGGCTTAAATCTGAAGCTGTCGGACTTGTCGGACAAGTCAGACATGTCAGACATGTTGGACGCACCGCATGCGGCGCGTTGGCAGGAGATGGCTCGGCATGGGAACCAGCCTGAGCGGGGCACGCTGAACCGCCGCTGGGTGGAGATTGACCTTAGTCCCTATGGGGGTCAGACGGTCTATCTTCGCTTCAGCGACAGCCTGCCCGATACGGGCTGGGGTGCGCGGCTGCGACAGGTTCGGCTCGAAACCGAGGGGCGTGCCCTGACCGCCTTCTATCCGGGCACGGGCGTCGAGCGCCTCTTTCTCTATGCCCATTCGAGGAGCTTGCTGACGCGGGCAGGCGAGCGGGTTGCCGATGGCGATGCCTGGTTCGTCTATCGATTTGCACTGCCCAGGGCGCCGCGTCTTGTGCTGCGGGCGGAGCTGGCTCAAGAGTGGCGCGTGGAGCTGAGCCTTCAGCCCCCCTATGCCGAGCGCGTACTCGTGCGACAACGCACCGATTTGCCCGCGCTCACCCTGCGCCATGACGAACGGCTGATGGCATGCGAAATAGCAGGGGCGGAGACACTCTATCTTTACACGCCTTTGGGCGAGCGTGCTTCATCTCCGGCGACGCTGGGAGTGCTGCAAACGGTGGGTCGAGGCGGGATTGTGCTGCTCGGCTTCTCCGCGCGCGCTTTCGGCAACAGTCCGAATGGCGAGACGCAACTGCGCCAGCTGATACGCTTCGTGGTGGGGCGTACAAGCCAGCGCTATCGCGAGCGATCGCGCTTCACCATGCGCCGAGGCGATTGGGTCGCTGCGTATGGCACCTCCCGCACCACCCTATTGCGCGGCACCTATCTGGATGTGTTGGATCTGCGCCTGCCCGTGCTGACCGATGTATCGTTGGAGCCACGCACGCCCCGCCTGCTGCTGCGTGTGGAGGAACGGCTGAAGCGACCGGGGCTGCTGCACACCAACGCGCGTCAGGTGCTACGCCATGAAACCGCCAATCGGCTGGCTTATCTGCTGAGCGGTGCGGAGGGCATAGCGGGTGTAGCACGGCTGAGCATCCGCAACCTGCAGGGGCAGGTGCAGTTGCTGGATCTATGGGGGCGTCCTGTGCCCGTGAATGTGGAGCGCAGTGGGGAGACTCTACTGGTGCGCTGGAACATGGGCGAGACGGGGCATGTGCTGATCGTGCGTTGAGACGAACCAGAGCAAGGTCGATGGGTGACTCGGTCTGACCTGTCCGACCCGTCCGACCTGTCTGAAATGAACCCGAATCAAGGTAGAATCGTAAAAGCGAATGGAGGGCAGATGGCAGAGAGAGTCCAGTCGTCAGCAGTGGGTCAGCCCGACATAGAGCGCTGCAGTTCTCATGGGACGGCGTCTCTGTGGCAACTTTATGGCGCCACATGGCTCGTGAGCCTGATTGGCTTGCTGGCATTCCGTGCGGCGCGTCTGGAACTGGGAGAGCCTGTGTTGTTTATCCTGATTATTACATTGGGCACGCTCTTCAGCGGGTGGCTGGCTCAACGCGCCCCCGGCGAAACGACACGCCTCATCTTCGGCTTTCTGGATGCAACGCTTGCGCTACTTGCCATCACGGCACAACCCTATCTTAACGCGCTGGTCAAAATACTGACTGACCCCTCGGTTGAGATTTATCTAAGCACCTCGCTGCTGTGGTATCTGACCTTGCGCACGCCGCTGATGGTCTCCCCACTATCGGCGCTGTTTCAGAATGTACCTGTGATGGCGTTGTTCGGGCTGATTGGCTCCTATCTGTTTGCGCCCGCTGTGCCTTATCTATTTCTGGCATTTGTGGTGGTGTTGCTTATTGTGCTGATGGTGGCGCATCAGCTGGAGCTGCGGGTGCAGCTGCCTTTCGCGCTGGTGGGGCGCTCTGCCCTAATAGGGGGGCTGGTTGCCACAGTGCTGGCGAGCATACTGGCGTTCCTCCTCTGGCTTAGCTTGGGTGAACTCGTTTCTGGGATGGTGATTGGCTTGCCATTTCGCACGGGGGTGTCCTCTTCGAACGCGCCAGTGCTGCCCGCCTTGCAAGTGGGGACAGGACCTGTTGCGCGCGGCGACATGGAGGTGATGCGCGTGCGTTTCCTGCGGGGCGATGCGCGCTACCTGCGCATGGATGCCTACGATTTTTACACTGGGCGTGGCTGGAACCGTACCCGATTGGGCGTTCGACTGGTGGAGCCAGACGAGCAGGGTGGGTTCACCATCTATTCCGACCTGCCTGATTACCTTCGCATCCACCAGGTGCATGCCGAGATTACCATTATGGGAGGTATCCACCAGCATTTCTACACGCCGGGCATACCCCTCTGGTTGAAGCCGAAGGAACCGCGCCGTGCGATCGGCTATGCCCACGCCACCAGTACCATCTGGGTGCGTAGACCCCTCTCACCCGGCGCCCAGTACGAAATTCAAGCCATCGTGCTGCCGAAAGACCCCACCCTGCTGCGGGGACTGAACGCCAGCACGCCTTTCTGGACTGCATGGAGCGAATCGTCGCGCAACTCCCGCGTCTTCGAACTCGTCCGTCGACTGACCGCAGACCAGCCCACCGATTATGACAAGGTGCTGGCGCTCAAGCGCTACATCGAGACCCACGCGGTCTACAACACCCAGACAGAAGCCTATCCGCCCGATGTGGATGTGGTGGAACATTTCCTGTTCGTGGCGAGGCAGGGCTACTGTACCGAGTTTGCCACGGCGCTGGCAGTGATGTGTCAGTATGCCGGGCTGCCTGCGCGTGTGGTGCAGGGCTATCTCCTACAAGAACGCGACCCGCAAACGGGAGCCTACATCGTGCGCGACCGCGATCACCACCTGTGGACCGAGGTTTATTTTGAGAACCTGGGTTGGATCCCCTTCGATGCCACCGAAAATGCGCCTGAAGCCGACCCGTCTGTGCTGTCCGATAACAATTCGCAAGCAGACTGGGCGCGTGCGCACGCGCTGTACCGCTGGCGACGCCTGCTGGACGGTCTTATTCTGATGGGCGTGCTCTATCTGGTCTGGTCGCTTGTGGTGGCGCCGCGGCTTGCCCAGCGACAGGCAGTGCCTGTAGGGAACCAACTCTATGCGCGGTTGGTCTACCTGCTGCGTTTGATGGGTTGCCCACCGCCTTTGCCTTCTCAATCGCCCGGCGACTATCTGCGTGCCTGCGTCGGCGCGCCGCGCGCATGCTGGCGTAGCGCGGAAGCAGCAGCGACCGCCACCACGACCCTGCAAGCCCTTGCCGAAACCCTGCCGCGCTTGCTCTATGCCCCGCCTGCCGAAACGGTGTCCCTTGAGGAGGAGGTGCGAGGTAAAATTAAAGCGTTGCAACGGCTGCTGCATCAGCAGATGGGAACAATCAGGCTATTCGGGCGGTCTATTCGCCTGATGTCCGAGCTGTTCAGCAAGCCATCAGAACAGCCCAACCATGGAAGTCAAGTATTCTAAGCTCATGGAGGAGCAGCTGCAATCGCCTGCTCCCGCCTATCTCTTGATGGGCGAGGAGCCGGTGCTGCAACAGGAGTTCCTCCATCGGTTGCGGTGTGCGCTTCAGATGGAGCCGGGCTGTATGGATGAGGCGGTGCTGGATGCCCGCAACACGCCCGTGGCGACCCTTGCCCAGATGGTGCAAACGCTGCCGATGGAGCATGAGCGTCGCCTTGTAATCCTGCAGGCAGCCCAACGCTATCCCGCTGCTGAGCTGGATGCCCTCGCCCGCCTGATTCCCACCATCCCCCCTTTCAGCTGCCTGGTTCTGCTGCCCAGTGAGTCGGACGGGTCAGAGCAGTCGGACAGGTCAGACATGCAGGAGCCATCCGAGGGGCGTGTTCGTTCTGGCTGGCAGGCGGTGGTCACCGCGGTGAAGGCGTATGGCGTGGTGGTGATGCTGGAGCCGCTGCGGGGCAAAACGCTGGAGGCGCGCCTCATCGAAACCGCCCGCGCCCAGGGCAAACAGCTCCGCCCCGCCGGAGCCACAACCCTGATGGAGCTGGTGGATGGCGTCGCGGAACGCGCATTAATAGAACTGGAAAAAGTGATTCTCTTCACAGGGGCACGCACCGAGATTACGCCCCATGATATCGAACAGGTGGTCAGCCCCTCGCAGCAAGCACAGGTCTTTCGGCTGGTCGATGCCATCGTGGCGGGCAACACGGCGGAGGCGATGCGCTGGCTGCGTCTGCTCTTTCAGCAGGGAAGCCGTCCCGAAACCGCCGCACTGCAAACACTTGGACTCATCAGTCGTCAGTTCCGCCTGCTGTGGGATATGCGCCAGCTGATGGAAGCGCATCAGCGCTTAGATAGACCTGATCAGGTGAGTGAGGATGTGGCACAGAAATTGCTGCACGAGCCAAATGTGGTGCAGTTGTTGCAGCGACAACCCTTTTTGCGGGAGCGTCTGCGTCGCCAGGCGGAGCGGTTCTCCTTCACCCGCTTGCAGAAAGCCTTTATCGCCCTGCGCAACGCCGACCTTGCCCTGAAGGGTGTCCATTCCGCTGTAAATCCAGCCGAAATTATGGAAAGACTCATCGTGCGACTGACCACACAGGTGTAGGCGGTCGCGGGGATCGACGGCGATGCAACCTGTGGGTTCGGATTCGTAGTCTAAGGACAGGGAGGCAGCAGAGATTGGCAAAGCGCGTGGCGGAAAATCCGATTATCACGCCGGAGGCGGTGCCGCCCTCCGAGCCGGGACTGGAAGTGGTTGGCGCGTTCAATCCGGGTGCCGTCCGTTTTGGGGATGAGGTGCTACTGCTGCTGCGTGTGGCGGAGCGACCCGTGCAGGAGGACCCTGACCAGGTAAGGGTGCCTGTGCTGAACTTGAACCATCGGCGCAACTCGAAACGGGTGGAGATACTCACCTTCCCGCGCCATTCGCCCCATGTGGACCTGAGCGACCCGCGCGCCGTCTATGTGGAGGGACGACCGTATCTGAGTTCCATAT
>Ga0272447_1002380_pt1 | contig 10089 bp, 10 predicted proteins | sample YNPCB0133_FD_194589 | JGI IMG/M metagenome (GOLD analysis project Ga0272447, IMG submission 194589) | Hot spring microbial mat communities from Yellowstone National Park, WY, United States - YNP-CB-013-3 | ecosystem: Environmental > Aquatic > Thermal springs > Hot (42-90C) > Sediment | place...
GTCGCAGCCGAAGCCGCCCTGATCACTCCGAACCGCTTGGTTTTCGATGACGCAAAGGTCGCGGCTAAAGCCGCTCCTACGAGGAGCGATTTCCCCCATCCCGCGACGGACGCTTGTTTTCCCGCGTCGAGTCGGATGCGCTCCGCCGCAAGGGACCGGGATCATCCCGGAAAACGCCTTCGTTCGACCTGCGAGGGGTTCGCTTCCGTGGCGGAGACCGGCCGAAATGAATTTCAGCCTATGAGGGTGAGCGATCCACCTTCAGCCTTCGACGGCGGCCTCCAGGCGGCGGACCCGAAGTTTGCGGATGCGGCGCCCGAGCACCTCCTCCACCCGGAACTCCAGGCCTTGATCGGTGAAGGCCTCCCCCGCCGTCGGGATCCGTCCCAAGCGCTCGTAGACGTAACCGGCCAGGGTGTCGGCGCCCTCGGAGAGCAAAGACACCCCCAGCACCTGCTCGGCTTCCTCCACATCCACCCGGCCATCGAAGAGGTAGGTCCGCTCATCCAGGGGCAGGATCATGGGCTCCTCCAAGCGGTCGAACTCGTCCTGGATCTCGCCGACGATCTCCTCCAGGATGTCCTCGATGGTGACCAGCCCAGCCACGCCGCCGTATTCGTCCACCACGATGGCCATATGGACTCGGCGCTGCTGCATCTCGCGGAGGAGATCCACGATTCGCTTGCCTTCGGGGACGAAATAAGGAGGGCGCAGGAGCTCCCGGAGGGAAGCCTCTCGGATCCCATCCTGGAGCAGCCGGAGGAGATCCTTGGCGTAGAGGACGCCGACGATGTGATCGATGGTGCCCTCGTAGACAGGGATACGCGAGTAGCCGGCCTGGAGGATCACGTTGAGGGCCTCAGAGAGGGAGGCGGTCACCGGGATGGCCACCATGTCCGGCCGCGGCACCATAATCTCGCCGACGACGGTGTCGTGGAGCTCAAAGATCGAGACGATCATCTCCTTCTCGGTGGCCTCGATAGCCCCGCCCTCCTCCCCGGCATCCACCAAGGTGCGGAGACCGGCCTCATCCACCAGGGGCGCCACCTGCCCATCGACGCGCGGGCTCAGGCGCGCCGCTAGACGGCGCATGGGGGCGAAGAGCCCGCGCAGGGCCAGGAGCGTGAGAGTGGCCGGGATGGCCAGAGATCGAGCGTAGCGGCTTCCCAAGGACCGAGGCCAGGCCTCGCCGGGCCCGTGCAGCCCCCAGGACAGGGCTAGCCAGAAAAGGAGGATCCACGCCATCGATGCCTGGCCATGGAACAGCCCCAGCGTACCCCACCCCGCCACAGCGAGATCCAGAAAGAGAAGGGCCAGCCGCGTTGTCTGTAGCCGGATGGTGCTGTCCTCGGCCAATCGGTTCAGCCAGGCGGCGAGGAAACGGCCTTCCTGCATCCAGGCCTGACGCTGGGTTTCTGGGAGGGCGAGGATCGCCGCTTCCGAGGCCAGCACCCATGCCCGCAGCGTCAGGCCGGCCAGCACTCCCCATCCGAAGGCCCAGTCACTCCTGCCTTCCATGCGCCTCCTCTTAGGCCGATCCCAGCCCCTCGTCCAGGTAAGCTTTGATGTTGTGCTCCACAGCGTAAGCCGCCGCCTCGGCGCGGTTGGAGAGCCCCAGTTTGCTGAGGATGCTGCTCACGTAGTTGCGGACAGTGCCCTCGCTGAGGAAGAGGATCTGAGCGATCTCCCGGTTGGTCTTCCCTTCGGCGATCAGGGCGAGCACGCGCAGCTCCTGCTCGGTGAGGTCCCTGAAGGCGGAAGCCAGCGCGCTGCGGCGCGCAGCCCGCACGTGCCGGAGCAGACGGGGAGTTATAGAAGGATCGATGAGGGCCTCGCCCCGGGCCACCCGTTCGATGGCCATGACCAGCTCATCGCTTCCGATCTGCTTGAGCACATAACCAGAGGCCCCGGCCTCGATGGCCTCCAAGAGGAGCTCGTCCTCCGCGTAGGAGGTTAGCATGATCACCCGGGTCTCCGGGAGGGCCTCGACAACCCGCCGCGTCGCCTCGATGCCGTTGCCGCCAGGGAGACGGATGTCCATCACCACCACGTCCGGGCGATGATCCAGGGCTTTCCGAACCGCCTCCTCCGCTGAGCCCGCCTCCGCCACCACCCGGAAATCCGGGCGCCGCTCCAGCAGCGCTCGCAGGCCCACCCGCACCACTTCGTGGTCATCAACGATCATGATCCGGATCGTGCGCATTTGAGAACGACCCTCCGTTCCGGCTGCTTGAGGAACAAGACGGCGCAACCAGCGGGGCTAGCCCATTGCCTGCCCTGGCCCAGCCAGGGTGGCCCGCGCCGCCCGCTCTCCCCGCTCTAGGTGCTCCCGTTGCCCGATCTAGGGCGAACACCAGGATATCCGCGGTGGGGGCCCGGATCAGCCGGTCCGGGGGCGTCTGGGCCGGGCGGGCCTCTGTGATCCGCTGGGCCGCGACGCTTGCCGAGCCAAACACTACCTCACAGCGTCTGGCTCCGGCGCGCCCGACAGGTCAGCCACCGAATCGGCAGCGGGCCCGGCAGCCTCTCGGGCCAGCGGCGATCGCCGCCGGACCTCATCGGTCCGGAGAGATCCACTCTGATGACGAGGGTGGCCCCCGGGCCTCGGGCCACATCCACCGGCAACGGGTTTAGGACCCTGCCCTCGATCAAGCGCTGGCCTTCCCAGAGGAACGGCGGGAAGACGCTGGTCGCCAGCATGGCCTCCACCAGCGGACCTCGGTCGAGCCCGACCTCCTTGCCGGTGTCTAAGTCCACGGCCACCGCCGCCAAGCGAATCGCAAGCGCCTCGATCCACGCATCCCTTATTGCTTCCCGCAGGAGGCGGGCCAGCCCCGGGTGCTGACCCGCGCTGTCCCCTCGGGGTCCAGCCGCACGAACATCCGCGGGCCGATGTGGCGGGCCAGGGCCTCGATGGCCTTTAGGGGGGCCCGGCTGCGAACAGGCCACCCACAATGCCTCCTGCGCTGGTGCCGGTGACCGCTGCGGGCCGCTCGCCTGCCTCCACCAGCACCCGGATGTGGGCGAAGCCCAGAGCGCCCTCACCGCTCCGGGCGATCCCCCGCCGACGCCGTCCGAGCTCCCGGCGCATCGCGGGGCCTCCTGCCTGTCCGAAATTTCGATCTCCCAGGGGAATTATACGGATCCTGAGAGGGTCATGCGAAAGCGGGGGAGGCCCTATGTACACGGGTGGACTAGCAGCTTGACCCTCGGCATCCTCTTAACGTCTCCGGATTCGGGTTACAATTTCCGAAAACCTCTGACGAGGGAAGGACGATGCCTTTATGGACCCGTCGACGGTTGCTGCAGCAACTCGGAGGGCTGGGCCTGGGCCTGGTGGCCGGGGCCTGCGGGCGGAGGCTGGGGACGCTCACCCCCACCCCCTCCCCCGCGCCCCGTCCACTCCCCAGCCCGACGCCCTGGCCCTCGCCCACGGCCACGGCGATCCCGACCGACACGCCCATCCCGCCCTCCCCCACCCCGGCCCCCACGCCGACCAAGACCCCGTGGCCGCCCTTCCCCCGGCCCAGCAAGCTGGGGATCGTCGTCCAGTGGTTCCGGGACGTCCACATCGTGAACCTGATCGTGAACACCCGGATGCGGGTGGTGAAGATCATCGACGATTTCGGGCGGGCACCGGAGATCAAAGCGGCCTCCCCCAACACCGTCCTCATCGGTCGCATCACCCACAACCATAACTTCGGCTTTGAGGAGCATCTCCGGGACGGCCGGACGGATATGCGGGCGGCGGCGGAGTGGTATGTCAACCGGTTCATGGACATCTATTTAGCGAACCCGCTGATCGACTACTGGGAGGGGCACAACGAGCCCCGTCCCCACAACCATGAAGTCATGCGCCTCTTCGCCCAGTTTGAGATCGAGCGGATGAAGCTGATGGCTCAGCGGGGCCTCAGGTGCGCCATCGGAAACTTCCCCAACGGCTCGCCGGACCTGGAGCTGTGGGTGGATTTCCTGCCGGCGCTCCGGACCGCCCGGCAGCTTGGTGGGATCCTGGCCCTTCACGAATACGCCTCCCCGACCCTCGACGCTGGGGTGGATCCCCAGACCGGGGAGGGCTGGTTCACTCTGCGCTACCGCAAGGTCTATCGCTATATGGTCCCTCGGGAGTATCAGGTCCCCATCGCGATCACGGAGACAGGGATCGATGACGTCCACACTTTCCAGGGGCCGCCCTCCCAGGGCTGGCACAATTACATGAGCTACTGGGCGCAGCAGGGGTTCGGGGACCCCCATTACTTCTACCTGCGCCAGCTCTGGTGGTATGACGAGGAGCTCCAGAAGGACGATTACGTGCTGGGGGCGACGGTGTACATCGCGGGGGCTTTTGAGGGATGGGACTCCTATGAGATTATGGTGGAGCCCTTCCGAGAAATGTTTGAAGACTACCTGCGGGCGCATCCGAACCCATGATCCCGGAGCGCTGGGTCCTGGCTTCCGCCTCGCCGCGGCGTCGCGCGCTGATCGCGCTCCTGGGTCATCCTGTGGAGATCCTCCCGGTGGAGATCGATGAAAGCCCGAGGCCGGGCGAGCCGCCGCCCGCTTGCGCCGCCCGGCTGGCCCAAGCCAAGGTTGAGGCGGCCCGCCTTCGGACGCCCGAGGCGCTGCTTCTGGCGGCAGACACCGTGGTGGATCTGGAAGGGCGGATCCTGGGCAAGCCCGCAGACGCCGAGGAGGCCCGGGCGCTGTTGCGTGCCCTGCGGGGCCGCCCCCACCTTGTCCACACCGCCGTCGCCGTCCATCACTCGCCTTGGGGCGAGACGCGGGTGGAGGTGGCCACGGCCCGGGTGATCATGCGCGCTTACGCCGACGAGGAGATCGAGGCCTACCTGGCCACGGGGGATCCCTTCGACAAGGCGGGGGCTTACGCCGTTCAGCATCCGACCTTCCGGCCGGCGGCGGCCGTCGAGGGGTGCTACGCCGCGGTGGTCGGCCTCCCCCTCTGCCACCTGACGCGGATCCTGCGACGCTGGGGCTGGACGCCGCCCGCCGACCTCCCCGATCGCTGCCAGGCTGCTCTCGCCCACCGTTGCTCCGTTTACCCGGAGATCCTGAACGCCCGCTGAAGAAACGGCCTCCGTTCTCCACACTGGGGTTCCCCCCGACAGCCCCTGGAGTCGATCCACCAAATTTTGGAAACCTATTGACGGCCATCCCATGCCATCCTAAGATTTTATATAGAGGAACATTGTTCCATTATACGGAACATAGGGTTCCAGAGGTTTCTGAGGATGAAGGGCCAGCGGCTACGAAGGGGGAAACGTTCCCGCCTGAAATCCAGCCTGCAGACGATCGATCGGGCATTGGGGTTGCTGGAGCGGATCTGTCAGGCGGAGGATGGCTCCTCCCTCACGGAGTTGAGCCGGCAGACCGGCCTGCCCAAGAGCACGGTGCATCGGCTTCTGATGACCCTGAGCGCTCATCGCATGGTGACTCAGGATCCCCAGACCGGCCGATACATTGCAGGGATCAAGCTGTTCGAGCTGGCCCAGGCGGTTCTACAGAAGCTGGAGCTTCGCAAGCAAGCCCTCCCAGAGCTGCGTGAACTTTGCCAGCGAACAAACGAGACGGTGCATTTGGCCATCCTTGATGACGGCGATGTGATTTACATCGACAAACAGGAAGGCCAGCAGACGATTCGCATGTTCTCCGCCATCGGCAAGCGTGGTCCGGCGCATTGCACGGGGGTGGGTAAGGTTTTGCTGGCAGCCCTGCCCGAGCATGAGCTGGAGGAACTGATCCGCCGCAAAGGGCTCCCGCGTTTCACGGAGAAGACCATCACGGATCCGGAGGTTCTGAAGGCTCATCTGGCTCAGGTGCGTCAGCAGGGTTATGCCATCGATGATACCGAACATGAGCCGGAGATCCGCTGCGTGGCATGCCCCATCCGGGACCACACTGGCCGGGTCATCGCCGCAGTGAGTCTGACGATCCCCGCCTTCCGGGCCACGCGGGAGCAGATTGAGGCCCTGGCCCCGCTGGTCCGCGAATATGCGGATCGGATTTCCCGCAAGATGGGCTGGACGGGTGAGAGCCTCTGAGGGAGGTTTCTTGATGCGTCGGAGGATCCAGCCGTTGGTTCAGCGGCCAACCTCGGAGCTCCTGGAGGGATTCCGCGAACTTCTAAAGATTTACAGCCCCTCCTGTGTGGTAGCGGACTCGATGGAGCGCGATGGGGTGATGCACTCCAGCTTGAAGCCGATCTTTCCCTGCCGGTTTGTCGGGCCTGCGTTGACGGTGAAGCTTTTCCCGGGCGATCTGGTGGACTGTCTAGATGCGCTCGCGGTGGCGCAGGCCGGAGATGTGATCGTAGTGAGCGCTGGAGGAGAGACGGAGACCTCCGTATGGGGCGGCTTGATGGCAGGCCTCTGCAAACAGAAAGGCGTTGCCGGGGCTATAGTGGACGGTGCTATCCGCGACATCGATGAGATCCGCGATCTGGGTTTCCCTGTTTTCTCTCGTGCCGTGATCCCTCGTTCTACCCACTCTCCTTACTCGGGTCGTCTGGAGCCAATCGAAGTGAACGTTCCTATCACCTGCGGAGGCGTCCTGGTCCGCCCAGGCGATCTGGTGCTGGCAGATGAAATCGGTGTGGTAGTGATCCCCCAGGAGGAAGCCGGCGAGGTTCTGACACGGGCCCGGCAGCAGGCTGAAAAGGAAGAGAAGACCCGTCAATGGATCCGCGCTGGCAAAACGGTGGAAGAGATCCTGCAGGCCTTCGGTCGTCTTTAAAAGAAAGGAGGAGGTCATGACCGCGAAAAACAATAAGGGATACAGCAACCTGACACGCCGCGAGTTCTTGAAAGCTGCGGGGCTTGCGGCTGCTGGCAGTCTGCTGAGCACCTGCGCGCCAGCCCCTACCCCAGCCCCTGTGGCGCCTACCCCCGCGCCCGGCACTCCTGTGCCACGGGTGGAGGGCGCCACTCCTGAGGAACGAGCCCTCAATGGGATCAAAGCGCTCAAAGCGGCAGGCAAAATCAAGGATGGTGACACTTTCGTGATCCTTCATCACTCCGGTCAACGCAACAACATCGTTCCCGCCCTCGAGGAATGGAACCGGCTCACCGGCCTGAACTTCGTCAGCGCAGAGGAAGGACTGGAGGCTAACATTTACACCAAGGTTATGAACGAGGCCGTCACGCGCACTGGAAGCTACGACATTTTCCTCACCTTTGTGAACTGGATCGCCGACATGGCCGAGGCCGGCCTCATCGTTGATCAAACCGAGTGGTGGGAGAAATACGATCCGGAAGTCGACCATGGCCCAAACGCATACGTCTCTCCCATCGATCGCTTCACCTCTCTTTATAAGGGACGTCGTTACGCCATGGGGGCAGACAACGACACTTTCTCCATGTTCTATCGCAAAGACCTGATGGAAAATCCAGACGAACAGAAACGGTTTGAGGACAAGTTCGGGCGCAAGCTGGAAGTCCCCAAGACCTGGGAAGAATTTGACCAGTGGGTGGCCTTCTTTGATCGCCCGGATCAGGGCATTCGGGGTGTTCACATGTATGCGGAGCGCTACTTTGCCTACACCGGATGGGCGGCCCGGTTCATCTCGCGCGGTGGTGCTTACTTTGACGACAACATGGATCCTCTGATCACCTCTGAAGAGGGTGTCACAGCGCTGGAGGAAATGGTCCGTCTGATTCAGAACCACGCCTGGCCGGATGCCGTGACCGGTGACTGGTCAGTGGCCTATACCCGCTTCCCGGAAGGTTCAGTCTTCTGCGCTTGGGCATGGCCATCCCTGGGCAAATGGGCTCAGGACCCCAAGACATCCAAGATCGTGGGCAAAGTCGGCGCGATGGAAATCCCGGGCACGATGCACGATGGTGAGCTGATCCGGGCAGTCCCGCACGTTGTGGGATGGAGCTTTAGCATCTCCCGCTACAGCAAGTCGCCCGAAGCGTGTTACTGCTTCATCCAGTGGTTCTGTGGTCCCAAGACAGGCCTGGACGCTATCGCACGAGTGGGAACCCTGGACATCTTCCGACAGCCCTGGTTCAACGAACCCAAGATGAAGGAGGCCTATGGGGCTGAGTTCCTCCCGGTGTTGCTGGCCAATTCCAAGAACGCCTTCCCGGATATCTCCCTGCGTGGGGCGAACGAGTATCTGGATAAGTTGAACCTCCACCTCCAGCAAGCCTTCGCCGGTCAAAAGAAGCCCGAGCAGGCACTTAAGGATGCGGCCGACGAATGGCAGAAGATCACAGACCGGTTGGGACGGTTGAGTCAGATTGAGGCCTGGCGGCAGGAGCGCAAGAACTACCCGGAGCCGATCCAGCGCCTCTGGCGGAAGAAGGGTCTTTTCAAGGATTGAAAAGGTTCCACGGGGGAGCCCGGCTTGGGTCGGGCTCCCCCCTTGTTAGGAGGGAAGATGCACCTTTCGACACGATGGGGCCGATGGTGGGAAGAGGACCGCTGGATGGGGCAGCTGCTGATCCTCCCCATGCAGCTGCTGATCTGGTTTGTCCTCATCATCCCCATGTTGATCGTCATTTACCTGAGCCTTGTCTCCTGGCAACCGATCATGGGGGTGGATTGGTGGCAGGCTCCATTTGCCGGTCTGCGCAATTACGCCCAAGCTCTTCAGGACCAGCGATTTCTGAGCGCCCTAGGTCGGACAGTCGGCCTCGTCTTGGCGGCCGTAGGTCTGGAATTTCTCTTAGGGCTTGCCCTGGCCCTTTTCTTCCATTATCAGGAATTTCCGGCAAAGCGAATTTTCTCTTCGATTCTTCTCTATCCCATGATGCTTCCATGGGTCGTTGTGGGGCTTTGTTTTTACCTGCTTTTTCTAGATAAAGGCCCGGTGAATTATGTTTTAATCCAATTGTTCGGTCCCGGGGCTTCTGTACAGTGGTATCAAAATCCTCTTCTGGCTCTTATGACAATCGTCTTAGCAGATATTTGGCAATGGACTCCTTTCATGTTTTTGGTGATTTACTCGGGCTTAGGAGCCCTTCCTCCTGAGCCGGTTGAGGCTGCCATGACATTAGGAGCCAGCCGCTGGCAGATCTTCCGTCACATCGTTTTGCCTATGTTAAAGCCCGTGATCCTAATCGCTCTCATTATCCGATCCCTGGAGGCATTCAAGATTTTTGATTTGGTTTATATTATGACGGGTGGTGGTCCTGGAACTTCGACAGAGAGCCTCTCGCTGTATCTCTATCGGACTGGATTTGTCTATGGGCAGCTCTCTTATGCTGCGGCTATGGCACTGCTGGTCCTAATCTTGGTTGCTCTGGTGGCTCGTCTGATGGTTCGTCCACTGGAGATGGAACTGGAATCGCGATAGGAGGACGCAATGCACAAGCGGACATGGGTTTCTGGGTTGATCCGATGGGGGATCGTGCTGGCAATAAGCGTCCTGACCCTGACTCCGGTCGTTTGGGTGCTTTCCCTTTCATTCAAGCCGCCTCAGGAATGGCTGGCTTATCCACCTACCTTAATCCCTCGCCAGCCCACTCTGGAGAATTATCTGGTCCTGTTCTGGCCTGGGAATCCTGTAGGAGTGGTGAGTGAGATGGTGCGCACTGCCGAGCCGGTCACGCGAGCTTTCATCAATAGTCTGATCATCGTTCCCATCTCCACAGCACTTTCGATCATCATCGGATTCCTGGCTGCTTATGGGATCTCTCGCTTCAGGGCAGGAGGAAACTTTTTGCCCTTCTCGGTCCTAACCACGCGAATGTTCCCACCGATCGCTTTTGCAGTGCCTTTGCTGGTTTACTACCGATCCCTGGGCCTGATCGACACACATCTGGGTCTGATCCTGATGTACACGACTTTTACCCTGGCTTTCTCACTCTGGATGATCAAAGGTTTCATTGATAGCGTCCCGCGCCACATTGAGGAAGCCGCCATCTTGGATGGAGCGTCCCGCTGGCGTGTTATGTTCACGATTACCCTACCCCTCATCCGGGGAGGCTTGGCCGCGGCGGCGCTCTTTGTGTTCATTATGAACTGGACGGAATTCCTTTTTGCACTGATCTTCACTTCTCGTTTCGCCGTCACTTTGCCGGTCCAGGTCAGCCGATATGCGGGAGCGGTCGGACGATATTATGG
>Ga0272447_1002381_pt1 | contig 10085 bp, 5 predicted proteins | sample YNPCB0133_FD_194589 | JGI IMG/M metagenome (GOLD analysis project Ga0272447, IMG submission 194589) | Hot spring microbial mat communities from Yellowstone National Park, WY, United States - YNP-CB-013-3 | ecosystem: Environmental > Aquatic > Thermal springs > Hot (42-90C) > Sediment | place...
AGCTCCCTGGGACCGTTGTAGGTAGAGGGCTCAAGCCTGGCCCTGAACCTGTCGTCCACAAGAACCACGGCGAATCCCGGGTAAACCTTCTCGACCTCTACTGTCACTATCCTTCCTTGCGCTTTCGCCGCGACTGGCCTTGACCTCAGGGCCGCGGCCGTGACGTATCTATCGCCGACCTTCTTCACCAGACCGTCCCTCACGAGCCTCGCGAGGCTCCTTCTAATGACATCCGGGCTGTAACCCTCGTCCAGCTCTTTCAGGAGCTCTCCGAGCGTGGCCCCTCTATCCCCTGTCTTTAACAACAGCATATACATCCGTCGTCGCTGAGGGTGACCGTGTACTCGACTCCCGGCTTCGACTCGCTCGGCACCCGCCAGCTCCTCAATCTGGCCCGAATACACTTTCAGCTCTAAAAAGGCTTTATGGCCCTCGGAGCACGTCTATTGAGAGGGGCGTGATGGTAAGGCTAGCAATATACCGGGGACGAGATAGAGTACTGACGAGATAGAGTACTAATGGTATGAGGAAGAAGGCTAGAATTTCGATTGAAGGTCCGCCAGGCCCTTGGGGAAGAGTGCGCATATAAGCTACTGCTTGTGGTACAATTCCAAGCAAGATCACGATCATGCCGATCGCTCTCCTAACAAATGATTCGTGCTTTCTGACTAGGATCGCACCTGGAATTATGAACAATATAGAAAAGGCCAGATAGGAGGCCCATGCGAGTCCTGCCGCTAATGCTCCCCCTATTATGTCTCCAGTTGGTGGTGCAAAGATAAGACGTATGAAACCGCTAGCCGCATATATAGATCCCAATAACCCAAGAGCCAGCAATATGTATCCAACTACGAATCTTGCCTTCATTCGCGTCCCTCCCTGTCCACTTAGTGCTTCACTTCTCTTTTATTTACGCCTTGTGAGTGAGATGTGAGGGCTTATAACATCAGGTTTCTGATGGCTGGCTCGGATAATGCCTTGGACTTGATGGGCTTTGGGCACTCCTGTGGTCTTCGTGAGGTCGTTCAAGGAGATCATATATTGAAGCGATCTTCAGTATAATTGAGCGGAGATGCCTGCGAAGAAGGCCAAGGCGAGGAAGGCACGGGCGAAGGCCAAGGCGGCGAAGAAGCCTGCAAAGAAGGCCGTGAAGAAGCCGGCGGCACCGAAACCGGAGGTCCCTCCTGAGGAGAAGCCCGCCGGAGAGGAGATGCCCGCCTGAAGTTCAAGCCATCCGCAAACGACCCGCATTTTTTATCATAGCCCGCCAGCAAATCTGACCTTCTCCTCGCCCTTCAGGACGAGGCTTGCCTTCTTCAGCCTCAGACACTCAAAACCACCGCTAGCGGGAGGTTGTTGCGCCGGGCCGTGAAAGGCTTTATTCTCCACCGACGAAGCTACCCTAAGCGGAGTACGGATGAGAAGTACCACAGCAATGGGAGCCGTGGACCTGTGGGAGGTCGGTGGAGATGGGGAGAAAGAAGGGGGAGAATGAATGGATATACAAGACCACCGCTAAAAGGCGGTTCGGACTCACGGACAACCAGATACGCCTGGCTATTGAGGCAGGGCTTGTCGAGGTGAGGCAGGTGAGGAACCCTCACTACAGCAGCGGTCCTCCTGCGACCATCCTGAAGGTCGAGGACATCGTGAAGAACCTGGACAAGATAGCCGCGTTCCCCAGACTCTCCGACCGCGAAAGGGCCGCTAGGCGCGTCTACGCCGACCGGACACGGGCTAGAAAGGGGCTGGCGTTCTGGTGCCCTCGTTGCGGCGAATACGTTAGGCCCCTGCGCGGTTCAAGGATGTTCGAGGCGTACTACGATAAAGCAGCCTCCGAGGACGAGGCCAGGAGGGCTCTGTTGATAGCACATTACAGGCACGCACACACCGAGTACGAGAGAGCGATCGGAGACTTAAGGGAGAAGCGTTACAGACGCTACGAAGAGTTGCGCGGGGAGGGCTACGACTTCGAGCTGGCGTGGCAGATTGTGGACGAGGAGCTAGGTAACCTTGAGCAGGAGGTGGCGGAGCTGAGGGAGAAATATACCAAGGAGGCCGTGGATCTCCTTAGGGCGGACGGACTACTGCCGGAAGAGGAGCGAACGCCCAACGATCAAGAAGGCAGACCGTGTTAGCAAAGTGTCTCCTCCGCGGCTTTCTGGGGCGTTCAACTTGGCTTCCTCCGAGATCAGCCTGATCGGCTCCTCCCTCGTGTCGTAGACCTAGCGGCGCCACGACCAGCTCCGAGACCCTGCGCTCCAAGCCGATCCACCGAACTCCACTCCGACGTAACGTTATCTTAGCTCATATGGCCTCGCGTGTGGCCTGAATGGCAGTTAGGCGCTCGCGGAATGCTTACTTATGGCTTTCGCGGCGCGGTGGCTGTTTGGTTCCAAAAATTTAAATAAAATTCGGTTACAATAGGTTTGTATGGTGAAGGACTGGAGTCGCGCCCTACTCTTCCTACTGCTATTAGCCCTCCTTTTACCTCTGTTCCTTCCGGCACCTATACCGAAGGTCCATGCGCAGTCAGAACCAGTCCCCTCCATTTATGCTGTTGACAATTGTTGTCTGATTATAAAAAATCAAGGTGAGACTTTTACTGTCACCTTCAAGGCATCCAACAATGGTGGGAGTCCAAACGACAGGGGATGGTCTCATGTGACAATAAGTGTTTCGGACGGTCTTGAGATAGTCGGTTGGACCAGATGGAGTGACAGAGATAGAAAATACGGCATAGGTGAACTCATCTGGTATAGGAATGAGCGCCAAATCCCGGCCCAGAACGAGATGCTCGAAGCTTATGGGTCCTTCCCCGCGGGTGCAACACGGGAGCTTACTGTGACCTTCAGGGTAAAGTCCCCTGGCTGGCAATGGATAAAGTATAGATTCACAATAGTACATTTCACCCAGGATGAGGACTGGAATACTGCGCTATACTATCGTGACCCGAGTAGCGAAGCTTATACGGATCAGCAGGGCTGGCCAATATATAGGATAATTGTAGGGCAAAACCGTGCACTTGTAGATGTCGAAACCAGTGCGGGTGGCAGGGGCTGGTGGAATGATAACGGTGGACGGTTCCTCATCGGTATGGAAATCAGAATTTATTGTTCTGTGGGAGTTGATGTTAGCAGACTTAGGATCGCTATAGGTAAAGTAGGCTCCCAAGAAGGAGTAACACTGCTGGATCGCGGCCCTTCACCCGCGGGAAGGTACCAAGCTAGCTATAGTATTGGGGAGGAGGGGCGGTATGTTATATTATGTATTGCCATAATAGATCGGCGTAACTTTGACTGGGACGAAACATACATTGAGGTGGTTAGGGACACTACACCGCCTACGGTCAGGGTCATAGCCCCTAATGGCGGCGAGAGGCTCACCCCTGGTAGCGTTTTCAGGATCAGGTGGGAGGCCTCTGATGACTTCGGCGTCACGAGGGTGCGTATCTGGCTCCATCATGCAGGGATAGCGTGGATGATAGCTGACAACCTCCCAAACACAGGGTATTATGACTGGACGGTGCCTGACAGGCCTTGTAGCGATTGTAGGATAATGGTGATTGCTTGGGATGCCGCCGGAAACTCCGGGGAGGATATAAGCGACGGAACGTTCGAGATAGTAGGTGCAACAGTCCCCCTCCCAGACTTAACCGTACGTGACGTCAGCTTCTCACCGCAAACCGTCAGCCAAGGGGGAAGTATAACAGTAAGCTGGACTGAGGCTAACATAGGCTCTGGCAATGCCGGGCCCTATAGAGTTGGGGTTTACCTTGGGGTCTCTGAGTACGGGAGGGATTATCTCCTAGGTAGCTTAAACAGGGACGGCTTAGTTGCTGGGGGTTCGAGGAGTGCCACGCAGACGTTCACGATACCGTCCAATGTCCCGCCAGGAATCTACTACGTCACGGTATTCATCGACTCCCAAGGAGACGTATCAGAAAGCAATGAGGGAAACAACGTAGGCAGCTCGACAAACAGAGTAACTGTCACCCAACAACAGCAATTAGAGGTAGATGTATGGACTAATAAGGGTGGTCAAGGTCGAGGCAATATAAATGGTGGACAGTATAGTATAGGTGAATCGATCACACTCTTCTGCTTCGTAAACATTAATGTTGACAGCCTTAGGATCAGGGTAATCAAGCCTGACGGCACCGAGGTGACAGCATTGGAACGCGGTCCCTCACCACCAGGAACGTACCAAACTTCCGCTACTATTGGAGAGCCCGCTGGCGAGAGGAGAGTGATTTGCGAGGCCCGCTCAGGAGGGCAAACTTCAAGCGATGAAGTTAGATTTACCGTTCAGCAGAGGGCGACCGCGACGGTAACCGTCTACACCACAACCACTAGGACGGTTACGTCTACGCTGCATGCGACCGCGACCACCGAAACCACGACCTACACAACAACCACATGGACATTGTATACAACATTTACGAGAACTTGGTATACGACTGTTACTACTACGGTGACCACAACCATAACTAGCTGGACCACAGCAACTTCTTGGGTACCGGTGTTCTCAGGGCGGTCGGTGAGCAATGAGAGAAGTGGTGAAGGGTTGGTCGTTCTCTCGCTCGCTGCCCTGTCACCTCTGGCCTCTGCTTACATCCTAAGGACTAGAAGAAGGTCGAGGAATTCAGGAGGGGTGATGCGGGGATGAACTCCATCCACAGGATGGCTGGTTTGTTGGTCATGCTGGCCCTCCTTCTAAGCAATTTCTCTAACGTAGTTTATGTTTCTGAGGCGCAGACAGTAACCGTAACCACGACAAGCACAATAACATCCACAGTGACAAGCTACACCACGGTAACTTCAAGCACGGTAACTAGAACCGTTACAGGAACAAGCACGATCTACACAACGAGTACTATAACCGTAGATGTGACAAGCACCCGCACATCCACCCAGACGGTCGCTACAACAGTAACAAGAACAACGGCCACAACCACCACAGAGACTCGGGACACCATACCGCCCACCGTTAGGGTTATAGCGCCCAATGGCGGCGAGAGGCTCTCGCCAGGTAGCGTTTTCAGAATTAGGTGGGTGGCCTCAGATAACGTCGGCGTCACCAGCGTGTATATCCGGCTCTATCAAGGAGGGGTGATGCGGATGATTATAGCTGACAACCTCCCAAACACTGGATACTATGACTGGACGGTGCCCAACAGGCCTGGTAGCGATTATAAGATAGTGGTTATTGCTAGGGATGCTGCTGGAAACTTCGGAGAGGATGAAAGCGACGGAACGTTCGAGATAGTTGCTGTTGCGCAGGGGACGCTTCAGCACTTCGACTTGGATTACCGTGGCACGCCGCCGAATTCGGATGGAAACGACCAGACAATGATAACAGTCAGCCCATGCTCCAGCCTAACCCTCTTCTTCTACTACAGAGAGGGCAATACTGGGAACCCCTACATCATCCGAGTTTACCCTGAGTGGGATAAGGATCGTTTTATAGCCAATTCAGATAACAACGAAGCAGCCCCCGAGGGTGAACGTAGTCGTGAGGAGGGTGGATTCCGCTGGGATGTGGAAACCTACATTGTTCCCTGCACGCCCGGGACGTATAAGGTGAGAGTGGTGTATAGGGGGAGCCATACTCCCCCCACATGGGATAGCTACGATAAGTTGCTAGCGGAAGGGACCATCATAGTACAAGCAGTGGCCCCTTCCCTCCCAGACTTAACCGTACGTGATGTCAGCTTCTCACCGCAAACCGTCACCCAAGGTGGAAGTATAACAGTAAGCTGGACCGAGGTTAACATAGGCTCTGGCAGTGCAGGACCTTACTGGGTCGGGATATATCTCGGACTCTCCGAGTATGGGATGGACTATCTCCTAGGTAGCTTCCATAGGGACGGCTTAGCTGTGGGAGGATCGAGGGGCTACACGCAGACGTTCACGATACCGTCCAATGTCCCGCTAGGATACTACTACGTCACGGTATTCATCGACTCCCAAGGAGACGTATCAGAACGCGATAAAGGAAACAATATAAAGAGCTCGACGCCGAATAGAGTAACTGTAACTAAGACCATGCAGGAGTGCGAGGAACAAGTTTGGATTACTCTAGAATTAGAAGAGGAACTGAGAGACGTCCTCAAGATCGCTCCGGGGACATCGGCCAGATCAAGGGATAATTCTTGGTTTTATATAACGACTGGCAATCCATCGGAAGCAGGTCCGACCTTTAAGTATCTCGAACGGCATTGGTGGTATAGTTTTGAAAAAGCTGCACCTACATGCCCTGAAAAACAACCCATAAATTTTGATGTGCTAGTAGACAACAGGGAGTCGGGCCCTTACCGCGAATCACCTTTCTACAAATCATACCATGCAGTCTTCGAGCTAGACTTAACCGGATTTCCCGGTGATAGACTTACGATTACGTTAGGCAGGACAAAGGAGGACCGTCTGATAGTTAAAAAGGTTGGGCCGTCACTGGTGGTCAAAATGACTCAGGATCAGGATTTTGAAATTACTGTAGTTAGTATGGATGAGTCATCATGGAACTGGTGGTGCAGGCCTCCACTCCCATGCGGGGGGAGGACTTATTACTACACCGTGGCTGTTAGGAACAAATCAGACAAATATCAGATAGCCCTCATGGACGTGGGCGTCAACCTACGTAAAGGATATAATTGGAAAGTGACGGACGTTGAAATTGTTAAACAGCCTGACCACGGAGGCGACATCAAGAAATTCCTCGACCAGTTGCTTACGATCCATACCATTGAGGGTTTTGGTAAGACACTTATACAGTTCTATAACCTTTTGGGAATTCAAGGTATACCTGCAGGTCTTTTTACCGCAGCTGCCCGACAAGTGCTAAATATACCGCCAGAGCCCGTATTCGATTATAGTGATGTAGAACACCGTTTCGCTGTAACGCTCACCGTCCATGGAGGACAGCAAGTTCCGATGTGGCTAGGACCTGGGGAGGAGGCGGTTTTCAAGTTCGCCATCACAGAGACAAATAATGGGGCGGGAAGGTGGATTAAGCCAGTATTCACTGCGACTTATTTCGAAGTAATGCACATCGTTAAGATAAAGGGCTGGCCAGACCTAGCGTTATGGACAAATTACATCCTTGCCCTCAATTGGGATGAGGTCGGGCAGTTACAAGTTGCATCCACTAGAGCTACACAGCCGATTCCCCCCTCCTCCAGTTGGTCCGGTAGAACGGAGGTAAGGTTGCAAGAAACCGGACACAAACTATACCTGCACGTATATGATGACCTAAACAGGCACGTCGGCTACAACCGTGAGACCGGCCAGGTTGAGATAGGCATCCCCGGCTCACAATACTACGACCACCAAAACGGCACGATAGTCATATCGCTTCCAAGCGGTGTCTTCATCTCCAGCGTCCGCGTGGATGCGGGCGACGCAAAAGAACCCCGCGAGGAGTATAAACTAATAGTAAGCACGGTAGACGGCATGCAGGTAGTTGATCGGAAGGAGGTGCGGGGGGTAATCGATAAAGGTAGAGTCGTGGAATATAGGGTAGAAGCGTCCTCGGATGGAAAGGTGGCGGTCGTCACCCCTCCGCCTTGGTACGTCAGTTATTGGCCTGTCTTCGCCATAGCTGCGGTGGCCGCCGTCGCGATAGCCTTCCGTGGCCGTCTCCGCACCAGACGACGTAAGAGGTTGGTTGTAAGGGAATCTGGGAAAGGGGGCGAGTTGACCGTCATTGACAAGTTATCAGGTAGGAGATACACGTTGGGGATTTTCGAGGAAAATACCGCGAAGGACGTCATTGATACTTTAATTGAGAGAGGCTTAATCAAACCCATGCCTGAAGAAGGCTATCAATGGGCCCTCACAGATAGAAGCGGCTCCGTGATCAGCCCCGCTGAGAGGGTATCATCTAGGCTCCCAGAGCGTGAGGTATTCCTGGTCGCGCGGCCCGTAGGTGGGAAACGGAGTGAGGATCGTATAGGACTAACCGTTATCAACAAAGTGGCGGGAAAAAGGTACACATTAGAGGTCTTTAAAGATAATACCGCAGGGGACGTCATTAATGCTTTAATCGAGTTGGGGTTGATTAAACCGAGTCCCGAAGTTGGGTTCGCTTGGGCACTTGTGAGTCCCAGACTTTTTGAAATACCTTATGATAAGAAGATACTCGAAGCGCTGTCTCCCGGAGAGAACGAAGTGTTCTTGATTGCTAAACCTATGGCTGGGCCGTAGATTAGAGCGGGTTTCACTCCGATAGGGGAAGGGCCGGTTGGGGTTCCGATGAACGCGGGAGGAGTCCCAGGCTGATGAACCTCGAGAGAGGAGCATGTAAGACTGCGTAGCTCAAGAACCCTCAACGGATATTAGGACTGGTTTACGCCGACGGCGGCCGGCCCTGAACCTGCTAACCATGAAGACTATGGTCAGCAACAGCGCGGCCCCGATCGCCGCACCCATTATTATTGTCTCAGCACTTTGTTCTATACCCTGTTTTTCCGGCGTCACTACGGTGCCCTGCGCCTCTTCCGGCAATCTGGCCGTTTTTATGTCCAAAGTTACTGTGGTGCTGCGTGTCCCTTTCGGCAGGCTGACCGTTGAGCTGAACTGCTCGTATGTCGCTTTGACCATGTAGTCCGAGCCGACGACTCGGCTGAAGACAGCTCTTCCATTATCGTCTGTTTTGGTTCTAGCTATTGTTGCCCCTCCTTTGATGAGTTCTACAAGGGCTCCCTGTATCGGCTGCCCTGCCGCCCCTTTTACGAGCACTGCTACGTCGTATATGCCTGCCTGTATTGTTGCCGATGTTCTTGAGGTTGTGAACTGTACTTTGTCGCCGCCTATCTCTATTCCTTCCTTGGTGACTGTTATGGCGTAGTAGTCACCAAGAGGTACTTGTCTTACTATTATGATGCCTTGGCTGTCTGTAGAACCTACGTCTTTTACGTCTTTTCCAGCGAACCTGACGAAAGCATCTGCCACAGGCCTTCCATCCAAGTCGACAACCTTTATGAGGACGTCATCTACAGGTAGGACCAACCTACCCAAGGCCTTGAGCTCCTCAGGGCTGCCCCGAACGGAATACCGTGCAATCATGCCATACGCACTCATCCATTCGAAGGTTAACTCGTATATCCTACCTGACAGCAAACGTAACGTAACCCTGCCACCAGGCTGCGTTGCTACTTCAACCCCTTGATCAGGGACGATGGTGAGGTGCCAGCCTTCCAACGACCTGCCCTGTCTATCTGTGATAATGAAAGAGACCATAACTTCGACCATAACTTCTTGGAGGATGGTGAGGGCTTGGGCTATCCTCTCCTCACTGATGTCCAGTGAAGGTTGGAAGAGCCATGCGAGATTTTGCTTAGCCAGATAAGAGTATAGAGCTACATGGGTCTCGTTTACTGAAAACCCTTTGCTAAGAAGCTTTTCTTTGAGGCGGTTTTCATCTACGCCTGCCCACAGCCTTACCATGTCGCGGTGTATCTTGGTGCCGTAATGTTTTCTCAGATATGTGTAGGGGACGTGCTGGAAATCTGCTGACCACACCGGTTTGAGGAGAAAGTCGAAACTAATCCTGTTTCTCTCACCGAAAGCCATCATTCCGGCTTTTTCACCCAACAGGGCCCAGATAACTTCGCCTGCAAGGTCGGAGGCTAATGGAGCGCCAAACCACCATGGATCGTAATAGTTGCGTCCTTTTTTGATGTTTGAATCACTAACTTCGAAGATGACACCAAGCATGTGCAGGAGTCCGCCAGCTCTCGCCACCTGTGAGCCGGGAGCCGCGTCGTTGGGGCTGTAGTTGTCCCACAGTACATCACCAAAGTTAAACCATATACGGTTAGCGCTGCCAACAAACCCCCAGCATATGTAGAAGTCGACCGTTGTTTTCTCATTTATCGTCTCGTCAAGAAGTGTGCTCAAGACACTGTAGGCAGACTCCAGCCATGAAGCTGCCTTCGTGAATTTTTCCTCAAACATTGCTGGGTAGCGGAGGATGAAGTGCTCGGTCTCCTTAGACCTGTATGGCAGTAATGTTTCGTCGGACAGCAGTACCCCGGTCAGCTGGAAAAAGCCGAACGGCCCCAAATCAACCCTAAGCCTGTACTC
>Ga0272447_1002382_pt1 | contig 10085 bp, 10 predicted proteins | sample YNPCB0133_FD_194589 | JGI IMG/M metagenome (GOLD analysis project Ga0272447, IMG submission 194589) | Hot spring microbial mat communities from Yellowstone National Park, WY, United States - YNP-CB-013-3 | ecosystem: Environmental > Aquatic > Thermal springs > Hot (42-90C) > Sediment | place...
AGCGCAGCGGCATTCTGGGGCTGGTCGTGCACCGCTCACCCCGACGGCTTGCTGGTGACCCCTTCTTCAGCGCACTGATTGCCGCGCTCATCGAATTCGGTGGCAAAGCGGGCTATCATCTCTGCGTCGACGCCGCCCGCGCCATCCATTCCCGACGCGCCATTTACGAGGAACTGCTTCGGACGCGGCGAGTGGACGGGCTCATCCTCGTGGAACCCCAGACGCAGGACGAACGCATGCCCCGTCTGTTGCAGGAGGGCTTCCCCTTCGTGCTTATCGGTCGCTACGAACCCACCGACGCCGTCTACTCGGTGGATAACGACAACGTGGGTGCCGGGCGGATGGCGACAGAGCACCTTATCCGCAAGGGACATCAGCGGATTGCCTACATCGGCGGACCTCGCGGGGTATTTGTTTGTGAAGACCGCCACGCGGGATACCGATGCGCGCTGGAGGAAGCCGACCTGGACTACTCCCCCGAACTGGTGGTCTGGGGCGATTTCTCGGAGGAACATGGCTACCGTGCCATGAATCGACTGCTCAGCCTTCGAAACCCTCCGACAGCGGTAGTAGCGGTGGATGACTTAGTCGCTATGGGTGCGCTGCGGGCAGCGAGGGAACGCGGCATCGGCATCCCGCAGCAGCTGGCAATCATCGGCTTTAACGACTCTCCATTCTGCCAGTATGTGGAACCCCCACTCAGCTCGGTGGCGGTGGATATTCGCGCCCTTGCGCAAATGGCGACCGAGGTACTGGTCAAGTTGGTTGAAGGAGTGGAAGTGCCGCAACGCCGCTACATCGTGCCCTGTCATCTGGTGCAAAGGCAGACCACGTAGAAGATGATAAGCAGATACCGCCTCCTCGCCACCCTGTTCTGGTTGCTGCTTGTTTGCTGTGTGTGGGCACAGGAAGGGATCCCTGTCACCTTCCGCCTGAAGCTGGAACAGCCTGCGCAAATCGTCTATCTGGCAGGCACATTCAACGACTGGCAGTTCCAGCGTAACCCCATGCGCAGCGACGATGGCAAACTGTGGACGCTCACCCTGCACCTGATGCCGGGTGTCTATCAGTACAAATTCGTGGTCAACGGCAACGACTGGCGCACCGACCCTAACGCCACCCAAAACGTGGACGACGGCATGGGCAACATCAATTCGCTGCTCATCGTCGAGGGCAGGGTGGTCAATCCGCCCGCTCGCGTGGGAGATGGCATCATCACACGCTCCGCGTTGCGACATCAGCCGACAGAGCTGCTTTACCTGCACGCAGATGGGGCGAACGCCGTCATCACCTTGCGCACACGCCGCAATGACGTGCAGAAGGTGCAGATAACCCTGCGGGAAGGCAAGCGGTTCGTCACCCGGCAGATGCCCCGCGTGGCGCGAGATACGCTGTTCGAGTATTATCGGCTCGGTGTGCCTTTGCGCCGGGCTGAGTATCTGTTCTCCGCGCAGGACGGCGCGCGCCGGGTGTGGCTGTCTCCCGAAGGGGCGGCCGACCGCAAGCCTGCCCAGTGGTTTCTGCTACAGCCGAATCGCGTGCCCCGTGTGCAGGTGCCAGCGTGGACGGCGGATGCTATCTTCTACCAGATTGTGCCTGACCGCTTCCTAAACGCCGACCCCTCCAACGACCCCGACCCCACCCGTCCGCTGGATGAAACGGGACGCACTGACCAGTTTTTCGGTGGTGACCTGTGGGGCATCGTGCAAAAGGTAGACTATCTGCACGCGCTGGGCGTGACCGCGCTGTATCTCACGCCTGTGTTTACCTCCGTGACGCACCACAAGTACGACACCGACGACTACACTCGGGTAGACCCCCACCTTGGCGGCGATGAAGCGTTCCTCGCCCTCTCGCGTGAACTGAAACGACGGGGAATGCGTTTGGTGCTGGATGGCGTGTTCAATCATGTGGGCGTGTTCTTCTTCGCCTTTCGCGACCTGCTGGAGAAGCAGGAGGCTTCTGCTTATCGCGACTGGTTCACGGTGCACCGTTTTCCAGTGAGGATTGAGAACCCGCCTCCTTACTCCGCCTGGTGGAACATCCCCTACGTGCCCAAGTTGAACCACGAGAATCCCGCGGTGCGCCGCTATCTGCTGGACATAATTACCGGATGGATGCGACGAGTCCCCTTTGATGGATGGCGGCTGGACGTGGCGAACGAAGTGCCCGACCACTTCTGGCGCGTGTTTCGGCGGGAGGTCAAGCGGGTGCGTCCCGATGCCGTCATCATTGGTGAGATTTGGGGCGACGCCACCCACTGGCTGCGGGGGGACATGTTCGACGCGGTGATGAACTATCCCTGGCGTGGGGTGGTGCTGGACTGGGTGGCATATCGACGCATTCCGCCCTCCGTGCTGGATGAGAAACTGCGGCTGCTGGCGATGACCTATCCCCGGGCTGTCACCCACGGCATGTACAACATGCTCAGCAGCCACGATACCCATCGCTTGCGAACCGCGTGCGGCGGCGACTGGCGCAGGGTGCGACTGGCGTTCCTGCTGCAGATGACCTTGCCTGGCGCACCCGCCATCTACTACGGCGATGAGGTGGGCATGGAAGGCGGCAACATCCCCGACAACCGCCGCCCGATGGACTGGAACCCCTCTGCGGAAGGCAGGGCGTTGCGCGATTACGTGACCGCTCTGATTCGCCTGCGGAAACAGCTGCCTGCCCTGCGGCGTGGCGAGTGGAACACCCTGCTCACCGATGACAAACAGAACGTGTATGCCTACCTGCGCACGCAGGGCAAACAGCAGGTGCTGGTGGTTATCAATAACGGAGAGAAGCCAGCGTCCGTTCGGTTGAGGCTATCGCCCACTGTCCACAGGCTTCGGGTGCTGCTGTGTTCCGACAATACGGCGGACGCAAGGAAGCAGGTAACGGTGAATCGTCACGGAACCCTGCTCTTGCATCTGCCCGCGATGAGTGGTTGGGTGCTGTTAGCGGAAGCTCCTCGTCCGAGTGCGAGGTAAGGTTGTTCACGCTTCGGAGTGGGGCACAGGAGCCTCGTCGCGTGGCGGCGGCGCAACCGTCTGGCGCACGACCAGCTCCGCAGGTAGCAGCAAGTTGTGTGGAGTAGGTGTGCCTGTTTCTATCTGTTGCAGTAAGAGTTCCGCGGCTTTCAAGCCAATCTCGAAGACGGGCTGCCGAAAGGTAGTTAGTGCAGGAGAGACAATAGCTGACTCTTCAGCGTCGTCGAAGCCAATCAGGGAAAGGTCTTGAGGCACTTTCACACCTAACTGGTTCAGCATCTTCAAGGCACCTACTGCCATCTTGTCGTTGCTGCAGATGACGGCGGTAAGTGGCGGTTCCGCACGTAACAGCGGTTCGATGCCTGTTTGCCCCGACTGCAGACGGTAGTCACCCTCGTAACACCAGGCAGGCTCTGGCTTGATGCCCAGCTCGTGCATCGCGAGGAGATAACCTTGCTGCCGTCGCCGCGCGCTCCATTGCCGCATGTCTCCTGTGATGAGGCCGATGCGCCGATGCCCTAGCTCCACCAACCAGTGCACTGCTCGACGGATGGCTGAAACATCGTCCACATCCACACAGGGCAGGTTGGCAGCTGGCGGTGCGCTACCTGCTACGACCGCAGGGATGCCACTCTTTGCCACCAGCGGCAGCACAGGGCTGTCCACAAACAAAGCCACCAGCACCACTCCGTCTACCGAACCATCGGCAATGTAGTCCATCGCCTTCTCAGGGTTGTCTACAGGAACCCGCACAATCTTGACCTGATACTCCCTCAGGCTTGCCCCGTGCAGGATGCCGTCCAGCATGAATCCAAAATAGGGATTATGAGAGACGTTGCCGATGTATGTCTCGACAACGATACCAATAGTAAAGGTACGCTGGCAAGCAAGGCTACGGGCGATGTGGTTCGGGCGGTAGCCCAACTGTTTGACCGCTTGCCAGACGCGCTCCGCCGTCTCGGCAGAGTAGAACCCGTGCTTGCCGTGCAGCACATTCGAGACGGTAGAGATGGAAACCTGTGCCGTCTCGGCGACCTCTCGAATAGTGGGCAACTTTTTGGCAGTACTCATGGCTATATCACCCATATGATACCATAAGGGGCGATAGCGTTGCCAATCTGGTTTCAGGAAGATGCAAGGGAACATGCGTATAGGCCCGTCAGCGACACACCTCATTGCTCTGGCACGTGGGGCTCTAGAAGCCTCTGTTCGCGGCAAAGCGTACCGCCTGCCTCGCGACCTGCCGACGGAACTCACCGCACGGCGGGCAGGAGCCTTCATCACTCTGGTTCGTGACGGTCAACTGCGTGCCTGCTGGGGCACTCTCGAACCTCAACACCGCCATCTGGCGGACGAGATTGTGTTGGCGGCGCAGGGCGTGTGCACCCGCGATGTCCGCTTTCCGCCCCTGCGCCCGGACGAGGTGCGCTACCTGAAAATTATCCTGAGTATCGTGGATAGTCCTCCAGAACCCGCCGACCCCACCCGCATCCGCCCACGTGAGCATGGGGTTCTAGTACGCAGCGGCGAGCGCAGTGCAGTAGTGCTTCCGCATGAGGGGCGTACGGTACGCAGGATGCTGGCTGTTGCGCGTCAAAAGGCAGGTATCCGCGAGGCAGAACCGGTAGAGGTGTATGTCTTCAGGGTGCAGACTTTCAGCGAGTGAGCCTACGCCACTGCAACTGGCTCCTCGTTCCCCAGCTGCTCCTGTGCCACCACTGCCTGCAGTGCGCGCAGGGCGACCTCGATTTGCGCCTCCTCCGGCTCGCGCGTGGTGATTCGCTGGCTCCACAGCCCGGGCGCCAGTAGCCAGCGCGTCCAGCGCGATTCCTTGTATCTGCCGGCAAACTTAATGACCTCGTAGGCAACACCCGCCACCAGCGGCAACAACGCAATGTGTAACGGGATGCGCAACCAGATGGGTGGGCGACCGGTGAGGGAGAATACAAGTATCGCCAGAATCAACACCACCATCACAAAGCTGGTGCCGCAGCGCGGATGGATACGCGACTGCTGTTTCGCGTTTTCCATGGTGAGGGGAAGACCAGCTTCCAGGGTGTTAATGGCTTTATGCTCTGCGCCGTGGTATTGAAATACCCGACGAATCTCCTTCAGGTTTCCTACCGCCACCACATATCCGAGAAACAGCGCGATGCGCAGGATGCCGTCCAGCATGTTCAACAAGACGGGATTCTTCCACGGCAGCAGCTGGGTGAGGGTGGTCGGTAAGGCTACGAATAGCCCCAGACCAATCAGAAGCCCCACCACCATGGTGGAGCCGATAGCGAGGTCGTTGATGCGCTTTTGCTGCACAGTTTGCGTCTGCTCTTCGAGCTGGACATCGGCAGAGAAGCGCAGGGCGCGGATGCCCAGCGCCATGGCGTCCAGCAGGGCGAGCGTCCCTCGCAGGAAGGGGCGATTCAACCACTTCAACCGCGCCAGCCACGAATGGGCAAGGTCTTCCAGTTTCACCACGATGTCGCCGTTGGGGTGGCGGCACGCTACGGCAAAATAACGCGGACTGCGCATCATCACGCCTTCGATGACGGCTTGCCCGCCGTATTGCAGACTCTGGTTCATTGCGCCCTCCCTGTGGGCAGTGGAATCACGCTAGCCCTGCAGTCCGTATTTGCGCAGGAACCGCTCCACGCGCCCGCCAGTATCCACAATCTTCTGCTTGCCCGTGAAGAACGGGTGGCACTTCGAGCAGATTTCGACGTGAATCTCCTCCTTCAGCGAGCGGGTCGTGAAGGTGTTCCCGCAGGCGCAGGTTACGGTTGCGATTTTGTATTCTGGATGGATGCCTTGCTTCATCCTGAGTATCCCTCCTTGATTATCGGCCATCTGACCACTCGCAGATTATACCACAGCAGGCTGGGGAAACTCAAAGAGGCGGGTAGGTGTTCGAAGTTATTCTACGTGCAGTGGCAGGCTCAGGGATATCGACAGGGTTCATGCCCATTGGTATTTCTCACCAACGACGACCGTCCACCACCTGCGTGATGAATACTTACCCACGTTTCGTGCGGCAACTGTGCAGCGATATACTGTACAACCGCTTCGAAAAATACCAGATGTTCCAGAAAAAACTTCAAAAACTCTTGACATTTTCGTCGGAACCATGTATACTTGAAGCAGAATCGTTCTATAACGTTCTGGTCCTGTAGAGCCGACGAAGCGCCCTGGGGGGAGCCGTTGTGAAAGCCAAGCATATCTGGATACGTCAACAGGTATTGGAAGAGATTCAGCAAGGACGCTATCCGCATCGCTTGCCATCGAGACAGCAGCTGGCGCAGCGATTCGGCGTCAGTGTCGGCACGGTATCGCGGGCGTTAGAAACGCTTCGACGAGAAGGATGGCTGGAGTCCAAACGCGGCTTTGGTAGGTATGCCTGCGTGTCTGTGACGCCGCGGATACAGCGTGTTGCCTTTGTGATGAGTGCTCCTGCTGACGTTGTGGAGCATACCTACCACGGTCCACTGTTCCGCGCGCTGTGCGATGTGTGTGCTGCGGAGAACATCCAGCTCACAGTGGCGGCGATACCGGTTGCGGAGTGGAATCTATTGGCGGAGAAATATCCGAACACCGCCTTCTACATCGTTGCTCCCCCTATCGAGAGCGTCGAGGTACTCACCGGGCTGTGGGAGTCCGGTGTGCCTTTTGTCGTGGTGGGAGCCTCGTGGCCGGAGCCTACGGCTTTCCCCACCGTCGATAGCGACAATCGCGACGGCGCGCGCCGCGCCGTCGAATACCTGCTGCATTTGGGGCATCGGCGTATCGCTTGCGTGAGCGGAACTGCCAACAGCACGAACTGCCGTGATCGGTTAGAAGGATATTTCGATGCCCTGCGCGTCTGGCACCTCGAACCCAATCCCCGCTGGGTGATTCACCCAGATTCGGACACCAGCCTGCCGCCAGCCGCCCGCAATGTGCTGGTGGACCTACTGCTGTCACGAGAGGCCCCAACGGCAGTATATTGTGCTGGCTACTTTTTGGCACTGGAGGTGCTTTCGATTGCCGAACAGTTGGGCATCTCTGTGCCGGGTCGGTTGAGTGTTCTGGGGACAGATGACCCTGTCTCAGCCCGTTACCTGAAACCGCCGTTGACGACCTTGCGCCAGCCGCTTCAGGAGCTCGGCAGGCGAGCAGCACAGGTACTGTTGGAGAACGCGCGCCGGGTGACCGATTCATCAGTTATTCACGAGAAACTGCCCATCGAGTTAGTCACCCGTGCGTCGTGCGCCCCTCCAGCGGAGCAAGAGAGGTAGCCATCGGCTGCAATGGCAGTCGTGAGCCATACAACCACATACCAAGTAAGGAGGTTAGGAAAAACGATGCGACCCAAAGGTTTCACCTTGATCGAGCTGCTGGTGGTTATCGCGATTATCGCGATACTGGCAGCGATCCTGTTCCCGGTGTTCTCGCAAGCGCGAGAGAGCGCACGCAAGACTTCGTGCTTGTCCAACACCAAACAGATTGGTCTTGCCGTCAATATGTACGTGCAGGACTACGATGAGCGCTTCTTCCCGCAGCCCTGGCCGGGTGGGTGCCCCGACACGGGCTACTTCACCTATGAACCAACCCACCCCCAACAACACTGGGCGACGATGATTTTCCCGTACGTGAAGAATGACGGGCTGTTCAACTGCCCTAGCTACTCGGGAACAACCTACGTCGCCGCTTATGCGCTGTGGCAGTGCGGTGACCCCGACCGCCGGCGCATTGTGCCCTTCGTGGAGTACGGTCTCAACGAAAGGATTTTCGGCAATAACACGGGCACTTCTCTGGCAGCCCTTCAATCCCCAGCCAGCATCGGTATCATTGCCGACAACAACTACATCTTCAGCTGGTATAACTGTCTCGTGGGACCGCTGGACAGCCAGCCCCGCTTCTACTGGCCAGAGGGACGTAGCTGGGCGACGTACTATCAGGGCAACCCGCGTCATCAGGGCGGTATGAACTTTGTGTATGCCGATGGGCACTCCAAGTGGGCGCGTGCCGCCGACAACCCAAACCCCAAGCCAGACCGGCCCTATGAGTGGGGATACTACCCTGTTCTGATGTCTGATGAAACCTGTACACCTCCATAAGAGGAGCGCGAAGCCGTGAATAAGAGTATCTCTACGCCGGTAGCCGTGGTTATCATCGTGGTGGTGGTGCTCCTCGTGGGCTTCATGCTGTATCGTGCTTTCACAGGAGGTGTGCAGGGAAACGGCAAAGAAGGGGATATTCAGGCTGCCCCCCCTGTGCCAGGCGGAGGAGCACCACCCACCCAGACGATGCCAGGCATGCGCTAATCGATACCTCGTAGGGGAGCCTCTGCTCCCCTGCGACCTCCAATGCCAGCCCATTGCATTGGGTAATCGCCTGCATTTACGCCAGGTGTCCGCGCAGTCTGGGATGAACCACTGGCAGTAGGAGCGCGGCACGTAAGGCTTGCCGTCCTGTCCGTTCTCCAAAACATGCGGTACTCTGCCTGCGTCGGAAGGGCACACCAGCAACGCTCCGCCCATGCGCGTGTAGGGCAGTATCTGGTTCCACCAGCGGTTCTCGCGCGTTGCGCCCAGCGGGGCGGCGGGATAGCACCTGCTCAGCCGACTGTTATGCCCGAAGAAGAAACTCAGCCCATCCGAATCTTCCATGTACATGGTCAGCGCGATGCCCAGCTGGCGCATGTTGGAGAGGCAGCTGGCTTGCCGTGCCTTCTCGCGCGCCTGCGAGAAAACGGGGAACAGAACGGCCGCGAGAATGGCGATGATGGCGATCACGACGAGAAGCTCTGTGAGAGTAAAGGCTCTGCTCGAACAGCGCACCGCTTTCCTCCTGAACAAATGCTCCGCGATTATTGTATCATAGTGTGAAGTGCAGGAAAGGCGCACAAAAATCTACTTTCGATGGTCTCGATTGTTAAGAAGAGGTTGTAACCCATTCTCTATATCAGGCAGCATCTTGCCGAACCGTTTATGTCTTTACGTCCGAGTGCAGGACAAGCTTGCGGATTAGCCGAAGCAATTATCGTACCTGTGCTCGGGTGAATTCGAAAAGAACAAGGAGGGTGGTCATGTCATGTACTTATCAGCATCTGGGTGTTTACAGTAACTGGGTCGCCGCCGCGAACAAGGCGCACAAGTTGTATCCTGTCCCCCCGCCGGGCAAAGAGACGCAGGAGCGGCTGCGAGAGGTGCTGGGTTTTCACTTCGAGGACGAGCGACCACGCGCGGTGAAGGTGGAGCGCCGCTGGCAGCGCGATGGACTGCTGGGTGAGGAGGTCTCCTGGTCGGTGGGCTATGGTCCCCGCACGGTGGCTTGGGTGCTGAAACCCGAAGGGGCAAAAGAGCCACTGCCTGGGGTGCTTGCCCTACACGACCACGGCGGCTTCAAGTTCTACGGCAAGGAGAAAATCGCGGACGGACCCAACGATTCCCACCCCATGCTGAACACGTTCCGCGAGCAGTACTACGGTGGGCGCGCCTTTGCCAACGCGCTGGCGAAGGAAGGCTTCGTGGTGCTTGTACCCGATACCTTCTTGTGGGGCAGCCGCAAGTTCCCGCTGGAGACCATTGCCGAAACCGACGCCAACGCTCGCGAGTTGCTGGCGAGCTGGGATGAACAGAACCCAACCGAAGAGATGATTGTCCGTTACAACAGCATTGCGGCGCAGCACGAGCATCTCGTTGAGAAATACTGCCACCTGCTGGGTACCACGCTGGCGGGGGTGGTCAGCTATGAAGACCGTGTGGCAGTGAACTACCTGCGCTCGCGCAAGGACGTGCGAGCGGACGCTATCGGCTGTATCGGGCTTTCGGGTGGGGGAGCGCGTTCCGTGTTGCTGCAGGCAACGTGCGACCATATCCGCGCGGCGGTGGTGGTAGGCATGATGAACACCTTCGAGCAGACACTCGACCACAATGTGGTGACGCACACGTGGATGGTGCTGCCATGGGGCTGGGCACGCTACGGCGACTGGTCAGACATCGCCGCCTGCCGTGCACCGTCGCCCCTGATGGTGCAGTATGATATCGACGACCCCCTGTTTACCCCAGCGGGCATGCGTGCGGCAGACCGCCGTATCCGGGCACATTACCGCCGCGTGGGCGCACCGAAAAACTA
>Ga0272447_1002383_pt1 | contig 10079 bp, 10 predicted proteins | sample YNPCB0133_FD_194589 | JGI IMG/M metagenome (GOLD analysis project Ga0272447, IMG submission 194589) | Hot spring microbial mat communities from Yellowstone National Park, WY, United States - YNP-CB-013-3 | ecosystem: Environmental > Aquatic > Thermal springs > Hot (42-90C) > Sediment | place...
TCTCCTCGCTGGCTTTCAGGCCGAACAAAGGGGTGCCTCGTCGCGCCGAGAAGGTGCGGCCGCACACTTTGCATCTCAAGAGTTGGGTATTCGCTTTGCCGTAACGGCCGGCACCCACGATCTGGTTGTCGGGCCCCACTTTACCGTAATTGGGGCAGTCGGTATGGGGACAAAAATACATACTGGTGTCTATCTGTTTCTTGCGGCCCATTGGGAACCTCCTCGCTCTATATTCGTCCACAATTATAGGGCCAGTTGAGACAGTGGTCAAGGGACACCAGGGAAGCATCCAGAGCTGCGGATTATGGTGGCCGCCTTACGGCGGGAGGCGCTTCGGGATGTGGATATTTTCCGACTCAAGGAGAAGCCTGTCTCGATTTACGTTTCGCGGCGGGTGAAGAAGCGGTTGGAGGAGATGGGGGCGACGGGGTTCAAGTGGATTCGGACCCCGAGTTTCTGAGGCGGCCAGCGGTTCGCAGTGTGGGTAGGGTGCCCTCTGTGTCTCCTGCCGGGGGTTGATCTGGGCTCCACCCCCCTTGTCACGGGCAGTCGTGGTGGCGGGGCAGCCCGGTGGGGAGGCACTCCCTACGGCGATCAGCGATGGGCGATGGGCGATTTTGCCACAGACCGGCAGTTCACCAGCGAGCGGTAAGAGGCATCCCTAGAGTTGTATAACCAATAGGCCCGTTTCTATGACCCGATGCTGGGCCCCTTCCTGCAGCCGGACTCTCTGATTCCCCAGCCGGGGAACCTGCAGGCGTGGAACCGGTATGCGTATGTCTACAACAATCGGCTGCGCTACATGGATCCTACGGGCACCGCCCTCGCCATCGATGTCGCCCTCCTTGTCCCCAAGTTTGTCGCCTACGGCTAGACGGCCTGTGGGGCCTAGCGCAGCCTCCAGGTGATGCAGGATCCTGACGCCTCCTTGGAGGCCCGGGCAGAGGCAGCGGCCCACCTGGCCCTGGCGGCAACTTCGGAACCAGGGAAGCCGGATGACCTGTTGCGGTGAGCCTGCCCCTGAACGATTTGGCTCGGGTCGATCTGGTTATGGTGAAATTGGCGCTCCCCTCAGAGAGGGCATCGCTTCCCCCGGCCCCCTGCCCTCCCCTCCCCGTTCCGCCCCCCGTTGCCGCTGCGCCACCGCCCGCTGCATCGGGCCGCGGGGCACCGATGGCCCGGCGAACCGCCCCAAGGCCTCCCCCGCCTCCCGATCCGAACGGACCCCCTGGGCGATCCGCAGAACCCACGCCAGCCCCCGCTCACCCCATCCCCCTGAAGCCCTCTCTCCAGATCCGAGGGGAAACCTCGGCCTGCATCGCCCGCTGGCGCAACGGGTCGGTTTCCCCCAGATGACCCCCAGAGCGGTGGTCCTCTGCCGTTCTGGGCATCCCGGCCAGACCCCCGGCCTGCCACAGGGGCGCCGCCCTTGGGCCCAAACGTGCATTCCGGATGCGTCCTTGCCGATGGAAGGGGCTGCTCCATCGCGCGAAGCGCCTCCGCCGTCGCCTTGCGCCGCGGCGTTGCGCGGGGTGGTCCATCGGCTTCTGGATCGGGTAGAGCGAAGATCCGCCCCAGGGGCCCCGGCTTGTTCCGGATCTCCCTGCCTTCGTCCCTATCTCCGAACCTTGCCCGACAAATCAGGGACACACCCGATAGCCGAGGTGTGTCCCAAAATCGCAGGACAAATCCTCGCCGTTGTCCTACAAAATCGGGACACCTCCTTGCCCCTCGGCGCGGGCGACAGCTGAGCGGAGGAGGAAACTGGCAGGCTACGCTATTCGCTCCGATGGAAGCCGGTCCAGCTCCGTCTCCGGGAAAGGGACCTCGCCGCTGAAGTAGAGCACATCCACCTCGCCGTCGTAGCGATAGCGCCGCCGCACCCACCCCGGGCCGATCCGCATCACCACCTCAAACCAGACCAGGGCGTTCTCCACGTCGAAGGTTTCGCCCAGGACCCAAGAGGGGGAATCCGATGGCAGGGTTGGCCGGAGGCGCTCCAGCGCCCGTTCCCACAGCCGCTGGCGCCGGGCCTCCGAGGAGAGAGGCTCCTCCTGAGGGGAAGTCGAACGCTTCCAGAAAGCCATGAGATCGCGCCCCTCCGCTTCACCTTCCACTCGCGTAGCGGGGATCGGTCAACCGGCCTGCGCTGGCTCCTCCACCAGACGCTCGGTGACGCCGAGGATGTGATACCCGGCGTCGACGAAGATCACTTCACCGGTGATGGCAGCCGCCCGGTCGCTGCACAGCCAGGCGGCCAGCGCCCCCACGTCCTCGATGGTGACGTTGCGCTGCAGGGGGACGATCTCCCGGAACAGGCTGTAAAGGGAGCGGAACCCCGGGATGCCGGCGGCCGCGAGGGTCCGGATGGGGCCGGCGGAGATGGCGTTGACCCGGATGCCCTTCGGCCCCAGGTCATAGGCCAGGTAACGGACTGAGGCCTCTAAGGCGGCCTTGGCCACGCCCATCACGTTGTAGTGCGGGACCACCTTCTCCGAGCCGTAGTAGGTCAGGGTGAGCAGCGCCCCGCCGTTCTTCATCAGGGGCGCGGCCTCCCGGGCCAGGGCGGTGAAAGAATACACGCTCACGTCCATCGCGATGCGGAACCCTTCGCGGGAGGTCAGGTAATACGGGGCGCTCAGCTCCTCCCGCTTCGCGAAGGCCACGGCGTGGACCAGGATGTCCAGCCGGTCGTAGGCCTGGCGGTATTTCCCGAGGAGGGCGGCGATCTGGTCGTCGTCGCTCAAGTCGCATGGCTCGATGAAGGTGGCCCCCACGCTCTCTGCCAGAGGGCGCACCCGCCGCTCCAGGGCCGGCCCGGCGTAGGAGAAGGCCAGGGTAGCCCCCTCTACGTGCATCGCCTTGGCGATCCCCCAGGCGATGGAGTGGTCGTTCGCGACCCCGAAGATCAAGGCGATCTTCCCATCCAGCAGCCCCATGGAGGCCTCCGTTAAAGAAGTGATGATCGTTCATTATAGAGGCTCTGAAACAAGCGCCCTGAACCTGCCGCGTGGCTGTCAGTCGCAACCGGCGCCTGGCCAAGCGCTCTTTGTTATGTGGAGTCCGGGTCCGCACGGGCAGGATCTCCTCCCTTCCGATCGTCCGAGCCTCATCCTAGCCTGAGGTGACCACACCCGCCGTCTTTCCCTTGCCCGTTACGAACTCCATCTCGAATCCTGTTCCCTCCCCGTAAACGCGCACCACGCCCCCACATCTCCTACTCGTAGGCCACGCTCCGACCGATCCCGCATCGGCACCACGCTGTCCAACTCCCGGATCACCGCTCGCGCCTCGAACACGATGGCACGGAAGAACTTGGCCTTTGCCCTGCCGACACCGTGCGTTTCCAACGGCAAATGCTTATTGATCTTGGACAAAGGGACGCATGCGTCCTCGGCGTTTGGGAGCCTCGGCAGAAGGCTCCGCTGATCATAAGGGACGTCTTTCACGGTTATCCCTGGGCGCGGCGCCCCGCTGTACCGAGCGCGTGTCTCGATGAAGGCGAGGCCTGCGCTTCATTTTAACCAAGCCGCTGATTCGGTGGGCTGTTCGGAAATCGACCTTGAAGGGCGCAACAGGCCGCGCTTCGGCCTTCGGCCCGTGAGACGCTGGCCGTCCAACGATCGCGCCGATTGAAATCGGCCTCTAAAGGCGTTGCGCGCCGGGCGTTGGCCTTCGTCGACTCCAAGGACGTCTTTCGGTCGGCGCAAGCCGACCGTCAGCCGAAGGTCTTTCGGGGTCGAATCCATTCGACGCCTGAGGCCGACCATCCGCCGAAAGCCTCCCAGGGTCGAATTCCTCCGGCTCACAGGCCCACCGCACCAGTAATCTAAGACCTCCTTCGGGCGTCGCGGGCCTTGTCCTCAGGCCCCTCCATGAGTTACAATGGACCATGAGATCGAAATAGGGCGGCCGGGGCGTCCCGCTCCAGCCGTGGCGCAGGAGAGGCGCCTTTCCACCCACGGGAGGCTGGGATGCTGGATAGGCTTCAACGCCTGCAGGAGGCCCTTCAGGCTCACGTGCGCCCAGCCACCTTCCCAGTGGCGATCCGAATGATCGCCCCGGGGGAGCCGTGGCCGGAGAAGACCCGCTTTCCAAAACGGGATTTCGGCCAGCAGATCGCCATCTGTCAGGGATTCGCCATCGCCCGCCATTACGGATGGATCATCGGGATGCGAGGGGAGGACCTCTCCTGCCCCCTCGCCAAGGCGGTGTGGGGCTTCGAGCCCATGTTGGACTATTATCTCGACGGCATGACCTGCGCTGGGATGTATACCGAGACCCCAGCCGCTGGGGCGGTGAGCGAAGCCGAGGTCGACAAATGGGAATATCGCCAGTGGGAAGGCGTCGTCGCCGCCCCCCTCCACCGGACCCCCTTCGAGCCCCATGTGATCCTCATCTATGGCAACTCGGCTCAGGTGATGCGCTTGGTGGTCGCCCGCCTCTGGAAGACCGGGGGGCGTCTCACCTCCTCCTTCTCCGGGCGCATCGACTGCGCCGACGCGGTGATCACCACCATGAAGACCGATGAGTGCCAGGTCATCCTCCCCTGTTACGGCGATCGGGTCTTCGGCCAGGCCCAGGACGACGAGATGGCCTTCACCATCCCGAACCGCAAGATCGAGTGGATCATCGAGGGGTTGGAGGGCACCCATAAGGGCGGCATCCGCTATCCCATCCCCAGGTTCCTCCGCTACACCGGGATCTACCCCGATCACTATATGGAGATGGAGCGCCAGTGGAGGGAAAAGCAAGAAGCGGCAGGTCCGAAATGAACAACCTCTCAGGAGGCAGCCATGGCGATCGAGGTGAAAGAGTTCCTTCCGATCACCCAGCGCCATGAGGACCTTGGGCTCTCCGACGAGACCGTCCTCCAGATGTATTACCACCTCCTCCTCTCCCGCCGGCTCGACGAGCGCTGCTGGGTCCTTCAGCGCCAGGGCCGTGTCCCCTTTCATATCTCCGGCATCGCCCACGAAGGCATCGGGGTGGGGGCCGCCTATGCCTTGCGCAAAGGGTTCGACCTCGTGCACCCCTACTACCGGGACCTCGCCCTCTCCATCGCCCTAGGGATGAGGGCGGTGGAGTTCATGCTCGCTCTATACGGGAAGAAAGGCGATCCTCACAGCGCCGCCCGCCAGATGGCCTCTCACTTTAGCCTCCGCCGCCTGAGTATCATCTCCGGCTCCAGCCCCGTCGCCACGCAGCTCCCCCAGGCCGCTGGCCTCGCCCTCGCGGAGGTCTTCAAACAGAAGCTCCGGCCTCAGCTGGAGGCCGCCGGGTTCCGGGTGAGCCGAGAGATGCGAGTGGTTCTCACTTCCTCCGGCGAGGGCAGCACCAGCGAGGGCGACTTCCACGAGGCCCTCAACTGGGCTGGCATCTACAAACTCCCTCTCGTCGTCCTGATCCACAACAACCAGTATGCGATCTCCGTCCCGCTCTGGAAGCAGATGGCCATCCAGCGCGTCGCTGACCGCGCCGCCGCCTACGGCATCCGCGGAGCCATCTGCGACGGCGGCAACGTCCTGGAGGTCTACCAGGTGGTCAAGGAGGCGGTGGACCGGGCGCGGGCGGGGGGGGGGACGACCCTCGTCGAGGCGGTGACCTACCGATGGACGCCTCACTCGTCCGACGACGACGACCGGACCTACCGGACGCGGGAGGAGGTGGAGCAGGGCAAGCTGCGGGATCCGCTGCCGCGGTTGCGGGACTATCTCCACCAGCGGAGCCTGCTCACCCAGCGGCTGGAGGACGAGCTGGAAGAGCGGGTCCGGGCAGAGGTGGACGAAGCCCAGCGGCAGGCGGAGGAAGCCCCCTATCCAGCCCCCGAGGAGGCCCTGGCCCCCGTCTTCGCCACGGAAGACCGCTCCGGGTGGTGGGGAGAGTGAAAGCGCCCCGCGCGATCGTCGAAGCCGGGCAGGCCGGTCCTTTTTTCGAACGAACGTTTGGAGGGGAGAACATGCCGGAGAAGACGTTGATCGAGGCGATCCGGGAGGCCATCGATGAGGAGATGGCCCGGGATCCGCGGGTCTTCGTGGTCGGGGAGGACGTGGGCCCGCGGGGCGGGGTGTTCCGGGCCACCATGGGCCTGTGGCAGAAATACGGGGAGTGGCGGGTGATCGACTCCCCGCTGGCGGAGCTCTCTATCGTGGCCATTGGCATCGGGGCGGCCCTCAACGGCTTCCGCCCCATCTGCGAGATCCAGTTCGCCGACTTCATCCATCCCGCCTTCAACCAGATCGTCAACGAGGCTGCCCGCTTCTTCTACCGCTCCGGGGGCGTCTACAACGTCCCCATGGTCATCCGCGCGCCCTACGGGGGCGGGATCAGCGGCGGCCTTTACCATAGCCAGAGCGTGGAGGCCTTCTTCGCCCACGTCCCTGGCCTGAAAGTGGTCGTCCCCTCCGACCCCTATGACGCCAAGGGGCTGCTGAAGGCCGCCGTCCGCGACCCCAACCCTGTGCTGTTCTTCGAGCCCAAGAAAGGCTATCGGTTGATCAAGGGGGAGGTTCCTGACGGCGACTACATCGTCCCTATCGGCCCGGCGAAGGTGACCCGGGAGGGGAGCGACCTCACCGTCTTCGCCTACGGGATGATGCATTACTACGCTCTCCAGGCGGCCGAGATGGTGGCAAAGGAAGGGATCGACGTAGAGGTGGTGGATCTGCGGACCCTGGCCCCGGTGGACAAGGCGACGATCCTGAACTCGGTGAGGAAGACGGGGAAGGCCCTCATCGTCTATGAGGACAACCTGACCCTGGGCTACGGGGCGGAGGTGGCGGCCATCCTGGCCGAGGAGGGCTTCGAATACCTGGACGGCCCGGTGATGCGGCTGGCGGGGCTGGACGTGCCAGGGGTGCCCTTCAGCCCGCCCATGCAGGATTTCTTCATGCCCAGCCCGCAGAAGATCGCCGAGGCCATCCGGCGCTTGGCCCGCTATTGAGGGACGCCCGCTATCTTCCTCGGGAGGCCTTCCGATGCCGACTCAGGTGATCATGCCGCAGCTGGGGGAGAGCGTGGTGGAGGGGAAGATCCTCCGCTGGCTGAAACGAGAGGGGGAGCCGGTTCGTCAGTTCGAGCCCCTTCTGGAGGTGGAGACGGAGAAGGTGACCACCGAGGTGACGGCGCCGGCCGATGGGGTGCTGCTCAAGATCTACTTCCCCGAGGGCGTCACCGTGCGGGCGGGGACGCTGATCGCCATGGTGGGGCGGCCGGGGGAGCCGGTCCCCGGGCGGCCCTACCGGGTGGGCCACGGGGGAGAGATCGAGCCCTTGGAGGAGGCCCCGGTCGCCGCGCCTGCGGCGGGCGCTGCTCCGCCCGCCTCGGAGCTGGCTCCGGCGGGCCGCCGGGAGGGCAGTCCGCGCATCTCCCCCGTGGTGGCCCGGATGGCAGCGGAATACGGGATCGATCTCTCGAAAGTCTCGGGCACCGGGGAGGGCGGCCGTGTCACCAAGAAGGATCTCCTGGCCTATATCGAGCGGATGCAGCTCCAGCCGGCAGGCGCCTCGACGGCCCCTCGGGAGGCGGAGCCGCCGCCTTGGGAGCAGCCGGGGACCGGGGAGCTGTTCCGGCCCACGGAGGAGGTGTTGCAGGCCGCCCCGGCCCCGGCCGCGCCTCCTGCGCCCGTGGCCCTGCCACCCCCGCCTGCAGCCCCAGCGATGCCCTATGAGATCCTCCCCCTCACCTCGATGCGCCGGGCTATCGCCGAGCACATGGTCCGCTCCAAGCACACCTCCCCGCATGTCACCACCGTCTTCGAGGTCGACATGAGCCGGGTGATGGCCCACTATGAAGCGAACCGGGCGGCCTTTGAGCGGGAGGGGGTACGTCTGACGTTAACGCCGTATTTCATCATGGCCGCCGTGGCCGCCCTCAAGGCTTACCCGATCCTGAACAGCGCATGGACCGAGGAGGGGATCCGGGTCTATCGGGTTTACCACATTGGGGTGGCGGTCTCCTTGGGGGAGGAAGGGCTGATCGTGCCGGTGATCCGGAACGCAGACACCTACAGCCTGGTGGGGCTGGCCCGGGCAGTCCAGGACGTGGTGGAACGGGCCCGCAAGCGTCAGCTGAAGCCCGACGAGGTCCAGGGCAGCACCTTCACCCTCACCAACCACGGCGTCTCGGGCAGTCTCTTCGCCACCCCGATCATCAACCAGCCCAACTGCGCCATCCTGGGCGTGGGGCGCGTCCACAAGCGCCCGGTGGTCGTGGAGACCCTCCAGGGGGATGCCCTGGCCATCCGCCCGATGGTCTACCTCGCCCTGACCATCGACCACCGTATCGTCGACGGCGCCCAGGCGGACGCCTTTATGAGCAAAGTGAAAACAGTGCTGGAGGGCTGGGCTTAAATGAGCGCCTCACAGGAGACATGGGTTCGGGTCGCACGCGTCTCGGAGGTGCAGGCCACGGGCGTCCACGTCGTCCAAGCCGGTCGCTACACCATCGCCCTCTTCGCCGAAGGGGACCGGATCTACGCTGTGGACAACCGGTGCCCCCACATGGGCTTCCCTCTCCGCCGGGGGACCCTGCGGGATGGCTTGCTCACCTGCCACTGGCATCACGCCCGCTTCGATCTGCAGACGGGAGGGACCTTCGACCTGTGGGCCGATGATCTGATCGTGTTCCCGGTAGAGATCCGGGGCGATGAGGTATGGGTGAACCTGTCCTCTTTGAGGGATGCGCGGGAACGGGCCCAGGCCCGGCTGGAGGATGGGCTGAAACATGCCTTGCCTCTGGTCCTGGCCAAGGCCGTCCTGCGCCTTCTGGACCTCGGGGAGGACCCGGTCGAGATCTTCCGGGTCGGGCTGGGCTTCGGCGTGCGCCACCAGCGGGGCGGCTGGGGGCCCGGGTTGACGATCCTCACAGCGATGATGAACATGCTCCCGCACCTGGACCCCTCGGACCGGCCCCTGGCGCTCTACCACGGCCTGGCAGCGGTGGCCGCGGATGTCGAGGACTCCCCGCCACGGTTCCCCGTTCGCTCCCTCCCCGGGGCTTCCGATCCGGATCGCCTTCAACGGTGGTTCCGGCAGTTTGTAGAGGTGCGGGATGCGGAGGGGGCGGAGCGCTGCCTGGCCTCCGCCGTTGCGGCTGGCCTGCCCCCCGCCCTTATCGCCGGGATGATCTTCGCCGCGACCACGGATCACCGCTACTTGGCCACCGGCCATGCCCTGGACTTCGTGAACAAGGCCTTCGAGGCTTTGGAGATCACAGGTTGGGCGGACGCCGGCCCGGTGCTGACCAGCTTGGTGCCGGTCCTGGTGCGGGGGCAGCGGATGGAGGAGAACGCTGCCTGGCGCCACCCGGTGGACCTGGTGGGGCTCCTGGAGCGGGCCTTCGAGGCGCTGCCGGCCCTCCGCCCATCCCTGGAGGGGCGTTGGGCCGGGCCGGAGGCGCTGCTCCCGGTGTTGCTGGGGGAGGATCCCGAGGCCATCGTCGAAGCCCTGCTAAGCGCGCTTCGAGAGGGAGCGCCCTGGGCGGAGGTCGCCGGGACGGTCGCCCTGGCCGCGGCGCTCCGGATCGTTCGCTTCTCTCTGCACAACGAGCACAGCGATTGGGACACCGCCCTGCACACCTTCAGCTTCGCCCACGCGGTTCACCAGGCGATGCGCCGGTTCCCTTCTCCCGCCCTCCTGCGGGGGGTCTTCGACGCAGCCATGAGCGTCTACCTGGATCGGTTCCTGAACGTCCCGCCGGCGCCCTTCCCGGAGCCCCTTGCCCCTGCGGCGATGCCCGATCGCCTGATGGAAACCCTTGCCGCCCTCCTGGATCGGCAGGGGGCGGTGCAGGAGGCCGCCTCCGTGGTGGCTGGTTGCCTGCAGGGGGAAGGCAATGCGGGCCCGGTGCGGGCCGCCCTGGGGCATGCCCTGTTGCGCGAGGACCGGGACTTCCATACGATCCAGATGGTGGAGGCTGCCTTCCAGGAATCCACGATCTGGCGGGGAACCCCCTGGGGTGTGTCCCAAAATCGTCGGAGAATTTAAGCGGCCAGGCCGATTTCCTTCCAGGCCCGGTTCCATTCTGCTTCTCCTCCCATTCCGGCGCTCCGGAGGGCTAAGATGGCCACCAATCCTTGG
>Ga0272447_1002384_pt1 | contig 10078 bp, 10 predicted proteins | sample YNPCB0133_FD_194589 | JGI IMG/M metagenome (GOLD analysis project Ga0272447, IMG submission 194589) | Hot spring microbial mat communities from Yellowstone National Park, WY, United States - YNP-CB-013-3 | ecosystem: Environmental > Aquatic > Thermal springs > Hot (42-90C) > Sediment | place...
TCGGGTGGTATCGGTTCAGCAGTTTCTGGATATTCTCAGTGGCAGCGTGAACTGCTAAACTACTCCAAGTAGAATATGACTGTCTGCTGTCGGCGAGGAACAACTCTTGTTATGCCGTGTCTGAGAGAGTGTTTGATAAATCGCTTCGTAGGTTGCCCCAGCGACTGAAAGTCGCAGGCAACGCAAGCCAAAACCTGTTGTCGCAGGTTTCCAGCTCCGTAGGAGGCTTCGTTGTGTCTTCGTGGTTTGCTTGGTTCACTAATCAACCACCAAGGCACGAAGTTTTTATCTTCGTGCCCCTTTGTGTCTTGGTGTCTTCGTGGTTAGCTTCAATGAACCACGTAGCGAATCGCCTGCCAGACCAGCCGACGATAGCTGGGGTTCTCATACGCATGGCGGTCATGCCCCAGCTGGATGTAGACCACGCGCGACTTGCCATACGTGTGCGCCCACGCGATGACCCGGTTGCTGGTCGGTTCGTCGGTGGTGAGCAGCGGTTTGACCTTCGGCAGCACTTCGAAGTTGCCGTAGGTTTCGTCGCGAATGTCGAAATCGGCGATGCCTCTGGTCACAGGGTGTTTGCTATCGACCACACGCACTCTAAATTGCACATCGTGTCGGAAGGTGGAGGGCGGTCGCTCGGTGCCGTTTTGCTTCCACTTTTCCATGTGCCACTTCCCGCCGATGATACGGCGGTACTCCTCCTAGGTCTGGTAACTGGCGAGGCTGTGGTGCAACGCGACCAGCCCCTTGCCTGCCTTCAGTAGCTTGACGAACGCCTCTTTGCTCTCCTCGCTAATGGGCTGCCACATGTCGTAGAGCACGATAACGTCGTACTGCTTGCCGGCTTCTGGTGTCAGCCGCGTATGGGCATGAGGATGCTGTACCTCTTCGTACGTGATCCCCTCGAAACTGCGGAACATCTCGAAGAACGGTTCGCGTTCGAAATCGTGCCCACCGGTGACAATAAGCACGCGAATCGGCGGGTTCGTTTGCACTTTCTGCGTTCCTCCCTCGTTGATGATGAATAGGCAAAGCAGTAGCCATGCGCCCAGCAAAGCTTTGCTCATGGCAGACACCTCCTCGCACCTGTCAGGGCGAATAGTAGTTCCATACTGCCTTTGTGCGTCGATACACCGGGTTTGTCCACAGGCGGGAGCGTTTCGGGTTGGGATTCGGCGCCTCGTTCTGATAGATGTGCAGCTCATTGCCTGCCAGCACAATCAGCTCCTCGCGCCAGTCGCCCGCCACGTCCGCCACATACAGCCGGTCGGCGCGCTCGGGGAAGCGGGCAATAAAGCGTCCCGTCATGGCGTCGATCACTGCCACGTCACCCGACTCATGTCGCTCCTTCGCAGCGAGATGTTGCCTGCCCGTGCCGTCCCAATGGATGGCGTGAATCACCTCGATACCCTTCTCTGTCCAGTCGGCGGGGGCGACCTTGCTCAGCTCATAGTCCGCAATCACCTTGCCGTCGGCATCCAGCACCCAGGGCTTCTGGTGCGTATCGTAACGGCTGCGACACCAGATTTGCAGTCCTTTGCGCATGGGGTCAAAACGCCCGATGGCGGCGTTCTGCGGCTCCTGTCGCTTGTGGTCTACCGCCCAGATTAGCCCCTGTGCGTTGAACAGGAACACTCGATTCGCGCCCTCTTCCAACGCGACGACCTCCATACCCTTGCGGGCGGGCTGTACGTCGGCGATGAAGACGCTGTCGATGTGTCCGCGCAGGTCTTTCAGGCGGAAGAGCTCCTTGCCGTCCGGCGCGAGGATGCAGCCGCTGAGGATTTCGTCTCTGCCGTCGCCGTTGATGTCTGCCACGCGCAGCCCGTTGTGCGCACAGGCGAGAAAGTTGTCCACCTGCCACAGCGGTTGTACGTCGCCTCTGCGGAGCGATTCCAGAGCAAACGCCGCCACATACCTGCCCATGCGGTAGCCTTTGGCGTTGGTGGCTTGCAGCACGAGGTCGCGGTCGCCCTTGCCGCGCAGGTTCGCCAGTGCCAGATGTTCCCACCGTTCCGCGCCCTCGGGCGCAGGTACCCTCACCGTCCAGATGGTCTTGCCTGTAGCGCCGGCGACCACGTGCAGGGTGCTGTTGTTGTCCAGAAAGAGCACCTCGGTGCGCTTGTCGCCGTCGATATCGCCTGCCTGCACGCCGGGGCCGTGATGTCCGGGCAACCCCTCCCTCTCGGCAGAGCCTCCCACGCGCACGTCCACTTTCAGCACCCACAGCTTCCTGCCGTCCCAATGGTACGCCGCGACGTGTCTAGGCACGGTCACCAGATAGTCCATGCGCCCGTCGGCGTTCAGGTCGGCGACGATCAGCCCGCCCGCGCTATGCTGCGGCGCAGGAATCTCCATCCTGATGACGAAAGGATTGTTCCGATAGTTCGGGATGCGACGACCTTGCATGAAATCACCCCCGAAAAGGGTTTCGCGGACAACGGTCATATTGTCCTGCGTGAATGAAGGAGAACGCACCCATGCAAACGGTTACCCGCACGCAAATCGCTGGGCTACCAGAGCCGAAGCGGGGCAAAGTGCGCGACATCTACGACCTGGGCGACCAGCTGCTCATCGTGGCGACCGACCGCATCTCCGCCTTCGACGTGGTGCTGCCCAACGGCATTCCCGACAAGGGGCGCGTGTTGACCCAGCTCTCGCTGCACTGGTTCGAGCGCACACGGCACTTGGTGCCCAACCACCTCATCAGTGCGGAGATAGATGCCATCGCTGAGGCGGTTGCTGCGGCGGGTGGGCGGGTAGATGCGCACGTGCGCGAGATGCTGGACGGTCGCTCCATGTTGGTGGTGAACGCGAAGCCGTATCCCATCGAGTGCGTGGTGCGGGGGTATCTGGCAGGCTCGCTGTGGAGGGAATACGTGCAAGCAGGCGGCAGGGAGAAGCCTGTGACGCTGCACGGTATCGCGTTGCCAGCAGGGCTGCGCGAAAGTGACCGACTGGAGGAACCCATCTTTACCCCCGCCACCAAAGCCGAGGTCGGGCATGATGAGAATATCAGCCTGGAACAGGCGGTGCAGATGGCTGGTGCGGTGGCGTATGAGCTGGCTCGGTTAAGCGTAGAAATCTACCGCTTCGCACGGGACGAGGCGGCGTGGAAAGGCATCATCATCGCTGATACCAAGTTCGAGTTCGGCGAGAGAGAAGGTCAGATCCTGCTCATCGACGAGGTGCTGACCCCCGATTCGTCGCGCTTTTGGGCAGCAGACGATTACGTGCCGGGGCGTCCACAGCCCAGCTTTGATAAGCAGTTCGTACGCGACTGGCTAGAGAGTATCGGCTGGGACAAGACGCCTCCCGCCCCCGAGCTGCCCTCCGACGTCGTGCAGAAAACCGCCGAGAAGTATCGCGAAGCGTATTCGCGGATAACAGGCAGCGGGCTGTGAGGGGATAGCTTTGGAGACCATACCCCCGTCCCCTCTCCTTCGAGGAGAGGGGAGTTTTCCTCTCGCCTTTCCCTCGCAGGAAAGGGGGTTGGCGGCGGGTGAGCGCCTCGCCAACGCCCGACGCAGACGCCGATTACCTATCCGCCCCACTGTAAACGGCGGCAACCTCACCACTGCCCAGACCGCCAGCTAAACAGGCACAGATGCCGATTTTCGGTTGAACGCCCCCACTACCGCAACTAGTACCAGCGCACCGAAGGTCGCCTGCTCTGGCACGCGCCCTTTGTTACCGCAACTCCTTTCGATACGTCAAAGACATGATGCCTGACGAGATGCACAAGTTACGCGCCAGCGCGTAGACAGCCCCCCTGCCGAAAGCGTATAATACAGGCGGAGGTCGATGGGCTATGCAGACCGTATTGAAAACGGAACGGCGGCACATGACGTACGAGGAGTTCTTGAAGTGGGCAGGTGAGGACACCTACGCCGAATGGGTAGACGGCGAGGTTATTTTGCTCATGCCGCCAAAAAGTGCGCATCAGGAACTCGTGTTGTTTCTTGCGTATCTATTACAAACCGTCAGCTGGCTCACAGGCGATGCGAAGGTGTTTTTGGCTCCCTTCGAGGTTTTTCTCCCTAGCCGTCCCTCCTCTCGTGAACCCGACATCATTGTTATCGGTAGAGAACGCCTGCAAAACCTGTCGGCGGAGCGGTTCACTGGCGGGCCAGACCTGGTGGTCGAGGTCATCTCGGAGGATAGTGTCCATCGCGACCGGGTGGAGAAGTTTCTGGAGTATGAGCGCGAGGGGGTGCGTGAATATTGGCTTATCGACTCGCGCCCACGCCATCGGGGGCTGAGCGTGTTTGTGCTAGAGCAGGGCAGTTTCGTGCCTCTGGAAGAGAGTGACGAAGGCTGGTTCGAGAGCCGCGCGTTGCCGGGCTTCCGAGTGAAGCGGTCATGGTTTTGCGGGGAGCAACTGCCCGACCCCGCGAGTGCGCTTCATGAAATGCTGTCCCCTGAGCTTCGGCAACGGCTGGCTCAGCGGATACTGGGCGGTTCCACACCTTAACAGGAGGAGTATCTGATGCGTTCACTGACACGACGGGAGTTTATCGGCACGATATTGGCAGGAGCAGGAGGGATGCTTGTCGAAAGCATTGCAGATGCGCAGGACAGACCTCCGGTGCGCTCGCCAGTGGAACAGGTAACATTAGGCAAAACGGGCATTAAGGCGTCATTTGTCGGTATCGGTACCGGCGTGCGCGGCTGGATGCGCCAGTCCAACCATACCCGCATGGGCAAAGAGGCATTTACCGCGCTGATTCGGCACGCCTACGATAGCGGCATCACCTTCTTCGATACCGCCGACCTCTACGGCACGCACGCCTTCCTGCGCGACGCGCTAAAGGGAATACCGCGTGAGAAAATAGTCATCCAGAGCAAAATCTGGTTCAGCCCGATGGGTTTGCCCCAGCCGGACACCGATGCCACCCGCGCACTGGACCGCTTTCGGCAGGAATTGGGTACGGACTACATCGATATCGTGCTGCTCCACTGCACTACTTCCCCCACGTGGGCAGACGACCTGCGCGCGATGCGGGATGCGTTGGAAGAGGCTCGCCAAAAGAAGATTATCCGCGCGCATGGCACCTCCTGCCACAGCCTGCCCGCTCTCAAAGTATCGCAGGCTTCGCCGTGGGTTCAGGTGCAGCTGGCGCGAATCAACCACCGAGGGACGGCGATGGATGGCAAACCAGAAGAGATTGCCGAACTGCTGCGCCAGATGCGTGCGGCAGGAAAAGGCGTTACTGGCATGAAGATTTTTGGGGAAGGTCGGTTTCTCACGCCACAAGAGCGTGAAGAAAGCCTGCGTTTTGTGCTGGCACAGCGATGCGTAGATAACTTCATCATCGGATTCGAGCGTCGTGAGCAGATAGACGAGACGCTGGGCATGATAAAGCGCATTCTCGCTGGGTAGCGACGTGCCCACCAAGGAGCGTCATAAGGGAAGAGCCGATGTCCATCCGCGAAGACCGTCATCTGATTCGCGCTGCGCAGCAGGGCGATAACCGTGCCTTCGACCGATTGGTACACCGGTATCAGGCGCAGGTGTATCGGGCAATGACCCGAGCCTGCGCCAACCCCGACCTGGCAGCCGACGTCCTCCAAGAAGCGCTCATCCGTGCCTTCCGCGCCTTACCGCAGTTCCGTGGGGACGCTTCATTCGCCACATGGTTGTACCGCATCGCACGCAACTTGTGCGTGCGCAAGCAACAGCAGATGCTATCGCATCCGACCGTCTCATTAGACCAACCGATGGGCGACGAGGAGGGAGCGGACACCCTGCTGCGCCAGATGGCAGATTTTAACCTACAGAACCCCCAACAGGTGGTGTTAGCAGAGGAGATACGGCAAAAGGTGCGCGAGGCGGTGGATAAACTGCCTCCGAACCTGCGCGAGGTGCTTATCCTTCGCGACATGGAAGACCTGTCCAATCAGGAGACTGCCGAGCGCACGGGCTTGACAGTGGCAGCGGTGAAAGCCCGTTTGCACCGCGCCCGCTCCCTGCTGCGACAGCATCTGGAAGAGTACTTCTCAGAGTCGTAAACCGTCGCCGCCACTCCGCTTTACGACTGTTTGTCCGGTTGTCGGAGTAGAACCAGCACCATCACCACCGGCGTTCTGGCGACCACGCTGTGGGGCAGGTTGGGCGTCATGTACACCCACGTGCCAGCGGTAGCGGTGCATCGGTCGGTGCTAAGCGTCAACTCGGCGTCGCCCTGCACGAAGTGGAGCAGGGCGGGCATAGAGGCGGTATGCTCGGAAAGGTCTTGACCTGCGTCGCAGCCGAACTGATGATGGTACGAGTATGTTCTTGTCCCGTTTGATTGAGCGATGCCAGCGTGATAAAATAGATGTCAAGGTCTATACGAAGGTGTGGGGGTGTTCGAAAGCCCACGTCGTAGTATGACCCAGCGACTGAAAGGCGCGGACAACTTACAGACACAACCTGCTGATGTAGGTTGCCAGCGTCGGCAGGAGGCTTGGTTAGAGGTTGCTCGCAACTCCCAGTTGCTGGGACAGTCCATTTTATCCAAAACCGCCACATGTATAATGCGAGGAAAGAAACGATGATTTCGCAGACAGCAGAGTATGCCTTAAGGGCAATGGTCTACCTGGCGCAGGACCCGCAGCGGGCGCACACCAACCAGCAGATTGCGCGGGTGACGCAGGTGCCTATCGGCTATCTGGCGAAAGTGCTGCAAGAGCTGGTGCGTGCCGAGCTGGTCACGTCGCGTCGCGGGTTGGGTGGGGGGTTCCTGCTAGTGAAGCCGCCAGAAGAGATTACCATCTACGAGATTGTGCAAGCAGTAGACCCGATCCCGCGCATCACCAGCTGCCCGCTGAAGCTGAAGGCGCACCGCGATAAGTTGTGTCCCCTCCATCAGCGTCTTGATAATGCGTGGCAGCTCGTGGAGGAGTCGTTTCGCCGCACTACCCTGCGGGATATCATCGCCGAAGCGGGCGAAGAGGGTGTGTTGTGCGAGGAGTAATCAGCGTGCGGGACAGCGCCCGCACGCCTTTCGGAGCCTCTCAGTTGATGCTGCTGACCAAGGTGAATATCGGCGTCATCACCGAGATGGCAATAAAGCCCACAATGACCCCCAGAAAGATGATGAGCATCGGCTCGATCATAGAGGTTAGCCCCTTGACAGTAGCGTCCACCTCCTTCTCGTAGAAGTCGGAGACCTTCACCAGCATGTCGCTGAGGCGACCAGTCTCCTCGCCCACGTCGATCATGTGGGTGACCATCGTTGGGAACAGCCCGCTGGCGCCCAGTGGTGTGCTGAGCTTCTGTCCTTCGCGCACGCCGTTGCGCGCGTTATCGATAGCTGTTGCCAGCACGCTGTTGCCTGCGGTTTCTGCCACAATCTCCAGCGAACGCATCATCGACACGCCGCTAGCGATCAACACACCGAACGTGCGAGCGAAGCGCGAGATGCTCATTTTTAACACTAGGTCACCAATGATAGGCAACCGCAACTTCACAAGGTCAATCCGATACCGTCCCTTGGGGTTCTTGCCGTATTGCTTGAGAAACACAAACGCCCCGACCAGCAGCGCGGGCGGTATATACCAGTAGGCGACCGCGTAGTCGCTCAGGTTGAACAGCAGTTGAGTCGCTGGGGGCATCTTCACGTTCATGCTGGCAAAAATCTCCTTGAAACGGGGCAGCACAAACGTGAACAGGGCGAATACCATCACCACGGAGAAAATCAGCACCAGCACCGGATACATCATCGCCGACTTGATTTTCTGGCGAATCTCCAGCTCCTTCTCCAGAAACTGTGCCAGACGGTCCAGTATCTGGTCGAGGATACCGCCGACCTCCGCTGCACGCACCATATTCACGTATAGCTTCGAGAACACATGCGGGTGTTTACTGAGGGCGTCAGCGAGGGACATTCCCCCTTTCACATCCTGCCGTACCGTGCCAATGACTTCGCGCAAGGTAGGGTTTTTGGCTTGGGTCTCCAGCGCGTCAAGGCTTTTCAAGATGGGAATGCCGGCGTCAATCATGGTGGCGAACTGCCGACTGAATAGCACCAGCTCTAGCAGCCTCACCTTCTTGGAGCGGTTCAGCTCTTTCAGGGAAGCCAAGCTCAGCCCTCTGCGTTTGGGCTGGATGCTCAGCACCCGGTAGTGTTGCTCGTGAAGCCGGGCAAGCACCAGACGCTCGTCGTCGGCTTCCATGACGCCGCGCAAAGTGCGCCCGGAAGGGTCTACCGCGCTATAAACGAATTGCCCCATGGCGATCACTCCCCTCGTTTATCGCGTTTGGATGAAGCGCATGAAGTTCTCTCGGTCGATGCAGCGTAGCACTGCCTCCTCGAAGGAGACCAGTCCGTTCAAGTGCAGGTCTGCTAGGGCGCGGTCCATCGTCTGCATCCCCTGTTGCGCGCTGGTTTCCATGACCGAGTAAATCTGGTGCACCTTTCCCTCCCGAATCAGGTTGCGGATGGCAGGGGTCGCTATCATAATCTCTACCGCTGCGACGCGCCCGCCGCCCAGCATGGGTAGCAACTGTTGAGCAATGACCGACTCTAGGGTGTTTGCCAGCTGGATGCGAATCTGCTCCTGCTGCTCTGAGGGAAACACATCCACCACGCGGTCGATCGTTTGCGGGGCGTTGCGCGTGTGCAGGGTGGCAAACACGAGGTGTCCTGTCTCCGCCAATGTGAGTGCGGCTCGTATGGTCTCGAGGTCGCGCATCTCACCTACCAAAATCACGTCGGGGTCCTCGCGCAACACAGCGCGTAGCGCGTTATGGAACGAGTCGGTGTCGGTGCCCAACTCGCGCTGGTTGACCATACTGTTTTTGTGGCTATGCAGGTACTCAATGGGGTCTTCGATGGTCATGATATGGCAGTTGCGCTCGGTGTTAATCACATCAATCATAGAGGCGATAGTGGTCGACTTCCCAGAACCGGTTGGTCCAGTAACCAATATCAACCCGCTGTGGCGTCGTGTCAGCTCACGCAGGATGGATGGCAGACGCAGCTGCTCCAGCGAGGGAATCGAAGAAGGAATAGCACGCATAGCGCACCCGACCGACCCACGCTGGCGGTACACGTTGAAACGGAACCGACCGACATCCTTCACCCCGTAGGAGAAGTCCAGCTCCTTCGTCTTCTCAAAACGGTGGATCTGGTCGCCGGTCAGCACATCGTAAACGAGCCTCTGGATGTCGCGAGGGGTCAATGGCTCAAAAGGCAGAGGATAAAGCCGCCCATCGACACGAATCATCGGGGGTAGGGCGGCAGACAGATGCAAATCCGATGCGCCCTTCTCCACCGTCATGCGCAGCAAGTCGTCGATGTGAACGTCGTCGATGCACAACGACTCCCCATCTGGTGGGTGGCAGCCCTCTGGCGTTGACACGACCGCCATCCGGCTCGACCCCAAGCGCTCCTCATCGTCGTCCAACGGCATTAAGTCTTCCACTTCGCCGATATGTAGATGATGAATGTCATCGTAATCCATTCGCGGTTCCCTCCTCTTAGGCGGCGATGCTGTGTAGCCCGGCGCTGCGCTCCACTTCCATCCGACAACCGGTAATTAGTCCCTCCAGTTGCTCAGGCATGATGCCCAGCAATTCCATCGCCTGCTGGTTGACAGCGTCGGGCCAGACCTGCTCATCGACCCCCTCTTCCAGCAGGTTGGAGATATCGCTGGCCATGGCGACTACCGCTACCAGCTTCGGCGCGACTGAGGCAGCAGGGATGTAGTGATGATAGCCGATAGCTTCTGCCAACACAGTGGGCAGGTTCCAGTGAAGCGCCATCGCCAACCCGACGTCGGCGTGGTTGAAGCCCAGAATCTGCTCTTCCGCTTCATGGTGGCGAATGCCCAATCGCTCGGCTGTCTGCACCACCTGCATCGTCGCGTGTGGGTAGTATTGCTCCAGCACCGTCTTGCCAATGTCATGCAGCAGGCCTGCTGCAAACGCCTCATCTGGCACCACGTCTGGGGCATAGGCACACACGAGACGGGTGAGCAGCGAGGTGTCTACCGAGTGTTTCCAGATACGCCGCTTGAGCAAGCTCTGGCTGTCCGACTTTCCGATGAACATGCTGTAACAGGAGGCGGTCATCGCGATGTTACGCAC
>Ga0272447_1002385_pt1 | contig 10071 bp, 9 predicted proteins | sample YNPCB0133_FD_194589 | JGI IMG/M metagenome (GOLD analysis project Ga0272447, IMG submission 194589) | Hot spring microbial mat communities from Yellowstone National Park, WY, United States - YNP-CB-013-3 | ecosystem: Environmental > Aquatic > Thermal springs > Hot (42-90C) > Sediment | place...
CGGCCTGACCAAGCGGTTCGGCCCCGTCACAGCCGTAGAGGATCTCTCGTTTACTGTCGAGGCCGGGGAGGCCGTGGCGCTGTGGGGCCCAAACGGCGCGGGCAAGTCCACGGTCTTGCACTGCCTCTTGGGCATAGTACGCTATGACGGGACGATCGAGCTTGGCGGGTGCGATCCCCATCGTCACGGGAAAGCAGCGCGGCGCCTGGTGGGCTTTGTGCCCCAACAGATCCATCTTCCTGAAGATTTCACCGTCCGTGAGGTTGTGGACTTCTTCGCGCGCCTGAAGGGCGCCTCGCCAGAAACGATCCCTGGGGTGCTTGAGCGCCTTGGCTTGGCAGCGCACGCTGAGAAGAGAGTGGGCACGCTCTCGGGTGGGATGAAGCAGCGCGTGGCGCTGGCGGTGGCGCTCCTGGGCGATCCGCCGATCTTGCTCTTGGACGAGCCCACGGCCAGCTTGGATGCCCAAAGCCGAAGGGATTTCTTATACTTGCTCGGAGAGCTCAAACGATCAGGGAAGACGCTGCTCTTCTCGTCGCATCGCCAGGATGAGATCCTCTCCCTAGCGGATCGTGTCTTGATCTTGGAGCAAGGTCGGCTGGTGCGCATCGAGCAGATTGCGGGGCGACAGCCCGCAGAGGGCACTCTCGCTCTCTTTCCCTCTCTCAAGGGGAGTGATCTCTCGTGAACACGCTGCTGCTTGCTCAGAAGGAGCTGCGCGACGCGCGGCGCAACCGGTGGCTCTGGCTGTACACGCTGAGCTTTGTCGTCTTAGCTTCGGCGTTGGTGTGGCTGGGGCTGAGCGCCTTAGGGAGCTATGGGGTCGCGGGGTTTGGGCGCACCGGCGCGAGCCTCATCAATCTGATTCTGCTCATCGTCCCGCTGATGGGCCTGACGCTGGGGGCGCTCAGCCTCGCGGGGGAGCGCGAGCGCGGAACCTTGCTCTATCTTCTCGCGCAGCCGGTCAGCCCTCCAGAAGTGCTCGTGGGGAAGTTCATGGGCTTGGCGGGGGCGCTCATCGCAGCGGTGAGCGCGGGCTTTGGCTTGAGCGGCCTCCTCATCAGTTGGCAAGGGGGGCTCGTCCAGAGCGAGCTCTATCTCGCTTTGTGGGGCCTGACGGTCCTGTTGGCCTTGCTCAGCTTAGCTTTTGGGTTTTTGATCTCGGCGTTGGCGCGCAAGGGGGCCACGGCGATGGGCGTGGCGCTCTTTGTGTGGTTGGGGCTGGTCTTCTTGAGCGACCTGGGCGTCATGGGCACAGCATTGGTGTTGAAGCTCAGTGTGGGGCAGCTTCTGGGGTTAGCCCTGCTCAACCCGTTGCACAGCTTTAAGTTATTAGCGGTCTTGAGCGTGCAGGGGGATTTGGAGATCTTAGGTCCGGCGGGGCTGTACGCCCTGCGCGCCTTTGGGGATTGGCTCGTGCCATTCTTGACTCTGTTACTTTTGGGGTGGACGGTGCTGGCGCTCGCTCTGAGCGCGTGGGCCTTTGCTCGCCGGGGGGCGCTGGAATGACTCGTCGAAGATTTTTGATAGTGTTGGGAGCCCTCAGCCTCGCCGGGTGCCAGGCCTCGCAAGAAAGCCCTCCGCAGATTCGCTACGGACGCGATACGTGTGCCCAGTGCGGGATGATTATCAGTGAGGCGCGGTTTGCCGCGGCCTACAGAACCCGCCAAGGGCACTGGCGCCTCTTCGACGACATCGGCGATATGCTCGCGTATCAGAGCGCTCATCGCGAAGATGTCGCAATCTTCTGGATGCACGACTATGAGACCCAGGAGTGGCTTCGAGCAGAGGGGGCGTTCTTTGTGAAAAGCCCGGCGCTGTCCACGCCGATGGGCCACGGCGTTGTCGCGCTCGGCAGCCGCGCGCGAGCGGATCAGCTCGCGCGTCAAGTTTCAGGTGACGTCCTCACTTTTGCAGAGTTGCTCCATGCGCGCTAGGGCGAGATGCTCACCCACCAGCGCTCACGCCCGCGATGAAGCCCCCTTGAGTCATCTTGCGGATATCTAAGACTTCGTCGAGCTTCTCTGGGGGCAAGAGCTTCATCTCTAGGACAACTTCTCGAATCGTCTTCCCCTGCGCCATCGCGGTCTTGACGACCTCAGCAGCTTTGTCATACCCAATATACGGATTGAGCGCCGTTGCTAAGATCGCGTTCTGCGCGGCTAGGCGCTCCATGTGCTCGCGATTGGCGACGATCCCCGCGATACACTTGTCGGCGAAGACGCGGCAGGCGTTGCTCAAGATCAAAAGAGACTGTAAGAGATTATGGGCGATCACAGGGAGGGCGACGTTCAGCTCAAAGTTCCCCGACGCTGCGGCTTGCGTGACGACCACATCGTTGCCCACGACTTGCATGGCGACCATCATGACCGCTTCGGGGATGACGGGGTTGACTTTCCCCGGCATGATGGACGATCCCGGTTGCAGCGCCGGCAAGCGAATCTCAGCCAAGCCCGCCTGAGGGCCGGAGTTCATCCATCTCAAGTCATTAGCGATCTTGGAGAGCGCGACCGCGAGCGCCTTGAGCGCTCCGCTCAGCTCCACGGCCGTCTCCATCGAAGCTTGAGCGGCGAAGTGATTGCGTGTCTCTCTAAATGCGATCTTCGTCTCTTGGGCAAGAGCTTGAGCGATTTTTTCCCCAAAGTCGGGATGGGTGTTGATCCCCGTGCCCACGGCGGTGCCGCCCAGCGCGAGCTCATAGAGTCGTGGGAGCGTCGCTTCGATGCGCTCGCGCGCCAGCGCGATCTGCGCGGCGTACCCAGAGAATTCTTGCCCCAGCGTGACGGGCATGGCGTCCATCAAGTGCGTCCGACCCGTCTTCACGATGCTGTCGAACTCACGAGCTTTGGCTTGGAGGGCTTTGTGCAAATGCTCCAGGGCCGGCAGGAGCTGCTCATGGACAGCGAGGGCTGCTGAGATGTGCACGCACGCGGGGATGACGTCATTGGAAGACTGCCCGAGGTTGACGTGATCGTTGGGATGGACCGCGCTCTTGTCGCCGCGCTTGACCCCTAGGATCTCGCACGCGCGGTTGGCGATCACTTCGTTAGCATTCATATTCGTTGAGGTACCGGAGCCCGTCTGAAAGATGTCTATGGGGAAATGCTCGTCGAGCTTGCCGTCGGCGACCTCGCGGGCTGCTTGCTCGATGGCGTGAGCGCGGCGCTCGTCGAGGAGCCCAAGCTGCGCGTTGACTTTGGCGGCGCAGAGCTTCACCAAGCCCAAGGCGCGGATGAACATGCGCGGGAAGCGAATCCCGCTGATGGGGAAATTCTCGACAGCGCGCTGGGTCTGCGCGCCCCAGTAGGCGTCCTGTGGGACTTTGACTTCGCCGAGAGAGTCCTTCTCGATGCGATAGTTCATACAGATCTCCTCTCTTGTCTTTGGGTCGTATTAGGAGTATAAGTGAAGTGGGTGAGATTGGCAATGACGGAGCGCATTCGGCCGGCGGCGGTCGCAGGGAGTTTTTATCCGGCAAGCCCTGAGCGCCTGCGCCGGACTGTTGAAGCCTTGCTGGCGCAAGCCAACCCTCCTGCTTTCAGGGGGAAGCTGCGCGGGCTGATCGTCCCCCACGCGGGGTATATCTATTCCGGCCCGGTGGCGGCGACGGGATACAAAATAGTTAGCCTTCTCTGTGGTCCGGCGGATGAATCCGCTAGCTCCCTAAGAGTTCTTCTGCTGGGGCCGGCGCATTATGTCTACTTTGTCGGCGCGGCGACCCTGGATGTTGACGCTTGGCGGACCCCCTTGGGCCTAGTGAAATCTTCGCAAGAACTGATCACCCGCGCGCTCAAACACGGCGATCTTCTGGACAACCCCGAGGCTCACGCCCCGGAGCACTCGCTCGAGGTGCAGTTGCCCTTCTTGCAAGTCGTGCTCCCACACTGCACGATCTTCCCCGTTCTGACGGGCGAGTGCGACTACCGCGAGCTTGCCCGTGTGCTCAGTTCATATCTCGACGAGCTCGATCTTGTCATCGTGAGCTCGGATTTGAGCCACTATTACCCGTACGATGAAGCTGTCCAGCGCGATGCCATAGCTCATCGCGCTATCGAGCAGCTCGATATACGCTTGATGGAAGATCACGTCGAAGCCTGCGGGAAGACGGCGATTCTGACGCTAATGGAGATCGCTCGCGAGCGCAGCTGGCGCGCGAAGCTCCTCGACTATCGCAATTCTGGGGACACAGCGGGGGATAAGTTCAGGGTCGTGGGCTATGGATGCTACGCGTTCTTTGAGGGGTGAGCTTCGATGGCTCTTGCGGAGCTGCTGGACGCGCGCACGCGCCCTGGGACTCTCTACGAGAAGCTCGAAGACCGAAAAGTTCGGTGCTTCGCGTGCGCGCATCGGTGCGTGATCTTTGATGGCAAGCGCGGGATCTGCCAAGTGCGTTTTAACAAGGACGGCACGCTTTATGTGCCGTGGGGGTATGTAAGCTCACTTGGGCTCGACCCTATTGAGAAGAAGCCGTTCTATCACGTGCTGCCGGGGGCGCGCACGCTGACGTTTGGGATGCTCGGCTGTGATCTACACTGCCCGTACTGTCAAAATTGGGAGATCTCGCAGACTCTGCGCGATCGGAACGCCGGAGCCCTTCCCCACGATGTCACGCCCCAAGAGCTCGTGAGCCTAGCGCAGCGCTACGGTGCCCAAGCCGTCATCAGCTCATATAACGAACCGTTGATCACGTCGGAGTGGGCTGTGGCGGTCTTTCAGGAGGCTAAGCGCGCGGGGCTCCTAACGGGCTACGTCTCCAACGGCAACGCCACCCGCGAAGTCCTGCAGTATCTCCGACCTCATCTTGATTGCTACAAGATTGACTTGAAGACGTTTCAAGATAAGAACTATCGGGTGCTGGGTGCGGTCTTATCGAAGATTTTAGAGGGCATCGCGCTGGTGCATGAGCTAGGCTTTTGGCTGGAGATCGTGACGTTGGTCGTCCCTGGGTTTAACGACTCCGACGAAGAGCTGCGCCAGATCGCTAAGTTTTTGGTCTCGATCTCTCCCGATATTCCTTGGCACGTGACGGCGTTTCACAAAGACTATAAGATGACCGATCCCGACAATACCCCGGCAGAGACGCTTATCCGGGCCGCGCAGATCGGCTACGACGCGGGGCTGCATTTTGTCTACACGGGGAACTTGCCGGGGATGACCGGGTGCTATGAGAACACGTACTGTCCTGGCTGCGGGGCGCTGCTCATCGAGCGCTATGGGTTTGCGATCTTACAGAATAAGCTTCGTGATGGACGCTGCCCGCAGTGCGGGCGAGCAATTCCGGGGGTGTGGAAGATTTAGCATATTCGTACTACAATAGAGCACGTGAACCCTTATGGTCCAGAAGCTCAAGCAGCGCACGAGAGAGCTAACTTTTGAAATCGTCTTTTTCGTTGAGCCTGATGGGGATCGCTACCATGCGTGGAGTCCTATGCTTCCGGGGCTCCATGCTGATGGAGCAACATCTACTGAAGCCATTCAGCGCGCTCAGGGGTTGGCTCAACTCTACTTAGAGGTTCTCATCGAAGATGGCGATCCTATCCCTGTGGGGCTTGTAGAGGCCATTCCTCCTGGGGTAGAAGTGCACAAGAAAACAGTAGTCGTTTCTGTTTCATGAGCTGGCCTCCTCACATCTGGGATCAGACGTAAGGGGAAGGGATCACGGCGTGTCTTCCGCAAAGGGTCACGAGTAGTAGCGATTCACTATCATCGGCGGAAGACCTTCAGCCCCAAGATGTTGCAGACATTGCTAAAGGACATCGGCTGGAACGAGGCCGATTTACGCCGTCTGGGTTTGATCCGCTAAGCAAGCGCCTCCGCGACGAGTTCCGCAATATCTTTGTTCTCGAACTCGGCGTTCTTCGCTTTGATCCCGTCTTCGAGCATGATCATGCAGAACGGGCAGGCGCTGGCGACGAGCTTCGCTCGTCCGTTGGACTGCGCTTTTGTGAAAGCCTCTTGGGCTTGTGTGACCCTCAGCTCGTTGACGCGCTTGCCGGGTTCTTCTTCGAGCCACATGAGGCCTCCGCCCGCGCCACAGCACATCCCGCGCTCGCGATGGCGTTCCATCTCGATGAGCTTGACTCCTGGAATCTTTTGCAGAATATTTCTTGGCGCGTCGAAGATGCGATTGTAGCGCCCCAGATAGCACGAATCGTGATATGCAATCGTCGCAGGAATCTCTTTGGTGAGCTTGAGCCGGCCCTCCCTGAGCAACTTTTCGATGAGCTGGGTGTGATGTACGACTTCGTAGTGCCCGCCCAGGGCGGGATATTCGTTCTTAAGGGTGTTGAAGCAATGCGGGCAGATCGTAAGAATCTTCTTGACGTTATAATTCTGAAACGTCTCGATATTTTGTTTAGCGAGCATCTGGAAGATATACTCATGGCCGATGCGCCGGGCGGGGTCGCCGGTGCAGCCCTCCTCTTCGCCGAGCACAGCGAAGCTGATGCCGGCGTGTTGCAAGATCTTCACGACGCTGCGCGCGATCTTCTGCGTTCTGGGATCGAACGACGCCGCACAGCCGACGAAGAAGAGATACTCAAACCTCTCCCCGCCTGCGGCACCCCTCTCCGTTGACGGAGAGGGGTTGGGGCTGAGGGTTGCCACAACCGGCACCTCCAGGCCCTTCATCCACGCTAAGCGTTCGGATGTTGGCATGTTCCAGGGATTGCCGCGGCCGTCCAGGCCCTTGAAGACATCGGTGAAGCCCGCAGGGTATTTGTCTTGGAGCATCACCTCGTTGCGGCGCAGCTCGAGAATCTTATTGAGCGGGTCAATGTAGACCGGGCAGACTTCGACGCAAGCCATACATGTCGTGCACGCCCAGATCTCCTCGGGCTTGATCGAGTAGCCGATGATCTGTTTCTGCTCCTTGGGCTTGCCGAAGGCAGGAAACTCTTCGTTGGCATGATCACGAAGCTCTAAGATGATCTCGCGCGGGGAGAGGATCTTCCCCGACAGATGCGCGGGGCAGTTGGCTTCGCACCGCCCGCACTCGGTGCAGCTTGCTAGATCTAAGAGATCCTTGCGCGTTAAGTCTTTTATAGTTTGGAAGCCAAGAACTTCGTTGCGCTCAAACGCGCCCTCGACATCTAAGACTTCGAGACGCCCGCGCGGGCGCAGCTCTTGGAAGAAGAGATTGACCCCGGCTGAGAGAATGTGCATCACTTTGGGGGCGTAGGGCAAGTACGCGATCCAGCCCAACGCTAAGAATGCGTGCGCCCACCAGAGCACAAGGTGCCACTGGCGCAGCGTCTCAACGGAAAATCCCTGCACCCATTGGGAGATCACAAATCCCACGGGAGACCAGCGCGGATTATACGCGAGCTCTGAGGCTGTGGCCGCTAGACGCAAGCCCTCGACGACAAAGCCCGTCACGCCAATCAACAAAAGCCACAGGGGCAGCGCCAAGTCCAACGGCTTCCACATAAGCTGCGGGGGCTTGATCCCATAGCGCCGGATGAGCGCCCAGATCAAACCCACCAGGAAGAGCGCGCCCAGCGTGTCTAAGATCAGCTCATACCCCAAGAAGAACGACCCCACCCAAAAGCCGTGCTCCCGCCCCAAGATCTTCTGAAAGAGGTCGTACTCGATCGTCACGATGACCGTGCCGATGAACAGCACGATAAAGCCCCACATGATCAAAAAGTGCATCACGCCAGCCGAGGCATCGTGGCGCACGATCGTGCGATTCGTCGCGATGCTCGCTATCGCCATGCTCAGTTTCTCCCATAATGGGCGCACGGTGAACGAGACTTTCTTGCCCATCAGGATTCTGCGCACATGGCGATAGATGCCATACGCAAAAATCACGATAGCTACGAAAGCTATCAGATAGAAGATGAGCTCCCCAAGGGGCGAGATGTTCCAGAAGACTTCGCGTGTGGCCACGGTGTCACTCCTTTGCATTGTGTGCTCTTGAGCGAGAGTTTACCGCAGACTTATCGAGCGCGTCAAATAATTTGGCGATGATCTTTTGATTGGCTGAGGGGAAGGCATATCGAGGGAGATCGCTGGGCCTGACCCACGCCCACGCGGTGCACTCTTGGCAGCGCGGCCGACCCCCAGCGTAATATCCCCAAAAGACGTACAGCGTAACGGTGAAATGCGAGTAGCCGTGCCGCACCGTCATAAAGTGTCGCAGGTCGCGCACGCGCACGTTGACCTCTTCAAAGATTTCGCGTCGGACGCAATCTTCTAGAGATTCATTGAGCTGGCGCTTGCCGCCGGGAAACTCCCATAGCCCCCCTAAGAGCCCCTCGTCGGGTCTCTTTGTGATGAGAATTTTGTCGCCCTTCCAGATGATCCCCACGGCGACATCGTAGTGGGGCTTGGCGCGGGCGTGCGGGCGCACGGGAAGCTCGCTTTGAATGCCGAGCCGTCGCGCCTCGCAAAGCTTTGCGAGCGGGCAGATGAGACATCTTGGCTGACGAACAACACAAATCGTCGCGCCCAGGTCCATCAGGGCTTGGTTGAAGAGCCCAGCTTGTCTTGGGGGCAGGAGCTTCCGCGCAAGCTCTTCGAGCTCTCTGTGAGTCTGTGCTTGACGAATAGCGAAGAGTCGAGACAAGACGCGCCGCACGTTGGCGTCCACGACCGGCTCATCTTGGCCGAACGCGATACTCACTATGGCCCCGGCGGTGTAGCGCCCGATGCCCGGCAGCTTCAGAAGCTCTTTTCGGCTTTGCGGGATTTCCCCGCCGTAGTCGCGCAGCACGATCTGGGCGGCTCTGTGGAGATGGCGCGCGCGGGCGTAGTACCCCAGCCCCTCCCACGCTTTGAGCACTTCATCGAGTGGAGCTTGGGCGAGCTTTCTCAAGGTCGGAAACTTTTTGAGAAATTTTTGATAATACTGGCGCACGCGCTCCACTTGGGTCTGCTGGAGCATAATCTCGGAGACCAAGATATGATAAGGGTCGTGGGTCGCGCGCCACGGCAGATCGCGCTGATGGCGGCTGTACCACGTGAGAAGCGCTTTTCTGATAGACTCTTTAAGCTGTGGGGGCATTGAGGAGGTCGCGCGGAGGTAAGCCCTCTTCCTCGCGGCAGAGCAGCTCCCAGAAGACCTTCATGCGATAGCGCGGCGTCTCTTTGAACATCTCTGCGATCCTCTTGCGCACCTTCGTCGTGAGATAATAGACGGACTGCAGGGGGTTGTGCAGCGCGGGCCAGTGGAGATAGACATATTCTCTGCGCATGAGATCTTCGAGGCCCTCAAGCAGTTCCTCGGGAGGGCGGCCCAAGCGCTGCTCCAGCCGCAGGACGCTCGCCGCCCCATCATGCCAGAGCGAATGCAGAAGCTCTGCCTCCAGCCGGAGCAACTCCTCTTTGGGCAACTTGCTGATGGTGCTCATAATCGCTCACATAGTTATAACACCACCGGGAGCTCGCTGTCAAGGGCCTAGAAGCGATTGACGATGGGCATGCGCCAGTCGCGCCCAAACGCCCTGGGAGTGATCTTCGGCCCGATGGGGGCTTGACGACGTTTATACTCATTCTTTCTGATGAGGGCGATGATATCCTTCACGATGCCCTCGGATATGCCGAGGGCCTGAGCGATCTCCTGAGGGCTTTGGTTGCGCTCGATATGGGCTTCGAGGACGCGGTCCAGATCGCGATAGGGCGCGGGCAGGTCAGCTTCATCAGTTTGATTGGGGCGCAGCTCCGCCGTCGGCGCTCGCTCGAGAATAGTTTGAGGGATGACTTCGCCTTGGGCATTGCGCCAGCGCGCAAGCTGATAGACCCTCGTCTTGGTCACGTCCTTAAGCACACAAAATCCCCCGGCCATGTCCCCATAGAGCGTCGCGTATCCCAGGGCGAGCTCGCTCTTGTTGCCCGCGGTCAGGACGAGTGCGTTCAGTTTATTCGAGATCGCCATCCACAGCAGGGCGCGCAGGCGCGCTTGGATGTTCTCTTCGGTCGCATCGGGCTTCGTGTGGGCCAAGACGGGGTTAAGCGAGCGCAGCGCCGCATCGTAGAGCGCGTCTATGTCGAGCGTCATCAGTCTGATATTGAGATTCTGGGCGAGCTGCTGCACGCCGTGGCGACTGACTTCAGAAGTGAACCGCGAGG
>Ga0272447_1002386_pt1 | contig 10064 bp, 8 predicted proteins | sample YNPCB0133_FD_194589 | JGI IMG/M metagenome (GOLD analysis project Ga0272447, IMG submission 194589) | Hot spring microbial mat communities from Yellowstone National Park, WY, United States - YNP-CB-013-3 | ecosystem: Environmental > Aquatic > Thermal springs > Hot (42-90C) > Sediment | place...
TGTACGGACAGGTTGCAAACTGTGCTGGAAGCTATATCGGGTTGCGCTTGTTGACCATCTTTGAGGCGCAACGCTTTCGTCGGGAGGATGTGGCGCGAGAGCAGAACCTCTGGTGGACTTATTTTCCGCCTGCACCGCGCGATGAATGTGATGCTCCTGAGCCGCGCTGGTATCCGAGCTTGGTGGCATTACCCGATGGTAAGGTGCTGATTGTGGGAGGCACACAGTTCGGCTTCAAGAGCGTGGAGGGACAACCAGCATGCACTCAAGGACCAAAACCCACAAAGTATCACGAAATCTTTGACCCCTGCACGAATGCGGTGGTGCGGAGTGATAATTTAATACCACCAGAGGATCAGTATTCCGACCTACGGCACAACTATCCGCGTTTGCATCTGGTGTCGTTTGTGCAGGATGGTCAGTTGAGATCGCGCGTGGTGAGCACAGGTCCAGGAATCTATACCTGCTACCTGGAGAATCCATCCAACATAAGGTCACTCTGGAACGTGTATGATGCCCCTCGCAGTGTGGGTCGCGGTAAGGGCACCTCGGTGTTGCTGCCCAACCCTGTGCTGAACCCAAGAGGTTAGCGGGATCAGGTGCTGAGCCGCGTGCTCACGATTGGGGGTTCAGGTGATCGCGCGGATCTTTCGTTTGACCTGAACGACTTTTCTAACGGTGGGTTGACCATTCGGCGTGGCTTTCTGCCTTATCGTCCCCGTGTAGACATTAATGCGGTGCTGCTGCCTACGGGGCAGGTGCTGCTTGTGGGCGGTCGTGCCCCAGGTGACTGGCAATACCCTCGTGATGTGGTGCTGCAGACCCTGCTGTATACCCCTCCCTCCGATGACACCTCGCTGGGAAGCTGGGAGGTAGTTGCGGATGCGCCAAGTGAGGATCGGGACGGAGACGGGATTAGGGACGGCACGCGAGTGTATCACTCGGTAGCGTTGCTGTTGCCCGATGGACGGGTGCTCACCGCCGGGTCCGATACAAAGGATTCAGGTGGGCAAGAAGTCAGAAACCGCGTGCCGACCATCTATTCGCCCCCATATCTGTTCAAGTCGGACGGCGCCCCGCGCACTGACGCGGATCGTCCCCAGATTCGGAGCCTGTCGCACACGGGACTCAGCTACGGGCAGCAGTTCACGGTGGAGTATCAATTAGCCCGTGATGGAGCTGGCATCCAAAGCATCGTGCTGGTGCGTCCCGGTTCGGTGACGCATTCGGTGAACTTTGAGCAGCGGCTGGTGCGACTGCACTACCTTCTTACCAACCCCGATCAGGGGTTGGCGGTGGTGGTAGCGCCGTGGCATCCGGCGATAGCACCGCCTGGCTGGTATATGCTCTTTCTGGTGGATGCGAACGGCGTGCCCTCCAAAGCGGCGTGGGTGCGCCTGAACTACGCTTGCACGATGTTGGTGTCATCCGTTGCGCTGCAATTGGAGGGCGTAGACCAGATAAGCCCAGAGCAAGCCGAGGCGATAGCGAACGAGCCGATTACCCTTGAGTTCCGCAACCCTGCCACCGGGGCGGCGCTGCAGACTTACACCTTGCCGATGGTGCGTCCTGATGGTCAAGGGCAGGTGGCGTTAGAGGTGTGGACAGACTTGCCCGCTGGCTGGTATGAGGTGTATGTATATCCCTATCGCTCGTGGTTGGGGCGGCGAGTGTTGGTGAACTGGCAGCCGGGTGGCAGGTTAGTGGTGCCGTTGCGGAACGGCGATGTGGTGAAGGACAATCAGGTGGATTACGCCGACCTTGTGTTGGTGTTGGCGATGCAAGGTGCGACGGGTCTCAGTGAGGCGGATGTGAACGGGGATGGTGTGGTGAACGAGGAGGATGCGGTGATAGTGGCAACGAATGTAGGCACTCAGGGTGACGAGTAAGGGCTGGCAGTTGGGGAGTTGGGGGCAGCTTCCCCGCTCCCCTTGCCTTGGAAGAGGAGGTTGAGGCGATGGGACGGATAGGGCTTGTAGGGTTGGCTTGTTGGAGCCTGCTGGCGCTGCTGCACGCGCAACGGCTGATTGTACCAGGCAAGGAGGGGCTGGGACCTTACACGGGATACGGTCCGATGTACTTATCGCCCGATGGAAAAGTTGCGCTTGCGGGTTTCCATTCCCGCATTACCGACAGGCCCCACCCCGCGATTTGGACGCTTCAGGAGGGCTGGTGGTATCTGAAACCGGATGGGGGTTTGACGCGCAACCCGCGTGAGGCGATTTGGGGGTATGCCAATGCGATTTCGTATGATGGCAGTGTGGTGCTTGGATATGACTTGGCAGTCAGTCGTCCGTTTCGGTGGCGTCGAGGGCAAGGGATCGAGTACCTGCGGCTTCCATCTGGGGCATATCGGGCTAGTGCCAGGTTCCTCTCGTGGGACGGGGGTTGGGTAGGCGGGCGGGTGGCGTTTCCCCTTCCGGGGGGCGAGTACTGGCAGGTGGCGCGCTGGTCGCCTGAGGGGCGAGTGGAGCTGATTGAGGATCGATTTGATCCATATGATATGTCCGCCAGTGGGCGCGAGATGGTGGGCGAGTATGGATTTTTTACTGCTTGTCATTGGCGGGAGGGAGAGGGGTTACGCCTTTTCTGGGAGCCTTTTACAAGAGCGGATGCAGTCTCGGCTGATGGGACGATAGTGGCTGGTATATTCATCGACCGTAATCCTCCGCGGTTCTGTGTGGGACGCTGGTTTGTGGATGAGTATAGGATGGAGTGCGCCGATCCGCCTCAAACGATGACGCAGGTAATGGATATGTCTGCTGATGGGCGGGTGATAGCAGGATACGACTATGACCCTGAGAGTGGCGATGTCACCGGCTTTTTGTGGGAGGCGGGTCGTGGTTGGATAAATATTGGCGAGGCGTACAGGTGGCTTTTGGGTGAGAACGAGGCGGGAGGTGCTGGTCGTATGTCGGCAGATGGGCGTTATCTATTGGTGAGCATACTCACACCTCCTTTGCCTGGGGGTTATCGGCTGGGCGCGGTGGGGATTTTGGATCGGTTCGGGATTCAAGGGGATGTGACGGGGGACGACTGTGTGGACGATGCCGATTTGTTGCGGCTGTTGTTTGCGTTTGGTCAGGAAGGGTGGCGTCCCGAGGATGTGAATGTGGATCGGGCGATAGATGAGCAGGATTTGCTGATTGTGTTGTCGCGTTTTGGGGAGTGTGCGAATTAGCAAGCCATGTTCAAGGTGGTGGTGAGGATGGTCCAGAGAGGGTTGGTGCTGGGGTTGCTGATAGGGGCTTTCAGTGACTTGTTGCTGGTGCTGGGGCAGCAGCTGCGTTGGCTGCAGCATCCCAGCGGGCGTCCTGTGATGGCGTATGCGGTGTCGAGCGATGGACAGGTTGTGGTAGGCGAACTACCCTACTGCTGCCCTGGGAGCCATGGTGGCTGTGGGTATATCCGGCATCCACTGCGCTGGGTAGTTCCGACTGGCGAGGTGTTTGACCTTGCATTCTATATGTGGGGAGACCTCTGCTACCCACCGATGGAGGCGCTGGATGCGAATATTGATGGGAGCGTAATTGTGGGGCGTGACTTTCGCTTCGATTGGGAGGAGGGTCGTGTCGATTGGTACTATAATGCGTTCGTAGATGGGGTTTCAGGCGACGGGAGTGTGGTTGTCGGGTGGTTCTTCGGCATCAACGACCGCGCCTTTCGTCATGTGCAGGGTCAACCGATTGAGCCGTTAGGCACGCTTGGAGGCAACGAGAGCCGAGCGTTTGACTGCTCATGGGACGGCTCGGTTGTGGTGGGAAGTGCCCAGAATACCCAAGGGAATTGGCGTGCTTTTCGCTGGACCCCCTCCACCGGGATGCAGGATTTGGGCGTTTTGTTTCCTATCCACTGGGCTGGCAGGGCGACGGGAGTTTCTGCAGACGGTCGTGTGGTGGTGGGCTGGACGCAGGGCTTTACCAGTCGCGCGTTCCGCTGGCGGCTGGGCGTGGGCATGCAACCGTTGGGCGCGTTTGCGGGCGGTGGTAATACTTTTGCGTATGAGGTGTCGGCTGATGGACGCGTTGTGGTAGGCGTGGCGCAGGTCGGCATGGAGGAGCGCGCGGTGCGCTGGGGCGAAGATGGGCATATCGAAGATCTGAACATCGCCTTTGCGACCCTGCTGCAGCCTGGGGAGGTGCTGCGCCACGCACGCGGGGTTTCAGCCAACGGACGGTATATTGTTGGCTGGGGCGAACGCAACGGTGTGATAGCCGCCTATTGGTTGGACACCTATATCAGAGGTGATGTGGACGGCAACGGCTGCGTGGATGATGCGGACCTGCTACGGGTGCTATTTGCGTTCGGTCAGAGCGGCTCTGGCTTGCCTGAAGACCTGAACGGCGACGGCATCGTAGACGACGCCGACCTGCTGGCGGTGCTGTTCCGCTTCGGCAGCGGGTGTTAGGTTTCCTTTGCGGGCGAGATGCTCGCCATTCCCAGCGGCTCTCTTTGCGGGCGAGACGCCCGCGTTCCCAAGCTGCCACTCAGTAGACATTTGTCAACCTGTCGATTTTTCCGTGAACGGGTATCCTATACCCTGTGATGGAGAAGCCTCTGGGGTGCCGCGACTCGGTGCAAAGGGTGCTGGAGCAGCTCGATCAAGTGGCGCCTGGTGTGCCGTTGCTGGCTCTTGGGCAGACGGTGTTCTGGGACGAGCCGACCAAGAGCGTGCTGTGGCGGCTGATGGAGGCGTGTGGGCGTATGCGTCCCCTCTTTTTCGGCGTGCATGACACCGACTACTTCGCGCGGCTGCATAAGCCGTTTGCGGCGCCATCAGCCGAGTCGTTTGTGATGCTGCCCCATAATGACCGCTCCACCCGTGCGCTGTGGTCTTCGGCGGGCGAGATTTCCTGCCTGTTCGGGAGCGAGATGGTGCCGACCCGTGCCCGTTATCGTGAGGCGGGCGCACAGTTGGAGAAGGTGGCGCAGCGGCATCCGCAGGGGCGCGAGGCGTTTCTGGACGCCATCACAGAGGCGTGGGGCTGGCGTGGGTTGGTCTCCCTCGAAGGGGCGCCGCAGCCCGTCTGTGAGATGCCCGCGCAAAAGGTACTCCCTGCCCTTGATGCGCTGCTCCGCTGGGGCTTCGAAAACACGCTCCTCTGCTTGGCAGATGCCAATCAGCGGGAGCGTGCCCGCCAGCGTGCCGCGATGATTCGAGAGCGGGTGCAGACGCTGGCTCTGTCCGACATCTCGGACGAGTCGGAGGTGGTCGGGTGGGAGGGGTTGTCGCTGGCAGACCTCTATCGCTATCTCTATCGCGATTTTCTGGTGTGGCTTGTTGGGCGGGTGCCTGAGATGGTCGGCTTCACCCGCACGACTGAGCTGCTGCGCTTTACGCCTCAAACGGCGCACTTACCACGCTTCCGCTTGCTGCAGCTGTTTCTGGACCCGCGCACGCGCCCGCTCTGTGAGCGTGCCTATAACGAAGCGGTCGCAGGCACTGAAATCTACACGCTGGACGAGTTCGGGGAGGGTGCGCTGCCATTTGACCTGCTCATCCCGAGACGCGGACGCGGCACGCTGCTGCTGACCTCGCGCTACCTAACCCTCTTGACACCTGAACCCATCATTCTCCCCCTGAAGCAGCCCATCGAGACGGTCGATGGACTTGCGTCGCTTATTACGGGGACCTTTGGTGACCGATGCACCCTGATTGGCAAGGCGCTGATGCTGGTGCCGATGTTGGCACATGAGTTCGTCTTTGTGTTCAACGAGCGTGGCTCGCCCTATCTTAGCCGCAGCGTGTCGATGCTGCGGTCTCTCCAGCAGGCGGGTATCGAGATAGAGCTTTATCCGCTGCTGCGCTTGCGCCATGCTACTTGGGACGCTATTGGCGCCGAGTGTGTGCAGCTCCAGCTGCCCGATCATCTCGTGAGGGCGTTTGGCGAGCGCGAACTCTGTTCCGATCAGTTTGCGAAGCGGTGGCGGGAAGTGGTGCAAAGCCAGCGGGAACTCTTGCGCGAGCTGGGCAGGTGTCGCAGCCCGCGTGAGTTGATGCATTATCTGGCGGAACAGTATCCAAACTTTTCCCCTTCGGGGGCGCAGCCTTCCGACTGGCGTGAGAAGCTGGCTCTTTATGAACAGCTCCATAGCCGTTTGCAGCAGGTGGGCGAACGCGCCGAGTGGCTGCGCCAACAGGCGCATGCGCTGCACGCCGAGCGACGCGCCCTGCGTCAGGAGCGTGCCCGACTGGAACGCAAGAAGGGTGAACATTTTCGGCTGGCACGCCAGATAGCAGATGAGACCAAGCGGCAGCAGTATTTGGCACAGCGCACCGCATGCGAGGCGCGACTGCAAGCCATCGAGAAGCGAATACGCACCATCGAAAGCGAACTGAAGCAGCTGCTTGCCCAGCGACTGCAAATCGGGCGCACGCCAGAGCTATCCAGCATACGCCAGCAGGTGCAGCAACTGGAATATGAGGCGGAGTGGGCGCGGGTGGAGCTGGCGCGCGTCGCCCTCTTGACCGCCGAAGGGCTGACGCTGACCCACGCTCGCCCTACCGCTTGGTGGTTCCTGCTGCTGTCGAGTGCTTGGTTCGACGCGAATGCCCAGCAAGCCGAGCTTTACCTCGAACGGCTCGCTTAAAGGGCAGACACGCAGGTCTGCCCCTACCTATTGTGGGGCGCAGTAGGTGATTTGGACGAACTCATCGGCGTCCAAGCTGGCGCCGCCGACCAGCACGCCATCGATCTCGGGCTGGTGCAGCAATCCGTGCGCGTTCGCTGCCGTCACGCTACCGCCGTAGAGGATGCGCACCTGCTCGCCCAGCTCTGGCTCGTACAAATCGCGCAGCTGCTGCCGAATGAAGCCACAGACGCGGTTCGCTTCCTGCGCATCGCACACTTGCCCCGTGCCGATGGCCCACACCGGCTCGTAGGCAACGACCAGCTCGTAGAGTTCATCGGCTTCGATGCCCTGCAGCGCGCCCGCTAACTGCTGACGGATGACCGTCTCGGTCTGGCTCTGCTGACGCTCTTCGAGCGTCTCTCCTACGCAGAGGATGGGTTTCAAGCCGTGTGGCAGCACGGCGCGAAGCTTCAGATTGAGCGTCGCCTCGTTCTCCCCAAAGTAGCGCAGGTGCTGCTCGGTCAGGCTCGGGTTGGGTGTGCCGAACCGTCCACGCGTCTCCGAGTGCCCTAAAATCACATATTCGCAGCCGACCGCGATGAGCATCGGGGGCGAGATTTGCCCCGTGTAGGCGCCCGAATCGCTCCAGAAAACGGTCTGTGCCCCCAGTTTCAGCCCGCTACCCCGCAGTGCGTCCGCCACCGCCGGCAGCGCAACAAAGGACGGACAAAGCACCACCTCCGCATTCAGGCGCGTGCCAATCCGCTGCCGCAAGGTCATGGCAAGAGCCGCACCCTCCGCCGGAACAAGATGCATCTTCCAATTGCCCGCAATCAAGCATAGTCGCATAGGCATCGCCCGGCTCTCTGATTCACGCTCGTCTTACCGCTTCCTGCCCACCACCTCGTTTTACAGACCGATTTTGTGGCGGTTGCGCAGGGCGAAATATTGCCAGGCATCGGCGAGCGTCGGCTCTCGAATGTAAACACCTCGGACCGTGCCGTAGCCCTCTTGGAGCAGGCGCAAGGCGAGCGCATCGTCCGCCGAGAGGGTCAGTCGGTAGCCCTCGTTCTGCTCCACGATGCGCAGCTCCACCGCGCCTACCATATCCAGAATCGGCTGCGGATCGAGGGTCTCTATCTCCAAGCAGGTGCTGTTCAGACCACGCAGCAGGTTGTCGGCTGTGTCGAAGGCGATGAGATGTCCGCGATGGAGCATCAGCACGCGATCGGCGTGGCGGGCGACGGAGGGGTCACGCGTGCTGAACAGCACGGCAGCGCCGAATCGGCATCGGTCTTCCAGCTCCATCCAGAGGTGGCGCGCCCGCTCGAAATCGGCTTTATCGAACGGGTCATCCAGTAGGTAGAGAGCTGCCCGCTGGGCAAGCGCGCCGCCGACCCGCAGCATGGCGCGTCCGCCCGACGAAAGTTCGGCAATCGGGGTATCCAACTGCTCACTCAATCCGAGCAGCTCCAGCAGATAGACCGCGCGTGCCCCTGTGGCGGCATAGCGCTTCATCCATTTAGCGGGTGTCATCGTGAGGGCAGCACGCCCGGTAGGCAGCTCCGGCGTGCAGGCAAAATCGGCACATACTAATGTGCCCGACTCTAACTCTATCTCGCCTGCAATCAAGGCGAGCAGGAGACTTTTGCCGCTCCCAGTGGGTCCGAACAGCGCGACGCATTCGCCCCGATAAATCTCGAAGCTCATCGGCTGCAGGCGAAACTTGCCCACCACCTCGGAAGCCACTTGTTCCGCTTGGAGTAGGAGCGTCTCGTCCAGCCCGACTGTTTCCATCAGTGTACGACCTCGGGGTTGGTCTTGCGCATTTTGGTGAGCGTCTGCTCGGCAAATCGCTTGAGCGTTTCTGCGTCCCGCTCGTAGTTGCCCGTGACGGGTTTGAGGAAGCGCACGAAGTAGGCGCGCTGGTGCATGCCGGCGACGCGTGCCAGCAGCAGCAAGATGCGCGCAGTGGAAGTGTCGGGACGGTAGCCCAGCGGCGTGGAGTAAAAGTAGATGCCGACCGCCTCGCGCTTGGGATCCCGCAGGTTAATCAGATGCACTATCCGCGCGTAAATCGGCTCCTTCAGACCGGGCACTCTCAGCTCGACCTCCCGATTATCGGCAAACTCCCAGTTTTGCACTCGAAAGCAGACCTGGGGGTTGTGGAACGCGCCTGTGTGCGAGCCAGCTAAGATGGTGAAATCGGCTTCCTCCCCGTTACCATTGACATAGATGCGGGCGATATACTCGTCGGGTTTCAGCTCGTTTGCCGCTTCAGCCGACATCTCATATTCCTGAGTCAGTTGCCATTCTCCTATCTGGGCAGGGACTCGCTTGAGCGTTCCCTCGCCCGGTTTGGCAGCCACACGGGGCATATACTGAACAGCCAGCAGCACGCCCACCATCAGCACGGTGAGCACCGCCATCGGTGTCCGAAATCGCTTCCAGTCCAGCGGGGGTGCTTGAGCCGAACCCAAATCGGCGTCCGCAGCCCTCTCTGCGCCATCGGACAGGTCGGACTGACCCAGCAGCTGCGCCTCCTGATGCACTTTTATCTCTTCCATCCGAGCCACCTCGCTATCAAAAAGAGCGTAGCGAAGGGAATCAAAATCTCCAACGCGCCCGTGGTCGGGATATTCACCGTGCCCAGCACCGGCAGCGTCAGTTCGAACCCCTCATGCGCTATCTTACCTGCCTCCGCCCCAAAATGATGACCGAAAATGGCAATTAGCGCGATGCGAATCCCGTTCGAGAGAATAGCTATCGGGAACAGCGCCAGGGGTAGCACCAGCTTTTTCCAGAGAGGTAGGTCAACCAGCGTGAAGAAGAACAGGATAAAGGTCAGCAAGGCAATGGTGACCTTGAAACCGCTGCACTCCACCCCCACATGAAGCTCGTAACCCGAAGGCATGATGAAAGTCACTTGAGAGGTATGCAATATATTGTAAAAAGGGGATAGGATAGCCAAAGCGGCTTCGGTGGACCAAATCTTGATGGGGTTGGTGATTTCGTCGAACACCACGGAGGGCATCGGCATCATCAGGTAGAGAAACAGCAGGGGGTAGAGCAGCACGCGTGTAATACGCCCACCGAACAGCAGCAGGCTGCCCCCAATCAAAAACAGGGGGAAGCCCATGCTGGAAAGCCAGCTGGAGTAGCCCCAGTGTCCCAGCAAGTGGAGAGCAACGCCCCATAACAAAAGGGGGATGCCCCACCAGGAGGGTTGTGCCTGCAGTTGCAGTAGCTGCTCCCGTCGCATCCAAATCATCACGATAGCCAGCGGAGGGACGAGATAAGCGTAGGAATAGTAGCCTTGTGGGTCGCCCCAGCGCGGCAACCAGTACCAATCAATCACTTCTCGGTACGCAAGGAGCAGCGCAGCAATATAGGCTATCACAAACCCCGCCAGAACCGGATGGGGACGGGGCAAGCGCTTCAACTCTATCAGAAACTGATCCAGCATCGTCTCCACCTCCTGCTAAGAGGAC
>Ga0272447_1002390_pt1 | contig 10051 bp, 7 predicted proteins | sample YNPCB0133_FD_194589 | JGI IMG/M metagenome (GOLD analysis project Ga0272447, IMG submission 194589) | Hot spring microbial mat communities from Yellowstone National Park, WY, United States - YNP-CB-013-3 | ecosystem: Environmental > Aquatic > Thermal springs > Hot (42-90C) > Sediment | place...
CAAGATATCAAACCCCAAGGGCTTCACTGCCTCTGCGATCGCTTGAGCGGTTGCCGCAGGATCCCAGAACTCATAGTCTTCAGCTTCTAAGAGGATCGCGCTGGTGATCCCCTTGGCGATCGCTTCTCGGAGCTGTTCTGCCGCCGCTTGGGGCCCGAGCGTCAGCACCGTCGAGCTGCCCCCGTGCTTCTCGACAATCCTGATGGCCTCCTCGATGGCACACTCCTCGTGCGGGCTCACCGTAAATCCCAAGTTTGTCGTGTCCAGACGCATACTATCAGGGGTGAGCTTGAAGCCACCGCCAGTGTCCGGGACGCGCTTAACGCAGACAAGCACTTTCATAGTCAGCTCCTTTCTACTTCAGAGGCGCTTGCGAAGGGATGGTGCACGTAGAGGGGTTCGAGGGTCCACAGCTCATCGCGCTGCGTGTGACGGAATCTTGCTGCTCCGATCAGGGCCACGAGTGCCCCGGAGGGCTGGTTGAGCGCGGCGGGAGCCACACGAGCCACTCGCTCCAGCAGGGGGCGATGGCGTTCGGCCCCAGGCCCAACACAGAAAGCAGAGCTGTGGCTCAGCTCCTCGCAGAGCGCATGGATAGAGCTCGATCGTTCTGTCGTCATCTGTGTGGTGCCCTCATAGAGCGCATAGTAGACGAGATCGCGCCGGTCCGGCAGCACCACGCAGATCTTCCCCGAAAGAAACGAGACTTTTTCGGCGTATGTGTCCATCGTGGGAACCCCAACGATGGGGAGCCCCAACGCGTGGGCGAGCCCCTTGCCCACGGCCATGCCAATGCGCAAGCTCGTAAACGATCCTGGCCCCCTGGCCACGGCAATGAGCTCGATCTGATCTTTTGTGACGGCATTGAGCGCAAGCAAGCTCTCCAAGGCGGGCAGGAGCCGTTCGCCAGGGCCAAGCTCTGTGGAGAAGAGCACCTCACCGACGAGCTGATCTTCCCTGCTGAGGCCGAGGCTTCCGTGCTCGTGGCTCGTCTCGATGCCGAGTACCATCATAGATTTGCCGAAATAATACAGTAAAATCGAGAGTTTTGCAAGTGCGCAACTCTTTTTGACAGCCCCCCGCTCCGACGTGTAGACTTACCCCCGCCAGACTCTCTGGGATAGGGGGTTCATGATGACCGTTATCATTTACACGACGCCGACGTGTCAGTACTGTGGGGTAGCCAAGCAATTTCTTGCGGAGCGGGGGATCGCTTTTACGGAGTACGACATCTCCAAAGATCACAAAAAGATGGCCGAGCTTGTGAGTCGGACGGGGCGGGTGAGCGTCCCGATCATTGAGATTGACGGGGAATTTATCGTAGGGTTCGACAAGAACCGCTTGGCGAAGAAGCTGGGGATGTAGAAGAAGCGGGGGGATGAGGTCGAGCCGCCGTGGGGCGGAGTGAGTTTGAGGGTGACGGCGTTAGCGCTGGAGCTTCTCTTGATTTTGCCCTCTAAAGAGTGTAGACTTTAGACAGCCGCCGTTGAAGTGGCTAAACAGTTACAAGAAGCAAACTCATGACCAAGAAGATTGACGTGAAGGAAGCGCAGGCGCGATTACAAGAGTTGCTCTCTCAGATTGCATCAGGGGTAGAGTGGATTATCACTGATGGACAGACCCCCGTTGCTCGCCTAGTACCCATCTCTTCTCGCGTGGCAGGTCTGCATACCGGAGCCATTTGGACCAGCCCAGATTTTGATGAACCGCTCCCCGAAGCATTCTGGACGGGCAACGCATGAAATGGTGGCTTCCTAACAAAGCTAAAGCCTTCGTCTCTGTTGGTAAGATCGCAAAAGATCTGCTTTCAGAAACTTAGCGCGGTTCATTAATAGCTATACTGCCAGTATTCCCTCACTACATCGAACACTTGCCTTAAGAGATAGGATCCTCCAAGCTTTCGGATAGCGGGGGTGAGAATAACTGCTGTGGCTACCCCTGCTTCCTTGAGCACTGCGATAATCATTGGGTATGCCTTTTCAGCTGGAACGGCTTCGATTAATCTTTTTAACCTACTCACGACTTCACCTGTATTCCAATGAATCCAATCATAACCTTGTTCTGCAGTCAGGAAGATTAGCACTTTTGCACACAAATCTCCCAAATCCTCTGTAAGCCCTAGCTCAGCCATGCGCTCGCCCGCATCCAAAAGCTCATCTTCTACAGGCTCTCCCTCGGCCAAGCGTTCATAGAGAGGCTTTAACTTCGTTATATGGAAGATCTGGCAAGCAATCGGCCTCTTTCCAGTGTTAATGAGAAAGTCGAGAAGCTCATAACATTGGTCAGTTTGCATAAAATCGAGGAATTTTTTCGCATCGCTCAGTAAGGCATTAATCTGCTGGTGCGTAAAATGATGTTTCTGTGGCGGGAGCTTTGCTTGCTCAATTTTGCGGATCCACTCTTCCTTCTTCGATACATCAAATGCGTTCAAGAACTCCAGTACCTGCTCCGCTTTTGCAAAGTCCTTCTTTGCCAAAAGTTGTGTAAGAATGCGATCAATAATGCGCGGGCTGCGTAGCTGTGTTTTCTGCATCCAGTCGAGGACTTCATCGTATAATGCTCCTTCTACCATGTACCCAAGAATATACTCTACATCCTCTACATCCCTAGCGACCCGTAAAATCTCTTCAAAATTGGTAAGAGCCCGCTGTGGGTCTTTATGCGCCAATTCTGCAAGCACAGCAAAATAGGCTCTTCTATATTCCGGATCGAGTTTCATCAAATCAAAAGCGAGCTCTATGTTGCCATCCTTAGCAATTTCTTTGATGAGTTCTACTAGGAGGTCCTTATGAGGGTCTGAAGAATGTTTCCTAATAATTTCGACGTTCCTGTTTATTTCGCTAGACCTTTCCAAGGCGACAGGCTCAAAACCTGGTTGACCAAGTTGACCAATTGGCAGTTCTTTAGGCTTTGGGTGAGAATAGGAAGGAGAAGAAACAACCATTTCCACTAACTCACGAGCCACATGGGCATCTATGAGTGCCAGCTCTCGGGCAGCGTAAGCTCGACATTCCATGATATCGTAGAATTGTTTATGCCAGTGTAAACTATATGCATCTCGAACTAATTCACGCACCTGGTGGATCAACCGTCGGCTCTCATCTGGATTGCTAGATGCTAGATACCTGGCAGCTTCTATAAGAATTGGGATGCGAAGATACGGACATAAATGCGGCATTATATTGAGAGCTTGCGCTATCTCTCCTTGGCCAATAAGTTCCTTAGCAAAATCCACAAGCTTCTCTTCGCATTCCTCAATGATATAGGCATGTCTTGCGTTTTCTATTGTTTTTTTCGGAATGTCTTGCAGGCGATCAATACTAGATAAAGGCAGTGCTCTTCTCGGAGACGTCTGCCGAAGTTCGTATAGTTTATCTATACATTTTTCAGGGGAGCTTTCTAGCAGAATGATCTCCTCCAGTTGAGCCTTCCATTCAGAACCTAAGCGAGCAACGATGGATTCTGATTCAGATTGCATTCCGACTCTCTGTAACGCTCGAGCCATCATCACTAGGTAGTGTTCAGGTGGGTGCACTCTCCACTCTTGTGAGGAGATTTGTGGCATGATTTGCTCTTGTAACCATGCATAGGCACGGCGTGCTACCTCAACGGCGCTGGACGGGTCGTGACGCGCAGAATGTTCTATGTAGCTGACTAGAAGCTCTATACTCGCAGATGCAGATGAAGATTTATCAAAGACCTCTAGAACCAATCTCTTGGCACTTTGAGGTGCGCTCTGCAAGAGCCTTGGCATGTATTCTTGAAGCTCTCCCACGGCATAATCGATGTTCCACCACCGATCATACTCTTCAGATTTGCTTAAGAGGCGCAGGAGTTCTTCAAAGGTTTCTTCAGCTATGTATGGGTCAACAGAGGAAAAGGTACACACGAGTTCCAAGTATGCTGCTGTTGATAGCTCACACAAAGGGTTCCTCTTGGATTTCAGCATCTGGAGTGCCTCATTTCCCTGACGAATGGCTTCTTCCTTTTTGCCTACACTAAGTAGGGCGCTAGCAATGCGCGCTAGACCGTGGGCATCGTGTTGTAGCAGTGCATATTCACGAGCCTTTTCTTGCTGGCCTAGAAGTGCCATTGCTTCTAGGGCTTGAATCGGTATGCTAGGCCCCTTGATGAGATTCTCCAACATGAGGCGAAATTTGAAGAGATCTGCAAGCTTGGTGGGCCCGAACTCGGCGGCTGCTTGGAATGCTTCTTCGAGGTCTTGTCTAAAGCTCAAATCAGTACCCAGGATGTGCAACTTACGTTCGCGCATGTCCCTGGAAATAAACGATACGAGATCAGCATAGCGCCCGCTCAATCGCATGTGGTGCGCCAGGTGTTTTAGGGCATAGCGCTCACGCAAGTGGTGCCATTGCCCGTTGCATTGGTCACGGTAGTGATCAACTATAATCTCGTGAAAATGTTTCTGATCAAATTCACTTTGTAGAAACTCTTGAAATCTCTTGTCGTATATGGACCATACGGCAAGCTGATCTGCTTCGCCCTTCAAAAACGTTAGAACTTCTCGGCAATACTCAAGGCTGGATTCGACGTCGGCCTGGGGCAATTTGAGCCACGCCGCTATCTGGGAGCTTGTTACGGGTTCGGCTACTACAGATAGAATACCGAGTACTGGTTTATGGAGGTGTCTCCACTCTTCTTTAGGATGACTCTGGTTCTCCAATCTCTTGAGGTTCTCCTTGTAATATCCCTGAAGCCCTAGCGGGAGTTTTCCTAAGTTAGCTATGCGATTATTTCGGATATCATCTATCAACCGCACTACATACATGAAATTGCCTTCACTGCGCTCCAACACTGCTGCTATAAACTTCTCCTCGCTCTGATATATTCTTTCTATTCTAGCTTTGAGTTTTTCATCAAGACATTCACGGATGAAAGTTTCAATATCACGACGGTTGTCCTGGTTATCGCTAGCAAGCGTAAATTCTTCACAGGGAGTACCCGCGGCAACATAGAGTCGTTTGATCTCAGTAGGGCGCGTGGTGGCAACTACAAACACGCCTGGGGGCAGACTTGCCGGCAGACGCATCACATTACTAGAACCGGTCTGCGAAGGCGGTTCTGCTTCATCGAGAGCATCAATAACTATAATTTCCTTCTTGGATAGAGGAGTGATCTTCTCGCTAACACGGCTCAGCACTTCGCTTAACAGAGCGCTTGGTTCAGGATGATCTAGGAGGGGTTCGAGATCTACTAATCCGTGCTTGTGAATCAACTGTGCGGCGATGTTTTTGATAGCTTGCTCAGCTCTGATAATACCCTGGGTGCGATCAAAAAAGTGGTATACATAACCTCGGACGGCAACTAAATGAGCGGCCCAGCTTGTCTTGCCTATCCCAGGCTCTCCCTTGAGTATCCAATACCCTCTATCATGTGAGCTAAGGAATTTATCGAGCGCTTTGTCAAGGAATGCTCTTCCGACGAAATGCTGAGTATATTGCGAAATAGAAAAGGGAATCAGGGCTCTCTTGATCTTCTCTGATGGTTCGCTCTGAGCGAGAGAGAGGTCTGTGCGCCAGTCAATCTTTTTAAGATTGAGTAATTCCGGAATTTTTCTTAGAGCCTCCTGGGAAAGATTCAATCCTTCGCTAACACATGATCGTATAGCTTGCGCTAATTCGTTCAATCCAACAATGCGCACCCACCATGGCTTTTCATCAACCTTCGAATAAGGATGTATTTCTGGTACCACACAGATGATACTCTTAATCTTAATGTTTTTGAATACCTCTTGTTGGTTAGGTGACTGCACAAGTTGATAAGAGTGCTTTTGAAGCCAATCCTTAAGTTTGTGATACCGTTTTTGGAGCTCTTCAAACGGGTTGGGTAGATACTCTTTCTTGGTATCAAGAAAATACCATGGGCCGTTGTTTTTGGTTTCGAAAGGCCCGGTGAACTCCTTGATCTCCAGATTTATGATCTTATTAGAACTGAGCACAATTGCATCATATTCTATTTCTAACTTCACATTCGCCATTATGATGTAAAATTCGTTTAGTTTATCCAGTTCTTCTGCAAGCTTGATAATAGTTTCTTTTTCACTAGGATAGCGAGGCTCGTTACCAAGCCAAACTTCTACAGCCACTGTGCCTCCTTACCATTAGCTAAGGGCATAGACTATTGAATCTGGCTGCTGTTTTGCCTCTTACAAGTCAGTTGGATTATAGCTTGCAGTAGCCAGCTGTTCAAACAAAATCGTTATGAACTATTTTGTGAGCTAAGCTCCAACGCCGCCCGCGCCGCTTGAATATCCGCTTCGATCTGGGCTTTGAGGTCCTCTAGTCGCTCAAAGCGCGCATCAACTCGGAGATATTTGAGCAACTCGACTTCGAGCTCCATCCCATAGAGATCTTCTTCTGTGTCGAAGAGATGCACTTCGATGCTTGGCCCAGACCCCCCAAACGTCGCACGACTCCCAATGTAGAGCACCCCGTCGCGCTGCGCACCCTTCACCCTCACTCGCACGGCATAGACCCCAGCCGCCGGCACGAGCACGTCCTTCTCTAGGGCTAAATTCGCGGTAGGATAGCCTAACTTCCGCCCGCGGCCATCACCATGCACCACCGTGCCCCACAGCGTCGGAGCATAGCCGAGCATCTCACGAGCTTCGTCCAGACGCCCAGCGAGCAAACTCTCGCGGATCGCTGTGGAGCTGACGATCTTTCCGTTGACTGTTATTGACGGGACGACTTCTACAGAAAATCCGAGCGTTCTCCCAAGGCGCTCCAGCAGCGCGCGATCTCCTCCTCGCCCTCGACCAAAGCGCGCATCCGGCCCGATCACAATATGAGCCATGCGCAACTGCCCCACTAAGATCTCCTCCACGAACTCCTCAGCGGCCATCACGCCCACTTCGGGGAACTCTACCGCGAGCACGTGCTCAACGATCTGGGAGATTCTGTCAAGCTTCTTGGCTACGGGCATAAGTAGTGGCTTGGGAGCCCCCATATAGTTTGTCGGCGGGCGCGTGAAGACAAACGCCACACTGAGCGCTCTGTGCTCTTGAGCCCACATGTGAGTACGCTCTAACAGCGCGCGATGGCCGCGATGCACCCCGTCGAACGTCCCCAACGTGAGCGCCGTTGGCTGTGTGGGACGAAACTCTCTCAGCGTACTGATAGCCATAGTTAGAGTTTGCGAGCGAGATGGCGCGCAAGCTCCGCGAGCACGCGCTCTTGGACTTCTTCAAGCTCGCCAGGGATGACGCATCCGGCGGCTTGCTCGTGCCCTCCGCCCCCAAACGCCCGCGCCACCAGATTGACCGCCGCGCGCCCCTTGGAGCGCAAACTCACCTTGATCTTCCCGTTCTCCAGCTCCTTGAAGAGCACCGCAACTTCAATGCCCTCCACGCTGCGCAGCTCCTCGACCAAGCGCTCCGTGTCCGCTACGGTCGTGTTCGTCTCGCGGAAGACCGAGGTGGGAATGGAGCTCCAAATGATCCCATCGGTGATCTGGGCGCTCTGCAGAACATAGCCCAAGAGCTTCAACTCCGCCAAGCTGCGCCGCTCGTAGAGGTTGACCGCGATCTCGCGGGTGTTGACCCCATACGACAGCAACTGCGCGGCCATCTCCAACACCTCGCGAGTGACGTTGGAGTTGCGGAACGAGTCGGTGTCGGCAATGATGCCCGTGTAGAGACACGTCGCGATCTGGGGAGTGATCGTCACCCCCAGATGGGGAGCAAGCTCATAGAGCAACTGTGTTGTCGAAGCGGCTTCCTTGACGAAATTGACGTGGCCAAATCTTGGATTATCGCGATGGTGATGGTCAATGTTGATAATAATCTGTCCATCACGGAGAAGTTTTAAGGCATCCTCCCCGATGCGGCTGAGATCTCCGCAATCGACGATGCACCAGACTTCGATCTCGTCGCTGCGCAGCTGTGTGGGATGGAGCATCTCGTCAGCGCCGGGGAGGAACCGCAAACTCGGCGGGACGAGATCGCGATTTGCCGCCCAGGCCTCTTTGCCGAGCTGCTCCAGCATAAATCTGAGAGCGAGCTCGCTGCCGATGGCGTCGCCCTCGGGGCCGATATGGGAGAGGATACCAAACCGCGCGTGCGCGCGGATGACGGCCTTGACTTCGTTGATCATCTCTGAGGACCTTTCTAAGAGCGCTGCCGCTCTGGGGATCGTCTTATTTTACGGGAGAACGTCGCGGATCACCAGTCGTTGATAGCCGTTGCGGAGGCTCGCGTAGACGATGCGCTTCCCATCGGGAGACCATGAAGGGTGGGAGTCGGCGTAGCCATCGCGGGTGAGCCACAGAAAGTTCTGTCCATCCGGGGTTATGCGGGCGATATCGCTTTCATCGCCGCGGACGGCCTCGAATGCTATAAATTGCCCATCCCGTGACCAAGCGGGGTGCCAGAAGATGCCCTCACCGTTGGTCAATTTCTGTCTCACTAAGCCGTTGGGACGCATGGCGTAGAGGTCCCAGCTCCCTTCGCGATATGACGCAAAGACGATCTTGTCGTTCTTGGGCGACCATACTGGGAACGCTTCGCGATAGTCGTCTTGGGTGAGTCTTTCCATAGCTCCCGTGAGGGGGTCTAGCAGATAGAGATCGGGCCAGCCGTCGCGATACGATTCGAAGACGATCTTTCCATCAGGGGTCCAGTTGGGGTCCCAGTCCGTAGCAGGGTTCTGCGTGAGCCGGGTGACGCCAGAGCCGTCGGTGTTCATCATATAAATCTCATAATTGCCGTCGCGGCTCGAATAGAAGACGATTTTTGAGCCATCGGGGGAGAAGCGCGGGCCCAGATCGCTCGCGCGATTATGAGTGAGACGCACCAGATCCGTGACGGGGGCGAGCGTGAGCAGATAGATCTCAGAGTTCCCGTCGCGGTCGGAGACGAAGACGATCTTCGTGCCGTCGGGAGACCAATCGGGGGCAAAGTCGTTGAAGCCTTTGGGCTGGGCGAAGCCCCCCACGATCACGAAGATAATCCCGCTGAGTACGGCGAAGAACCCTCTCACCACCACGCCGAGAGTATAGCACGCGAGTGACGGGAAAGCAAATCCTTTGAATCACGGAAGGCACGGAATCACGCGGAACGCACGGAAAGACAGCTGCTGTGCCTTCTGTGGATCTTTCTGTGCTTTCCGTGATTCGAAGCTTTAAGCGCGTAAGATCGGTTCTTTGGCGGCGCGGACTTCGTCAAGCCGCCGCACGGAAGCCCCATAGATGGGCACCGCGTGCGGGGCTTCTTTGAGTATTTGGGGGTTCTCTTTCATCTCTTGAGCAACCTTGATGAGCGCGTCCGCGAAGCGATCAAGCTCTTCTTTGCTAACGGTCTCCGTAGGCTCGATCATCATCACTTCAGGGACTATGAGTGGGAAATAGATCGAAGAGGGATGGACCCCGTAGTCTATCAGTCTCTTGGCGACGTCGAGCGTGCGGATCTCTTCGGACATGCCCTTGGTTGTCAGCACGAACTCGTGCATGCAGAGCCGGTCGTAGGGAGCTTTGTAGACTTTGCTTAATCGTGCTCGCAGATAATTCGCATTGAGCACAGCGTTGGTGCTCACGGCCTTGAGGCCCTCATCGCCCATCATGCGAATGTACGTGTACGCGCGAACCAATACCCCAAAGTTCCCGTAGAATGAGTGGATCTTCCCGATGGAGTGCGGGCGGTCGTAGTCTAAAGCGTACGAATTCTTTCTCTTGATGATACGCGGCACGGGCAGATAGGGTTCAAGCTTTTTGATGACGGCCACCGGGCCGGCGCCGGGGCCACCGCCCCCATGCGGCGTGCTGAACGTCTTGTGTAAGTTATAGTGCACGATGTCAACGCCCATATCTCCCGGACGGGCCCGCCCCACAATCGCGTTGAGGTTAGCCCCGTCATAATAGACGAGCCCCCCAACGTCGTGAATGAGCTTGGTGATCTCAAGAATATCAGTCTCAAACAGCCCAAGGGTATTGGGGTTTGTGAGCATGATCCCAGCGACGGACTCGTCAAGATGAGCTTTCAGCGCTTGGAGATCGACCAGGCCGCGGGCATCCGACGGAATGTGCACGACTTCAA
>Ga0272447_1002393_pt1 | contig 10046 bp, 6 predicted proteins | sample YNPCB0133_FD_194589 | JGI IMG/M metagenome (GOLD analysis project Ga0272447, IMG submission 194589) | Hot spring microbial mat communities from Yellowstone National Park, WY, United States - YNP-CB-013-3 | ecosystem: Environmental > Aquatic > Thermal springs > Hot (42-90C) > Sediment | place...
ACTGAAAGAGCGGGCAGAGCGCTTAGGACTAACGAAGATAAATGAGATAAAGGTGGAGAAGCTTCTCGAAGAGGGTCTCGGATCCCTATATGGCAGGAAAGCCGAGTTAGCTCTCAAGGGGTTGCTGCTCACGTCTGCTAAGCTTAGCGGCTACGATCTCGAGGAAAAGGAATCGGGACTCTTCGTCAAGGGTACTCATATAACAGGGCTTAAGACCTCGCTAGATGTCTACAGGGCGATAGAGGGCCTGCTTAAGGGTGTTGAGGTGAGAACCCCAATCGTGGTGGTCGTTAATAGACCGTCCTCACAAGATGTCCTCAATGTAAAGGAGCTGTACCTCTATGAGGTGATGATTTACGTCGGAGGAAGGCCGACGTACTCGGAGGTCGTTGGTGTCGCCGTCAAGGAAGATGCACCAACTGAGATTTGCAAAGGTTCAGTTCTTCTGGAGCTTCTTACCAAGCTGTTGCTCAACGTCATTGGCATCGGGGATCTATTCTATCACGAGGAGAGATTTGGAGACGTTGTGAGGTCGAGGGTCCTCTATGTTTACCGGGACGTAATGGTCGACGACTTCATAAAGTATCTTGCGGAGGTGGAGAGAGGTTTCAGCGCCCCACATAAGGGGTGGATTCCGAGGGAGGACGGGGGACGGGACGCTTCTCACTTCATCTCAGCTTCCCAAAGGCTCCTGGGGGTCGTAGTCGTAGCAGGCGGGGCGACTAAGACAAGTCCCTCGCCGATCGCTAGAGAGGAGGTCGAGCGAAGGGCCATGGCGTACGTAATGGAGTTCGAGAAGAGGAATCAGAGGAACCCTGAGGACGTGAGCAAAGTGGAGCACTACGACATCAGGAGCGTCGACCCGCGGACGGGTGAGGTCAGGTTCATAGAAGTGAAGGGCCGATGGGAGGTCGACATAAATGTCGAGCTCACCGAACCTGAATACGAATGCGCAAGGGAGCTCGGCAGAAACCACTGGCTCTATATAGTCTATGGATTCTCGACGGACAATCCAAGGTTGCTAGCGATTAGAGACCCGGTAAACAGGGCCAGATGGACCGCGATCGAGGTAAAGCGATATCGCCTCTTAGGGATGTGAGGCTTCATGAACCAAACGAAGGTTCTCGAACGTCAGTACGGCAGAGTAAAAGTGAAGGTCTATGGCGGGCTAGACGAAATAGGTGGGAACTGCGTCGTCGTGGAGGACGGAGACAATAAAATTGTCTTCGATAACGGTATCAGATTCTCGGTCCTCAGGAAGTACTACGGTGGGAGAGTAGAGCCATTTGGCCTTTCAGAGCTACGCACCATCGGCGCGCTACCGCCCTTGGACGCATTCCAAGAGGCTATCGCGGTTTACATCTCGCACTTCCACTTAGACCACACCGGGTTGCTTAGCTCGATCCCACCAGATGTGAGCATCAGGGTCCCGAGCGTGAGGATCCTCGAAAGCACGTTGACGTCGTGGTACAAGAGGTCTGGAAGTTGGTTAGCATATGTCCCACCGGATTACACGGCCAAGGTCGAGGAGTTTGAACCAAAGAGGGAGGACGAGGACGGAGTTACAGCCATACCGGTAAGCCACAGCTGCTTTCCAGCCTACTCGTTCCTATATAGGGGAAGCGATGCGACCGTATTTTACAGCGGGGACTTTAGGTTCGAGCCCCTGGCTAGCGTCAGTAGTAGGCTAGACGAGACATTGAGGGGCGTGGACGTAGATGGTGTGGACGTTGCCATCCTCGAGGGGACGAACTTCAGCGTTGAGCATGCGTTAATGACAGCGCCCATGTTCAGGGAGTACATCTCCCTTCTGCTTAAGGAGTACGGACTTGTCTCCGTCTCAATTGATCCGCTAGACCTAGAGGCCTTAGTAGCGATACTTAACCTGTCGTTACTGCTGGACAGAAGACTGGTAGTGGGATCAGAGAGGTTGCTGTGGGTCGTGGACGAGGTCATAATGGAGAGACCGGAGGCACTCGAAAGCATATGTGTCAGCGAAGAGCTTGAGGTCCCCGCGCCGCTGCCGCTAGAAAGTGTGAGTTTGGCCGATGACATTCTCAAGAACCCTGAGGGCTATACGCTTTTGATCGAGCCTGTTGGGCTCCTTCAGACGCTCAGGAAACTTAGGATGTGGAGGGAGTCTGTAAGCCTAACTGGCTCGGCAGTCGTTCTGATGGACCCTGAGCCTAGGGAGTCGGTTAAGGAAGTCGAAGAGAGCGCCCTAAGGACGTGGCTTAGGTCCTTCGGCGCCCAGGTCTTCAGGCTCAGGTTGTCCGGACACTACCTGCCTCATCAGTTCCGCTACATAGTTGAGGCGCTGAAGCCGAAGGATCTAATCCCGCTGCATACCGAAGAGTCTGATCTCATGAATAGGCTATTCAAAAATATTTTGAAAAGTAGTTAGCTATAACCTTCACGTTAAAACCATAAGTGTAAATCGTAGGAGCTTGAACTCGTCACGAGCCTTATCTCGAATAATAGCTGCGAGGGACGATTAGCAAGCTTTTTAGCCGAACCACTCAGTACTGATGACTAGTTTTACTTGAGCCTTTTTAGGATGATCTCTGGCCGTGATGCATGTCACTGACGTTGAACTGGACTCTTTCTCCAATAAGGCTTGTAGCAGTAGACAAGAAGTCCAGGAGGTGAAAGGTCAGACTGGTTGTCTTTGGGCCGCGATAGATGTGGATACCAACGAAATATCGGCCCTATGATGGTCCTTGAAGATTTTTGAGACTTCAGCCGACCTTACCTTGCGCCCCCTTTGTTTCAAGACTTCTACCTACCTCTAACGGCCATGAAATCGTATAACATGTATGTGCATATTTCGTGATGTCGGGAAATACGTGCCTAAAATGTGGTTCACTTGCTACACTTACCTATGCGCTCTATGATGGGATATCGACGATTAGCTTGGTCATGGAGCCCATAGACGCTGTTAACTGTCAATCGTGAAATGAAAGGGAAAAGGGGTGGGGTTTAGGACATCAGATCATCTTCAGAACCCTTCCAGTGACGTATCTTTCTAACCGTTCTTGTTTTCTCAGGATGGTGAATCCTATGTGGTTGTAGAAATTCACGTTGGAATAGGCTCGTATTCGAATATAGTAACAGTCTTTCTTCGTCGTATATATTTTCCCAGTAATGGGATCTATTTTTATTAGAGATCCCGCTGGTCTACTGACTCTTGGCCCCGTTGACTCAATGCCGAATCTCCTAAGAAGTTCTTGGACATAGGTAAGGAGTCTCAGGTCTGTGTTGTAAATTATTATGTGGCCATTTTTATCGACACTCCCCTCCGCATCAGCGAATCCCCTAAGGAATGCTGCCATACACTTCTCGCAATGTTCAATATACTTCCTCAACCTCTCAAGGTCAACCGGCTTTTTGAGGAGCTCCCAGAGCGTCTTCGACTCAACCTCGACGAAATATTTCCTCGTGCCTTTTCTCATTTTAAGCTTCGGTGGCGGCCTGTTCAACACTACGGCTATACATCTGGCGACCTCCTCAACGAACTCTCTGTCTACAGCCTCAAATCGTATTATCGTATGCCTGTAGCCCTTGCGGAAGCGCCTCTTTATCTTGGGATATCCGTCACCTAGGACAGCACCGATAAGGTAAGCGAGCGCTTCGGAAGGCTCCAACAGCTCCAGCGATGGTATCCGTCGGCCGTTGTGCGGGTCGTGTATTCCGCGCGTCCAGTAGCTCACATGGGACTTGGACAGCACAACTCCGTACTCCTGTTCGATTATCTCTATGATCTCGTTGTAAGATAGCCCCTGTTGACGGAGTTCGATGACCCTGTCACGCAGCTTTATCCTGAGCTCTCTGGATCGATATTCTCCTCTCTTCCTGCCATCACTTACAACTAGGATCTCCTCTTTCCGCTCAGAGCTCGACTGGTTTTGCGGCGGTCCGCTCTCCTTCCGTGCTATCTGCTCCTTTCTCTCTGAGATCTCCCGGGCCCTCTGCTCCCGATGGGCCACCCGTGGGACGCGAGAATCGAGGCTGACCAACTGGCCCAAGAAATCGGGACGTAGGGCCTTTCGGGTCCAGTTAGTCCAGCCGTCACCTCTCCTCACCGACGCGTAACTCCGTTCCACTCGAGGTAGCCTAGGTCCAACCTCCCTTCGCACAACTTTTCAAGCACAGCTATCTGCTCGCTTCGGACTCTACGGTTGCGGCTCCCTCAGCAACAATTTTTACGCGGCTATGAAGGGCTTCCGTAGCTCCTCCTCACATTGCTGAAAGTATTCAGCCGGTGGCTTGTCGAAGAGCTCGGAGTTCAGGGAGGGGATACCCGGGTAATGTTCCCTATCCCAGAGACGTACCCTCCTCCTCTTCTACAGCTCTGAAGAGACTCCTTGGGAATATGTGGTGTCTTACGAGTGATTCCGGTCTGAGCTTCCTGATCGCGGTTCCTCCCAGTCAGACGCACCGCTTAGGCAGAGCGCCATGTATAAGGATGAAGAGATTAGGGCTGGACGGACCCCGGAGGAAGGCGTCACATTACTCCTAAACAACCAACAATCTTATAACCTTGCAAGGCACGTGAAAACATGGCATGATAAATCGACTCAGGCTCGAAAACTTCAAAGGCGTCGTCGAGGGCGAGGTTCAGCTAGACAAACTCACAATACTCGTCGGTCCTAACAACTCGGGGAAAACGACGATACTCGAGGCGCTATTCCTCGCGCCCAACCCATTCAGATTGGTCCCATACTATCCCCCAACTGCTATTGAATTGCTGCAAGAATATCATAAAACATTATTAGAGAAAGGATATACTTTCCTGTTCAACAAATATATTGCAAAAAACATGTTAATAAAAGTTGATGATCGAGAACTATTATTCACAAAAGATTCTGGAGCGGGTATTAGCATATATACGGATTATATACCTATTGGATATTCCGATTTCGTACGTAGAGTTGGTGAGAAAAATTATATGTATCTGGGATCTTTACTTCCCGATGGTAGAGTCGATTCCAAACCATATGTAGAATATGTATTAATTACGGACAATACTTTAATTTTCTCAACAAAATTAGTGAAGTTCGCGCACGAATACTTGCAAAATAAGTGGATTGAGATTTTGAACACGGGAGTCCCTGCTCTCATTGCTAAGGACGTCTCGAGATTCGTTTCGGAGGAATACTGGAATCTTAGTGCTGAGCCCTTCATGGCCGGTACCATGACTTTCTATGTACTTTTGGCTGACGGGACTAGAATAAGGTTAGGCGACCTCGGCGCCGGCGTACATCTTTACATCGTCAATAGGCTGCTTTATGAGCACTACAGGCCTGATGTGGTTTTGTGGGATGACTTGGAAACACATTTCAATCCACGGCTTTTATCCCACATTACGGAGTGGTTCGCTGACTTGGTTGAAGAGGGGAAACAGGTTATCGTGTCAACCCACAGCCTTGAAGTCGTAGAAAAAATCATTTCATACGTCAATGACGCAACTGTTCTGCTTACCTTGCTCAGGGATGGGAAGCTGAGGGCTAGGAAGGTAAAGCCAGACGAGTTGGAGGAGTGGGCTAAAGCAGGTATTGACCCACGATATGCCGAGGTTTTCCTGCTATGAGAGTCCGTCCATTAGACAGCAAACTCTATGACAATATCAGGTTTAAACTGCGTAAAATCGATAAGCAGCTGCCCCAAACGGTAATTGCAGACAAAGCTACACCTTCAACCATAGATTCGTTAATCGTTTTGGGTGATGGGAGGGAGGACTATGTTGTTGTGCCGCTAATATGCCACCATCTCAACGGAAATAAAACAGCCGCAATAGTAAAGCCCACCTTCACACGAGATGGCGCTATACAGACATTGAAAACAATTGTTAAAAACTATAAAACCATTGCATTCACACTCGACCAAGAAGAAGACGAACTCTCTGCGTTAAGCAAAATAATTACGATGAAACTGAACGAAATTGGCGTAAAATGCGAGGAGATAGAGAATTCGGTTGGGGGCCGTGTAATACGTTATGAATGTAATCTGGGGGACCACAGGTTTAGGTTTGTTGTGGTTGTTAATGGGGTTGAAGATGTGGGTAGTCACAGCCACAAGATTGAGGATCATCTAGTGAGGCTGGCTGGTGTTACTGTACAGAATGACTCAAAGGACACGTGGAATGATTTGAGTGAAGAGGAGCGGCTTATGGTTTTCCGTAGAATCCATGACGATAGGAATGTTGCGGAGAAGGTTTTCAACCAGCATTTTGAAGGGCTTCGTCTGCTGGATTGCTAAATTGTTTTCTGTGCTGCTGGTGTTGTGATTTTGTTGGTAAGTGTGTTAAGGTAGTTGCTACGGCTGAAGCGATGAAGGATGGGATGGATGCGCCCCCGCAATGGAGTTAGCTAGACAATGGCGACGTACACGGCATATCCGAGGAGGAGAACTATGGGCCATGTCTCCGCTGACTATAGGAAACAAAAGCATAACTTTCTGTTCACCGAGGGGCTCTCGAGTCCAACCGACCTCGGGAAATTGAAACTTTAAGGCTGCAGCCGCAGAGGGTGTCACTTCCAATATTTTGGCGGCTCGCTTTGTCTCAGCCTAGTTTGTGGTTCTTGTTTAAGCCTCCAGAGGCCCTGTCCCGCATCCTCCAGCACTATCTGTAATTTCCCTGTGAGCTTGTCGTTGATTAGAACCTCGTCTGCGATTGGGGAGACAACCAGATCGGCTTCGGCCTCTACGGTTGCGGCCCCCTCAGCAACAATCTTTACGCGGCATCCCCTAGGATACACCCAGGTCCTAAGAGGGCCTCCTGCGGTCTCATAGGTGGACTCGAAGGCTCCTTGTGGTGGCCACGCTCCTAGAGCCTCGGCCGCGGGTATAGGGACTAGGATCTGAGGCGTTTCAGCCTCGTATCCAGTGTTGACTAGGGCGATGGTTTCTAACGACCTGTCGCCTGAGGAAATCCTAACCCTCACCCTTACCGCCATACACAGCACCCTTTTGTGGTCTAATCCTACCTATCTTGGTCTTCTTTGCCCGGATTAGCCCGATAAACCTCTTGTCGCCAGCTGACATGTCGTTACCAAAACATATCTGTCGATGCTAGCTTATTAAGCGTGACTACGTCAAGCACTATTCTAGAATCAAGGTTATGGGGCTTAACTGTAAAGCATGGAATACGAGCATGTGTGTCTGATCCAATCTCCACCCTGTTGGCGAAGTCTGCCGTGAGGACAGCTACCACGGTCGCGTCTAAGGCGTAAAGGGCTATCGACTGCGTTTCCGTCAGCGGATAAAATTATTCGATTTTGATGAGGATGATGGCTATCTACAACACCGAGGAGGATGAAAGGATGCATTCGAATGCCCCTTGCATGGGTTAGGGCTTTAAATGACGGCCAAAAAGCTTCATCGGTTCTAGTACTCCGTTATCGAAGGTTCAGGTGGCAGTTTCCGTCGCGGTGGCATTTCTGATGGGACGAAGGGTCTGCGTTGACAAAAAACGACAAGCCTCGTCCCTTCTAGGGGCTGGGTAAAATTTTTAAATTCTTGAATAGTCTAAAATATTGTGGAATACAGAGGTGTCGACGATGCTGACCAGTCAACAATAATTGAAGGACAGTGGGTGAAAGTGGATGAAAAGGACTAACGTAGTCAAACTAATAGTAGATAAGGACACTCATGGAAAGTTAAATGAACTAGGAATTGTTACTGCGAAGTGTTGGAACGAGATAAACTGGTTAAGAATGCAACAGTACAAGAACGGAGAAAGGGTAGATTTTGCCGCAAGCGAAAAGAAGGTTTACGAGAAGTATAAGCACGTGTTAAAGGTCAATGCTCAACAAGTAGCCAGAAAGAATGCCGAGAGCTGGAGGACCTTCTTCTCTCTAATTAAAGAGAAAAAGGAAGGGAAGTTGCCTAAATGGTTTAAACCCAGACCTCCAGGCTACTGGAAGGACGAGGACGGGAACTATAAGCTGATGATAGTCGTCAGGAACGATAGGTATGAGATAGATGAGGAAAACAGGACGATCTATCTAAAGGACTTCAAGCTCTCTCTAAAGTTTAAAGGAAAATTGAAGTGGAGAGGCAAACAAGGCCGTCTCGAGATAATTTACAACGAAGCTAGGAGGAGCTGGTATGCATATATTCCAATGGAGGTCGAAAGCAATGCAAAGCCGGAAGGTGGCATGAGGGCTTCTGTGGATTTGGGGATCGTGAACTTGGCAACTGTTTATGTTGAGGACGGAAGCTGGTACGTCTTCAAGGGTGGATCTGTCTTATCCCAATACGAATATTACAACAGACGAATTGCCGTTGCTCAGAAGACTTTAGCCACACATAAACAGAAAAGGAGCAGACATCTCAAGCTGCTTTACGATAAGAGGAGGAGGTTCTTGAAACACGCATTAAACAGCATGGTGAGGAAGATAATGGAGGGATTGAAGGAAAAGGGAGTAGGCGAGGTGGTTGTAGGATATCCTAAAGAGATCTCTAAGGATAATGGTAACAAGTTTACTGTGAACTTCTGGAATTATGGCTATATCATAAAACGTTTTGAGGAGATTGGCGAAGAAGTGGGAATAAAAGTGATTAAGGTGGATGAGTCGTATACTTCTAAGACCTGTTCCCTGTGTGGGGAGGCCCATGAAGGTGGGCGTATTGAACGCGGTTTGTTTAAGTGTCCCCACATAGGGGAGGTCGTAAATGCGGATCTGAACGGTGCAGCGAACATCCTACATATCCCCGAGTCCCAGGGATCCAGGAGAAGAGGGCGACTCCTGGTGAGGGATAGGGGTAAAGGGCTGAAGGCCCAGCCCGCGGTCTACCGCTGGACGAACAAAGCGGGGTGGGTAAATCCCACCAGCTGTGATGTGATGAGGATGAAGGCGGTAAACCGCAAACCTGTGATCCGTCCTGAGGGAACCCTCGCCCTTCAGGACAGGGAGGAGGTCAGCCTTACGGGGAGCGGCGACAGGAAAGCTTCCAGATAGGATTTGAAGTCGGTTACCCATCCAATCCGGACATCGCCCTCGAGGTCACGCCGAACACCTTAACGATGCTCGATGTAAACAGCATTACGTTAAAGATAGCTAACCTAGGCAACGCAGGAGTCAAGGACATATCCGTGCAGACGTCAATGAACATGCCCCTCATATTGCTAGGCTCCGATGGGAAGTTTAACCTGAAGAGGCTGGGGCCTGGAGAGGAGTCCACCATAACATTGAACCTCTACGTTTCAGAGACATCAGCTCCATCAGCTCAGTTCTCGGTAACGCTGAGCTACATTGACGACTCCAACCAGCTACGGACTGAAACCCGCGTCCTCTTCCTGTTCATAACTGCTAGATCGCAGGAGCTCCTCTCGCCCATAGACGTACGGCTTACCCCCTCGGAGCTGAAGTCGGGAATGATAAACAACGTCACAATAACGCTGCGCAATAGAGGCACTTCTACTTTGAGGGCCGTCTCGGTCAGCCTGACGTCCTCGGCGTCGGCCACATGGCTTGAGGAGGGGCTTGTGCAGGTGGGCGACCTTGCCCCGGGACAGGAGACACGATTGGTGAACAGACTCTTCATTCCCTCAGACTCCCCAACGTCCATTGCAATACCTCTCACAATCACGTATTATGGACAAGACAACATACAGAAAACAGAGAACCGCCAAGTCGGCGTCCTCGTCAGGGGGGTCATAACATTTGAGCTGGTGAGCTACACGATACTCCCTGAGAGGCCGGCACCCGGTCAGCCTTTCTCTGTAACTGTCGTTCTTGTAAACACAGGAACGGTGAAGGCAATCTCGACTTCTGTGACATTAACTCCTGATAGGCAGTTCAGGTCTTTCGGACAGACAAGGACGTTCTTGGGCGATGTGGCAGTGAACACACCCACTTCCGTCACCTTCTCTCTAACGCTGAGCAATGCGACTCAGCCGGGAATCATCAGGCTGCCTCTCGTCATAACGTACAGAGATAATCTCGGCGCGACCCATAGCACTGAGCTTACGGTTCCTGTACCGGTAGGCCCGCCACAGCAGACGAGAACAGCTCAGACCGCTGCGGGGCAGCAACCGACCC
>Ga0272447_1002394_pt1 | contig 10035 bp, 7 predicted proteins | sample YNPCB0133_FD_194589 | JGI IMG/M metagenome (GOLD analysis project Ga0272447, IMG submission 194589) | Hot spring microbial mat communities from Yellowstone National Park, WY, United States - YNP-CB-013-3 | ecosystem: Environmental > Aquatic > Thermal springs > Hot (42-90C) > Sediment | place...
TGGCCCGAGGGACAGGTTGTGCTACTCAACGTCGACGTAGGCCGGCCGTTTACGGTACAGTTTGGCAAGGTCACTGCAGAGGGAGGAAGACTGGCTATGACTGCCGTCGAGCACGCCGTGCGGCTGTGTCTGGAGGGCCAAGTTGATGCGCTAGTAACAGCGCCCATTTCCAAAGAGGCGATCGCCCAGGCTGGCTATGCAGACCCCGGACACACGGAGTTTATTGCTCGACTAGTGGGCAGTGAACGCTTCACCATGATGATGGTGGCCGATGTGCTGCGCATCGGCCTGGTTACAGGCCACATTCCAATCTGGGACGTGCCCAAGCGGATTACCCAAGCAGCTATTTTAGAAAAGATTGAAATCCTGCATCATAGCTTGTGGCAGGACTTTGGCATCGATCGACCCAAGATTGCCGTGCTTGGGCTAAATCCGCATGCTGGAGATGGAGGTGTGCTGGGACGTGAAGAGATGGAGACCATTTTGCCGGCTATTGAAGAAGCTTGCCGGCAAGGCTACTTGGCGTTTGGGCCATTTCCAGCCGATAGCTTCTTTGGTATTGGTGCCTACCGGCTCTACGATGCTGTATTGGCCATGTACCACGATCAGGGGCTGGTGCCTTTTAAGACGCTGGCTTTCGAAAGTGGCGTCAACTACACAGCTGGACTGCCCATCGTGCGCACCTCGCCTGATCATGGCACGGCCTACAATATTGCTGGCCAGGGCAAAGCTTCTCCCGAAAGCATGCGCAGTGCCTTATACCTTGCCCTGGATATTGCGCGGCGTCGCAAAGAACGTACAGCTGCTTCAGTTTTGACAGTACCGTCATGAGCGAGACGCTCCACGTGCACGAAGTGGTCCCTTACAGCTTGCTGGCCCGAGGCTACGACCGCGTCATGGCTTATGTCGACTATAGCGCCTGGGCCCAGTACATACATCGGCTTATCCGGCGTTTTTTGCCCAGCGCCCATCGGTTGCTGGAGCTCGGCTGTGGCACTGGTTCGCTAGCCTTGGCGTTGCAGCCGATGGGACCGTACCGCTATTGGGCTACGGATCGTTCACCAGCTATGCTTGCCGTGGCCCGTCACAAGGCCGCTTGCCAGGGCAGCCCGGTGGTTTTCGAAATGGCTGATTTTACAGACTACCGGGTTGATGAACCTTTCGACGTGGTGCTTTTGCTTTTTGATGGGCTAAATTATCTGCTTGAGCCTGAAGGCGTTTGTGCACTATTGCGCTCGACGTATGCTGCCCTACGGCCAGGGGGCTTGTTTGTCTTCGATCAGAGCACACCGGCCAATTCGCTAGGACGTGAGGCTGATTTCGACGATGCAGGCGAGACCGAAGCTTTTCGCTACGTGCGCCGGAGTCGCTACGATCCGGTGCGCCGGCTGCACACCACCATTTTTGAACTGGAGATGGACGGTCAGCACTACCGCGAGCGCCACATGCAACGGGCCTATACGCTTGGGGAAATCGAAGCCCTGCTCCAAGAGCAGGCTTTTCAGATTGAAGCCGCGTACGATAACTTCTCCTATCGTCCTGCTACCGAAAACTCAGAACGGATTCATTGGGTGGTACGTCGACCGTCCTAAACCAAACAGGAAGCCGTGATTCTCTTTCGCAATGTGAGCGTGTCGTATCCGCTGCCAGACGGCCAGCGCCGTCCCGTTTTTGAACAACTTTCGTTTGAAGTCCGTCGCGGTGAACATGTCTACCTGATTGGTCCAACGGGAAGCGGCAAAACAACCCTAATGCGGCTTATTTACATGGACCTTTTGCCTGAAGCGGGGTTCTGTCAGGTAGGAGATTATCGCTCCGACCGCATCAAGCCATCCGAAATCCCTTATTTGCGCCGCACGTTGGGTGTGGTGTTCCAGGATTTTCAGCTTTTGCCAGATCGAGATGTCTACGAAAACGTAGCTTTTGCGCTTTACGTGACGGGTAAGCGAGGCCATGAGGTTAAAGCACGCGTTATGCAGGCTTTGACGCTGGTGGGGTTGGCCCATAAGCGTCGTCGCTATCCGCATGAGCTTTCCGGTGGGGAGCAGCAGCGCGTAGTGATTGCGCGTGCGCTTGTCAACGACCCCTGGATTTTGCTTGCTGATGAGCCTACAGGCAACCTCGATCCGCGCGTGTCAGACGAAATCATGGGGCTTTTGCTCAGCCTGCACCGGCAAGGAATGACGCTGCTTATGGCCACGCACGACTACCGGCTTGTCAAAAAATACCCTACCCGAACCCTAGCTATTCTGAATGGACAGCTCGTCGAAGTTGATCCCCAAACGCTCTAAGTGGCCACTTTAATTCCGATGGATGTTATATTAGGCCGAAATTTTCTTTTGCTCTTAGTGCTTGACCATACGAAGGTAACCGATGGAGCTTTTTAGCCAGATTATTGGGCAACTAAACAGCTTCCTTGCGCCCATTTTGGTAATTGGGCTACTAGGAGCAGGTTTGTTTCTAACGCTGCGCCTACGCTTCATCCAGATTCGCAAACTGGGGCATGGGTTTGCGGTGAGCTCGGGCAAGTACGATGACCCGAACGAACCTGGTGATGTGTCGCATTTCCAAGCGCTTACGACGGCACTTTCGGCTACCGTTGGGGTAGGGAATATTGCCGGTGTGGCCATAGCCATTCACATAGGCGGTCCCGGCGCTTTGTTTTGGATGTGGGTGACGGCCTTTTTGGGTATGGCTACCAAATACAGCGAGGTGACGTTAGCCCAGTATTTCCGCGTGCCGGTAGAATCGGATGGCAAAGTTTGGGCTGGTTCGGTAGCGGGTGGCCCAATGTACTACATCGAACGCGGGCTGGGCTGGAAGCCAGTAGCTGTGTTTTTTGCCTTTATGCTTATGCTGACGTCGTTTATGACCGGCAATGCAGTTCAAGCCAACACGATTGCTACGCAGTTTCGGGAGACGCTGGGCATCGAGACCTGGATTACGGGCTTGATTACGGCTACGCTGGTGGGTTTGGTCATTATAGGCGGCATCCGGCGCATTGGGGCTGTAACTGGCGTGCTAGCGCCCTTGATGGCTGGATTGTATGTTACAGCTGCCCTGGTGATTTTGGTTGTGCATTGGGATCACGTTTTGCCGGCTTTTGTAACCATCTTTCGGGAGGCTTTTAATCCCACTGCTGGCGTTGCAGGCACCGGCGTGGGAGCTCTGCTGACCACCCTCACCTATGGGGTGCAGCGTGGTTTGTTTTCCAACGAGGCCGGTCAGGGCTCCGCGCCGATTGCGCATTCGGCGGCTAAGACCGATGAGCCGGTTTCCGAAGGAGTCGTGGCGCTTTTAGAGCCGTTTATCGATACGATCGTGATTTGCACGATGACCGGTTTGGTGATCGTGATCACGGACGCATGGAACGACCGCGTGCCCTCGGCGCTGCCGTTGCGTGACGTAAACGTTTCCTACGTAGTAGGGGACGATGCGCAGGGTTATCGGCGTGTTACGGCACCCGATTCGATCCGCTACGTCGACGGTCGCCCGCTAGAAGGTCAACCCCAACTGGCCTACTTCAGCATAGGCGTGCCGCGCCTGTTTGTCGATCCGGCGCAAACGCAGCCTTTTACGGGAACGCTTTATCCTTTGCGTGCGCAGGCCCGCAGTGAAGAGGGCCAGCTCTACACCACGCTCTATGGGGATGCGGTCCGAAGCAGCGCTCCGTTAACTACGCTAGGCTTTGAGCGCGGTCTTTCAAAAATCGGCCTTGGTGGCATTGCCCAGTATATTGTCCTGCTGAGCGTGTTTTTGTTTGCCATCTCAACCTCGATTTCCTGGAGCTACTACGGCGACCGCTGCGCTTATTATCTCTTTGGCGTCAAAGGCATCCTGCCCTATAAGATTGTGTTTCTAGTTATGCACTTTCTGGGGGCTGTGGTTGCCGTTACGACTATTTGGAATGTTGGGGATGTGGCCCTGTCGCTTGTGACGCTGCCTAACGTGATCTCACTGGTGGCGCTTTCGGGTTTGCTCAAAAAGCTTACTGATAGCTACTTTGAACGCCAGCCCTGGCGGGAAAACTACGAGGTGCACCGCCGTCTGGTCGAAGAGCAGCGCCGCAAAAAGCTCGAAGCCCATGGACGTAAGCCATGAGTTCGCTTACCGTTGTAGATTATCCCCTGCTGCGTCGTGACCTGACGCTCTTGCGCCGGCGTGAGACGCCGCATGGCCAATTTCGCCAGCTTGTTGCGAATGCCGCGGCCATTCTGGCTTATGAAGCCTTGCGGGATTTGGCTACCGAAGCGATCTCTATTGAAACCCCTTTAGAGGCGACTATCGGCTATCGCTTAGCTGAAAAAATTGTGGTGGTCCCCATTTTGCGGGCAGGACTAGGTATGGTAGAGGGTTTTGTGCGCTTTGTGCCAGAAGCCCGCATTGGCCACTTAGGAATGCAACGGGACGAGCGCACCAAGCAGCCGGTTGATTACTACAGCAATATCCCTGGTGGGATTGAGGCGGCGCGGGTGTTTGTGGTCGATCCGATGCTGGCCACCGGCGGCAGTGCGGTGCAGGCCATTCAGCACCTTAAAGCCCATGGTGCCCTACGCCTCACGTTTGTCTGTCTGATCGCGGCGCCGGAAGGCATTCGCGCGCTCCAGGAAGCGCATCCGGAAGTGCGTATCGTGACGGCGGCTATTGACCGCAGGCTCGACGCGAATGCCTTCATTCGTCCCGGCCTGGGAGATGCTGGCGACCGCATTTTTGGAACAGGAAGTCTATCCTTCTAGGCTGCATGAAAATCCTAAGGTGGTTGTTGGCGCTGCTATTCGCCTGTGCTGCGGTTGGGCAAGCTGCAGCGCAGCTGCAGGTGCATGTGCATGTGCCCAATCCAGTGTTGCGTGGATTGCCCTTTCAGGTGAAAGTGGAAGGCCCAGGGCTTCAAGCAGAAGCCAACTATACGTTGCATCTTGGGGATAGCCGCTATGCGCTCTTCTGGCAAGAAGGCTATCTGCAAGCCGATAGCGTACGTGCTCTGCAAACGGGCCGTCTATTGCTCAGCGTCTACCAAGACGACCAGGCTGTGGTCCAGGCCGAAGTGCGCGCCCTACCGGGGTGGAGTTCTGTGCTGCCTCCGCTGGTGGCCATCCTGATTGCCTTGCTTTTCCGACAGGTGATCCCTGCCCTGTTTTTAGGGGTTTGGCTCGGCGCTTGGCTGGCCATTGAAGTATCCCTCTACGGCCTTTGGCGCGGCCTTTTGGACGCTTTCGATGTCTACGTGCGACAGGCCCTAGCTGACCCTGATCATGCTGCTATAGTGTTGTTTTCGCTGATGATTGGAGGTCTGGTAGGCATCATTTCTAAAAATGGCGGCATGCGAGGGGTAGTGCAGCACTTGGTACGTTGGGCCAGCGACCCACGCCGAGGTCAGCTGGCGACGTTTTTTTTGGGACTTTTGATTTTTTTTGACGACTATGCCAACACCTTGGTCGTAGGCAATACGATGCGTCCAGTCACCGACCGCCTGCGGATTTCGCGCGAAAAGCTGGCCTATTTGGTTGATTCAACAGCTGCTCCAGTGGCTTGCCTGGCGTTTGTGACGACTTGGATTGGTTATGAGGTAGGTCTAGTGGGCACCGCGGTGGCTCAAATCCCAGATTACGACGAAAGTGCCTATACCATTTTTCTAAACTCAATCCCATATAGCTTTTATCCTTGGCTGACGCTGCTTTTTGCTCTGGCAGTAGCCTGGAGCGGACGCGACTTTGGGCCAATGTACCGGGCTGAGCTGCGGGCGCGCACTACGGGCGCGGTTTTTGGGCCTAATGTCCGCATTGATGAGGCCGCCACCGAAGGTAAAGAAGTAGCCCCTAGTCCAGATAAGCCCCACCGAGCCCGTAACGCCCTGCTACCCGTCCTGGTGCTGGTGCTCTCGGTCCTAGGCGGACTTTATGCTACTGGTGAAGGCGAGACGCTCCGGGAAATCATCGGTAATGCCGATGCTTACCGGGCGCTTATGTGGGGATCGCTTTTGGGCGTCCTCACAGCCGCTGCGCTTTCGATTGGACAGCGCATTTTGACCCTTACCGAGACGCTTGATGCCTGGTATGCTGGCGTCAAGTCGATGCTTTTGGCAATTGTGGTGCTTCTTTTAGCCTGGGCGCTATCGGCAACCACTGAAGTGTTGCATACAGCCCAGTACTTGGCTTCAGCACTCAGTACGGCGTTGGAGCCTGGAATTGTGCCTGCATTGGTATTTGTGCTGGCTGCTGCTACGTCGTTTGCCACCGGCACCAGTTGGGGTACGATGGGCATTTTGCTACCGCTGGTTGTGCCGCTGGCTTGGCACGTTTTAGCAGCCGATGGGTTGCATACGCAAACCGAATACCACCATATCATCTACTCGACCGTTTCGGCGGTGCTAGCCGGTGCTGTTTGGGGCGACCATTGCTCCCCGATTTCTGACACCACCATTCTGTCTTCGATGGCTTCAGGCTGCGATCATATCGAACACGTGCGCACGCAGCTGCCCTACGCGCTGCTGGTTGGGCTGATTGCCGTTTTCTTGGGTACGTTGCCGGCCGGCTTAGGGCTTTCCTGGTGGGCAGCTATGCTGCTGTGTGTGCCTGCTGTGCTTTTAAGCCTGCGCCTTTTCGGTAAAAAGGTGCCCGATGTTCCGGAAGTGCTCGAAACCCCTACTGCATAGCAAAAAAAAATTTTTTGTAGAGGTTATGAAGCTACCCTGCAAAGGTTCTCTTTTAATTTAGAAAAGGTTCTTTTGATCTAGCTTTAAGGGTGAGCTCTACCGGAGGTCATTCGCTTCGCGGGCCGCAAATCTTGCGGTTGCAGCGGCTGCTGGAGTGGCTGCGTAAGGGGCAGCCCTTGACTACAACGCGTGCGGCCCGGCACTTCGAGGTCTCGCGGCGTACGCTTGCCAGCGATATTGAGTACCTACGGCGGCTAGGCGTTCCGGTGGCTTTATGATGCGCGTCGCCAGACTTATTACCTTGAGGAGCCTTTCAACGATAATTTGCCGCTGATTGCGTTAGATCATGCTGAGCTGGCTGCATTTTTGGTAGCCCGCCTGGCGCTGGAGGCTTTTGGAGATACGCCAGACGTCGCCTTGTTAGAAGCGGCTGTAGAACGGTTGGCTGCCCATCTGCCCCAACCCATCTACGTCGATCCGGATACGCTCACGCGCACGCTACGCTTTGAGATGGGACCGCGCCCGCGTACGCCGCTGCGCTATTTGGATGAACTGCGCCGCGCAGCAGCTGAGCAGCGTGTGGTACACCTGCACTACTATGCCAACTATGCGGATGCGCTTACCCAGCGGGACGTAGAGCCATACGCGGTAGTGGCTTACCAGAGCCGCTGGTACCTAGTGGCCTATTGCCGGTTGCGGCAGGCTATGCGCGATTTTCGCATTGATCGCATTCGGCATTTGGAAATGCGGGAGGAGACCTTTCTTCGTCGACCAGACTTTGACCTGGAGGCTTATCTGGGACTGGCCTTTGGCATGCACCGGGACGAACGCACCTATGCCGTGCACCTGCGCTTTTCGCCTTATCAGGCGCGCTGGATTCGCGAGGAGCAATGGCATCCGAGCCAAATGCTTGTTGAGCGCCCAGATGGTTCGCTGGACATGCACCTGCGGGTGACAGGACTGGCCGACGTAGCCCGCTGGGTGCTAAGCTATGGGGCTGAGTATGAGGTGATCGCGCCGCCGGTGTTGCGTCATCGCATTGCAAGCGAAGCCCGCCGCATGGCCGAATGCTATGGAGAGGACGCGCATGCTCAGTCTGCGACTTCCTCTGTACGGAATGTGCAAACAAAAGGAACGGAGCAGTCCATGCGTTTACGACTCCTGCTGACGCCTGCCGATAGGCCTGTGCCGTTTACCTATCCTTATCGTCTGGCGGGCGTCCTGCACCGCTGGCTGGGGCAGAACGACTGGCACGACGGCCTGAGTCTCTACAGCTTCGGCTGGCTGCAGGGCGGAAGTATGGGCAAGGACGGGTTATACTTCCCCAAAGGGGCATTCTGGACACCTGCCTGCTACGAAGGGGAGCAGGTGGAGCGGCTGGTGCGGGGTATTTTCCAGGACCCGGCCGTGATTGCAGGGATGAGCGTGGCCAATGTGCAGGTCCTGCCGGTTCCCACCTTTGGGAGCCGAGCGGTTTTCCGGGTGGAGAGTCCGGTCGTAGCGCGGCGCGTGCGAGCGGATGGCGGACGCGACTACCTGACCTGGAAGGAGGAGGAAGCCGACGAGGTGCTCACGCGCGTGCTGCGGCGCAAGCTGGACGTGGCTGGTCTGGGGCATCTGGCGCCGCAGACCACGGTGCGGTTTGATCGGCGTTACCGGGGCGCCAAGACCAAACTCGTACACATTAAGGGCGTGGCGCATCGAGGCAGCCTGTGTCCGGTGATTGTCGAAGGACCACCGGAGGCCGTGCAGTTTGCCTGGCTTGTGGGCGTAGGTGAGCTGACGGGATGTGGTTTTGGCGCCTTGGGGGAGGCGATTGTTCAGTATATGCCTCGTAAAGTCAAAGCTTGAACCTACATGGTAAATCTTTCCTGGAACCATCCGACCGGCAACTTCTGGATGGACACAAGGCTGGTAGTGCTGCTGCGGCAGTTTGGGGAGGGGGAGCATTCAGTTGAGGGTGTTCTAGAGTGGCTGCGGCGCCAGCTTCTTCAGCCTAGCGGCAACAGGGGGAGTACTACGACGAAGTTCGTGGACAGATCCACGAGTACAATAAAGTGAATTCGGTCGCATATCTGATATGCGAAAGTGCAAATGCTAAACAAATCTATAGCAAAATTCCATAGAAAGAGTAGCCATGCCTTTACAGGTGACATATGTCTTGGATAAAGGAGTGCTGCCGGTAGACTACCGGAGGGGCTTCGCATCATTGCTGAAAGAAGCCATCAAACAGGCAAATCCGGTGTGCTATGAACGCTTCTATTCACGGGTGCATGTGCTTAAGCCTTTTACTTTATCGGTCTTTTTTCCAGGGTTAAAAGGACATGAGAATAATCATTTTACTGTGGGATCAAAAGCTATCCTTTATTTTGCCACTTCTTCCACTGAAATATGTACTGCTGTATGCAACGGGATACTTTACAAAAGAAAATTTCCACTCTTTGAGAACACAGCCCTATTACAGAATGTTTTTCTAAAGCCAAGGATTATGATTACTCAGAAGAAGATGATGTTCAAAACCATGTCTCCTGTGCTGGTAAATACAAAAGGAAACCCTGATTGGTACCTCTTGCCAGGAGATGAAGGATTTCGCGAGGGATTAGGCGTTGCTGTTCGCGAAGTTTGTCGGGCTTTTCTGGATCTTCCCGAGGGAAAGGGAGGGAAAGGTAGAATTTGAGCCTATCTCTATTCGTCGTAAAATAGTGCGTCACTACAATATGAACATGCAGGGTTTTACTGGTATCTTTGAACTGCAGGGTGACCCTCAGGTACTCAATCTGATTTACCAGGTAGGTCTTGGCGTGCGCTGAAGCCGAGGCTTCGGTATGCTGGAGGTCGTACAGACGGCAAGTCGTGAAATTTCTTCAACGGAGGAAAGTGTCCATGAGTAGTATCACTCTGTACCCTTCCAACTGGCTGTATAACGCCGGGGTGATTGGTTTGCTGAGAGTGTTAGAAAGGATTGAGGGTGGTCCAACGACCTCCATCGATTCAGGAGGGAGCGTCATAATAGACCTATCAACAGCGCTTTCAAAGCATCACACAATAGAAGACCAAGTTGAAAAATTCGAAATTCCATTGCTTGAGCTAGGCTGGTTATTAGAAAGCTGGGAACAATTGACCGAGAAACAGGGGAACAGTGAATCTGAAAGGATTAAAGAAGTATGGGGAAAACTTTTCAACGCTCTGTATAGGGGATTTTTTAATGCTAACACAAAATATCTCTTTAAGGCATCAAAAAGCTCCAAGGCACTAATCCTCCAACTGGGTGATTTTTTAAAATCCTTACAAAATTTTGATGAAGGTAGAGATAGATGCTCATTCTGCTTGAGGAATTCTAACTTCAAATATAAGAATATCTTTACTTCCGAAAATTCTAAACA
>Ga0272447_1002397_pt1 | contig 10026 bp, 9 predicted proteins | sample YNPCB0133_FD_194589 | JGI IMG/M metagenome (GOLD analysis project Ga0272447, IMG submission 194589) | Hot spring microbial mat communities from Yellowstone National Park, WY, United States - YNP-CB-013-3 | ecosystem: Environmental > Aquatic > Thermal springs > Hot (42-90C) > Sediment | place...
AGGTGGGGAGTCCTACACCAAGAGGGGTATTCACTGGCATGCGAGGCAGCGCGCACGCCCCCCGCAGAGAGGGAGGCACCATGAGAAGAGACACCACAGCGCATTCGGCAAGGAGTGGTCTCGCACCTACGACAGGGCATGGCGTGCCCAAGCGATGAGCCAGACCATGAACCACAGCGAGCAAACAATTTCTATCACGCCGAGCACGACCGCTTTGAAACCGTGATGCTGGGGGATAAGCAGCGCACGTACTGCTGCTGGTAAGTATGCCCCCGCGAGTACGAGATGCCCACTGGCTGCTAAGGCGACAGGCGTACCCACCGCGTAGGCGACCGCCTCCCGCTTCAGCCAGGGATTATCCCGCTCGCGGATTACCGACTTTACGTGTAACGCTGTGCCGAAAAAGTACAGAAGGTTCAGCCCCCATAGCAGCCAGGCTTGCGCGTCCCATCGTCCTGTACCTGCCACATATCCCGCCACAGCCGCCAGATTCAACACCGCTATCGCCACGAGGTCGTTGAGGAGGTGCCGCTCGTTGCGATGATAGGCGAACCAAGCGTTCACCGCGAAGCCAAACAGCGACACCGCAGCCACCACGAGCAACAGGGGGCGCATCCACAACAAGGGCACACCGAACGCGAAGGCAAGTACCCCATAGCCCAACGCCCAACGGCGCCAGAGTTTCGTCTCGCGCGGTTGGCGCAAAGCTTGCAGCAGACAGTATGAGGCTAGGTAGGCGAACAGTACCGCGCCAGCCAACACTGGCTTGGACGGGTGCCACGGCGTGCCTGCCAGCCCTGCGGCTAACGGGGCTATCCACATCATCCAGGCGCCATGTTCATGCGGTAGAGCGATACGCCTCACCTTCATCTCAGAGATAATCATACCTAAATATCCTGAATTACGCAAGCGATAATTTCCCGTATGGTTGCGGGTCAGGCGGACACAACGCCTCTCCGATAGACTTATTGGAATGGAGGCGCAGACCGCTCAAGAACTGAAAGCAGCACAGAGCATCACGCTGGGACGCTATCGGCTATACCATTACCCAGACGGTACCTTCTGGGTGGGGTTCGCCACTAGCAGGGTCGAAGTGCCCCTGATTGGCGTCAGCGCACCGCTTTCTCCCATCGAGTTGAGAACTGTGCGCGAGCGACACGCCCTCTTCGTGCGAAACTGTAGCGCTCACGGGAGCGAAGCGATACTATGGGACGAGCGCGTAATAGACGACGTGCCAGTGCGATGGGAAATCCTGTTGCGCGAGGGCGACGACGGCGATTTGCATCTGCAAGCGCACTTTCTTACCTACGGTCCGCTGCTAGCGGAAGTTCATTTTCTGTATAACTATATTGCCGAAAACATCTATCAAAGAACTTTCTACCGACCGCATGCCTCTGCCCTCATCGTGACCCCGCACCATGCGCTATCGATAATCACGCAGCATCCAGCCGACCCGGCTTGCTTACGCCTGCAACAGGATGAACTACTGACCTGGATACTGCCTACAGCTGGTTTACACCAGCAGAGCCTCCACTTGTGCATCCGGCTCGTCAAACTGGTAGAAAGCGGCGAGGCGGTTCTGCGGCACATAGAACACCGGGCTTTGCTCTTCCCACCACGACCACAGCAGTTTCCCTCGCTCAAGCTAAGGGCGGCTGCGCGTAGTGCCGTTGCCCTGTTGCTCAGCCCCGAACGGCAGGCGCATTTTGCCGAGGACCAGATTGTGCTTCGCATTGCACCAGGCGAGGCGCGTTACAGCGTGTTTACTCTCGCAGCGGCGAAGGCGTTGCTGGACTGGAGGCGTCTCTGCGGCGAGGAAGCCGCAGCATGGACGGCGCGTCTAGCCTTGAACAGCGCGATGGAGTTTCAGATTGTTAACGCGCAACACACCAACAGCGGCGCATGTTGGGACGTACTAGACGCAAACAAGCATGGTTCAAACATCCTGGGGCAGCGCAAACTGAACCTCTATCGTAACGCACGGGTGGTGCAGCACCTGCTGATGCTACATCGCGATACCGGCTCCGAGCTTTGCGTGCGCGTCGCGCTGAACGGTCTGTCCTGGTTGCTGCTTAAGCGAGGAGCCACTGGCATCTACGACGGAGCAGACGTATTGCCAGATGGAACGGTTCAGGGCGGCTGCGGTAAGGGCATCATGGGGGCTATCATCTCCGTCATGTGCGCTGCCTATGGGCTGACCGAGACGGAAGCTTATATCCATGCAGCCAACCGTCTTGCCGAATACCTGCTGCGCGACGCCTGCGAGCCGATGTCTCCCGGCACCGTGCTGCCGATTGGCAATCTGCCGAACTTGCGTGACGACGTGTTCGCGGCATCTAGCGCCATCGAGGGATTGGCACGCCTCTATTGGACATATCCCCATGAGTCGATGCGCGAAGGCGCACTGCGAATGATGGAATGGTTGCGCCTGTGGCAGATAGAGGAGTATATGGACGGCTGCGGTGCGGAAGGCGAAGTGCTAGCAGGAGATGGCAGCAGTCACGGGTTTGTCGACGCAAGTGTCGAGGCGGCTCGAGGCGCACTCTGGGCGTTTGGGCTGAACCGAGATGCCCGCTGGCTGGGCTTCGCGACGCGTGCGCTGCAGGCTGCCGCCGACCACTTAGACCCCATAGCCGGTTTCGCCAAGGCCAAGCTGGCTTATCCAGACCAAGTACACACGTTGGCGATGTTCGTGCGTACCTACCTGCACTGGCTGCTCTCCTTGCCCGCGCTCGTACCGGAAGTGGAGAGCGACCTCGACCTGCTAGTGTGCCGCGCAGGAAACCGTATCTTCGTGTTAGAACCCAGCCTATGGCAGTCCATCCGCGTTCAGGCGAAAGGGCTGGTAGATTGGGTGGCACTCGTGTGTCCTGCCACACATGACATTCTGCTGGCTGTGCTGACCGATGGAAGCAGCGGCGCGGTGCAAGTAGACACTGCCGACCGGCGACAGCTGGTTACCGACCTCAAAGGGGGAAGTTCAGGAGCTCTGTATCCCCTCCATGCGGTGCCCGGATTAGGAAGCATCGGCGTCTACCTGCTGCAGGCATAAACAAATTTCGCGTTGTCTGCGCGCGGCAATTTTGCTATAATTCGCCGTTGGAAAGGAGGGCGGGCTTAAGGTGGACGACCAGCTTCATCTGGGCGAAGACGAGAACATGCTGGCACTGCGTCGAGCATGGGACCGCGCGATGTACACGTTAGCAAACCGCGTCAACAAACCCTCCTTCGAATCCTGGTTCAAGAGCATGAAGCCCGTCTCTTTCGACGGGGAGTGTGCCACTTTGGGAGCGCCAAGCCCCTTCGCCTGCGACTGGGTGACCAAACGCTACGGCAACCTCGTGCGGGAGGTGCTATCCCAACATCTGGGCAGGCCCGTGAAGGTCACCATCGTCTACTTGCCCGCCGACAAGCGACCCTTGCTGGGGGAGCTCCCAGCGGACACCGCTGCCCCTAAGCACGACACTGACGCTGCGGGCGAACCCGAACCAGCGCCCTTCGAGAAACCGACGCTCCATCCGAAATACACCTTCGAGAACTTCGTGGTGGGCAACTCCAATCGGCTGGCACAGGCAGGGGCAATGTCGGTGGCGCGTGCGCCTGGGCAGAGCTACAACCCACTGTTCATCTACGGGGGAGCAGGGCTAGGCAAGACCCATCTCATGCACGCGATCGGTCACCACGTGCTTCAGAACCATCCTCGCCTGCGAGTGGCGTATCTGTCGGGCGAAACCTTCGCCCAGCAATACATCACCGCCCTCCGAGAACATCGCATCGAAGTGTTTCGCCAGAGATACCGCAACGTAGACGTGTGGCTCGTGGATGACATCCAGTTCATCGCTGGCAAGGAACACACCAAAGAAGAGTTCTTCCACACCTTCAACACCCTGTATCAGATGGGCAGGCAGGTGGTGTTCGCCAGCGACCGCCCTCCACGCGAGCTGCACGCGATGGATGACCGTCTGCGCTCTCGCTTTGAGGCAGGGCTCATTGCGGACATCGCCCCGCCAGAACTTGAAACCCGTATAGCTATTTTGCAAAAACGGGCGCAGATTGAAGGCATTCACGTACCAGAGCAGGTCATCTACCATATCGCGCAAGCCGTGGAAGGGAACGTGCGCACGCTGGAAGGGGTGCTGATTTCCATTGCGGCTCGCGCCTCCGTCCACAGCAAACCCATCACCCTTCAGCTCGCCAACGAAGTGCTAGCGCGCCACTACGTGGACGAGAAGCAGGTTCACGCGGTACCTACCGAGCAAGCGGTACTACAGGCGGTCTGTCAACGCTTTGGACTGAGCACGCAAGATATCCTCGGTGACCAGCGCAGCCGCGAAGTGTTGATGGCACGCCAGGTAGCCATGTACCTGCTCCGCGAAAAGGCGCAGCTGCCGCTCCAGCAAATCGGACAAATGTTCGGCAAGAACCACTCCACCGTACTTCATGCCTACAACCGCGTCAAGACCAGCCTCAACAAAGATATGGAAATCACTAGCATCATCTACGATTTAAACGACATGCTAGGCCATTAGGGCGTGGTAATTGTTGAAATCTTTGCTGGAAATGTTCAAAACTTTGTTGAAAACTTCCCCAAAATTGTTGAAAACCCATCTCCCATTGTTGAAAACTTTGTTGAAAACTTTTCTGCAACCTGCTGTCTTGCAATGGTATCAACAATTTGTACAGGTTTTCAACAGAGTTTTCAACATTTCATTGTTGAAACAATTGCTATGTGTGTTGAAGCTCGAGAGTCTATTAAAACGCATAAGAGGACTATTTCAGAAAGAAGAACGACTTTTATGAGGTCTAATTCAACAAAATCCGATAGCAATACCAGCAAAATAGAACAAGATTTCAACAATTTCAACACGTACATTACTACTAATATATAAGTACTGGGAATAACCACATGATGCTAAATTAAGGTTTTAGCCATGAAGGAAGAAAAAAAGCCTTTCTCCCCACGCGGGAAAGGCTAAGCATGTAGCTCTAAATGGAGGGCTTTTTAATCGTCTTCGATGGTAAATCGGAACATCAGGTTGTTGTACTCCCGACCGTTCCACACCACTGTGCGAGTGGCACCGAGATACTCTAGGCGTACTGCCTTCGCATGACCATCGCACCACACAACGTTAGTCAGTTTCATGTGCCTGCCCAGAATGGCTCCATTGTTGCGGCGGTTGATCAGCGCAGGGAACGGGAAGGTCTCGTGCGGCCAGGTCGGCTGCGGATCAAGCAGGTCCTTTCGGTAGAAATCCGCGCTTTGCCCGTAACCCTGCACTTCCGCGAACAGCACCGTATCGGCGGGCACCACGATGGCTGCCATCGGCTGATTGTTAGGCGGAGTGAATGGATCTGCCGCATCGTAGTACATGTTGTTGATAGCGTAGCTGCCGAAACGCCGTCCAACGTTCGTGGTGCCAAAGGGATCGCCGCAGTCTGCCTCGCGGAACACCTGCGACCCATCTGGCGAGTACGGCTGGAACACGTAGGGCTTGTTGGGCATTAGCGTATGCGCTTGCCCTGTCCAGAGCGTACCGCTGATTGGAGCGAACGGGTCGCTGGGGCAGTTGAAGATTTTCAGGTTCTTGATGTAGGGCTGAAGCACGTCCATCCAACGCGGACTCGAGCAGTTCGTGAAGTGAGCCCCTTCTGGCACGCGCGGCGGGTCAGCATAGGCGTTTCGCGGAAGCCTCTCGTCGTAGTCTTGCGCATACATCATCGCTGCCGTGCCGAGCTGCTTCAGGTTGCTCAAGCAGCTGGCTTGACGCGCCTTATCGCGCGCCTGCGAGAAGACTGGGAACAGGATAGCTGCCAGTATCGCGATAATCGCGATGACCACCAATAGCTCGATGAGCGTGAACCCCAACCGTCTCATGGTGACCTCCTATCCGAGAGTTTTCACGCCTATTGTACTAATTGATTGTTATGAAAAGATTATGAATAGGTTAGATTTCGCTAAAGCTCGGGGTAGGGCTGGCATCGCTACCTATCTGGGGAAATGCCTTTTCTGCGCGTTCTCTGCTGGTTGACAAAACACCCTTTCTTCCCCCATAATGAGGAGGTGAGCTTTCACGCAGGAGGATACAATGGGTGCAACGCATGTGACCACAGACCAGTTTGACAGTGAAGTCATACAGTCTCCGGTGCCAGTGCTGGTGGACTTCTGGGCGGTATGGTGCGGGCCGTGCCGAGCCATCGCGCCGCACGTCGACGCGATTTCAGAGGAGTATGCGGGGCGAGCAAAGGTTGTGAAGGTGAACGTGGACGAGGAGCCGGAGCTTGCTTTGCGCTACGGTATCCAAAGCATCCCCACGCTGCTGTTTTTCAAAGAGGGCAAGGTGCAGGACATGATTGTTGGGGTCGTGCCCAAGCAGACCATCGTGCAGAAGCTGGAGGCACTTCTTTAGCCGCGATGGCGCACATCGCCCCCTTTCGTGCCGTGCGGTATGCGGTTTCCGACCTAAAGCCGTGCGTCGCGCCACCGTATGATGTGATTGCACCGCCGGAGCGTGAGCAGCTCCGGCAGTTCCCGTACAATGTAACTCATTTGACCCTCCCAGACGACCACGAGCGGGCAGCGCAGTTGTGGCAGGATTGGCAGGCACAGGCAATCCTGCAGGCAGACCCGCTTCCGGCGATGTATCTTCTGGAGCAGGAGTTTGCCCATCCGTCCACCAGAGAAACCTGTCGGCGCCTCGCGCTGGTGTGCCTGCTCGCGCTGGAGGAGTACGAGGCGGGCGTGGTGTTGCCCCACGAAAACACGCAGGCGCATGTGAAGGAGGACCGCCTGAGGCTTCTTCGCGCCACCCGTGCCAATCTGGAACCTATCTACGGCCTGATCGAGGGGAACCTGCTTCCACTGCTTAAGTCGCTGGCTGAAACTGTCCCTGCATTGGTCGAGGTGGAATACACGGATGGCGTGCACCGCCTGCGCCGAATCGAGGACTCAGCCACCGTGCAACACTTAGTGGCACACGCCCGCCCTGCGCGCATATGGATTGCGGATGGGCATCACCGTTACGAGACTTGCCTGCGCTATCGTCGCGAGCAACGTGCCGCCGAAGGAGACCCTCCGCAGCTGCGACCGTACGATTGGCTGATGATTGCCCTGACGCCATTGGACGACCCGGGCGTCGTGATACTTCCCACACACCGGGTTGTGGCGCAGGCTTCGGCGCAGGTGCTAATGCAGCTGCCCGAACATCTTGCGCAGTGGTTCGACATACAGCCTTGCTCTGCGCAGCAGGTAATGCCGACCTTGCACGCAGGTATTGGGCGGCGCGGCTTTGCAGTGGTGATGCAAGGTGAACGGGCGTTTGTAGCGTGGCTGAAGGAGGGCATCACTACAGAGGCACTCGTGCCGACTGAACACAGCGTTACCTACCGACGACTGGACGTAACTCTACTTCAGTCCTTAGTGCTGGAGCCGTTGTTTGGCATTACCTACCAGCACCTCGAACGCGCTGAGGGTATCCGCTACACCCGCGACGAGGAGGAAGCCATCCGCTGGGTACGGCGCGGCGAGGCATCGGTGGCGTTCTTGTTAAATCCGCCGAGCGTTCAGGAGGTGCGCGAAATAGCCCTGTCTGGCGAGAAGATGCCTCCCAAGTCCACATACTTTTACCCTAAGTTGCTCAGTGGACTGGTGATGCGGGCGTTGTCCCTGTAGCCGTGCAGATAAAACCTTAACGGCCCCTTAATCCCAAGGCGTCCTCCCGCCGTTGACTCTCCATTTTGTCTGTGCTACACTAGCTTCGGTATCCATAGCTTGCTAGGAGGAGGCATTCGGGAATGTCCAGAAAAGGTTTCACGTTGATTGAGCTGCTCGTGGTCATCGCAATCATTGCGATACTGGCAGCCATTTTGTTCCCTGTCTTCGCTCAGGCAAGGGAGCAAGCCCGCAAGACCAACTGTTTGTCGAACACCAAGCAGATTGGCTTGGCATCGATGATGTACGCGCAGGACTACGACGAAATCCTTCCAGAGACCGGTTGGGTAGGACCCTGCAGCGCACCGCAATCCGAAGGATGCCGCGTGGTTACCGACGGCACAGACCCCTATTGGAGCGGGGTTTTCGCCTTCCCGCTGGCGATTATCCCCTACAAGAAGAACTATCAGATTTTGGTCTGCCCGAGCGACCCCGACCGCGGCGGGTTCAATAAGTTCCGCTCCAACTGCTTCGAGCTCCAACTGTTAGCGGCGGGTGTGCCAGGAGCCTATCCTGGGATGCGCAATGTCGTCAATGCAATGCGCGACGTGCTGCCCCTGTCTTATGCAGGGAATTACCTCCTCGCAAGTGGCTACTATATCAACTGGGCTCAGTATGACTGCCGCAAGATGTTGCCACTCGCGTCTATTCAGTTCCCAGCGCAGACGTTCTATGTAACGGATGTCGGTAGCCGCACTGATGCCAACGGCAATGTGTTTGCCGGCTGGTATATTGCGCCCGGCTACGACAACGGTCCCAACCGCCGCTGGCCTAAAGGTCAGCGCCACATGGGCGGACGCAACTGGATTTTCGCGGATGGGCACGCGAAGTACTATCGCGATCCCGCCCTGACCAACCCCGATGGCACGTTCAAGACGCAAGCCCAACTCATCTGCGACTACGAGCGAATGGGCATCTATACCTATCCGCAAGGGCAAACCTGCCAGTAAGTATACGAGGTCGCGCAGTAGCTCTCGCGCGACCTTTTTACCCCACAAGGATGCTCCCGTCTGCCCGCCGAATCTTCCCGCAGGAGGCACCGTCTTGGAGGTTCAACATTGATGCAGTGGTTTTGGATGGCGGGGTCCCTCATCTTGCGCACGACAGGACGTATTCAATGATCGCAATTTTGGCGCGGCTGGTGGAGCAGCTGCGCCGATGGGCGTGCTGATTGCGAACGGCGAGTTTGTCTGGTTTCGGGGAACCCACCCGACGACGGTGCGCGTCGCTACCGCCCTTTCGGGCACGGTGCGCTTTGTTAACTACCCTGCTGGGCACCGAACGAGCAGATTGCAGTCACTGAGGGCAGCGGCACTGTGGGCTTTTCGGGTTGCACCCTCATGCAGTGAGATAAAGACCGCAAGGGCTGGGCAGCCCATCCAAGCACGTGGCGGTACGGTGCTGGTGCGAAGGCACGCGTTCCACGATGACAGCCCGCAGGCAGCTTTCGGGGGAGGTGTGCGCCGCGCCGTCATGACCGACGATAAAGTGGCAACGGGCGAGGTGCGTATCGTGAATCGAGCCTCTGGTGCGGTGTAAATCAGCGGAAATGTGGGCACTGCAGCGAAATAGGTTATTTAGAAAATCGATGAGGAGGGTAGGAAGATGCGCGCTATCATCACGACAGTCGGTACCTCCTTGCTGAAGAAGGCGGAGGACGCTGGCAAGGGAGACGACCTGCAGAACTTCCTGCGCCACACCGAGCCTGAAAAAGCTAGCGCAGAGACCAACTCGCTCGACCGCCTGCTTCAGGAGGGCGACAAGGTCGTTTTCTTGCACTCCCAAACGGAGGAGGGCAAACGGGCGGCAGAGGCTTTGATGACCTTCTACAACAGACGAGGTTATCTGACAGCTTTACGCGAGGTGGCAGACCTCCAGTATCAGGAGAGCCGTTTCAAGATGCGCGGGCTACGCGCACTGGTAGCGGAGCTAGTACAGTGCATCCGCACCGAACGGGCGGCGGGGCGCGAGGTGATAATCAATGCGACGGGCGGCTTCAAGGCGGAAATCGCCTATGCCACACTGGTGGGGCTGGTGTTCGATGTGCCCGTGTATTACATCCACGAAGCCTTCAAGGAGATTATTGAACTGCCGCCGACGCCCATCAGTTGGGACTTCAGCCTGATGGATACCTATTCCGACTTCTTCGACTGGATTAGCGCCGACCTGCGCCCCACTGCGGAGGTGGACTGCCGACTGCGTCCGTTGCCCGACGAGGTTCGCCTATTGCTGGTGGAGGAGGAGGGCTACACCATGCTTTCGCCAGCGGGTGAGGCGTTTTACGAGGCGTTTCGGGCGCGGGTGGAGGCCCAGCGTCC
>Ga0272447_1002402_pt1 | contig 10021 bp, 7 predicted proteins | sample YNPCB0133_FD_194589 | JGI IMG/M metagenome (GOLD analysis project Ga0272447, IMG submission 194589) | Hot spring microbial mat communities from Yellowstone National Park, WY, United States - YNP-CB-013-3 | ecosystem: Environmental > Aquatic > Thermal springs > Hot (42-90C) > Sediment | place...
CTATTTATTTCCATTTATCTCCATCAATTTCTACTTATCTCTACTTTATCTCTACTTATCTCCATTTATCTCTATTTCATATTCGCATTATTCGCGTCATTCGCATCTTCATTCGTATCATTTGTATTATATTTTTATTTTTTCCAAATCCACCGCATTTTCCAAAATTATTGTCAATCCTCCCTCTTTTTGATCAACCTTTCCTTTAAACAAAATCACCCGGTTAATTTGTAAAATTGATTTTAATTTGGCATAAGTTTTGGGAAAGGCAATTAAATCAATTGTTCCCGTTTGATCATAAACGGTTAAAATCGCCATTTCTTGGTTATCTTTTTTTGTTTTTACCACCTTTTTGCCATTGACGATTCCGGCCAAAATCAGAGATTTTTCAACATCCGTTTCTAAAATATCACCAATGTTTTTGCTTATTTTTCTTTCAATAATTTCCTTATATCGAGAAAGAGGATTTTTACTAATCAAAAAACCAATAATTCTTCTTTCCATCTCAAAAATTTCTTCTTCTGAAAATTCGGCAACTTCTTTAAAGTTATCAACCAACTTCTTTTTCACATCGCTTTCCCCAAAAAGATCAAATTGGCCTTTATCTTGTTTCATTTTTTCTTTTTGAACTTCTTCAAGTATCCTTGGATAATTGGCAAGCAGGGTGGCGCGGTTGGCAAAAGAAAAAAAAGCTCCAGCAGCAATTAGACTCTCAACAGTTTTTTTATTTACTTTTCGCAAATCCACCCGAAAAAGAAAATCTTTAAAGGAAACAAACTTTCCTTCTTTTTCTCGCGTTGAAAGAATCGACTCAATCGCTGCCTCACCCACATTTTTAATGGCCGAAAGACCAAATCTGATTGCTCCTCCCTCGATCGTAAAACCAGAAAAAGAATAGTTAATATCGGGTAGTAAAACCGCAATTCCCATTCTCTGACACTCTTCAATCGCTTGGGCCATTTTTATCTCCCGCTGCGGTCCGGCCACCCCTGAGAGTTCTGCGGTTAAAAGAGCAGTCATAAATTCAACGGGAAAATTAGCTTTAAGATAAGCTGTCCAATAAGCAATTAACGCATAAGAGGCCGAATGGGGTTTATTAAAACCATAACTAGCAAACTTTTCCATAAAGTTCCAAATCTTTTCTGCTAAGTTTTTTTTATAACCGTTTTTGATACAACCGGCAATAAATTTTTCTTTTTCTTTTTTCATTAGTTCCTTTTTCTTTTTGCCAATGGCCATTCTTAAATTATCAGCCTCACTCATTGTGTACCCGGCCATTTTATTGGCAATCTGCATCACCTGTTCTTGATACACTAAAACCCCATAAGTTTCTGCCAAAATCTCTTTTAAATCCGGATGAATATATTTAATTTTTTTAGGGTTATTTTTCCCTTCCAAAAAAGAAGGAATAAGATCCATCGGTCCTGGCCGATACAAAGCCACCATAGCTGAGATATCCGAAAGTTTTTTGGGCTTTAATTCTTTGGCTAAATGTCTCATCCCCGAAGACTCAAGCTGAAAAACGCCAATGGTATAACCCGATGAAATTAAGTCATAAGTCTTTTTGTCGTCTAAAGGTATTTGATGGATATCAATTTTTTGACCGGTGTTTTTTTCCACATAACGTAAAGTATTCTCTATAATCGTCAAATTCCTTAAGCCCAAAAAATCCATTTTTAAAAGTCCAATTGCTTTATTATCAGAAACAGCATTTAAATCTAAACAATACATATCATATTGAGTAATGATTCTTTCTTCTTTGGGATCTTTTTGAAGAGGAACGTATTCGGTTAAAGGCTTATCAGCAATAATCACACCAGCAGCATGAACTGAAGAATGACGGGGTAATCCCTCAATTTTTCTGGCAATATCCAAAACTTTTTTTGTCTCTTCTTCATTTTCATAAGCAAATTTTAAGGTAGGTGATTCCTCAAGGGCTTGGGCGATGGTCATAGCAAATCCTTGACGAGGTGGGGGGATCATTTTGGCAATTCGATCACCTTGGGAATAAGTCAGCCCCAAAGCGCGGGCCACGTCTCTTATTGCCAATCTTGCTTCCATCGTCCCAAAAGTAATAATTTGTGCCACATGATCATGACCATATTTTGAAGAAACATAGTCTAAGACTTCATCGCGACGGGTATCAGCAAAGTCAACATCGATATCAGGAGGAGTGGGTCTTTCGGGATTTAAAAACCGCTCAAAAGGAAGATTGTGATCTAAAGGATTAATATCGGTAATCCCCAAAATATAAGCAACCAATGACCCAGCTACCGACCCTCTTCCTGGACCAACACCAATCCCTTTATTTTTTGCCCAGTTAACAAAATCAGAAACAATCAAAAAATAGGTAGCATAGCCTTTTTTAATAATAACCGAAAGCTCATATTCCACTCTTTTTTTTATCAAATCACTATCATAGCCTTGTACTCGGCATATTTTTTGATGAGTTAATTTTTTAAGATAATCCTCTGGGCTTTCACCGTTGGGAGTTTCAAATTTAGGCAAAATCCAGTTACCATAAGGAATTTCTAAATTACATTCAGAAGCAATTTTTAAGGTATTGTCAATTGCCTCGGGCAAATCTAAAAATAATCCCTTTATCTCCTTTGGGCTTTTAAAATAATACTCTGGGTTATCAATCATCGAAAGAGGTCGATTTTTTTCAAAAATCACTCGCTGGGTTTGAATACAAAGAAGAATCTCTTGAGCGTAGGCATCTTCTTTATCAAGATAGTGAACGTCATTGGTGGCAACTATTGGCAGACCAAATTTTCGAGAAAGCTTTATCAGTTCTTCATTTAAAAAACTACTTTCTTTAAGTTTTGGATAGCTTTGAATTTCTAAATAAAAATTTTTATCAAAAATCTCAATGTATTTTCTTATCAGTCTTTCTGCCTCAGAATAATCACGATTTAAAATCGCTGAAGAAATTTCAGATGATAAACAGCCAGAAAGAACAATAATTCCCTCGCGGTATTTTTCCAACAACTCAAAATCAACTCTTGGTTTGTAATAAAATCCCTCAAGGTGGGCGAATGAGACTAATTTTAAAAGATTTTTATACCCCACTAAATTTTTGGCAAGAAGGGTAAGATGATAACTATCTTTTTCCAAACCAACCTTTTTATCAAAACGGGAGTTTTTTGCTTTGTAAACTTCAACCCCAATAATTGGTTTTACCCCCATTTCTTTTCCTTTTAAAAAAAATCTAAACGCGCCATATAAAGCACCATGATCAGTAATGGCTAAAGCCGGCATTCCAAGTTCTTTGGCCCTAGCAAAAACCTGTTCAATCCGTGTCATTCCATCAAGTAAAGAATACTCTGTATGTAAATGTAAATGGACGAAAGACATATGATTAAAAAGTCAAAAGTTCCCCCTTCGCGCTAAGGCTTCGAGGGACAAGCAAAAGTTAAAATAAAATTAACCTAATTGATCTAATTTCTAATTGATAAAAACAACTTTTACACAATATTTACACAACTTTTTACACTACTTTTACACAACTTTTACACAATATTTACCAAGTCAGACTTGGTTTACACTAATTTTTACACTAATTTTCACTCTCCCAATCTCTATTAATCTCTACCTATCTCTACTTATCTCCATTTATCTCTTTATTATTCTTTCAATCTCCTCCCTTACTATCCTTGCTTCAACTTTTCCCTTCATTTCTCTTATCACTTGGCCCACTAAAAACATAATGGCATTTACTTTTCCTTTTTTATAATCTAAAACCGCTTTTTGATTCTCTTTTAAAACTTTATTAATTATTTCTTCTAATAAGTTTTTATCTACCTCTTTTGGTTTTAAATTTTCAATTAATTTATTAATAAACTCGTCGGGGAGCAATTGAGGAGAAATTTTTTTATTAACGATATAATTGGCAATGAGTTGGCTTGGATTTTGAATTTTTAAATTTAAGTTGGCGATTTGCGTTTTAAATTTTGTATTTATCTTCTCAAAATAGTCGGCCAAATTCTTATCCCGAGTTAAAATAAACGCCTCCTCATATCGAATCCCAAACAAAGATACATATCTCTCAACTTTTTGCCAAGGGAGTTCTGGCACTTTAATTGAATCAAGATACTCTTTGGTAAAAACCAAAGGTGGAATATCTGGTTCAGGAAAATAACGATAATCAGAAGCTTCCTCTTTTATTCTTTGGGAGTAAGTGACTCCTTTTTTTTCATCAAAGCCCCGCGTTTCTTGAAGTGGTGTTTTTCCTTCTTTTAAAATCTCTATTTGCCTTTTTATTTCATAATCAATCGCCTGCTTAACAAAACGAAAGGAATTAATATTTTTAACTTCTACTTTATAATTTGGTAATTTTTGATTTTTGATTTTTGATTTTTGATATTCTAGAGAGATATTCGGCTCCATTCGCATCGTACCTTTTTCCATATCAGCATCTGATACTCCAAGATAGCGAATGATTACTTGAAGCTCCTCCAAAAACCGTTTAACATCCTCGCTATTATCAAAATCCGGTTCAGTGACAATCTCAACCAAAGGGACCCCCGATCGATTAAAATCAATTAAAGTCCCGTTTTTTGAATGAATAAGTTTTCCGGTATCTTCTTCAAGATGCACTCGGCGAATGCGAAAAATTTTTTTTGTCAAGGCATTTTTTGCTTGATCTTTATACGCAATCTTAACCCAACCATTACTCGCAATTGGTTCATCATACTGACTAATCTGGTATCCTTTTGGTAAATCAGGATAAAAGTAATGCTTGCGATCAAACTTAGAAAAAGAATTGATTTGACAGTTTAAAGCCTTACCAATTAAGATTGTCCATTCAATCGCTTTTTTATTGGCAACAGGCAAAGCACCAGGCATCCCTAAACAAACAGAACAAACTTGGGTATTTGCTGGTTTACCAAAATAAGAGGCCGAGCATTGACAAAACATTTTTGAAGAGGTTTTAAGCTCAATATGAATTTCCAAACCAATCACTGGTTGATAGTTATCCATAAATATTCCACACCTTGGAATTTTTAAAATTTTTAATCAGGATAATTTTTTACTCCTTTTTCAATAACTCCCAAAAAATCGGTTTCTTTTTCTATCTGATATGTTAAATTCAAAATATTTTCTTCCTCAAACCACCGTCCCATAAGCTGAAGCCCAATTGGCAAATTTTCTTTTTTTGTTAAACCAAAGGGGAAACTAATAGCACAAATCCCCGCAATAGCGGCTGGCTCATTTAAAACATCCATCATCTCTCCAAAAAAAGGATATTTTTCAAACTCTTTTAATTTTAACGCGGCAATTGGTGTGGTTGGCGCCAAAATCATATCCACTTCTTTAAAAACTTTTTTGAAATCTTCAATAATTAATGTTCTTACTTTTTGCGCTTTTTTATAATAAGCATCATAATACCCATAAGATAAAACATAAGTCCCAAGCATTATCCGTCTTTTTGCCTCACTGCCAAAAAAAGTCCGATTATTACCATATCTTATCCCATCATAACGGGCTAAATTAGAAGAAACTTCGGCTCGCTGAATGATCGTATAAACAGAGATGGAATATTTTGGTGACAAAAGTTTTATCTTTTTTATCTTATGACCTAGTTTTTCCAAAATCTCAACCAATTGATAAAAAGCTTCTTTAATCTCCCCATCAACCCCATTCAAATACTCATCAGTAATTCCGATAATAAACTTCTTTTTCTTTTTTAAACTCGCTACATAATCAGGAACTTCGTTTGGGGCAGTCGTGGCATCAAATTCGTCTTTGCCAGAAATTATCTTTAAAATAAAAGCAGCATCTTCAGTGGTCAATGTTAACGGTCCTGGGCAATCAAGTGACGAGGCCATGGCGATTAAACCATAGCGAGAAACTCGACCATAAGTTGGTTTTAAGCCAATAACTCCCGACCAAGAACCAGGTTGTCTGATTGATCCAGCTGTTTCTGAACCGATTGCTGCTGGGGCCAAATAAGAAGAAACCGCAGCCGCCGACCCCCCCGATGAACCACCAGGGCAACGAGACAAATCCCATGGGTTTTTCGTTGGCCCAAAATCTGAGGTTTCAGTGGAAGAACCATGAGCCCAAGCATCCATATTAGTTTTTCCCAAGATAAAAAAAGAGGCATCTATTAAACGTTTAGTTACGGTTGATTCGTATGGAGGGATAAAATCTTCTAGTACTTTTGATGAAGCCGTTGTTCTTATCCCTTTGGTACAAAAATTATCTTTCACCGCAACCGGCATTTCTATCTTATCCAACCCATCAGACTTATAAGACCTATTTACTGTCAAATAAGCATTAAGCTTTTTGTTATACTTTTCTATTCTTTTTAAAAAATAATCAATAACTTCTTTTGAAGAAATTTTTTTATTTTTAATAAGGGCCAAAATCTCAGTCAATGATTTTCCCAAAAGCATATTTTTTTATTCATCAAAAATTTTTTTAACCTTAAAGCAATTATCTTCTTTGTTCTGAGTGTTTTGAAAAACTTCTTTTAAATTAAGACCACGTTTATTTTTTTCGCCATCATCAAAAAATACATTTTTTAAAAAGGTAGCAGAAGAAGTAGGCAAAACATTATCGGTTGCCAATTCATTTAAATTTTCAATGTAAGAAATTGTTTCTTCCAACTGAGTTTTATACTTTACAATTTCATCATCAACCAAAGTTAAACCAGCCAATCTCGAAAGCTGCAAAACATCCTCTTTTGATAGCAACTTTTTTTTCATAATTAATTAATTATATACTATATTTAACGTTTAATGTTTCACTTTTTTCCGATTCATTTAATTCTTACTAATTTTAACTATTTTTCAACGTTTACCCTATGCTTCCACTATTTTTACACCGCTAAAGACGCGGCTTACACTAATTTCCATCTCCCAATCTCCATTAATCTCTACCTATCTCTACCTATCTCTACTTATTTCTATTTATCTCTATTTATCTCAACAAATCTCTATCTATCTCTATCTATCTCTATTATTTCTTATCACTATTTCTCTCGCCTGCTTCTCCCACTCCTCATCAAACTTTTTCGCTAAAATATTTCTTTTGTATTTTCTCTCAATTGCCTTTTCCAATAAAAAAAAAGTAACTTTTGGATTTTTTGGCAAAATCGGTCCATGAAGATAAGTACCAATCGTATTTTTATAAAAAATTCCCTCAGTTTTATCTTTCCCATTATTACCAAAACCAAAAATCACCTCCCCAAAAGCCAAATTTTTGCTGGAAAGATAAGTCCTTCCCCCATGATTTTCAAAACCAACCACAATTTCGTCTTTAGCAATCTTTGTTTTTATCCCAATATCACCAATTAAACGAGGAAAACTCTCGCCCGGATTTTCTGTATAAAGATCAAAAATCGAAAGTCCAGGAATCTTTGTTCCATCTGCGGCCTTATAATATCGCCCCAAAAATTGATAGGCCCCACAGACAAATAAACCACAAACTCCCGTCTCAATTGCTTTTTTAAGAGCCTTACTTTTTCCGTTTTTTAAATCTTTGCTTACTATTTCCTGCTGTTTATCCTGGGCTCCTCCCATAAAAAGAATGTCCATTTTTAAAATCTTTTCGTAAGGATCGTTTAAGGAAATTGGGCAAACTTCTAAATCAATACCTAAAATTTTTGCCCAATAACTTAAAGCAATAATATTTCCTCGATCACCATAGGTGCTCATCAGCTCTGGATAAAACCAACCCAAAAAAAGTTTCATAAAAATTTTTTGCCAACTAATAACTTTCTTACTTCAAGCATGGCTGAATAATTGGGAAAAACAAAAATCGCCTCATTTTCCTTTGTCTCTTCTAAAATCTTTTTTAAAGTTTTTTTCAAATCAATTAAAGGAATAATCTTTTTTTTCGAATTTGGTAATTCATATTTTAAGCGAATTGCCATATCAAAAGCCCGATCACCCGAGACAAAAATCTTTTTCGCCAAAAACACTATTTTTTTAAACTCCACATCAAAGATCCAAGAAACATCCCGTCCATCTGGAATTCGATTATTTAAAATCAGCCAAAAAAATTTTTTTTGACCTTTGAAATACGAAGTTACTGCTTCAATTGATTGATTAAAACCGGCTGGATTTTTTGATAATAAAAGATAAAAAACGCGATTTTTGTAAATAATCTTTTCTTGTCGACCAAAAGCCGGTTTAAAATCTTTAACAAAATCAAAAATTTCACTTAAATCAAAATTAAATCCCTTTATCAACACTAAAAAAGCGGCGGTTAAATTGTATTGATTATAAATGCCAAAAAGAGAAAAAGGAATGTTTTTTAAGGATAAAGTAAAAATATTTTCTTGATGAAAACCACACTTTTGACAAAAAAAACTTCCAAGATGGGAATAAGCTACTTTTTGGTAGGATAAAAGATTAAAACAAACCGGACAGTAATTAAAATCAACATCAAAAGGAAGATTTTTATAAGGCATTTTACTTTTTTCTAAACCAAAATAAAAAACAAAAGAAGAAATATTTTTTCCCAAATAATAAAGATTAGGATCATCACCGTTTAAAAAAACCAATGTTTTTGGCGAAAGGTTTTTCAAAGCCAAAAGCCAACGAGAAGCAATTGTATTAACCTCCCCATAACGATCAAGTTGATCACGAAAAAGATTTAAAATCAAAACTATATTGGGAGAAAATTCTTTAATAATTAAAGGAAAATTAAACTCATCTGCCTCAAAAATCGCCACCTGTTTTTCAATTTTACCCAAAAAATTAGCGTTTTTAATTAAAGAAGAAGCAATTCCATTTAAAAGATTAGCTCCTTCTTTATTGGTAAAAACTTGGTATCCCTTTTTTTCCAAAAGATATTTTAAAAGAGCCACAGTTGTTGTTTTTCCATTGGTGCCGGTAACCAAAATCGTTTGAAGATGAGGATTTTTTTTAAAAAATTTTTTTAAAAAATTTTTATCAAAAATCAATGCCAAATGACCTGGCCAAGTTGAACCAGCGCCAATCTTTAAAATATAACTTAGAAGAGCAACTAATTTCCCCAAAATAATTGATAGATAAAAAACCATAAAAATTACATCATTTTCTCCAACATTTTTATTCGCTCCTCAATCGGTGGATGAGTATTAAATAAATTAGTTAACCATGAAGAAAATTTTTTTGAAGAAAACGGGTTAACAATAAAAAGATGAGCAGTACTAGTTGTTGCATGACGCATCGGTAAATGATAGCTAGAAATTTTTCTTAAGGCATCAATTAAACCTTGTGGATTGCGAGTCAGCAAAACCGCTGAGGCATCGGCTAAAAATTCTCGCCGCCGAGAAATCGCCAACTGAATTAAAGTAGCAATTAAAGGTGCTAAAATTAATGTTAAAATAAATAAAATAAAAAGTAGAGGATTGACGTTTTTCCGATTGTCGTTATCATTCAAGCCTCCCCGCCACCAAAAACTGTGCCAAAACCACTCAGAAACTAAAGCAATTGTCCCCACCAACACCGAAACAATCGAGGCCAAAAGAATATCATAGTTTTTAATATGAGAAAGTTCATGGGCAATCACTCCCTCCAAATCACTGCGATCCAAAATTTTCAAAAGCCCAGTTGTGACACAAACCACCGCATTTTTTGGATTTCGACCAGTGGCAAAAGCATTAGGGGAAGAATCATCAATCACATAAAGTTTTGGCATCGGCAGCCCTGCGGCTAAAGTCAAATTTTCGGTTACTGTATAAAAATCAAAGTATTTTTTTTTATCCGCTGGTCTTGCTCCAACCGTAAAAAGAACAATTTTATCAGAATAAAAATAACTTACAAATGAAGAAAATAATGAAAAAATTAATCCTAAAATCAAAAATTGATTGGCTGATTGGGTATAATAACCAATTAAATAAAAAAATCCGCTAAATAAAGCGATAAATAAAGCCAAAATAAAAAAAGTTCTTCTTTTATTGTAGGTGATTTGAGAGTAAGGATTCATAATAACAAAAAAACACCTAACTTCTAACACCAAACATCTAACATCTAACTTCTAACATCTAGCACCTAACATCTAAAACCAAATATATAACATCTAA
>Ga0272447_1002404_pt1 | contig 10014 bp, 9 predicted proteins | sample YNPCB0133_FD_194589 | JGI IMG/M metagenome (GOLD analysis project Ga0272447, IMG submission 194589) | Hot spring microbial mat communities from Yellowstone National Park, WY, United States - YNP-CB-013-3 | ecosystem: Environmental > Aquatic > Thermal springs > Hot (42-90C) > Sediment | place...
CAGCGAAATTTTCCTCCATCTGGCTGTTTACAAGCATCGTCCGGACGTTATGGCCGTCGTCCATTCGCATCCACCCCATGCAACGGCCTTTGCTGTCGCTCACGAACCGATCCCGAAATGTATCCTGCCGGAAGTCGAGGTCTTTATTGGGGAAGTGCCGATTGCGAAATACGAAACGCCGGGCGGCCAGGCGTTCGCCAATACCGTCGTGCCGTTTCTCCAGGGTACCAACACTATCTTATTAGCGAATCACGGAACGGTAACATTTGGGCCGGACTTGGAAAAAGCCTACTGGAACACGGAAATTATAGATTCCTATTGCAAGATATTGATTCTGGCTCGCCAGCTGGGCCGGGTCAACTATATTTCCGACGAAAAAACCCGCGAGTTGCTGGCACTCAAACAACGCCTCGGTTACGACGATCCGCGTTTGCACTGTGCTGGGTGTCCGGTCTGCGGGCCGGGATTGTTGATTCAGCAGGAAGGTGACTATATTCCCGAACCGTATGCCTTTCGCCGCGATATCGGTGCGACCTGCGGCCCGTGTGCAGCCAACGGCCAGCAAGAAACCGACATGGCGGAATTCAGCCAGCTGGAAAACTTAGTGCAGCGCATTACTGCCGAGATTTGCCAGAAACTGGGAATCAAGACCTAGATCACCTGGCCAGAAATACAGGAGCGGGAGCATGAAGGTAAGCATCATCGGTGGCGGAGGTGTGGTGGGGAGCACCGCGGCTTTTGCCTTGCAATGCGGCGGCGTGGTCAGCGAAATTTGCCTGATTGACGCTAATAAGGAACTGGCACTCGGTCAGGCCGGCGATCTTTTACACGGTTCCAGCCTCGTGGGCGATCAGCGTATTTATGTCGGCGATCTCGAGGAAATTCGCACCAGCCACCTGGTTATTATTACCGCCGGTTTACGTCGCAAGCCCGACGAAAGCCGATTGGATCTCATCAACCGCAATGTGGATTTGTTTCTCAACATCATCCAGCAGGCTAAGCAAATCGGTTGGCGCGACCACGCCGTCTTGCTGGTGGTCAGCAATCCCGTGGACATTCTCACCTACTTAGCAGTGCGTCATTCAGCGCTGCCTGCTTCGCGGATCATGGGCCTGGGGACACTTCTGGATACCGCTCGATTTCGTAGCTATATAGCCGACCGTCTTAAGGTGCCGGCGACACAAGTGGACGGATGGATACTAGGTGAACACGGCGATAGTATGGTGCCGGTCTGGTCGAGTGTGCGGATTAGCGGCTGGGCTGTGCAGCAGTGGCCCGGCTATAGTCCGCAATTCGAACGGGAAATCGAAGAGCAGACCCGCAAAGCCGGCGCGGAAATGATTCGTTTGAAGGGAGCCTCTGCCTTTGCCGTGGCACTAAGTATCCGGGAGGTGGTTCACGCTGTATTTTTAGATCAACGCCGACTGCTACCGGTCTCGACACGGCAGGAAGGAAAGTACGGCGTGCAGGGGATATGTTTCTCTGTGCCGACTATCGTTGGTTGCGGAGGTGTGCGCGGGCAGATGGAGCTTCCGCTCACACCGCGAGAACATGCCGCTCTGCTTCAGTCGGCCAAGGTGCTTGACGAGACTATACGTCAGGTTGAAAACCGTCTAAGCACCAGCAGCCCGTCCGCCGGACAGACAGCGCAGCGGGCGGAAACTAAGTCGGCTGACTCCCGACAGACTATAGCCAGGTTAGAGCCGAGCAGTATGCCTGCGGGGCATAATCAGCAAGGGCAACGGGTAATTCCGCGATCGGCCTGGCAGCTTGCCCGCTAAGGTACACAGCAACATGTCACTGCCATGGTAGCGAAATCCTTAGATATTAAGCTGGCCCGCATCCACGCCGATCCGCACGGGGCACGGGACTTTATATTAGCGGATGCCAAGGACGCCGATATGGCCTTCGGTATCGGTGCACCGGGGCGATCGCCGGAGAACTATAGCGGGGAGGTACGCTTTCGCAGTCTGGCAGAATGGCGGGATATTATTACCGAAATCGTGGAACAGGGGCTGGTGGACATTATGTTAATGTCGGCCAGCACCAGTGAGGTGCTGACCATTCAGCGGCGGATTTTTGACCGGAGTTCGGTGACGCCTGCGGTGCGGGTCAATGATACCACGGACATCTATATTGTGCGAGGCGGCAAGTATCATACCTATCCGTCCCTGCCATTTCGCTCAGCTACGCTGGATCATATCCAGTGCGGCCACCTCGATTGCCAGCCCGAGGAGCGTTATTTAGGTGCGAATTTAGGTCTATACAGCATCACCTTCAACAACGATCCGGTACTGGACAGGGAGGCGCTCGAGCAGTATAAGGAGTTTCGCCTCGAAGCCGAGCGTAAGGGTTTTCGGCATTTCCTGGAAGTGTTCGACCCGAATCGTCCGGAAGCTGTAGAAGAAAGCCGTATTCCGGAGTTTGTCAATGACATGATCGTGCGCAGTTTAGCAGGTGTAACATCCCGAGGTCGGCCGCTGTTTCTGAAAATTGTTTATCACGGCCCCAAGGCGATGGAAGAGTTAGTGCGTTATGATCCTCACCTGATCGTTGGCATTCTCGGTGGCTCGGCGGGTACCACTTATGATGCGTTCAAATTATTAGCGGAGGCTAAGAAACATGGAGCCCGAGTGGCTTTGTTTGGCCGCAAAATTAATAATGCGGAAAATCAGTTAGCGTTTATCAGATTCCTCCGGCTCATTGCTGATGATGAAATCAGTCCGGAAGAGGCGGTGCGTGCCTATCATGGAGTATTGCAGCGGCTGGGTATTCGCCCGCAACGGAGTTTAGAGGAGGACATGCAGCTTACTACGAATATCATGAGTTATGGCGGAAGTGGACGAACGATTAGTTTGCCGCCGCGAGTAGCCGCAGGTGCGAATGCTAAGCCAGCCGGCTGCCGATGTCCGCAGTGTCCGTGTCAGCGTCAGCGAGGCGAATCGGGAAATGGCACGGGGTCTAATAATCCGGGGCGCCTAGCGGATACGACAGGGACAGGCGAGCCGGACTTTCGTACCATGACGGCTGCGGAAAAAGTCGCCTACAATCTAGCCAAATGGCGGCGAATTCTTGGCTAAAGATACGGCCACAAAACGCCGCGCCTGGTGTACTAAACACAGGACGGCGAACTATCTAACCATGCAGGGCCGAGGAAGCGGCAACGGAGGGCGTGAAAATGAAGGCAGCCTATTATACGAACCCTGGCGGGCCAGAGGTAATTCAATATGGGGAACTGCCCGATCCGGAACCGAAAGAAGGGGAAGTGCTGGTCAAGGTATTGGCGGCATCATTAAATCCGATAGATACCTATATTCGGGCGGGCACGGTATCTATGCCCCGCCCCAGTCCCTATATTCCTGGCTGCGACCTGGCCGGCATCGTTATCAAACTCGGTGCGGGGGTGAAACGGTTTCGTGTCGGCGATCGGGTTTGGGGGAGCAATCAAGGTCTAATGGGCCGGCAGGGCACTTTTGCCGAATATGCGGCGGTGCACGAGGACTGGCTCTATCCGATTCCCGACGGTGTGTCGGAGCAGGAAGCGGCGGCGGTGGCGTTAGTGGGAATTACAGCGCATTTGGGACTGTTTCGGTGTGCGAAATTGCAAGCCGGGGAAATTGTGTTCGTCAATGGCGGTACGGGCGGCGTCGGTTCGATGGTAGTGCAGATGGCCAAAGCGATTGGCGCGAAAGTTATTACCACGGTCGGTTCCGAGGAAAAGGCTCAGTTATGTCGGCAATGGGGAGCGGACTTAGTGCTGAACTACAAGACCGACGACGTGCCGGCGAAAATCAAGGAGTTTAGTGGTGCGGGTGTGCATGTGTGGTTTGAGACGCAGCGCGAACCGGACTACGATCGCATGGTCGAGCTGACGCGGCTGCGTGGACGATTAGTGGTGATCGCCGGTCGGCAAGCCCGGCCACCGTTTCCGCATGGGCCGTTCTATGTCAAGGACCTGACATTATACGGTTACGCGATGTTCAATGCGACGCCGGAAGAGCAACGTCGGTGCGCTGAGGATATAAATCGCTGGCTGGCCGAGAAGAAATTGCACGTGCCCATCGGTCGCGTATTCACATTTTCTCAGGCTGCCGAGGCGCATCGCCTGCAGGAAGAAAATACGCTGCACCGTGCCGGTACACTTACAGGTAAAATTGTGCTGGTGCCGGACTAAGTAATCCGGGGGTTCGATCAGCTTAGAAGGCGGGGATGAGATAAAGATCATAGCGACCGGAACGTTCGGAAACAATGACTAAGTTTCGGCCATCGGGAAACCACCAGGGATAATCATCGCGGCCAGGATTGTTGGTGATGCGGCGAGGTTCGGAACCATCCGCTTTCATCACGTAGATTTCATAGTTACCGTCGCGATTGCTGGTGAAGGCGATATATCGTCCGTCCGGGGACCAGACGGGACGGATATCCATTCCGGGCGAGTGTGTCAGTCGGCGAACATTAGAACCGCTGGCATCCATAACATAGATCTCATAATCGCCATCGCGAGTGGAAGAAAAGACAATGTGCTTGCCGTCGGGAGAGAAGCGAGGCCAGTTGTTGATGCCGGCCGTATTAGTGAGGAACTGGCGGTTTTGACCTTGCAGGTTGACATAGGCAATCTGCTGACCAGTGGCGGTGGGGATACTAAATAGCACACGACTTAGATCGGGACTAATAGCCGGGCTGCGCATGCCGGCAAAACCGCCGCCGGGATCATAAATATAGTCGCGCTTTTCCTGATAGTCGCGGATGACGAGTTTGAGATTGAGATTAGCCCGGTTCTGGACGAAAGCGGCGTAACGGGCGTCCGGTGAAAAGGCGATCTCGAATTCGTTGGTATTGGCTTCGGGATGCAAGCGTTCCGATTGGCCCGTATTTAGACGTAAGCGCCAGAGACTAAGCAATGTGGGGGTTTCCTGCAAGGTATAGACGATTTCCTGGCCGCCAGGCAGCACCACAGGATCGGCTTTCCATCGGCCATCGAAAGTAAGCTGTTTTTCCGCGGTGGCGGGTTGAGCGGTGGTTCCAGGCCAGAGCGTGGTTGTGAGCATGAGTGCCAGGCAAGCGACTGGGGCAGCAGCTTCGAGGTACCAGCAAGATTTCATGGGAGTTCCTCCGTAGCGTTGGAAGGAGAAGCAGGCGGTTGAAAGGAAGCAAGGAGCTGGGCGGCGCCGCGTTCCAGTAAGCGAAGGGCGAGTTGTTCGCCGATGGCAGCGGCTTGCGGCGCGGTAGCGGTTTCGGTGTCTTCGAGAGCGACGCTACCGTCGGGAGCCAGGATCAGGCCGTGCAGAGTCAGATAAGGTCCGGAAACGGTGGCGTGAGCGGCGATGGGCACCTGACAACCGCCGCCAAGCCGGCGCAGGAAAGCGCGTTCGGCGGTGATAGCCAGCCAGCTGGCCGGGTCATTGATCCGCCTGACCAGAGCCAGGGTAGCGGTGTCGTCGGCACGACATTCGACGGCGACGGCACCCTGTCCGACGGCGGGAAGCCAGGATGCGATGTCCAGGCGTTGGGTAATGCGGGAAGCGAGGTTCAATCGTGCCAGGCCGGCTTCGGCCAGGATCAGACCGTCGAGGTTTTCGGCTTCGAGTTTGCGGAGGCGGGTTTCGACATTGCCGCGGATGGGCACGATTTCCAGGTCGGGTCGGCAACGTCGGAGCAAGGCCTGGCGACGCAAACTGGCGGTAGCGATGCGGCCACCGGCAGGCACGGCCGACAACGAGGCGTAGCGGTGCGAGACGAAGACATCGTGAACCGGGCCCCGGGGCGGAACGGCGGCCAGGAGCAGACCGGGAATCGGTTGCGTGGGCAAATCTTTACAGCTATGCACGGCCAGGTCCACTTCGCCGCGCAAAAGTGCCTGCTGGATTTCGCGGGTGAAGACGCCACGTCCGCCGATCTGCGCCAGCGGGGCATCGCGGAGCACATCGCCGGTGGTGCGAACGATGACGAGTTCGACCGGGCGGGGAGCGACCAGCGGGCGGAGCATTTTGGCGACCAGTTCCGCCTGCTGCCGCGCCAGAAGGCTGCCGCGAGTCCCCAGACGCAAAGGTTGCATGAATCCTCCCCTGCTGCCACGGGGTCAGCAATCGCCGCGTTGCTAGAATTGTAGCGGACGAACAAAAACCAGTCGCGGGAGCCGGTATGCACAAAACCATTCGCGGAACGACCATTCTGGCGGTGCGGCATGGCGGTCAGGCAGCGATGGGAGGAGATGGCCAGGTGACGCTGGGAGCGGTAGTGCTCAAGAGCGATGCCCGCAAAATTCGCCGGCTGTATCAGGATCGGGTACTGGTCGGGTTTGCCGGCAGCGCTGCCGATGGTCTGGCGTTGCTGGAGCGCTTTGAGGCCAAGCTGCAGGATCACCAGGGGAGTGTGCCCCGCGCGGCTGTGGAACTGGCCAAGGAATGGCGAACCGATCGCGTCTTACGCCGGCTGGATGCGATGCTGCTGGCGATGGATCGGGACAGTTTGCTCCTGATCAGCGGTACGGGCGAAGTGCTCCAGCCGGAAGATAACATTATCGGCATCGGTTCGGGCGGAGCGTATGCAGTAGCGGCAGCGCGAGCGCTGGTGCGGCACAGTGAGTTATCGGCAGCGGAGATTGTGCGAACGGCGCTGGAAATTGCGGCGGATCTGTGCATCTATACCAACCGCCAGATCGTGGTCGAGCAGCTTTAGCAGATGGAGAAACTCCAGTGGCTATCGAATTGACTCCGCAGCAGATCGTGGCCGAACTGGATAAATACATCGTGGGGCAGTCGGCAGCGAAACGGGCGGTGGCGATCGCCCTGCGCAACCGCTGGCGTCGCTGGCAACTGCCGCCGGAAATCCGCAAGGATGTGCTGCCGAAAAACATCCTGATGATCGGCCCAACCGGCGTGGGCAAAACGGAAATCGCTCGCCGGCTGGCTATGCTCGTCGGTGCACCGTTTCTGAAAGTGGAGGCGACCAAATACACGGAAGTCGGTTACCATGGCCGGGATGTCGAAAGTATGATCCGCGATCTGGCCGAAGTAGCGGCGGGCATGGTGCGGCAACAGCAGCGGCAACTGGTCGAAACCGAAGCGAAAAAACGGGCCGAGGAGCGCCTGCTCGATCTGCTCCTGCCCCGTTCCTATAGCCGCGACGAAGACGAAGAAGAGAACGAGCGGCATCAGCGCGTGCGGGAACGGTTACGCCGACGCCTCGAAGCCGGGGAACTGGAAGACCGCGAGGTGGAAATCACCGTCGAGCAGAAGCAGTTGCCGTTTGCCATGTTCAGCGTCATGGGCATGGAACAGATGGAGGCGGAGTTGCAGAACATGTTTGAAAAACTCTTTCCCCGTGAACGCAGCAAACGCCGCATGACCGTCCGCGAAGCCAGGAAAGTTCTGCTGGAGCAGGAAGTGGACGCCCTGATCGATCGCCAGACGGTTACGGAAAAAGCGGTGGAACTGGCCGAAAATCACGGCATCATCTTCATTGACGAGATTGACAAAATCTGCGGCCCGCCCTCGTTACATGGTCCCGATGTGTCGCGGCAGGGTGTGCAGCGCGACCTGTTGCCGATCGTCGAAGGGACAACCACGCAGACCCGCTATGGCCCGGTACGCAGCGATCACATTCTGTTTATCGCGGCGGGGGCTTTCCACACCTCGAAACCGTCCGATCTGATGCCGGAATTGCAGGGGCGCTTTCCTATCCGTGTCGAATTGCAGGACCTCGGACGCGAGGATTTCCTGCGGATTTTAACCGAACCCAAACACGCCTTGACGCGGCAATACCAGGAATTACTGGCCACGGAAGGCGTCGAGCTCCACTTTACCCCGGACGCTCTGGAAGCCATTGCCGAGATCGCTTACGAGGTCAACCGCACCACGCAGAATATCGGAGCCCGCCGGCTCCATACCATCGTCGAACGGGTGCTCGAAGACATCAGCTTTCGGGCGCCGGAACTGAGCGGGCAAAAAGTGGAAATCACGGGGGCGTATGTGCGGGAGCGGCTGGGCGACATCCTCAAACGCGAAGACCTGAGCCGGTTTATCCTCTGATGCAATGCTCCTCCAGCTTCACCAGGTCAGTTACGCCTATGGCCAGCGCTGGGCTTTGCGGGAAGTCGAGCTGACTTTACCGGAAGGCCGCATCGGTTTGCTCGGCCCCAACGGTGCCGGGAAATCCACGCTGTTGCGGATTCTGCTGGGGTTACTGCGACCGTCGCGCGGCAGCGGGCAGGTGCTCGGTTGCCCTCTGGACAAGCTCGATCATCGAGTGCGGCGGCAAATTGGGTATATGCCGGAGTCGTCATGTCTGATACCCGGCCTGCGGGGTGTGGAATACGTAGCGCTGGCGGGAATCCTGTCGGGGTTACCGCGACAGCAGGCCTGGCGGCAGGCTCATCAGGTGCTCGACCTGCTCGGCCTGGACGAAATCCGCTACCGCCGCGCTGAGGAATACTCGACCGGCATGCAGCAACGGCTGAAACTGGCCCAGGCCCTGGTGCATCGCCCACGCTTGCTCCTGCTGGACGAACCCACCAGCGGACTCGATCCGGTCGGACGCGAAGCTCTCCTGGATTTGCTGCTCAGCCTGACCCAGGAACTCCAGCTCAGCGTCATCCTGTCCAGTCATATCCTCAGCGAGGTGCAGCGGGTCTGTGAGCGGGTCGTGGTGCTTTACCAGGGGCAGGTGCTGGCTCAGGGACCGATTGCCGAACTGTGCCCGCCAACCCATCGAGTTTACCGCCTGGCGGTGTTCGGTGATGGCGATTCATTTTGCCGGGCCCTGCTCGCCCACCGCGTCGAAATTCTCCAGCCCAGCGATGCACATGAGCATCTGCCGCATTCTCCCGATACCGGAGCAAATCAAACTGCGGCACCGCGTGATGAGCGTACCACCACCCAACCGATGCGGACTCCCTTGCGCCAGCCTGAAGCGAGTGAAACTCCGGCACCGCGCACCGATCACGGTGACCCACAACCGCCGGTAAACAGCGCAGGCAGCGGTGAGTCGGGCGACACTACGGCAGGCTACGCGGGACTGGCGGGAACACAACATTTCCTGGTACGGGTAACGGACGACTGGCCGACGCGACGGTTCTTTGAGCTGGCCGAGCAAAGCGGTGCCGTCATCCAGCACCTCAGCCAGGACCGCGACCGCCTCGACGACTTCTACCATCGCCTCCTGCATCCCCGCTAACCGGCGAAATCCCGTCGTGGCCATCGTTTGCCGTAAGTCGCAGCAATGGGACAACACACCTTTACGGATCGCAGCGCTGCTAAGGGCAGAACTGCCAGGCTCGGCCTGGCTGTTACACCAGCGCACAGCAACGCTTTCGACCCATGCGGTACCACCCGACGCGAAACTCGGCCGCTTGCCATCTGTTGGCGCAAGTCGGAACATGGCATACTGCCTTGTCGGGTCGGGATACCGCTAGGGGAGAAACTCGCGCTCGGCCGGGCTGTTACGCAAGGGCAGAGCAACGCTTTCGACCAATGCGGTACCACCCGACGCGAAACTCGGCCGCTTGGCATCTGTTGGCGCAAGTTGGAACATGGCATACTGCTTTGTCGGGTCGGGATACCGCTAGGGGAGAAACTCGCGCTCGGCCGGGCTGTTACGCAAGGGCAGAGCAACGCTTTCGACCAATGCGGTACCACCGGATGCGAATTTTTTCGGCTCGCTGCTTTGGTAAGCGGGGCTGTGGGCAGCCTCACTGCACGATGCTGATCGAGGTAAGCATGGCCGGGGAGCCGTCGGCTTCAGCAGTCGGCGATGCGGGCCGCTTCGTGGCAGCTCGGGGACTGCGGACTCGCTAAGCGCGAATCTTGCGGTCGGGTGCCAGCTTCTATCCTGGCTCAGGTGCACAAACATCCGCACAACTGCCGGAGCCACGACAACGCCAGCTTCGACCGTGACTCAGGCAGCTCTGCGGCGATCGGCAAGCGCGAATGTTGCGGTCGGGCGCCAGCTACGCCCCTGGCTCACATGCTCAGGCGCACACACATCCGCACAACTGGCAGAGCCATGACAACGCCA
>Ga0272447_1002406_pt1 | contig 10012 bp, 6 predicted proteins | sample YNPCB0133_FD_194589 | JGI IMG/M metagenome (GOLD analysis project Ga0272447, IMG submission 194589) | Hot spring microbial mat communities from Yellowstone National Park, WY, United States - YNP-CB-013-3 | ecosystem: Environmental > Aquatic > Thermal springs > Hot (42-90C) > Sediment | place...
GTACGGCGACCCTGCTCCCCTACGGTCTTATCACCTGGGGGGTAACGGCCTGCCGCACCCGCTCATATTATACCACCCGCTATTATACCAGGGGGTGAGAGGGTGGGGTGAGGCTCAAAGCGGGCAACTTTTGTCACCATGAACACCCTCTGGCAGTTTCCGCCCTACCTCTGGCCGCTGGTCGGGGCCGGGGCGCTGGCCCTCGCCCTGGCCCTTTTCGCCTGGCGGCGGCGCCCCGCACCCGGGGCCGGCCTGCTGGCCCTGCTGATGCTGGCCGTGGCGGAATGGTCCGGCTGCTATGCCCTGGAACTGGCCACCCGGGAGCGCTCCTTCGCGTTCTCCTGCGCCCGGATGGGGTATCTGGGCATCGTCACCGTGCCAGCGGCCTGGCTGGCCCTGGTGCTCCAGTACACGGGGCGGGAGAACTGGCTGGCCCGCCGCCGCTGGCTCCTGCTGACGGTAGAACCCGCCCTCACCTGGCTGGCAGCCCTGACGAATGACCTCCACGGCCTCCTTTGGAGCCAGTTTGAAAGGGTTAACCAGGGACCTTACACTTTGACCAGCGTCACCCACGGGGCATGGTGGTGGGTTCACTTCGCGTATTCCTACCTGCTTCTCCTCTTTGGCGCCATCATCCTTGTGCGGGAACTGCTTCGCGCTTCGCCCCCCTTTCGGGGGCAAATCCTCGCTCTGTTATCCGGTGCCCTTTTGCCCTGGCTGGCGAACGCGCTCTACATCTTTGGCCTGAACCCCCTCCATCCCGTAGACCTGACGCCCTTGGCGTTCACCCTCGCGGGCCTGGTGATGCTCCTGGCCCTCCTTCGCTTCCGGCTACTGGACATTGTCCCTATTGCGCGCAACGTTGTCGTGGACGGGATGGCCGACGGGGTGATTGTCCTGGACACGCAGAACCGGATTGTGGACCTGAATCCCGCCGCCCGGCAAATCATCGGCCGTCCCCCCGCGGAGGTCATCGGACGGCCCATCCAGGAACTCGTCGCCGGGCGGCCCGACCTGATAGAACGGTACCACGACGTCCCGGAGGCCCAGGCAGAGATTACCCTGGGGGCGGGTGAGGGACAGCGCATTTACCAGATGCGCATCTCCCCCCTCTACGACCCGCGCGGCCGGTTCAACGGCCGGGTGATCGTCCTTCGGGAAACCACCACCCTCCGGCAGGCGGAGGAGGCGCTCCGCCAGCGGGACGCCATTCTGGAAACGGTGGCCTACGCCGCTGACCGCTTCCTCCGGATGCCGGACTGGGAACGGGAGATACCGGCCATCCTGGCCCGCCTGGGCGAGGCCACCGGCGTCAGCCGGGTCTACATCTTTGAGAACCACCGGGGGCCGGACGGGGAACTGCTGACCGGCCAGCGCTACGAGTGGGTTGCCCCCGACGCCACGCCCCAGATAGATAATCCGGACTTGCAGAACTTCTCCTTCGCTCGGGCAGGCTTCACCCGCTGGATAGAAGCGATGAGCCAGGGCAGATCCATCTACGGCCTGGTGCGCACCTTTCCCGAAAGCGAACAGGAGGTCCTGGCCGCGCAGGACATCCTCTCCATCGCTGTGGTGCCGGTCTTCATGGGCGGAGAGTGGTGGGGACTCATCGGCTTTGACGAGTGCCGGTTTGAGCGCGTCTGGACTCCGGCGGAGATAGACACCCTGCAGATGGCCGCCAATATGCTGGGGGCGGCCATCTACCGCTCCCGCGTCCACCATCAGTTGGAGGACCAGGCCCATTTCCTGGCTCTGCTGAACGAGATCACCCGCATCGCCATCGGCACCACCGACTTCCAGAACATGCTGCAGGCCCTGGCCGACCGGCTGGGGGAACTCTTCCGGGCCGACGATTGCTACATCGCCACCTGGGACGAGGAACAGGGCCGTCCCATCCCCCGCGCGGCCTACGGCCCGATGCGGGAAATTTACCCCACCCTCCAGTTTCCCCCCGGCGAGATTACGGCTACGGAGTCCGCCCTGCGCCTGGGGCGCGCGCTGGCGATTGAGGACGTGTTCAACTCCCCGTATGTCAGCCCACGCATCGCCGCCCGGTTCCCCAACCGCTCTCTATTGGTCATGCCGCTCATCGTCGGCCAGCAGAAACTGGGCGCCGCGCTGATCGCGTTTCGCCAGCACCATCGTTTCACGGCCGAAGAAATCGCCCGGGCCGAGTACGCCGCCGCCCACATCGCCCTGGCCGTCGCCAAATCCCAGGCCCTGATGCTGACCCACCGGGAAATTGCCCGGCGCAAACAGGCAGAAGAGCAGTTGCGCGAGTACGCCCGGCAACTGGAAGCCCGCAACGAGGAACTGGACGCCTTCGCCCACACGGTGGCCCACGACCTCAAGCATGCTCTCTCCCTCGTCGTCGGCTACGCGGAACTGCTGGATACCCTCTTTCCCCGACTCTCCCCAGAGCAGCAGCGCGAGTACGTTCAGAGGATTGTCCAGCACGGGCACAAAATGGCTGGCGTCATTGACGCGCTGCTGTTTCTGGCCACCGCACCTCGCCAGGAGGTAGAAACGGGCCCTCTGGACATGGCCCACGTCGTGGGCGAGGCCCTCTCCCGCCTGAGCGAAGCCATCGCCGAATCCTACGCGGAGGTCCGGGTTCCCTCCACCTGGCCCGTTGCACGGGGCTACGCGCCGTGGGTAGAAGAGGTCTGGTTCAACTACATCAGCAACGCCATCAAGTATGGTGGCCAGCCGCCGCGCGTGGAATTGGGCGCCGACTTCCCGCCGGACGCCCCGGGAATGGTCCGCTTCTGGGTGCGGGATAACGGCCCCGGCCTGACGCCGGAGGAGCAGAGCCGCCTGTTCACCCCCTTCACCCAGGCCCGGCATACAGGCAAAGGGTATGGTCTGGGACTTTCCATTGTGAAGCGAATCGTGGAGAAACTGGGCGGAGAGGTGAGTGTGGAGAGCCAGCCCGGCCAGGGGAGCACGTTCTTCTTCACCCTCCCCGCCGCGGAGAATCTCTACCACCAAGACACGAAGGCACGAAATATTTAATTGTTAATTTTTTAATTATTAATTTTGACTTTGTGTCTTGGAGTCTTCGTGGTAAACCTTTCTTCAAGGAGCAAGGAAATGGCCCATCTGAAAGGCACCGACATTCTGGACGGCGCTCAGTTCACCCGTGAGGAACTGGACCGGATTATGGATGTGGCCGCGGAGTTCCAGGCCCGCCTTCAGCGGACCCCCTCCCTGGACCTCCTGCGCGGCTACGTCCTGGCGACCCTCTTCTTTGAGCCCAGCACCCGGACCCGCCTCTCCTTTGAGACGGCCATGCACCGCCTGGGCGGGAGCGTGGTCGGCTTCTCCTCGGCTGAATCCACCTCGGTGGCCAAGGGGGAAACCCTGGCGGATACGGTCCGGACGGTGGACCAGTACGCCGACGTCATCGTCATCCGCCATCCCCAGGTCGGCTCTGCGAAGGTGGCGGCGGAGGTGGCGGAGCATCCCGTCATCAACGGCGGCGACGGGGCCGGACAGCACCCCACCCAGGCCCTGCTGGACCTCTACACCATCCGCGCGGAGAGGGGCCAGGTGGACGGCCTGACTATCGCCCTCTGTGGCGACCTGAAGTTCGGCCGCACGGTCCACTCCGGGGTCTGGATTTACCGTCACTACCACTGTCGCCTCATCCTGGTCAGCCCCGAACCGCTGCGGATGCCCGCGGACATCGTCGCCGCGCTGCGGGCGGAGGGGGTGCGGGTGGAGGAGACGACGGACCTGGAGGCCGCACTGGCCGAGGCCGACGTCCTCTACATGACCCGCATCCAGAAGGAGCGCTTCGCCGACCCCGCCGAGTACGAGCGGCTGAAGGGGAGTTACGTCCTCACCCGGGAGATGATAGAGCGGGTGAACCCCCGGGTGACGGTGATGCACCCCCTCCCCCGGGTGGACGAGATCGCGCCGGACGTGGACGGGCTCCCCAACGCCGCCTACTTCCGCCAGGCCCGCCACGGCGTCTACGTCCGCATGGCCCTGCTGGCGCTGGTGCTGGGGCGAATCGGGGAGGGCGTGTGGGTGTGAATGTGGGGCAACTGCTTGCAACTGAAATCAGGACACGGATACACACGGGTTTCACGGATTCGCACGGCTTCGCTCAGAGGGCGCTGCCCGAAGGGATGAAAATCCGTGAAAATCCGTGAAAATCCGTAACATCCGTGTGAACCCGTGTACCGCTGGATCAAAAGTGTCAGGTAGCCAGGTAATTGGGAAGTCGCCATCGGCTGGTCAGAGAGAAGCGCAAGACAACTGCCCGCAATTTCCCTGCGGGCCATATCCGATCGGAGCCGGGAACCATGAAGGATCAATTCCACATCGTCGGCAAAATCACCCCGCGCAAGGACGCCGTCGCGCGGGTCACCGGACGGGAACTCTATTCGGTGGACATCATCCTTCCCCGGATGCTCTACGGGCGCATCGTCGCCAGCCCCTACGCCCACGCCCGCATCCGGAGCATAGACCCCCACCCGGCCGAGGCCCTGGGCGCCGTCGTCATCACCTGGGACGACGTCCCCCACGTCCGCTTCAACCAGCGCATCGTCACCGTCCCCGCCGCCCTGCACCGGGATACCACCGTCCTGGCCGATAAGGTCCGCCGCCTGTGGGAGCCCGTTGCGGCCGTCGCTGCGGAGACGGAAGCCCTGGCGGAAAAGGCCGCCCGCGCCGTGCAGGTGGAGTACGAGCCCCTCCCCGTCCTCACCGACCCCATAGAGGCCATGCGGCCCGGCGCCGTCCCCATCCACGAGACCGTCCTCTGGGGCGACAAAGAAATCCCGATTGAGAACAACATCGCCTGCATGCGCCAGATTGAAGAAGGGGACGTGGACCGGGCCTTCGCCGAGGCCGACGTCGTCGTGGAAGGGACCTTCCGTACCCACAAAATCTACCATATGCAACTGGAGCCCAAGACCGCCGTCTGTCGCCCGGAGCCGGACGGTGGCCTGACCGTCTGGGCCACCACCCAGTCCATCCACAACGTCCGCATCCTGTTGGGGCAGATTTTCGGCATCCCCCTGAGCAAGATCAACGTCATCCGCATCCCCGTGGGCGGGACCTTCGGCTCCAGCATCCAGATGAACACCCCCATCCCCATCTGCGCCGCACTGGCCCTCAAGGCCGGCCGTCCCGTGAAGTTGAGCCTGACCCGCGAGGAGGATTTCTACGAGCACGTGGACTACCCCGTCCAGGTCCACCTGAAACTGGCCGCGCGGGCCGACGGGACGCTCCTGGGGGCCGAAATGGAACTGGTCACCGACATCGGCGCGCACAACATCCAGCCCTACTCCTTCCTGGGCGTCTGCGTCGGCTGGCTGGTCTCCCTCTACCGGCTCCCCAACGTCCGCTACAAGGGGATCGCAGTCTACACGAACAAGACCCCGTCCTGCGCCAAGCGGGGCTTCGGCAACCCCCAGATCACCTTCGCGGTGGAGTCGCTCATGGACGAACTGGCCGAACGGCTGGGGCTGGACCCGGTGGAGTTGCGGCGGAAGAACTACGTCGGCCTGGGCGACACCTTCTGGGGACAGGGGCCGCTGGTCCGCTCCGTCGTCCAGAGTGACGGGGTGCCGGAACTGCTGGAGGAGGGGAAGCGGATCATCGGCTGGGACCGCCGTCAGCCGCCAGAGGCCAAGACAGGCCGCTACCGCCGGGGCATCGGCATGGCGCGGGGGTTCCACACGTCCAGCGCGGGCGCCCCTCAGCCCGGCGACGTCATTGACTACTCCGGCGCGATGGTCAAGGTCAACCAGGACGGATCGGTGGACGTGATCACGGCGGTGATGGACCACGGCGGGGGGACGCTGGAGGCCATCGCCAAACTGGTGGCGGAGGTGCTCTGCGTGCCGCTGGAGAAGGTGAACATCGCCGCCGCCGGCACCACGACGACGGTCTACGACGTGGTCACCCACGCCACGCGCGGCGTCTACGCGGGCGGCGGCGCGGCGGTCCGGGCCGCGCAGAAAGTCCGCCAGGAACTCCTGGAGACGGCGGCCCGTTACCTGAACGTCATGCCCGACGCGCTGACTGTTCGGCTGGACGAGGACCTGGGCCAGGGGGTCATCTACGCCCCGTCCATCCCGGAGCGCCGGATGACAATTGCCGAGGTCGCCACCCGCTGCTGGACGGAGAGTTGGAAGACCATTGCGGCGGTGGAGAGTTACCGGCCCACCAGTTGCCCGCCGGCCTACATGACCGCCTTCGTGGAGGTGGAGGTGGATACCTGGACCGGCGTCATCCGGACGGTGCGGGCGGCCCTGGGCAGCGACTGCGGGACGGTGATCAACCCGGACCTGGCGGCGGGGCAGTTGGAGGGGGGCCTGCACATCGGCGCGGGGTTTGCCCTCTACGAGGACAACCTCTGGGACGAGCAGGGGCGGACGCTCTCGCGCGGGTACATGGTGGACGCCAAAATCCCCGGCGTCTGCGAGAGCCCGACGGTGGAGAACCTCGTCACGTACTTCGCCCACACCTACGAGCCGACGGGGCCGCTGGGGGCGAAGGGCATCGGCGAGGCGGCGTCCAACCCCGTCGCGGCGGCCTACGCCAACGCCGTCTACAACGCCATCGGCGTCCGCTTCTACGAGTTGCCCATCACGCCGGAGAAAGTGCTGGCAGCGCTGAGAGGACAGGAAAACCACGAAGACACCAAGACACAAAGTTAAAATAATTGTAACTACCACCCACGAACCGTTTCTTTAAAACCACGAAGGACACGAAGGCCGCACAAAGGGCACGAATAATTTTAGCCGTCAGGGGTCAGTCGTCAGGGGTTAGCCCATTCTTCTAACCCCTAACCCCTGACCACTAACTGCTAAACTTTGTGGTAGGTAATTACAAATAATTTTTTCTTCGTGTCTTCGTGTCTTTGTGGTGAGCAATGAATGCGTATGAGGGAAACGATGCATATCACGAATTCCCACATTCTGGTGCACGAGTTTGATTATCTGGAGCCGACCTCGGTGGAGGAGGCAGTCGGGTTGCTGGACCGGTACGGGCCGGAGGCGCGGGTGCTGGCGGGCGGGACGGACCTCATCGTCCAGATGAAAATGGAGCGGCTGGCCCCCCGGTACGTCGTCTCCATCGGCCGCGTCCCCGGACTGGACGGGATAGAGGCCCGGAACGGCCACACCCGCATCGGCGCGCGCACGTCCATCCGGACGCTGCGCAACGACCCGTGGGTGCGGGCCCGCTACCCGGTCCTGGCGGAGGCCTGCGCGTCCTTCAGCACGACGCAGGTCCAGGTCTTGGGCACCCTCGGCGGGAACCTGGGCAACGCGTCCCCCGCGTCCGACACGGCCCCCGCCCTCATCGCGTACGGCGCGGAGGCCGTCCTCCGCGGGCCCAAGGGGGAGCGCCGTCTGCCGGTGGAGGAGTTCTTCGTCGGGCCGGGGCGGTCCGTTCTGGGGCCGGGGGAACTGCTGGTCGCGGTGGAGTTGCCGCCGCCGCGGCCGGGGACGGGCGGGGCGTTCCTGAAAATCACCCGCGTCACGGCCGACCTGGCGAAGGTCAATGCCGCCGTCGTGCTGGTCCGGGAGGGCGACCGCATCGCCGACGCGCGGCTGGTCTTCGGGGCCGTCGCGCCGACCCCGCTGCGGGCCCGGAAGGCGGAGGCCGTCCTCATCGGCCAGGCCTTCTGCGAGGAGGCCGTCCTGGAGGCCGCACGGGTCGCCTCGGAGGAGGTCAGCCCGATAGACGACGTCCGCTCCGCGGCCTGGTACCGGCGGGAAATCACGCGCGTCCTGGCTTATGACGGCCTGTATCAGGCATGGGAGCGGGCAGGCCAGCCCGCCGGGCCGTCTCCGGCGGCGCCCGCTTCTCCGCCGTCGGCCGCTCTCCCGCCCCGCGCGCCCCGCCACATCCGCGCCGACCAGGAGGTGGAGGTCCACCTGACGGTGAACGGGGAGCGGCGGCGGGTGTGGGTGGCCCCCAACGAACTGCTCCTCAACGTCCTGCGGGAGAAACTCCACCTGACCGGCACCAAGTATGGCTGCGGCATCGGCGAATGCAGCGCGTGCACCGTCCACGTGAACGGCCGCCTGGCCCTCGCCTGTCTGGTCCTGGCCGTCGCGGTTGACGGAAGCGAGGTCCTGACGGTGGAGGGGCTGGCGGGGCAGGACGGAGAACTCCACCCCCTGCAGGAGTCCTTCATCCAGCATGCCGCCTTCCAGTGCGGCTACTGCACCCCCGGCATGCTGCTGACGGCGAAGAGTCTGCTGGAGGAGGTCCCCCACCCCACCGAGGAGGACGTGCGGGACTACCTGAAGGGGAATCTCTGCCGCTGCACGGGCTACGCGGCGATTGTGCGGGCGGTCATGGGCCTCACGCAAAGACACAAAGACACAGAGGTGTAAAAAATCTCTGTGTCTTTGTGTCTTGGTGTGAGGAAAAATGGTAATTCAGCCGATTGAAATCGTCCTCCCCTGGGCCCTTCGTGCCGATTGTCGGCCTCTGCCGACAACCCTTAATGCGCATGATGAGAGCGCTGGTCGGCGAAGGCCGACCAAAGGCCTGCGGCCCGGGAAGGGTGACCTCAGTCCGCGCTGAATAGTTGAAAAATCTGCGTCCCAATCCTCAAAGGAGGCCTGATGTTGCCCGAATTTGAACTGCTGATGCCCCGGACGCTTCCGGAGGCGCTGGAGATGCTGGCCGAGCGGGCGCCGGACGGGATGCCCATCGCGGGCGGGACCAACGTCATCCCCGACCTGCGGGGTGGGCGCTACCGGCTCGCGTGCCTGGTCAACGTCGCGGGGCTACCCGAACTGGGCGGTATCCGCCAGGAGGACGGGATGCTGGTCATCGGCGGCGGGGTGACGGTCGCCGAGGTTCTGGAGGACCCGCTGGTCGCCCGGTATGCCCCGGTGCTCCGGGAGGCGGCCAGGACCCTGGGTAGCCCCCTGGTCCGCAACCGGGCCACCGTCGCCGGGAACCTGGCCAACGCGTCCCCCGCGGCCGATATGGCCCCGCCGCTCCTGGTGCTGGACGCGGAGGTGGAACTGGCCAGTCGGGAGGGCACCCGCCGCGTCCCCCTGAAGGACTTCTTCCTGGGCGTGCGGCGGACCGTCCGCCAGCCCCACGAGTTGATCACCGCCATCCGCATCCCCCTGCCGCCCGCCCACTCCCGCGCCCGCTTCTTCAAGGTCGCGCTGCGGAAGGCCGACGCCATCGCGGTGGTGAACGGCGCGGTGCGGGTGGACCTGGGGGACAACGGTTCCTGCCAGACGGCGCGTATCGCCCTGGGCGCCGTCGCCCCGACCCCCATCCGGGCCTGGGAGGCGGAGCGCGTGCTGGAGGGCCAGTCCCTCATGCCGGAGGTCATCGCCCAGGCTGCCCGTCTGGCCGCGGAGGCCACTCGCACCATTGACGACATTCGCGGCTCTGCCGCCTACCGCCGACATGTCACGGAAGTGCTGGTGCGGAGGGCGCTGGAGGGATTATGGAGTAGGGAGTAAGGAGTAGGGAGTATGGGGAAGATTGACAGTTTCCAGCAACTGGATGCCTGGCGGGAGGCACACAAGTTGGTCATTATGGTCTACCGCGTTACGGAGCAGTTCCCAAACCATGAGCGCTTCGGGCTGGTGGCCCAGATGCGTCGGGCGGCTGTATCCATCCCTGCCAACATCGCCGAGGGGTTCAAGCGGCGCGGCGTCCGGGAGAAAATCCACTTCTACAACATCGCGGAAGGTTCTCTGGAGGAATTGAAGTATTACTGCATCCTCTCCGAGGACCTGGGGTACTTCCCTTCCAAAGCCCAAAAGGAACTGCTGGCACAGGCCGAGACTGTCGGCAAGATTCTGAACGGCCTGATTGCCCGCACTGAGCGCCGTCGCGCTGCCCCTCTAATCCATACTCCATACTCCCTAATCCGTACTCCCTCGTATAATATGTTGGGTGCGGTGCCAGCCTGCCGCACTTGACAGAATCGGGAATCTCTGGCATCCTGGGGGCTGGCCCAGGGAGGGAAGCGCTTCACTACCTTGTTTCCCTGCCCTTAGAGCCA
>Ga0272447_1002407_pt1 | contig 10008 bp, 8 predicted proteins | sample YNPCB0133_FD_194589 | JGI IMG/M metagenome (GOLD analysis project Ga0272447, IMG submission 194589) | Hot spring microbial mat communities from Yellowstone National Park, WY, United States - YNP-CB-013-3 | ecosystem: Environmental > Aquatic > Thermal springs > Hot (42-90C) > Sediment | place...
TATGTGCGCTTTGGTGCCGGTCCTTCTCTAAGTGAGACTGATCATTCAACATACGCCGTTGAACCCTATGCGCTCAAAGGAACGATTGGCTATCAGTTTCTTTCCGGTCTAAGCATTGGGCTCGGCTATGAAGGAGGCAACTACCCCAAAGTCAGCCGAGATTATAATCAGTTTCATCTCATTCAGGCGCAGTTGCAGTGGCGGGTGTTTCCCTATCGACGGCTGAGCCACTATTTCAATGTAGGTCCCCATATCACGCTGGGCGGCTACAAGACGGGCTTTGGTCTTAATGCTGCGCTAGGCGCTGACTACGTGCTTAGCCGAAACATGGCCTTTTTTGTAGAAGCCAGTGCCAACGGTGTTTTTCCGGATCGGGCAGCCGATAATCTCCGAAGTGGACGCGCGGCGTTTGATGGCCTGGGATTTGTCGGTATCGGGTTTCGCATAACGCTTAAGCCGCTGCCAATTCCGATTCGGACGCTCATTGTCGAAGGGCCTGATCAGCTAGAGCGGCGCCAGTACGGTACGTTTACCGCGCGGGTCGACGATGCGGCCTCGCGCCCGGTATCGTTTGTTTGGTTTATGGGTGATGGCAGCCAGTATACCGGACCGGTAGTTGAGCACTGCTATCGCCTGCCTGGCCGCTACGAGATCCAGGTGCAAGCCCGCAATGCAGCTGGTGTTGTTAGGACAGCAACCCACCTGGTAACCGTCGGAGAGGCGCCGCAGGCGGTTCGCATCCTGTCGCTACAGGCAGAGGCCGACACGGTAACCCGTGGCAGTGTGGTAGCGGTTGAAGCAATCTTAGAGGGAAGTCCCCATCTACGCTATGCTTGGGACTTTGGGGATGGCACAGGACAATTTACCGCCGAAAACCAGTATCGCTTTGACGAAGGCCAGGCTGTAGGGCTTATGACCATCCAGGCGCGCACAAGCCATCGCTTTACCCAAGCGGGGACGTATACCGTCGCCCTCACAGCAAGTAACGACTGGGGACGCGATTCGGCCAGCGTACGCATCGTGGTTGAGCCCAATGCGTGCGACTTAATCACCAACTTAGAACCTGTGCGTTTTGCCTTTGGCGAGAGCACACTCAGCGAAACCGCCCGGGCGGCATTGGACCAAAACGTGCGTGTGCTGCAAAGCTGTCCGGATCTGGTAGTACAACTGGTCGGCTATGCCGATTATGTAGGCGGAGAAGCCTTCAACGCATTGCTTTCGCTGCGACGGGCTTTGGCGGTTTACGCCTACTATCAAGAACAAGGCATAGCGCCAGAACGGTTGATTTTCCGCGGTTTAGGCGAGCTTCCTCCTCCCTGTCCTAGTCCGGCAGACCGTCCTGGATGCCAGGAGCAGCGCCGTGTAGATACCATTGTGATTCGCTGGCCACGATAAGTTTAAGGGGCTGCCCACAGGGCAGCCCCTTAGCTTAAGGCAATTGCACCCGCAAGCGCAGCCGCACGTTGCGCCCTGGATCCAAAACGCCATAAGGCCGCAGGCGGCTCAGGTGGCTGGCGTAGGCACGGTCAAACAGGTTATCCACACCAAGATCTGTGGTGAGCTGCCAGGTGCCCCATTGCCACTGAGCCGAAACGACTGCATTCCAGAGCACATAGCGATCGGTAGGCATCTCTTCTGGAGCCACCCGCCGCTGCGCCGCTACCCAAGTAGGACCAAGACGGAGTATGACCTCACGGGCAGGCCCCCATGCTTCTCCATGCAGTTCAAGCGCGGTCATCAACCGAGGAGGTGGCGTAAGCGGCAGCGGATCGCCGGTTTCTAAGTTGCGCGCCCGTACCAAATCGCCACTCAGGTTTACGTGTAGCCAAGGCCTTAGCCCGACGTTAAGCAGCAGCTCACCTCCCCAGAGCCGGGCCTCAGCCTGATCAAACTGGTAAATCCACAGTCCCGACCCTGGATCTCGTTGCCCGGTGGGTCGCGGAAAGATGAAGTGGTCGACGTGATTGACAAAGGCGCTCATTTCCAGGTATACCTCCTCACGGAGCCACCGCAATGTACCATCGAGGCTCAGGCTTTGCTCAGGCTGCAGCGTCGAGCGCCCGACTTCAAAGCGGCTGGTTCCTTCGTGAATGCCTCGCGAAAAAAGCTCGTTCAGCGTAGGTGCCCGCCAGGCACGACCCAGGTTTACCGCCAGCGACAGGTCGGAACGCGGCTGCCACGCCAACCCAAGTGCTCCGGTAAGGGCACGGTAGGTACGCGTTTGGGCAACCACTTCCAGCTCTTCATTCTCCTCAACCAAGAGTCGCCGCACGTCCCATCGCAGGCCACCACTGAGCGTTAGCTGCGGCAGATACACTTCTTCAAACACATAAAGGGCGCCGTTCCAGGAACGGGCACCGGGGATAAGCACTTCTTCGGCCTGCGTCTCGTTGCGCTGGAAAAAGCCGCTTACGCCCACCGTACCAAAGAAGGGCCCCAGAGGACGATGGTGCAAACGTACATCACCGGTCAACGTACGCAGCCGCAAATGCAATGCAGGCTCTCCTTCATGCTCCTCCGGCCCTTCTTCCCCATGGTGATGCCCAAACTCTTTTCGATCGTTTTGCTGACCCGCCAGGTTCAGCTCCACCCGCTCGGCTCCCCACTGCCATCGTCCACGCAGTTGCAGACGGTCGTGCACAACACGCTGGTAGGGCTCGCTAATGTGATAGCGATCTTCCTCGTGGGGATGGTCATGCGCTTCTTCGGGTTCAAAAAAGCCCAGTTTTGCCTGGTAACGGCCAAAGCTAAGCAGCCATTGCTGCGTCTGCTGCCTATAGCCTAGCTGCAGCGTCCCATCTGCAGTTTCCAAGGCCGTATTGGGTACCAGTCCGCGTGGCGTGTTGTAGGCGCCTCCCTGCCGAAGTGTTAGGCGACCAGCGTAGGCCCAGGCTGTCTGACGGCCTCCCAATTCGAGGTGGGCGCTGCCCATGCGTGTGTTACTAGCCCCTTCGAGCGTAACCGTACTATGCAACGGTCGCTTGTAGTCAAAAGGATTAGTTGTGGTGATCTGCACCACTCCTCCCAAGGCATCCGAGCCGTAAAGCAGGCTTGCCGGGCCTTTGACCACTTCTAGGCGCTCGGCGGCTGCAGCATCAATCTCCACGCCGTGCTCTTCGCCCCATTGCTGGCCTTCTTGGCGCACGCCGTCCTGTAACACCAGAACACGTTGGGAGGTCAGTCCCCGAACTACGGGCTTTGCCACGCCTGTACCTGTGTGCAGCAGGTGTACACCTGGTGTTTGTGCCAGCGCATCCATCACCGTTACCCCACGCTGCAGACGCAGCAGATCGCCTCCAAGAACGGTAACAGGCTGGGGAGTGGCTAGAATATCCGTAGCCTGGGCTTTTGCTGTGATGGTCACCTCAGGTGCCTCCAGCGTGGTAGCTGCCAGCGTCACATTGAGCACCTGGCCTTCGGCACCTAACACCACTTCCTGCACCTGTGAACGGTACCCTACAAAGCTAAAAAGGACCCGATAGCGCCCAGGACGCGGCAGCGAAAGCCGGTAGTAGCCTTCGGCGTTCGTGGTTGTACCCACCTGAAGTGCCGTGACTAGTACGGTAGCGCCTGCCAACGGCTCTCCGGTAGCGGCGTCGGTTACGCGTCCTTCCAAGGTTTGGCTATAAGCAGGAAGGTTTACTAGCAAAAACAAACCTAATAGCAGCAGTAAACGACTAATGTACTGCATCGCGCTTTCCTCCATAACTGGTTAAAAGGGGTCTAACCATAGGCTGCAATACCGCAGAGCTTGCCGCTTGCGGTTAGCCCCAGCTTGGAGGCGCACGAATAGGCTGCTGACTAAGGACCGGAAGGGTAGGGGATAAGAGAGAAAGCGTTGGGAGATCAGCCTGAGGGAGAAACGCTATGCTCATCGTGCAGCAGACCGGCACCAGCGAATGCAGGCTGGCATACAAGCTGCATGGATCAGGCAGCCGATACCGTTCGGTCTGCTGTTGCCAGATGACGGATACGGGCTTATCTCCCGCACCCCAGCGCACATGTTGCAGCTGGTGCACCAAGGGGAGCCCGATTGTGCTCACTCCAAAGGCAAGCAGCAAGCTCCAAGCCCGTTTCCGCACAGCTGACCGCATAAGAATCCGTATAACGGTTTTTTCTAAAGATAGCACTAGAGCTGCTTGGGTTCAAGCTAAGAACTCAGGCTCGGCTCAAAGCCAAGGGATAGTCGGCAGCAACCTGGCCCCGAGCGATCTCACGCAGGCGGCGCTTTAAAAGTTGGCGACGAAAAGCACTGATACGGTCAATAAACAAAATCCCCTCCAGATGATCGTACTCGTGCTGGATCACGCGGGCCAGCATGCCATGGGCCTTGAGCACCTGCGGCCGAAATTGGCGATCCAGGTATCGAAGCACAACCCCTTCAGGGCGCTCGACCACATCCCGAATTTCTGGAATGGAAAGGCACCCTTCTTCCATGCTGCAACGCGTAGGGGTGGTCTCTAGGATCTCTGGATTGATGAAAAACATTGGCATGGGTGGAAACAGCTCGCCTTCGGCTTCGAGCTCCTCTTGCATTGGGGTGAGGTCAACCACAAAAACGCGCTCACGACGGCCTACCTGCGGTGCAGCCAGACCAATGCCGGAAGCGGCATGCATGGTTTCCACCATGTTGTCGAGTAATTGCTGCAGCTCCGGCGAGTCGGCCTCAACCGGGTACGTCCGTTCTCGAAGGATGGAATCGCCGTAAATATGAATGGGCAACACCATAACGATGCTTTTAGGTTAACGCCTGGAGGTTATTCGGCTAAGGGAGCATTGGGTTCCTGTCGGACCAGATACTCCTGCAACAGCAAAGCTGCGGCCATCTGGTCGACGCGGCTGCGATCACGGCGTTTTTTGCGTGTTCCTCCGACTTCGCGCAGGTGCACCCGCGCCAGGACGGAAGTGTAGCGTTCATCCCAGCGCACAATAGGTACACCCGGCAGCAAGCGTTCAAGGCGACGAATAAAACGCGCCACTTCGGCTGTTGCTTCGCCTGCAGTGCCTTGCGCCGTCAGGGGCCAGCCGACCACCAGGGTAGCAATGCCTTCGCGGTCATGCAACGCTTTCAGTACCCGCAAGGCCTCTTCCGGAGGATAGGTGCCGTAAGGCTGCGCCAGCACGCGCAGCGGATCCGATACGGCCAGTCCAACCCGCTTACGACCGTAGTCAATCGCTACAATCCGCGGAGGTGTTGGTTGCAGCATGGAAGCTAAAAGAAACAAAGCGCGGACGGACCCACGGCCCGTCCGCGCGCCAGTTGACCAGCTTAAACGTATCCCTTAGCGACGCGCGCCGTTTTTTTCAGCCACCGGGCTTTCCTCGAGATACTTATCAGCACTGCCTTCCGGAATCTCATAGTTCAACTCCACCAAGGGGCGCTGAAGCACCTGCTTAAGACGCTTGCTCGGCTTGAAATGGGTCTTGCGCCGGCTCGGAATAAAAACGGTTTCGTTTGTTTTCGGGTTACGGGCTTTCGGCTTTGCCCGCGTCTTTTTGACTTCAAAAACCCCAAAATCCCGCAGTTCAATGCGCACTTCTGGATCCGCTTCCTCCAATAGCTGCGCCAGGGCTTCAATTACGGTATTCACCCACGGCTCGCACTTGTAGATGGGCTCCCCCATCAACTGAGCAACCCGACGCGCGACGTCCTTTTTGGTCAGTGTCGGCATGCGTTGTATCATGGCCAGCAACTCCTTAAAGTGAACAGATCTCTTCCCAAACACACCTGCCCACCAGCCTACATTTGGCAGGTAACCCTGATTAGTTTGGAGCATTTTATTAAATCACGAGGGCTTTTGCAAAAGAAAACGGTAGGGCATCATTGAATCTTTAAGGACTTACTCTATTCTTCGAATCGGTAAACCCCATAGATACCCTCGATGCGCTTAATCCGTTCAATTAGCCGACGCAAATGCTCTAAATCGCTGACGTAAAGCACAATCGTCCCCTCAAAGACTCCATCTTCGGAATCAACGGTGATAGAGCGAATGTTCGTTTTCAGACTCTTAGAAATCACGGTGGTTATGTCGCTGACAATACCCACCCGATCTTCCCCCATTACCCGAAGTGCCGCCAAAAATTGCACATCCTTCTGCCGGCTCCACTCTACCGGCACAATCCGATCCGGATGATTCAAAAGCAGATAAGGGGCATTCTTGCAGTTTACACGATGAATCTTAATCGCTCCGCTACGACTGACGTACCCAAAGACTTCGTCGCCCGGAATCGGATTGCAACAAGAAGCATAAGACGTAACTATGTCGGTATGCAGCTCTCCATCAATTTTCAGCGCAGGCTGCCCAGCCTCTTTGGCCGTGTCCAGGAAACTCTCATATTGCAGCCGCAACGTAGGATCCTGCGACGTAGGCTCCTCAGGGGTAGCCTCTCCAGAACGCAACGCCTTGATCAGCTCGTCTACCTCAAACAGGCCGGTGCCAATCTCATAAAACAATTGCTGTACCGACGGGAACTTGAGCCGATGGGCCGCCCGCTGAAGCTGCCGTTCGTCGATCTCTAAGCCTAACCGTTTGAGTTTCTTTTCCCAAAGTTCTTTGCCCAGTTCGATCGCTTTGCGGCGCTGCTCGTTGATCCAGTGCCGAATATGACTGCGAGCCTTTTGGGTAACGACAAACTTCATCCAATCAGGATTGGGCGTCTGCTTTTTGGAGGTAATGATCTCCACCTGGTCCCCGCTTTTGAGCTTGTAAGACAGCGGCACCAGCTTACCATTGACCTTAGCCCCAATGCAGTGCAGCCCCACTTCGGTATGCACCCGAAAGGCAAAATCGACTGGCGTGGCTCCCTGCGGCAGGCTTAGCACATCGCCTTTAGGCGTAAAAACATAGATCTCTTCATCATAAAGGTTTAACCGAAACTCTTTAACAAACTCCGTAGCCTGGTCGGGCTTGGGATTCTCCAGAATCTCCTGCACCCAGCGCAACCACTGATCCATCTTGGGATCCACTTCCTCAATCCCTTCTTTATAACGCCAGTGGGCAGCCACCCCGCGTTCGGCCACTTCGTGCATTTCCTGCGTGCGAATTTGCACCTCTACCCTACGGCCTTCTGGGCCCAGCACGGTGGTGTGCAGACTCTGGTAGCCATTCGATTTCGGGACCGAGATAAAGTCTCGAAACCGCTCCGGCAGCGGTTTATAAAGATCCGTTACGATTGAATAGGCTCGCCAACAGTCTTCTTTACCCTTACGGCCTGTGCTTTTGAGCACAATGCGAATGGCAAACAAATCGTAGATCTCTTCGAGCGGCTTATTTTGCCGCTTCATTTTGCGATAGATCGAGTAGATATTTTTAGGCCGACCATAGATGTCGAACTCTAGTCCAGCTTCTTGCAAGCGCTGTCTTAGGGGCTCAATGAAGCGCTGGATGTAGGCTTCCCGTTCGCGCTTCGATTCGTTTAGGCCCCGTACGATGGCATAATACTCTTCAGGCTGAAGCACCTTAAGCGCAAGGTCTTCGAGCTCACTTTTGATCTTAAAGAGGCCAAAGCGATGGGCAAGGGGCGCAAACAGCTCCAGCGTCTCGGTGGCAATTTTTAAGCGTTTGGGTGGTGGAAGCACCTCAATGGTGCGCATGTTGTGGAGCCGGTCGGCGAACTTGACCAAAATCACGCGGATGTCTTCAGCCATAGAAAGCATCAATTTGCGAACGTTCTCGGCCTGACCTAGCTCGCGTGAGGCGAAAACACCCTGGATTTTGGTCAGTCCGTCGATAATGGTACCCATCGTTTCGCCGAATTCCTCGCGAATGAACTCGAGCGAGATGTCGGAATCTTCTACCACATCGTGCAGCAAAGCTGCCGCAACGCTGATGTCATCAAAGCTGATGTCTTCTGCAACGATTTGTGCTACGGAAAGGGGATGGAGAATATAAGGTTCGCCCGTAACACGCCGGTGATCACGGTGAGCCCAAAAACTTACCCGAAAAGCCCGGCGAATGAGGTCTTCATCAACACGGGGAAGATGGGTTCGGCAAGTTTGCAATAAGGCTTCCAGGCGTTCCTGATACTCCGCAGGGATATTCAGGTCCGCTTCCTTTAGAACAGCAGAGGTTTGAATCATGGGCATTGTAGGCTTGGATTCCCATCTCCAGATCGTTTTACCATAAGTTAAAGTACGGGGTTGGCTACCAGTTCCGTAACAAAAAAAGCGCCATCTGTAGGGGATGGCGCTTTAGAGCTACGGAGGTGCTGCTACAATTGTTTAAGCTTCATTTTTTTGGTCAGGTGCGCCTTCCTCGGGCGCCTCTGCCGCAGGAGGTTGGGCTGACGATTCGGCAGCTGCTGGGGGGACTGTGGTAGCGGCCTTGGTTTCGGCTTGTGCGGCCCGCTGGCTGCGACCGCGCCCGCGACGCGTGCGCTTGCGCGTTTTGTGCGTGTCGGCAGGCTTGACGTCGTTGTAATCGACCAGTTCGATAATGGCCATTTCGGCACCGTCGCCTGGACGGTATCCAACGCGTACCACCCGGGTATAGCCGCCTGGACGATTGCCAACTTTCTCGGCAATCTCGCCAAAAAGTTCTTTAACGGCTTCCTTGTCTTGCAAATAGCGGAAAACTTCGCGGCGGTTATGGGTGGTATCTTCCTTAGCCCGTGTGATGAGCGGCTCTACAAACTGGCGCAAGGCCTTTGCCTTAGCCAGCGTAGTACGGACACGCTTATGACGAATTAAGGCGCAGGAAAGCGCCGCCAGCATAGCCCGCCGGTGTCCGTAGGTACGCCCCAGTTTAAATCCTTTTTTATGATGTCTCATGGTCTTACGCGCTTATTCCGGTCAGTGCCGGCTTAGCTCTTCGCTTCTTCAAGATACTTATCCACGTCCATGCCAAAATGCAGGCCGCGTTCTTCGAGGACCTGGATGAGCTCTTGGAGCGATTTGCGGCCGAAGTTCCGGAATTTGAGCATTTCCGATTCTTGCCGCCGCACCAGGTCGCCGATCGTACGAATGTTGGCTGCCTTCAGGCAGTTGTGTGCCCGAACCGAGAGGTCAAGCTCATCGACCGGCTGCGAAAGCAGCTCCCGGATGCGCTGCACTTCGGCATCAACTTCTTTTTTAGCGACTTCAGGCTGCGGCTCGCTCTCCATTTTAATGAAGAGATTGATATGGTCCCGCAAGATGGTGGCCGCCTGAACCAGAGCATCTTCCGGAGCGATCGAGCCGTCGGTGGTGATTTCGAGCTCCAAGCGTTCGTATTCGATCTTCTGTCCCACGCGAGTGGGTTTGATCGTATAGCGCACGTTCTTGATTGGCGTAAAGATTGCGTCGATGGCGATAACGCCAATCGGATCATCCGGCAGCTTGTTCTCCTCAGCTGGAACGTAGCCGCGGCCGCGGCCCATGCGCAGTTCAACGTTAAGCTGCGCATTTTCGGCCAGTGTGGCAATGTAATGATCCGGGTTGAGCACCTCGTAATGGCTGGTGGCCTCGCCGATGTCGCGAGCTGTCCACGTGCCCGGACCTTTAAGCGAAAGCCGAATGTTGGCGTAGATGCTTTCTTTGGCTTTGAAGCGGACGCCTTTTAGGTTCAGGATAATTTCGGAAACGTCTTCGGTGACGCCCGGGATGGTTGAAAACTCGTGCTGCACCCCGTCAATCTTCACCGCAGTGATGGCCACGCCGGGCAGTGAAGAAAGCAGCACGCGCCGCAGGGCATTGCCAATGGTAACGCCATAACCCCGCTCGAGCGGCTGAATCACAAAACGCCCGAACGTTTCGCTCGCCTCTTCCATGCGTACACCTTCGGGCAATTGAACCATGTAGTTGCTCATGGTTGGTCAGATGGTTTATTTGCGGTCGTGAAAGCCCGAGGCCCCAAACGCCTCGGTGCACGCCAGCGTTTTCGTCGACTACTTGGAGTAGAGCTCGACAATCAAGTGTTCACGAATGTTTTCAGGTATATCTTCCCGATTCGGATAGTCCAGAAACTTCCCTTGCATTTCCTTACGATCGATCTCAAGCCAGGGGAAGTTCCGGCGCAACTGCTTGAGGTT
>Ga0272447_1002412_pt1 | contig 9986 bp, 9 predicted proteins | sample YNPCB0133_FD_194589 | JGI IMG/M metagenome (GOLD analysis project Ga0272447, IMG submission 194589) | Hot spring microbial mat communities from Yellowstone National Park, WY, United States - YNP-CB-013-3 | ecosystem: Environmental > Aquatic > Thermal springs > Hot (42-90C) > Sediment | place: USA...
CCCTTGACCGGCATTCTGGAGGCGAGTTTGCCCTCACCCCTGCCCCTTGACCGGCATTCTGGAGGCGAGTTTGCCCTCACCCCTGCCCCTTGACCGGCATTCTGGAGGCGAGTTTGCCCTCACCCCTGCCCCTTGACCGGCATTCTGGAGGCGAGTTTGCCCTCACCCCCGGCCCCTCTCCCGACGCTGCGGGAGAGGGGCGAGGTTAGCTTCCGCTACGCGATCGGCTGAGCGCCGCTTGCAGAATCATGGTTAATACTTCCTGAGTGTGGTAAATGACCTCCTCATTCGTAAGCCGCAGGCAGGCATAGCCGTATTGTTCAAGAACCTGGTCGCGCACCCGGTCCCGTTCCTGCTGAGAAGGTTCTCGATGCACCGCTCCGTCAATCTCGATAACCAATCTTGCATCATCACAAAAGAAATCGGCCACGAAGGTGCCTATGGGATGTTGTCTGCGGAACTTGAAGCCTCCCAATTGGCGGTTGCGCAACAGTTGCCACAGGAGCACTTCTGCAGGCGTACCTCGCTTTCTCAGCTCACGCGCGGCGCGTACAGTCTCCTTTGACGGGCGCAGGTCTGGCGCGGACGCAACAGGTTGCTCACTTTCAACATCGTGTAGTCTGTCCACCAGTTTTGTCTCCTCCGTCAGAGAGCGTTCCAGATTCATGGGGCATTAATGCCCTCACCCCCATCCCCTCTCCCGACGCTGCGGGAGAGGGGGGGGAGTGTGTTCACCATGCCCCTTACCACTTTCCCAAAGCTCGTGGCAGAGTGATGCACCTGTTTTTCGACAGCAGCAACGCATACAGACCCTCGGCAGGCTGTGGACAGATTCTCCAACAATAGCGATCCCCCCTGCTACTGTCCCTCTCCGCTCCGAAAGTTCGTGGCGCAGGCCATGCTCCTGTTCGCAATGATTTTTCCTCAACGTTATATGGAGCCTTCCTTTCGCCACTACTTGATTGTGGGCACACGGTGCTTTCGCCTTTGTCCGCGCCGTTTGTTGAGGTCATCTTTCTCCCCTCTCCCGAAGCTTCGGGAGAGGGGCCGGGGGTGAGGGCAAAAACCAAGCCCCCTTTTCGGGGGCTTGATTCATCGGAGAAAATCCGTTGTGCCTTACGCGCGTCGACGACGCAACGCCATGCCAGCGAGTCCGACCACACCCGTAGCCAGCGCGAGCAGGCTACCGGGCTCCGGCACCGGTACCAGGTTCAGCGTGTAGGCTGCACCTGCTTGACCGCCTAGCGGTCGGACAATCTTAGCTGGCGGTTCCGTTACAGTAGAGGTCCACGAACCACCGTCCCCTGCATCCCAGATGACGATGGAATAGGGAGCATCGCCAGGGTTGAGACCAAGGTTTTTCAACGTGACATCCGCCAACCGATGCCCTCCAGCGATGCTGGCTGCTCCTTGCGCTCGAAACACATTGATGGCGACACCGTAAGGGCGAACTGAGTTGGTGGGCTGACCCACAGCATTACGCCCGCCACCAGCCTGAACAGAGGGCGTATGTTGTTCAGGCGGATACACCACCACATCGACAGCCGGATTCCCTGTGGCTAGCCCAATCTTCCGGTCGGTAGGCGTAGCAGCAGTGCCCAGACGGTTCGTGCGGTCGAAGCCCAGCATGGCAATTACGGCGTTCACCGGTTGGTCATGCTGAACCCAGATCGACAGGCTGAAAACGTCCCCTGGAGCCACTACCAACTCAGTGATGGGCGTATTCTCACCCGCCTTGGAAATCCAGAACTGCACCGCGCTGGCAGGAGTGAGGCTGAGCAGCGTCAGCGTCGCGGACGCGATACCTGCTACGAGCCAGAAGCGTAGACCGTTCATACTCGCCTTCCATCTCCTTTCTTAGAGTGGTACTTGGATGGATAACCTGAGCTTATTATAGCGCACCGGTACAGGTTTGTCAACAGGGAATCCTTAAACCTACCACAAAACTTTTCGTCCCGCCGTGGACCTGCGATTTGCAACGAGTGCCGCAACTGCCGGCTCTCCTCTCCCTCAAACAAACCATTACAGTTACTGCATGTGCAAGGCGGACTTCCCTTCCCTCCTCGGGGTAGCAGGGTGCGCCTGCTCAGGCTCTCCATTCTATATATAATGCAAGATTCGTACCGTACAAAGGGTTTTGGGGGGTTTACGGGCAAAAATTTTCGAAAATTGTTTGGCGAGACGCGAATCCGGGTGGTTTTATAGGGCGTAGACAGGCGAAAAATCCCTCTAAACAAGCACTTTCACGTCCAATCTCCTGCATCAGCGGAGATCCCTCTCTAAAAGCCCGCTCCCCTTACTCCTATCACCGACTCCAGCAGCACCACCGTGCAGTAAACTACCACGTCACCCAGAATCAGCCCGAGGAAGAACGGGCGCAATCTGCGGTAAACGGGCATCCCTCCGTACCGTTTCACCAGCGACGAAATCAGCCAGCCGATAAACGCGCCGCCCCATATCTGCCCGCTCACGTTTTCACTGCTGGCGATGACAAATCCCAGTGGCGAAATGCGCCACCATGTGAACTGCCGATTCATCGCCAGTAGGAACAACCCCACACCCGCCCCCACAATGGTTGCGCTCCACACCTCTCCCGAGGGAGGCTGGCGGGATGCCATATCGCCCATCAGTCGCTGTAAATGCTGAGGTACGTTCCAGGAGAGGGGCCATGCGGCGAAGTTCACCGCTCCATACTGATACGACCACCACAGGATAAAGAAGTACGCTCCCAGCAACGCCGCCAGTACCGAGAGAACTACTCCTGCCAGATGCACACGCTGGGGCAAACGCGCCTCATGGCGGAATTTCTCGTCGTTGAGGGCAAAGTACACGAAGCTCATGTCTGCCCTTCCCACCAGGGCGTTTTGCGCGTTGAGCATCCACAGACCACTATTGCTTTGCCACAGGCTGCCCGTTAATCCGTGTATCAGCCGCTCGGGCACGTAGCCGTTATCTACTAGATACACGCCGCCCGACGCCACCATCCTGCCTAATGCCAGCACAATCGCGTACAGCACCAGCAAGAACAGCAGTACGGGCATCACGTTGCGCCCGGCAACCAGCGCCCATACCAGCATCGCCCCATTCGCCGCAAGGAAACCCAGCACCGCTCCACGCGGCACCCGGGCGCTGCGATCGCACCGCCATGCCTTCTTGACTTCCCCCCACACGGGCAGTAACATGCTGATAGACAGCACCACACACGCACCGAACTCGGTGTGGTGTATCCAGTCCATCGGGTTGAAGGTGGTGGTGCCCGCAGGAGCGGCAGCGTTATAGCCCATCAACGCAAACGCCAGCAGCTGCGCCCGATACAGCAGGTGGAAGACCCAGATAGACGCCGCCACCTCGCCGTTGATGAGGTAAGAGACGCCGATTACCAGCATCCACACCGGAAACACCAAATCGCGCAGCGCATTCAGGGGCGCGGTTTGCCACCCCTCCCCGATGCGCCAGGTGATAATCTGCCCGATTTCGGGGATAGTCGGGAAATAGGAATGCATCTGCCCGATGCCGATCATGGTGCCCGGGATGAGGAACCCCAACCACAACAGCGGACTGCGCCAGAAGCGGTCTCCCTCACTGCCTGCGCCCATCATTTCCAACGGTAACTCCATCAACGGGAAGGTTACACGCTCTTCTTCAATCCACCGGTGCGACAGAATGCGTGCCAAACAACCCAGCGCCCCCAGCAAAGCCAGCGCAAACACCGTCCACCCGAGCATCGGCACCACCCATGCACCCCATGGGATAGATTGCCCCGGCGCGAGTCCCTCGTAAAACGCCCGCACCGCTTCCCTGTCCCGCACCAGCAACCACGAGGGGATAGCATCGCCCAGCTGCTCCGCGTATGGAACCCCGCCGCGTCGGGGGTAATACTGTGGAGCCACCGCCAGCGTCACCAGCGTCTGCCCGATGGACGCCTGCGGTATCGCCGCCGAGATGAATAGCATCGAGAACACGATGCCCAGTTCCCATTTCTGCATCGCCCAGCGGGCGTGGATACGCTTCAGGATGCCGTTCAGCACCACCGTCAGAAAAAAGAAGAATACCGCCCCACTCGGCAACGAAGCGGCGGTGATATATCTGCGATATAACAGGTTGGAGTGGGTGGTGAGAGCGCACAGCATCAGCACCAGAACCAAACCCCATACCACCGCGCGAACCGCCCGCCAGTGCATGGCAACCGCAGCCTGCTCCTCCGCGGCGTTGACGGCATCCGCTTTGTGGACCACCTTTTCGCGGTACATTTATCTGCCCGTGTCGTAAACCCGTTTGCGTCTCGCGCTACCTTTCACCTTGTGGCGGGCATATCCCTTCCCACGGCACGTGCCGTGCCACTCCGCGTGAACAGAAATATAGGCAGTCCACCACTGCCCCCGCAGGATTCCTGACCTCTTCCGACGAATTTTTTTGTAGAGTTCACGGGTTGAGGAGGTCAGAACAGTGGTAGAGCGTTCCGACAATCGCCTGACGCGACGCGAGTTCCTGCGGGAGGGCGCTTTGGTTGCAGCGAATCTGGCTCTAACGGCTTTACCCCACGTATCCGGCGCACAGGAACAAACTCCCCCGCGCAAGCTGAAACAGGATGTGACCTGGTGGCCCGTCAGCCGCCTGCCGCTCAAACAGGCGATTACCGAGCTCAAGCGCATCGGTTTTCAGGGCGTGGAAATGGCACCGCGCGAAGCATGGGATGAGATTCGCGCCGCCGGGTTGCGCATCGTCACTATGGTGGGACACGCCTCGCTCACCGACGGGCTGAACCGCAAAGAGAATCACAACCGCATCGAAGACGAACTCAAGCGCAATATCGACCTCGCCGCACAGTACGATATTCCTGTGCTGATATGCTTCTCCGGCAATCGACGGGGCATTTCGGACGAGGAAGGCATTCAGAACTGCGTGGAAGGATTGAAACGCATTGCGCCCTACGCGGAACAGAAAGGCGTTACGCTCGCGATGGAGCTGCTGAACAGCAAAGTGGACCATCCCGACTACCAGTGCGACCACACGTGGTGGGGTGTGGAAGTATGCAAGCGGGTGAACTCACCGCGCGTGAAGCTGCTCTACGACATCTACCACATGCAGATTATGGAAGGCGACCTCATTCGCACCATCCGCGCCAACATCCAGTACATCGCGCACTTCCACACGGCGGGCAACCCCGGACGGCGTGACCTCGATGAGACGCAGGAAATCTACTACCCCGCGGTGATGCGCGCTATCAAGGAGACCAAATACGACGGCTTTATCGGGCATGAATTTGGTCCCAAGGGCGACCCCATTGAGGCTCTGCGCAGGGCATACCAGACTTGCGATGTCTGACCATCCCAGCTGCCGTTGGCTCGCAGTGCTACAATGAAGAATGCCGAGGCAGTTGAAAGGCAAATCGCCCATAGCGCCGAGCAGTCTGTGCGCTTCGCGCTGCACTGTTTGACGCCGTGCAACGGGCATCTGCGGGCAACCTCCACCTTCGTTAACCCACAGGGCGCCCCGCAACTGTGGCACGACTTCGGTCCGCTGGAAGGTCCCGGCTGGGCGGCAAACAGCCTGGGCGGGGTTTCGGTTTTATTGCGCTACGGCACCATGCTCGGGCGAGAGGATTGCGTCCGTGCAGGCAACGCTCTGATAGAACACACCCTCGCCCACTTTGTGGACGTGCACGACCGCCTGCAGTGGCTCTACCGCGATGTGCGCCACGGGACGTTTTATCTCAACTTCAAGCACAACCGCGATTGGCTCTGCCCCGGCAGTGTAGCACGAGTGGTACTGCAGATGCTGGAATGCGGGGAACGAACAGCCGTGCCCACCCTGCAGAAAAAACTCCATGCCTGCGCCTACACCACTGCTCGCTGGCTCAGCGCCGTTACCCCTACCCTGCCCAACGGCTGGTTCCCGCGCCGAATCACCCTGCAGGGCGAGCCGTATCCTTTTGCCGCGGAAGGCGGCAACGACCCCATCTTTGGCTGTAGCGGCGACGGCACACACTTGCTGTGGATGTGGGCAGAGCTCACACGCAAGGGGCTGGCAGATTATCGTCCGCAGCTGCAACGTGGGATAGAGGCTTTCCAGAAAGCCGGAGGTCTCTACGGCAGCGTGAACCACGACACCTATGACAGGCAGGAGAACGTTGCTTACGCCATCGCCTTCCGCACCTTTGTCCGCGCTGCAGACGTGTTGGGGGAACCCTCGCTGAAGTCATACGCGCTCCAGAAGATACTGCCCGGGCTGGAACGGTTCGTCATGCACGAGGACCGCAACGGCGTGGCAACCAAAGGGCTGCTGTACATGGAGGACAGCTGGGACACCGCCTACCTGTGGGAGAACGCGGAAGCCGCTCTCGCCTATCTGGAGGCACACCAGCTCAGTGGAGAGCGACTTCACGAACAGCGTGCGCTGGATATTCTGACCGCCATCTCTAAACACCATTACGGTGAGTACGGCTTCCTCACCGAAGGCGTGGACTGGAACAACCATGTGGGTAAACAACACCACATCGGGCAGGCGGAATACGGCGCCATCGCCTACACCGAACCTCTGCTGAACAACCTGTACCATGTGGAGGCGTACTGCGAGTGGAAGAGTCAGAGGGGACGGTGAGTGTTCTGCCAGCCATAATTGTCATTATACAATCCCCTCCGGCTCCGACTCACCATCGGTCTCCGAGCGCCAGCCGTGTTTGCCAACGAGTGGTACAAACACGCAATAGCCGTGCTCGGAGATGTGCAGCTTGCCCTGCTCATCCTTTTCGGCAACCGTCAGCACCTGCTCGTAGCGATGCCCGACGGGTATGACCAGCCTGCCTCCGGGTGCAAGCTGTTCCACCAGCGGCTGCGGGATAAAGGGTGCGCCCGCCGTGACGATGATGCCGTCAAACGGCGCCAGCGGTGGATAGCCCTCCGTGCCATCGCCCACGACGAAAGTGATGTTACGGTAACCCAGCGAGTCCAGCACCTCTCTGGCGCGCTGCGACAGACTCCCCTCGCGCTCGACGGTGACGACCTCGTTCGCCAATTCCCCCAGAATCGCCGCCTGATAGCCGCTCCCCGTGCCGATTTCCAGCACCCGATGCGAAGGCGCGGGGTCCAGCAACTGCGTCATCAGCGCGACCATGTACGGCTGCGAGATGGTTTGCCCCGCACCAATGGGCAGCGCATGGTCGGAATAGGCATCGTCGACCCGCTCCGGCGGAACAAACAGGTGCCTGGGAACCCGACGCATCGCCTCCAGCACGCGCGGATGCGTAATGCCCCGCGCCGCCAGCTGGTATTGCACCATGCGCTCGCGCGCCGCTTCGTGGTTATGACGAGTATCGTCCCACCCCACTTAAGACACCTTCATGCGGGTGCGCTGCGCGTGACACAATCGGCGATACGGAGCAGTGAGCTGTCTCCACTGCCGTAACGCCTCCATCACGACCTCTTTGGGATAGGGTGGAGTTCCACTGCGGTCGTAAGGCTGGAACTTTGCTCCGTTTGCAATCATCACTTGCTTCCACAGCACGCAGCCATCCATTCCTCGCTTGATGGACTCCAGCTGCCACACCGTCTCCTGCGCCCAACGCGCCCGCGCCATGTCACCTTTACGATAGTAGTAGCCGACCGCCCACAATACCTCGGACCACGACATGCACCCGCCGCCGATGACGCCACAGGCGCCCAGCTCCAGCGCACGCAGGTAAAAGCTTTCGTCGCCAGCAATGAGCGCGAAACCGCTACCCCGTACCACCTCCGCAATCGGCGCGAAGACCTCCTCTTTGTCGGTGGATAGCTTCAGCCCCACAATGCGCGGCAGGGTAACCAGACGCCGCATGAGCTCGGCGGTCAAACAGTAGGCAGGGTTAGTACCACCCGGCTGATACAACACCAGCGGAGAACGGGTGGCGTCGTGAACCGTTTTGAAATACTGCCAGACCACCTCCGCTGGTGGAACGCCCTCCGCCGGTAGCATATCGGGCATCACCAGCACCGCGGCATCGGCACCCGCTTTTTGTGCGTAGTTTGTCAGCTCGATACTCTGCTCGGTGTAGCGTTGTGGGTCGGGCCGTGCCCCTTTCTCCCTGCCTAAGCACTCGCCCATCGCGCCAATCAACACACCCAACCCGTGCTTGCGGCAGGCAGGGACTAGCACATCGGTAAAGCGCTTTGCCTCTTCCATAGTAAACGTGTGCCACTTGCCCATGCCGCTGCGCCCAAAGACCGAGCGCACCGCGCCGGTGTCCGCAAGGTAATCCACCATTGCCCGCGTGCCCGCAAGGTCCAGCTGTCCCGAAGCGTCCACCGGCGTCCAGAAGGGCGCGATAACACCTGTGAGGAAATTGTAAGGTCTCCGGTCGCTCATCCGTCTTCTCCTCCCGCCTCTTGCATTCCGCATCAGGGAAAAGATTCCTGCTCATAGCCGACGCGCTCAACCGCTGCGCCCGCAAGGATTCCTCGCGGATTTTTTCTGAAAAACGTAATGAATCGCTTGACAGTCTCAGCGGGGCAAGATATAATCAGTACACCTTGATTAAGCGCAAAACCGTGAGGCTGCGCTCAAATGGAAGTGACTGAAGCCCCGAACATAGTCTCAGAGAAGAAGCGAAAGGGTAGGCGCCCCAGCGGGCGGGTTACCATGCAGACGATTGCGGAGCGCGTGGGCGTCTCGCAAGCGACGGTGTCCTACGTGCTCAACAACAAGCCGGGGGCGCGGGTGAGCGCGGCGGTTCGTGCGGAGATTCTGCGCCTCGCCCGCGAGTTGAACTACTATCCCAACGAAGCCGCCCGTCGGCTCGCGGGAATGCGCAGCCGCACCCTGGGCATCCTGCAGCTGTATGTGCGACATTCCGTACTGGCGGGCTGGTGGTCCTCCGAGATCATGCGAGGCATTGCCGATGTCGGCTTCGCACAGGGCTATCACCTGATGATTTACGCGATGAGCGAAGACGTTCGCGAGATGTGCCTCAACGCTGTATACAGTGGACGGCTGGAAGGCTTAATTATCCTCGCGCCATACAAGGATGAGCCTCTGCTCAAGGAGTTGAGCCACGCTGGCGTTCCCCTCGCTGCCGTCGGAGCACAACAAGTGTTTGGTGAGAAGATGGTCGCTGTCGATGCAAATAATGAGATGGGCGGTTACCTCGCCACAAGGCACCTGATCGAGGAGGGACATCGGCGCATTGCTCACCTGCACGGGATGCTGAACATCCCCAACGCTTACGACCGCTACCAGGGCTATCTGCGTGCACTGCAAGAGGCGGACATACCTATAGACCATGACCTGCTTGCACCGACCGATTTCTCGGAACGGGGTGCCTATGAAGCCACGCAACGACTGCTGCAGCTGCCCAACCCGCCGACCGCCATCTTCGCCGCGAACGACGTGTCCGCCATCGGCGCGCTACGCGCGGTGAAAGATGCCGGGCTGCGCGTGCCGGATGATATCGCCATCATCGGCTATGACGGCGCACCTATTACCGAACTGACCGAACCGCCCCTCAGCACCGTGCAACAACCTGCCGCTGAGATGGGGCGGACGGCGGCTCGCTTACTGATAGAGGTCATCGAGGGCAACACACCGGTGGAACAAGTGGTGAAGCTGCCGGTGGAATTGCTGGTGAGAGCATCCAGCCGGGCGAAGCATTGAAAATCAAAAACATCATCTGGTTTTTTATTGCATTTTTAATGTAGCTGTGCTAAAATCTGGTGGCAAGCACCAGTGGTGCTAGCTATAAATTAATCACATTTCACAAAAGGAGGAACTTTAACCATGAAACGGCACGCATTCACGCTCATCGAGCTGCTGGTGGTTATCGCGATTATCGCGATCCTGGCAGCCATCCTGTTCCCTGTGTTCGCCCAGGCACGGGATAAGGCACGTGCGGCATCGTGCATCAGCAACATGAAACAGTAGGGGTTACGCAGTTGAAAGACTGCTCGCGAGTTTTACGATTAGGAGTTACGCAGTTGACCGCGAACCCCTATCGACAATACAATGATAACATGAAA
>Ga0272447_1002413_pt1 | contig 9982 bp, 9 predicted proteins | sample YNPCB0133_FD_194589 | JGI IMG/M metagenome (GOLD analysis project Ga0272447, IMG submission 194589) | Hot spring microbial mat communities from Yellowstone National Park, WY, United States - YNP-CB-013-3 | ecosystem: Environmental > Aquatic > Thermal springs > Hot (42-90C) > Sediment | place: USA...
GGCATTCTGCCAGCCATTGATCAGGCCCGACGTTGCTTTGACACCTATAATACCTCAAGCTGGCAAGGCCTACCCGCACAGGATTGGCACGAAGTAGCCTATGAACCGGGTGCCCTGGTACTCGAAAACGACCGCTGGTGCGTACGTGCCTGGCCTGTGGTACATCCCGTCCCCACCGTAGGATTGCGCTTTGAGCATCGCCCTACCGGCAAGGTAATCGCCTACTCCTGCGATACAGAACCCACCGATGCGGTTGTCGAACTAGGACGTGCGGCCGACATTTTGGTGCACGAAGCCACAGGAAAAGGTCCAGGACACACTGCCCCAGAAGATGCAGCACGCTTGGCAGCGCAAGCCGGAGCTCGCCGCTTGCTTTTGGTTCACCTGCCTCCTGGCCTTACCGACGCTGACCTGCAGTTAGCTCGTCAACACCTGGTTGCCACGGAACTGGGCGAAGAATTGGGACACTACGAAGTAAATTAGAACCCTAAGGGCCCATCCCGGCGGATGAGCCCTTAGAGGCCTACTTTGCAGTATTCGCGGCTACTAGTTTCTTTTTCTTTTTCTTTGGACGGTACTTACCGTACGTACCCAACCAGATCTTTCCACGCCGCGTGCGGCGATCGCCTTTACCCATAGGAACCTGAGTTTTTTCGTTAAAACACCAACGTGTGGGCCGAAAATATAACGGTCCCTTACTTCTCAAACAAGCCTGCCCCCTAAACCTGAAGCACACCCGGATTAAACGGTGGAAGGTCCGGGTTGTGATCCGCCATTTCAATGCCTAAGCTTAACCAACGCCGCGTCTCCACCGGATCGATAAGCGCGTCAACCCAAAGCCGTGCAGCAGCATAGTAAGGCGACATCTGGGTTTCATAGCGGGCGGTGATTTCTTCAAGCAACTGTTGTTTTTCCGCTTCTGAAAGCACCTTGCCCTCCCGCTCCAGCTTTCCCACTTGCACCTGAAGCAAGGTTTGGGCCGCCTGCTTGCCACCCATAACGGCAATGCGCGCAGTAGGCCAAGCCAGCATTAGGCGGGGTTCGTAGGCCCGTCCACACAACGCATAATTACCCGCCCCGAACGAATGACCTACCACAACGGTAAATTTGGGCACCACTGAATTGGCTACCACATTAACTAGCTTAGCACCGTCTTTAATAATGCCGCCATGTTCCGCTCGCTTACCGACCATAAAGCCCGTTACATCCTGGAAAAAGACAATAGGAATGCGCTTTTGATTACAATTCATCACAAAGCGGGCAGCTTTATCGGCCGCATCGGAGTAAATCACACCGCCCACCTGCATTTCCCCCTGCCGGCTGCGCACCACTAAACGCTGGTTTGCCACAATGCCTACACTCCAGCCGTCGATGCGTGCATAGCCTGTAATCAGCGTTTGGCCATAGCCCGCTTTATACTCCACCCAGGAGTCAGCATCGACGATGCGCGCCAGCACCTCGCGCATATCGTAAGGCTGTTGGATGTCGGGCGGCACAAGGCCGTAGAGATCTTCAGGCGGGAAAGCCGGTGGTCGGGGCGTGCTGCGTGGGAAACCAGCCCGAGGACGTGGCCCCAAGTGCGAGAGCAAGCGGCGAATGGTCTCCAAGCAGGTCTCCTCATCCGGCATTTTGTAATCCGTCACGCCAGAGATTTCTGTGTGTGTGGTGGCCCCACCCAACGTTTCAGCGTCTACCACCTCGCCAATAGCCGCTCGTACCAAATAAGGCCCTGCCAAAAATACCGACCCTGTGCCTTCAACGATCAGTACTTCGTCGCTCAAGATCGGCAAGTAAGCCCCCCCCGCTACGCAACTGCCCATGATGGCTGCAATCTGCGGCACTCCCAAGCTCGACAGGCGTGCGTTGTTGTAAAAAATGCGACCAAAATGGTCTCTATCCGGAAAGATTTCATCCTGAAGCGGCAAATACACGCCCGCAGAATCTACCAGATAAACGATCGGGATGCGGTTTTGCAGAGCGATCTCCTGGGCTCGCAGGTTTTTTTTCACCGTAATCGGAAACCAGGCGCCGGCTTTTACGGTGGCGTCATTGGCCACTACCATACACAGGTGACCGCTGATGCGGCCAAGCCCCATGACTGTACCTCCCGCCGGACATCCCCCTTCATCAGCATACATGCCGTAGCCTGCCCAAAGCCCAATTTCCCAGAAATCGTTTGGGTCATCCAGTAGCCGCGCAATACGCTCCCGGGCAGTCAGTTTACCCCGCTGATGTTCACGCGCAATGCGCTCACTTCCTCCGCCTTGTCGGATTGTTTCAGCCTGACAATAGAGCGCTTCAACAAGGGCTCGGTATTGGGCCCTGCGCGCCTCGATTCCAGGATCAGCAGCGTTTAACGAACTTCCTAAAGCAACCGGAGAGGACATACTACTCATCGATCAAAAGCGCTTCCAAGAGCATCGAAAGAACACGGTACAGTGGCTATAAAAAATCGACAATTACAAAATTGCCTCGAGTTTTTGCAGAATTTCGCTGCGCGACTGACCTGTTTTGCGCTGTACCAAAGCAATCATGGCCTGCAGGTCTCCGCGCACGCGTTGCAGCTCTTCTTCGGTCAGGACCTCACCCCATATTTTCAGAATGTGCTCTTTGGTACGTTGCCAGCTTTCCTCCATTTGTTTGGTGGCCATAATGCAACAGGGTTTGAAGTTAAGTTTTTTAGGGAAAACAGGCCGTAATGAATCGGGTTCCGAATTTTAACCCCAAGCGGCCACCAGCTGACTCCAGTACATGAGCACCAGAATAATCACCCAAAGCAAATGCCCGATACCTGTAGCTATGGCAATGCGCTTTCGGTGCACCTCAAGCTGTTCGGGAGCTTCGGTGACGGCTTGGTAAAGTTTTGCCCAGGTTGGACGAATCACGCCCCACTGCAGCGCGATCAGCACCAGCAGCAAAAGCAAGCTGGTATGGTACGGCGCTCCGTAAACGGCAAATCCGCCTCCACTAAAGAGTGCCCCTAAGGCAAACACCAAGGTCGCCATAACAAATCCGTTCATCTGACGCACAGTGGCCTGCACGTCTTCGACCAGCGCCTTTGCCGCATCAGGAGCAAGCACGGTAATGCGCCGGGCCTGCGCAGCCAGTCGAAGCCCCAGCCCAAACCAGGCCGACGCCGTCAGGATGTGTAAAAGTACAAAAATCAATTTAAGCAGCATCATGGCACATCAGTTTTCGGTAGATTCGGACTTAGCGATGCAGTAAACAAGCAGTTGGCGCGCAAAAAGGCAAGCGACATTTTATGGCTTCTGTAGGAATCATCGGGGCAGGCATTGCCGGGCTGGTGGCTGCCTATTACCTCAAACGTCGTGGACTGGACGTAACCGTCTTTGAAGCCACTGATCATCTGGGGGGGTTTATTCGGTCAGAGCAGATCGAGGGGTTTTTGGTGGAATATGGCCCCCAAACGCTGCAGCGCACCTCAACCGATTTTGAATACTTATTGCGCGTGCTGGACTTGGAGGAGGCCTGCATCCCGGCAAGTCCGCTGGCCGCCCACCGGTTTATTGTCCGTGGAGGTCAACCGGTGCCGCTCCCCCGCCCACCGTTGGCACTGCTGCGTACCCCCCTACTGTCGCTTCGCGGTCGGCTTCGCCTTCTGGCTGAGCCGTTCATTGCTCCGGCCGACCGCTTTACAGAAGAGACTGTGGCAGCTTTTGTTCGTCGACGTCTGGGTACGGAAGCCCTGGAGTACCTTGTGGAACCGTTCGTAGCCGGTATTTTTGCCGGTGATCCTGCGCAACTTTCCATCCGTCACGCTTTCCCACAACTTCATCGTCTCGAGCAGCGCTTTGGCTCGCTCACCTGGGGAGCCATCCGAAGTCTCCCCGAGCGGCGCTATCATCCAGCACCACATCGCCCCATGTTTTCGCTAATTGGCGGTCTGGCGCAACTTCCCCAAGCACTTGCCCAACGGCTAGAAAGCCATATTGTGCGCAACGCTGAGGTGATTGCCCTCCACTGGGGTGATAAAATGCCCTGGACGTTAACTTATCGCCAGGGACAACACGTTGCTAACCGGCTGTTCGACGCGATTGTATGTGCTGCTCCTTTACATCAGCTTGCTAAACTTGAAATCTTGCCGCCTATTGAGCGCCATCCCCTATCTAAGGTAGCCCATCCGCCCCTCGCTCTTGTGGCTTTGGGTTTTCGGAGAGAGCAAGTAACCCATCCGCTTAACGGGTTTGGGCTACTGGTACCGGCTGTTGAACGTTCGTTTCAGATCCTAGGGACCTTGTTTTCCTCTTCAATCTTCCCCAATCGCGCACCCGAAGGCCACGTGCTGTTAACGACTTTTGTCGGCGGCCAGCGCCATCCCGAGTTGGCATTGCTTCCCGAAGAAAAATTAGTAGCCCTTGTGCAACAAAACCTGGAACGCCTCCTAGGTATTTCTGGGATGCCTGTTTTCCAACGCGTCTGGCGCTGGGAACGCTCCATTCCTCAGTACCACGTTGGCTACGACGCCGTCCTGGCGTGCCTACGCGAAATCGAAGTGCGCCGCCCAGGCTTATTCCTGGCTGGCAACTATCGCAGCGGAATCTCTGTAGTGGACGCGGCGAAATCCGGCCTTCAGGCAGCCCAGCAGGTCATCTTTCACCTGCGTCAAGAAGCTGCTGGGGGAGCAGCCAAAGTCTGGTTGGGCGAGTAGAAGTTCTTGCAAAATGCTTGCTGAAACCTGCAGTGTGCCGTATCTTTGATTTATCTCATCAAGAACGACCGAGGGAATAGGCCCGATGACGTCGTAGCAACCGAGCATCTCCTGCCGGCAGGGAGGTGCTGTCCGGTGCTAAATCCTGCCCGGAAGTCCTGGGAAGAAGGCGCTGGAATATGGCGTTGCTTCCGGGGAAGATGAGAGCTTGGCCGACGGCTGACGTCTGCCGGGTGCTGCTCATACGCTCGGTTCTTGATGAGGTGTTGGATACAGTTGTTTCACCATCAAGAACCGACACGGCCCATGCAACCCCAAACCCGCCTAACGCTGGCTGGACAGCGAACTGATTCAAGCTACAACAGCATTATTCCTCCCATTTATCAGTGCGCCACCTTCCGTTTTGAGGACGTTGGCCTCACGAAAGGCTACGACTACTCACGCAGTGGCAACCCAACGCGACGCACTTTGGAAGAAGTTTTGGCCGAACTGGAAGGGGGCGCAGGGGCTGTAGCCACCACAAGCGGTATGGCCGCCGTTTCAACCGTCCTATCGATGTTCGAGCACGGCATTCATGTCATCTGTGCGCATGACTGCTACGGCGGCACTGAACGGCTGCTCAATCTACTAGAGCGACAGGGCAAACTGACCGTATCGTTCGTCGACCTACGCGATCTCAAGGCGCTTGAAGCGGCAGTTCGTTCAAATACACGGATCATCTGGGTTGAAACACCTTCAAATCCGCTCCTGCGCATTGTCGATCTACAAGCCATTTGTCGCTTTGCCCAAGCTCACCGTCTAGTGGTTGTGGTTGACAACACGTTCCTGTCGCCGCTACAGCAACGCCCGATGGACTTTGGCGCTGATATTGTAGTCTATTCGACCACGAAATACCTGAACGGCCATTCGGATGTGATTGGCGGTGCCGTTGTCGTGCGCACCCCGGAACTGAACGAGCAGCTGCAATTTGTGGCTAATGCCCACGGCACAATTGCAGGGCCTTTTGATTGTTGGCTTGTACTGCGCGGCCTAAAAACCCTGCCCGTTCGCATCCGCCAACATGAGCACAACGCAATGGCCGTGGCCCGTTTTTTGGCGCAGCACCCCAACGTTGAACAAGTCTTTTACCCCGGCCTGCCTACGCACGAAGGACATGAGCTAGCCTCTCGGCAGCAAAAAGGTTTCGGAGGCATGGTTTCCTTCACCGTACGCGGTGGGTTGGAAGCCGTCCATCATGTGCTGCGTTCAACCAAAGTCTTCACTCTGGCTGAATCGCTGGGCGGCGTTGAATCGCTTATTGAACATCCGGCTACCATGAGCCATGCCTCCATGCGTCCGGAACAACGCGAAGCGGCTGGCATTACGCGTAACCTGATTCGGCTCTCGGTAGGTATCGAAGCGACTGAAGACTTGATTGCCGACCTGGAGCAAGCGCTGGCTTATGAGCCAGCCGCTGTAATGGCCTAAAAGGCTTTTGTTGCATGCTAACGCAAAATGTCGTAAGTTTGACAACAGCGTTACCTGAAGTTTTCGCGATGATACATACAATAGCAAGCCATCTACTTCCGCTGTGTCTGTGTCCGTGTTGTGGGCGTCACACGGGAGGGGCTTGCTATGGCTGTAGTCGCTAACCCATCTGCATAGCTTTACAGCAGTCCTAAGCCCCTCCTGCAATGCAGCGAGGGGCTTTTTCATTCTCTTGTCTTCAAACCCATAGTTACCCCACCATGAACCCTACCTTTGATGCTATAGTAGCCGAACGCGGCAAGGTATACCTCGTAGGTGCTGGTCCTGGCGACCCCGGCCTAATCACGGTACGCGGGCTATCGTTACTGCGACAGGCCGAAGTGGTCGTCTACGACCGGCTGGTGCACCCCGACCTGCTGGTAGAAGCTCCTGCCGCAGCAGAACGCATCTATGTAGGCAAGACCCCTGGGCAGCACCCTATGCCCCAGGAAGCCATTCAAGCACTTTTGATTGATCGGGCACGCCAGCAGCGCGTGGTAGTCCGACTCAAAGGAGGGGACCCCTTTGTATTTGGTCGCGGCGGTGAAGAAGCATTGGCCTTAGCACAGGCTGGCGTGCCATTCGAGGTAGTACCTGGTGTCACCAGCGCAATCAGCGTTCCAGCCTATGCAGGTATTCCGGTTACCCAACGCGGCCTAGCCGGTGCCTTTGCTGTGGTCACTGGGCATTCCTGTGATGGGGGCGTCCGGGCATTGGACTGGTCAGCGCTCGCCCGCATTGATACCCTAGTGCTCCTGATGGGGCTTCGACGGTTGCCAGAGCTGGCTCAAGTGCTGATGGCCCACGGACGCACGCCCGATACGCCGGTGGCTGTTATCAGCAACGGCACAACCGCAGCCCAAAAGCAGGTTATTAGCACCCTAACTGACATTGCCAAACGCACCGTAGACCTAAGTACGCCGGCTACGGTTGTAGTCGGAGAAGTTGTCTGCTTAGCCAATCAGCTGGGGTGGTTTCACCCAGTTCCAGCACCGTCTCCTTTTTCGCTACATGCCGAAACGTAACCCCAAAACCATGCGCGTTTACCCGATTTTTTTGAATAACCTCGAAGGCCGCCGTTGTGTAGTCTTTGGCGGTACCCACGAAGCTGAGCGCAAGGCCGCTGAACTGCTTACGTGCGGCGCCGAAGTGGTGCTTATTAGCGAAACTGTCACTGCCCAGCTCGAACAATGGGCTCAGGAAGGCCGCTTAACCTGGCATGCCCGTTGGTACCAACCAGGTGATCTGCAGGGTGCCTTCTTGGCGATTGTGGCGATTACGAACCCGAAAGCTACCGAACCTATCTGGCAGGAAGCGCAACGCGAACGGGTACTGATTAATGCCGTCGACGACGTGCCCCACTGCACGTTCGTAGCAGGCTCGGTCATCCGGCGTGGGGCGTTGGTGATTGCGATCTCTACCAGCGGCCATGCTCCTGCCCTGTCCGTACGGCTTCGCGAAGAGCTGGAGCGGCGCCTGGGGCCCGAATATGCGCTCTTTCTGGACCTACTGGGTGCCCTGCGCCTGCCTATGGCTACCCACTACCCGGACTTTTCCGCGCGTAAAGCCCGCTGGTACGCCCTGGTCGATAGCGACGTACTCGAGCTGCTGCGGCAGCAACGCTTTACCGAAGCACGCGCCCGCATTGCGGAGCTCGTCGGTGAACCCGTCTCTGCTAGCCTTCCAGATCCCGCAACCATGGCGCACCTTTTTGCCCACTATCAGGAAGAATTTTATCAAGCACAGTCCAACCACCAGCCTCATAATCCCTATGCAACCCACTGAAGACTTGGTATTTCGCGTGAGCGGTGTCGCCGAAAGCCCAGCCCGCTTTCGGGCCCAAACCCGCCGCTTTACCGTTATCGTCGACGAGCCTGAAGAGCTGGGAGGAACCGACGAAGCGCCTAACCCCGTGGAGTACGTGCTGATCGGCTTTGGCGGCTGCTTGAACGTAATGGCTCACCTGATTGCCCAGGAGCTGGGTTTCACAATTCGTAGGCTAGAGATCGAACTGAAAGGCACGCTGAATCCAGACCGGCTCTTCGGTCGCTCTGAAGCCGAGCGGGCTGGCTACAAACATATCGAAGCCCAGCTCAAAATAGATGCGGACGCCGACAAGACCCTGTTGCAAGAATGGCTGACCCGCATCAACGACCGCTGCCCGGTCAACGACAACCTGAGCAATCCTACCTCGGTCACGATTTCAGTGACTTCCCTGAAAAGCGAGACGCAACCCCTAACCTGAAACCAAACCAGGAAACAGCCATGGCACAAACTTCTAACCGACCCGCTGTTCTCGTAGACACCGAGTGGGCTCAAGCCCACCTGGATGACCCCAACGTGCGCTTTGTGGAGGTCGACGTCGATACGTCGGCTTATGAAACAGGTCATCTTCCCGGCGCCGTAGGTTGGAACTGGAAAACGCAATTGCAAGATCAGCTGCGGCGCGACATCGTCCAGCAAGCCGACTACGAAGCGCTCTTAAGCCGTTCAGGCATTCTCCCCGAGACGACCGTGGTGCTCTACGGCGACAATAACAACTGGTTTGCCGCCTGGGCCTACTGGCTCATGAAATACTACGGCCATGAAGATGTGCGACTAATGGACGGCGGTCGCAAAAAATGGATTGCCGAAAATCGGCCGCTAAGCACGGAAGTGCCGAACTACGAGCCTACCGGCTACAAGGTTACACGCATCAATGCCCATTTGCGGGCCTTCCGAGATGATGTAGCCAAACTCATCCGACAGGAGCGCTTTGCGTTGGTCGACGTCCGCTCGCCTGAAGAATTCCGCGGCGAGATTCTCGCCCCGCCAGGCCTTTCGGAAACAGCCCAACGCGGCGGCCACATTCCAGGCGCCACAAACATCCCCTGGTCGCAAGCGGTGCGCGAAGACGGCACGTTCAAGTCGATTGAAGAACTGCAGCAGCTTTATGCCAGCAAAGGCGTAACGCCCGATAAGCCGGTCATCACCTACTGCCGCATTGGGGAACGCTCGAGCCATTCGTGGTTTGTGCTCCACGAGCTGCTAGGCTATGAAAATGTACGCAACTACGACGGCTCGTGGACCGAATGGGGCAATCTGGTCGGCGCTCCTATTGAGCGCTAGGGCGTCTGAGCGCAAACGGGCAGTGCTTGCAGCCGTCTGCAGGTACTGCCCGTTTTTATGCATTACCGATCTGGGTAAACAGATACCGCATCAACTTACGCTTGGCCACCGGCAACACCGTCTGTGCAAAGGGGAAATCCAGGTCTGTAGCGAAAAAGTAAGTAGCCGGATTAGGGAGCTCGCGACGCTCGGCAATCAAGTCCAACTTAATGCGCTGTGGCGCGGGATAAACGCCACCTAAAGGAAGCTGTTTAAGGTGTACCGTGCGTAGCGTCCGGTAACGCTCCGATCCGCCCCGAACCACTGAAAGTTGATACTGCAGCACATGCAGCAGATGCCCCCGCTGATCCGGAATGATCAGGTAACCCTCCTCCTGATAGGTGGGCACAATACCAACGGGCTCCATGTGCAAGTGTTCTTCAACAAACTCAAAGATCGTTCGTCCCTCTTCAATGGCTTCCTGAATGTAAGGAAGCGCCCAGCGAATGAGTTCCTCTATAACTGCAATCCGATCAGCCTCAAAAGCTGGTCTTTCGTAGATCACCCTACAGGCCTCTAAGTCGACCTGACGTACTTCGCCTGGCGCGGCATTTCGGATGCCCTCAAGGCCCCGAAGGATATGCTGCAACTGCTCAAAAAGATGAATCAGATCGCTCAGGTAAGGATAAATAATGTTCCGCGAAAACTCTCGATGGGTTT
>Ga0272447_1002415_pt1 | contig 9980 bp, 9 predicted proteins | sample YNPCB0133_FD_194589 | JGI IMG/M metagenome (GOLD analysis project Ga0272447, IMG submission 194589) | Hot spring microbial mat communities from Yellowstone National Park, WY, United States - YNP-CB-013-3 | ecosystem: Environmental > Aquatic > Thermal springs > Hot (42-90C) > Sediment | place: USA...
TCCGCCGGTATCCCCTGACGCAGTGGCTGCCGATTTTATCCTCTTGACCCACGGGCACGCCGACCATGTTGGCGATACGCTGAGCATTGCCCGACGGACCGGTGCTACTGTCATCAGCAATTACGAAATTATCACCTGGCTGCAAAACCAGGGATGGAATCAGGTTCACCCGATGCACATCGGCGGAAGTCATGCGTTCCCCTTCGGCCGACTGAAGCTGACACCAGCTTTTCACGGTTCGGGTCTTCCGGACGGCAGCTATGGGGGCAATCCAGCCGGGCTTCTGCTTTATCTGGAAGCGGGCAAGGTCTATCATGCGGGAGATACCGGATTGTTTGGCGACCTGGCTCTGATCGGCGAGGAGGGAATTGACCTGGCGCTTTTGCCCATCGGTGACAATTTCACTATGGGCCCGGAAGATGCGATTCGAGCGGTGAAATTGTTACGTCCGCGGCGGGTAGTGCCCATTCACTACAACACCTGGGACATCATTCGCCAGGACGCCCACGCCTGGGCTGAGCGAGTCCGCAAAGAAACCGGTGTGGAAGCTACGGTATTGCCCGTGGGCGGTTCCCTGTCTCTCTGAACCGCGGGCGTACCGTATAATGGTGCGAACGCACTTACACTGGCCGATTGGCTGCTACCCCTGGCGCGGGTGAAACCATGACCGAAGCTCTGTTGCAACGTCCTTTACAAACACCGGAAAGCGCGGTGGCTCGGTTCCGGGAATATCTGGCGAGCCGACCGAAACCGCTTCGTTTCACCGAAGCGCAGCGAAAGATGATCCTCTTTATTTTTTCGCGGCACAATCACTTTGACGCCGAGCAGCTTTGCTCGGAACTGGATCGGGCTAACCTCGATATTAGCCGGGCCACTGTTTATCGCACGCTCAATAAGCTGGTCAACGCGGGCTTGTTGCGGCGCGTGCAGCTGGGCAATCGCGTGGCTTATGAGCATGACTACGGATATCCGCAGCATGAGCACCTGGTTTGCGACGACTGCGGCAAGGTGATAGAATTCGAAGCGCCCCAGCTGGAATCGGTCTATGAGTCGGTCTGCCGACAACACGGGTTTCAGCCCAGCCGGCACAATCTGGTCGTGCGTGGCCTGTGTGCAGATTGTGTGCGTTCCCGCAGTAACAAGCGCCGGCTTGACCTGATTTAGCAGGCATGGTCGGGCCTCGGTGTTTTTCAGCGATCACGGCCGGTCACGCTGCCACGCCAGATGACAGCTTTTCCCGGCGTTGGCGACCGGTGAGCGGTAAGCTGTGCATAAAAAGAACCGACGGCCCTGAGCCTGGCTAAACAAAATATCCAGGCCCGCACGATGCCGGGCTTGCGACCAAACCTTCCGAAACCATCAAGCGAGAACCATCCATGCCGTTACCAAAAGTAGCCATCGTCGGCCGACCAAACGTCGGCAAATCTTCGTTATTCAACTGGCTGGCGGGTCGGCAAATTGCCATCGTGGACCCCACCGCGGGAACTACGCGCGATCGGCTCACCGCCACCGTAGAAGTGGATGGTCGGCATTTCGAGATTTGCGACACCGCAGGATTGGGCCTGGACGAACGGGAGCAGCTTCGCGAGCACATTGAGCGGCAGATCGAATATGCCCTGCGGGAAGCCGACCTGATTCTATTTGTCGTGGACGTGCGTGATGGCCTGGTACCGCTGGATCAGCACGTTGCCGAACGGTTGCGGCAACTTGGCAAACCTGTCGTGCTGGTGGCCAACAAGTGCGATACCAAAGCTCTCGAATACCAGGCGGGCGAATTTTGCCGGTTAGGTTTTGGCGAACCGTTGTGCGTCAGTGCCCACCAGAAGCGTGGCGGCGAGAAATTGCTGCAATCCCTGCTGGCTCACTTACCAGCCAGCGCAGAAGCACCGCCGGAGGTAGGACTCAAACTGGCCATTGTCGGTCGCCGCAATGTGGGCAAAAGCACCCTCATCAATCGGCTGGCCCAGCAGGAGCGGGTCATCGTCAGTGAACTCGCCGGTACCACCCGCGACAGTGTGGATGTGCGTTTCGAGCTCGATGGAAAAGTCTTCCTGGCCATTGACACAGCCGGCTTGCGAAAGCGCCGCAGCATTCAGAACAGTATCGAGTTTTACAGCCTGAAGCGTGCCGAACGTGCTATCAAGCGTGCCGATGTGGTTTTGCACCTGTTCGACGCCACCCAGACGGTGAGTCGCGTGGATAAGCAGCTGGCTCACCTGATCGTCGAGCATGAAAAGCCGACCATCTTCGTCGTCAACAAGTGGGACCTGGCTCAGCAGCGCATCCCGACCGATCGGTGGGCGGAATATCTGCAGGCCACTTTTCCCGCCCTCGATTATGTGCCCATTGCCTTCATCAGTGCCAGGACCGGCAAAAATGTGGCAGGGCTCCTGGAACTTGCCGAACTGCTGCACCAGCAGGCGGGTCAGCGTGTGCCCACCAGCGAACTCAATCGGGTCCTGCAATGGGCTGTCCATAGACAATCGCCACCTGTTCGCCAGAATCGCACACCGCGCATTTATTACGGCACCCAGGTAGCCGTTCATCCTCCCACCATTGTGCTCATGACCAACGGCGTGGAGCTATTCGATCCGCCCTACCTGCGCTACTTACTCAAAGTGTTCCGTGAGCAATTGCCGTATAAAGAAGTGCCGATCCGCCTGATTCTCCGCGATAAGGAGGATCAGCGCAAGCGCAAAGCCAGCGAACCGCCAGCCGAAACTTCCGTCGCAGTCCAGGCGGACCAGCGTAAACACGCCGACGAAGAAGAAAGCTCGGCCGACATCTGGCGAGATGTGTAAGCGAAAGCTACGCTCTTGCGCTAGCCGCAAGCGATATCGAAAGGGGGACAACATGGGGTTCGCGCTCAGCCATGCAAATAGTCGGAACCAACTTGCCAGCACCTCCAGCCGCGCCCCGTGGTTCGTGTTGCCTTTGCTGTTCGCGGCGATATTGGGCCTGGAAGTTGCGGTTTGGTCAGCCGCGAAACCGAGCACTGCGACATTGACTCTTGAAGGCCAGGTCGTGAAGCTGGCCGAGCTTTTGAAAGCCGACGATGTGCAGGTGGACGCCGATGCGGTGCCTTTTGTTCTGGCGTTACGCACTCAGGACGGCAAGCTGCTACCGATCGTCAAGACGCTGGGGAGTCGTGCGTTGTTTCAGGATGGACGCTTACTCAACCGACCGTTGCAGGTACGGGGACGACTGGCGGCCGGAGGCAGTGTCCTGGTGATTGACCGCTTTTACACTCTGAAAAACGGCGTACCTCACGAAGTGTACTACTGGTGCGAAACCTGTGCCATTCGCCGGGACTATCCCGAAAAAGGCGTATGCGAATGTTGCGGCGGCCCAATGGAGTTGCGGGAGGTGCCTTTGCCCCGTTGACGGATGAAGGTGGCAGATCACGACGGTCCTATGGGGCATGTTGGGGTTGCGGAAAATGCCGTTGACCCGCTGATGGATCACCTGGGGCGAACGGAACACAGCCAGCGTCCAGCCGCTACGCATCGGTAACCCGCCGCGCTGGGCATCTTTTAGAAAACGAGGCATTACCAGAAGGTTCAGCGGCCATAGATTCGGTAACCCGGCACGAGTTGAGCGACCTACGAGTGCCAGCTCATCCTTTGCCAGCTCATCCCAAAAAATAGTCTCCTTTTATCCGTTCCATGTCTTGCCAGATTGGGCCGTTTGTCAACGGAAGCCGGCAGTAATGGAGCGTTCACCGTCGGCGAATCAACAGGCCACGTTTGGCTCCAAACAGCAGCGATAGTGCAAAAAAGACCGTGCCACTCAGAATGATGGTCGGGCCGGCCGGTAATTCCGGAATGTGGGTGCTAATCAGCGTGCCGACAACACCCATGCTGGCACCCAGCGTTCCCGCCAGCAGTAAGAGCAGATGCAAACGATTCGTCCAGAATCGCGCCGTGGCTGCCGGCAGGATCAGCATGGCCGAGACCATGACCACTCCGACTACGGGCAGTCCGATGACGACGACGAGCAAGACTAAGCCCAGCAACAACACATCCAGGAATTGCACTGGCCAGCCCTGGGCACGGGCAAAAGTGGCGTCGAAAGTCAGTAGCTGGAACTCCTTGTAACACAGAACGACAAGCATCAGGCAAACGCTGGCCAGCACGCTCAGCCAAACGAGATCGCGCTGGAGCATTCCGGCAGGTTTGCCGAAAAGGTAGGCCTCCAGGCCAGCCTGCCCGCCACCCGGTACGTCCTGCACACTTCCCAAAACAGCCATGCCTGTTCCGAAAAATACCCCCAGTACGAGTCCGAGCCGGGCATCGGCTTTAAGTCGCGTCCAGCGGTCGAGTATCCAGACGGTCAGTGCGGCAGCTACACAGGACACGATAGCACCCAGCAGCAGAGCCTCGATTTGCTTGCTCGCAACTACCAGAAAAGCCAGGGCCAGTCCGGGCAATGTGGCATGGGCCAGCACGTCGCCAAGCAAAGCCTGTCGGCGAAGCATGGCCAGAACACCAACAATGCCGGCAGCCAGACCCAGCAGAGCAGTTCCCAAAATGACCAGCAGGGTGTGGCTCATGGTCGGCGTGTCCTGGGCAGAAGTTGGCCGGCTTCCTCCAGAATCATCAGCCGACCGCCATAAGTACGTTGCAGGTTTTCGGGCGTAAAGACTTCCTGCGTCGGGCCACTGGCAATGATTCGCGTATTCAGGAGCACCACCTGCTCGAAACGTTCGGGAACGCTGCGCAGGTCATGATGGACGACAATAACGGTGCGGTTCTGCTGGCGGAGTTCCTGCAGCAACGTCCAGAAGACACGCTCCGTCGCCGCATCCACGCCGGCCAGCGGTTCGTCCATCAGGTAGATCTCCGCTTGCTGAGCCAGTGCCCGAGCCAGGAACAAGCGTTGTTGCTGTCCGCCGGAAAGTTCTCCGATCTGGCGATATTCCAGGCCACTCAGCCCAAGTTGTTCCAGACAGCGCCGCGCCAGGTCGCGCTCAGCTTTACCGGGTCGGCGAAACCAGCCGAGCCGCCCGTATGTTCCCATCAACACGACGTCGAACACGGTAGCCGGGTAGTCCCAATCCACGCTTTCACGTTGCGGAACGTAAGCGACAAGGGGTCGCACCCGGGACACAGGTTGGCCGAACAGCCGCACCTCGCCGCTCAGTAGCGGCACCAGTCCGAGGATGGCCTTGAGCAGGGTGCTCTTGCCAGCCCCGTTCGGCCCGACAATCGCTACCAGTGCCGGTTCCCGTAAAGTCCAGTCCACATCCCAGAGCACCGGCTGGCGATCGTATGCCACGGTAACGTCATGGACATCCAGCACGGTTTCGCCATTCGCTTTTGCCTGCATGACAGCTGCTCCGATTAGCTGCATCGTTCCTGGCGGCTGGCGTGGTCCCGCGCTGGCAACGGGCCGGATCACCGTAACGCCTCGACAATCGTGCGGACATTGTGGCGAATCATGCCCAGATAGGTGCCCGGGTTGTCTTCATCAGCGACGCCAGGCCGGTATTCGCCCATCGCATCGGAATATAATTCGCCGCCAATGCGAAGCTTATGTCCGCGGCGTCGGCAACCTTCCACTACGGCCTGGACGTTTCGCGGATTGACACTGCTTTCTACGAAAATCGCTTTGACGTTGCGGGTTACCAGCAGCTCCACCAGGGCATCTATTTCTGCGGTGCTGGCTTCGCTTTCGGTACTGATCCCCTGAATCCCGTGTACCTCAATGCCATAAGCCCGGCCAAAATAGCGAAAGGCATCGTGGGCAGTCACTAACAGGCGTTGTTTCGGCGGAATCTGCTGGATCTGTTCCCGGGCCCACTGGTCTAAATCCAGCAACCGCTTGCCGTAAGCCTCAGCATTGCGGCGATAATCATCGGCATGCTGAGGATCATATTGCATAAACACATCGCGCACCAAAAGCAAACATTTGTGCCACAATCGTACATCAAACCATACGTGCGGATCGAATTGCTCGCCTTCGGCAAGCAAGTCGTGACGCGACAGGGCTGCGGTCACCGCAAACGCCAGGCGCCCTTGCTTCGGCAAATTTTCCAGAACCTCCGCCATTTTCCCTTCCAAATGCAGACCGGAATAAAAGACAAGATCGGCCCGCTGAAGAAGTGCCACGTCATTGGGACGGGCTTTGTACAGGTGCGGGTCCACGCCCGGCCCCATCAACACGTGCACCTGCACCCATTCCCCGCCGGTGTGGCGAACCAAATCCCCCACCATTCCCGTCGTGCACACCACACGAATCGGATAACTGCCGCGAAACGTCCAGGGAACGCGCACCTGGCCGTCTTCCACCAGCGGCATGGAAGCTGGAGCTTCGGGACCCGACCCGCAACCGCTGACGGTTACACTCAGCAGCAACCCCAGGATGAGCCAAACCCAGGTGACCTTCAGTCTGCTCAGCCTCACCGAGACTCCGGCTGGGGATTTTTCATCTTCAATGCGCTCGGTGCAAGCATCCGCTGGCGTGTCGTTATGGCCATGCGTTGGCATGTGGCGTTTCCGTCAGGGCGGAGGCAAGCGCTGGCCGCCATTTATACCCGCCGCAAAAAGCGTTGCAGAGCCAATCCTGGCTTCGCTTGGGTGTGGTGGCAGGAAGTTGATTCGCCACAATTGCCGCCAGGGCAAGCCCATCCGCCGCAATTTCACATTCCGTCGTGGAGGCTCCGCAGATTAGTTTAGTCTAATCATTGTGTTTAGTTTTACCTAAATCACGAGAATTGTCCACAGGCGACAACGGCGCCGGCTCCTGGAACGGGAAAACTTGCGGTTGGCTAGCGGCAGTGCCTGCTTGCTCCTTTTCGTCCCTGGGGTTGGCTTGTCGAACCGCTCATGCAACGAATCGCGAGCGTATCGGCAAAGTACCGGTCCCCCAGCGCCGTGTGCAGAAGTATTCGCTAATTTGTGGACAGGGGCTGAACACCCGGCAGGTGTCGGAGAGCGCCGCAACATAGGACGACGTGAACCGGACGATGCCCGGCCAAGTCAACCGAGGGATGTCGGCGAACCCACGGCTCAGCTGGCGACGGAGAGGAGACGGCAAGCGGATCATGTGGCGGAGCTGGATACACTTTTGGGCTGAATGGTGGCGGGATTTTCAGCATACTGGAGCCATCGCACCGAGCAGTCGATTCCTGGCTCGGGCGATGACGGCGATACTGCGCCAGCCCCGGCCTCCCTGGCGAATCGTGGAGGTGGGACCGGGAACGGGAGCGATCACCGCCTGGATACTTCCCGCACTTCAAGCCGGTGATCGCCTCGACCTGGTGGAAATCAATCCCCGTTTCGTGGAATTCCTGCAGGTGCGGTTTGCCCGTGAATCGCTCTTTCGCCAGTACCTAGAGCAGGTTTATCTGCATCCCGTTCCCATTCAGGAGTTTCAACCAGAACAGCCTGCCGATTGCATCATTTCCGGTTTGCCTCTAAACAACTTCTCGGCAGCCACAGTCCGGGAGATTCTCGACCACATGGAGCGATTGCTACGGCCAGGGGGCTGGCTGGTTTATTTCGAGTACCTGTGGATTCGCCAGTTGAAGATGCCGTTTGTCGGCAAACGCGAGAAACGCCGACTGTATTGCATCGGCCGGTGGACCGAAAAATTTTTCCAGCGCCATCGGGAGACGCGGCAACTGGTATGGTGCAACCTGCCCCCGGCGATTGTGCATACCATTCAAATCAAGCCTTCGTGAAATGCCCGTGCGGTGCGGCTCGCCAGACCGATTCGAGCCACGGATACCATTTGCAACCCCCATCGGTTTGCGGTAACCATGAATCTGCGAATCAGCCTCGTGGTGATGGCGAAATGGCCCGAAGCCGGCCAGAGCAAAACCCGTCTTGCCCAGGAACTTGGTGAAACGCAGGCACTGGCGATCGCTCGGGCGATGCTTGCCGAGACGGTTTTCCGTCTGGGCAAGGCCAACCCGGCGGCATTTGGACTTTGCACAGGTCCGCCTCAACCGAAAGGCCAGGGATTCGCACCGCCAGGCGATTCTGGCCAGCCTTTGCGGCTGGGGGACTTGCAGGAATTGCCAGCAGCCAGTTCCAGCTGGTGTGGCCGGGAGCCAGTCCGGTTGCGGCGAGTGCTCGCCTATGCACCGCCACAGGCAGCTACACAGTTTGCCGAACTGGCGGGGCAGGATTTTGTTCTGCTTCCCCAAAGTAAGGGCGACCTCGGTGAACGTTTGCAGACGCTGCTCTTGAGCGAATGGGCGGCTGGACAGGACGCGGTAATTTTTCTCGGCGCAGACAGTCCTACGTTGCCACTGGGCTACATTGGAACGGCTATAGAGTGGCTGCGGCAAGTGGAAGTAGTGCTCGGCCCGGCCTGGGATGGCGGATACTATCTGCTCGGTTGCCGATGGTCGCTGCGCTGGCTGGTAACACTGTTTCCCTCAGTACAACCGCATTTGCCGGAGAACCGGACCTTGGAACCGGACATGCGACAGCGGTTGCCAGCGCTATTGGGAGAGCAACGCCTGCCTATTTTTACGGACATAGCATGGGGCAGTGCGCAGGTGTTCGAGCAGACAGTGCAGCGCCTGGAAACCACGCGGTTGCGCTGGGCGTTGTTGCCGCCGTGGTATGATGTGGACACCAGCACCGATTGGGCCTGGCTCCGGGCGCATCTTCGTGCCCTGATCCAGGCCGGGCAAGAGTGCGCTCTGCCCAAGCTCGAAGCGTTCAGCTAGCCGCAGATTCCACGCCCGCTCCGAAGGGTCGAGGCGGTTCGCTGCGCGAGCAGGATTCGTTCGTAGTGGCCGTCGGCGGTGCAACTGCGGCGTGCCCGGCATCGCGACGGATTTTTTCGCCACCGGTGCAGGTTTCGGTCATCGGCTCGTAGCTGACGTAATCATCCTCAGTTTCGTAATCGTCGTAGCGGCAAACGTAGCCCGGCTGCTTGGCCCGCTCGAGTTCCTCGTAGTAGGCCTTGAGAATGGCCTTTTCGATGTACTCGCGGGAGGCAGCGTTGATGGGATGGGCTACGTCCGCGTGGAGCCGAACTCGACCGCTGGCATCGCGTGGTGCGCGATTTTCATCCAACCGCCGGCCACAATTGTTGCAGAAGCGGGCCTGCAGGTGATTTTTGCACCGACACGTCGGGCAACGGTCGGCCAATTTGCGACTCGGCATCGCCACAAACTGGCCTTTTGCTCCCTCAATAATCTTGAGGTCACGCACCACGAACATGTTGTCGAAGGTGATGGAACAGAACGCCTGCAAGCGTTCGTTACCACCCTTCTTCTCGTCCATGAGCTTGATGCGAATTTCGGTGATCTCCACAGGTGTCCTCCTTTCCTTTTGTGGAGACGAATCCCTTCTGACCAACGACTGTCGGTCACACACCGACAGCGATCTTCCGCATTCGCATCTCCGTCTCCGTTCGGTTCCGGGCGACGAACTGCTTTGCAGCTGTAAAGAAAATCAACTGCATGTCATTATGTCAAGCCCAGTTTGCCAAAAATTTTCCCTCCGGACCGTCCGGACAACGCCAGGCCCAACCTGAGCGTGGTGGCTCACCTTGCCCCTGCGGCATCGAACTGCCGGTAAGTGCGGAATCATGGTTACGGTGTTTCGCAGCGCACGAAGAACTGGCGACCATCGCTCCTGGTCGGGTGTGATGACCGTGTTCGAACGTGTGCCGTATCGCCGTTGCTGTCACGTTGTCACCCACGGCGGGCTGACGCTCGCCGCTCTTGGTGCGTTGTTCGCCGAACGCAAATCGAACCGTCCTGCAAGTGCGTTTGCCGAACCACGGCGGGCTGACGCCCGCCGCTCCCGTAGAATGTGCGTTTGTGCACCGCGAATGTCGTTATTTCTTCGCGCAACCGACACCGTGCACCAGGAGCGGCTGGCGTAAGCCAGCCGTGGCCATGCGGCGAAGCGTCCCGGTAACGTAATGCCGCTCTTGTCACGGTTCTACCGCACGCGCAACCAAGAGCGGGGGGCGTAAGCCCTCCGTGGTGCACTGGCCCGTCGTGCGTGGCT
>Ga0272447_1002419_pt1 | contig 9972 bp, 7 predicted proteins | sample YNPCB0133_FD_194589 | JGI IMG/M metagenome (GOLD analysis project Ga0272447, IMG submission 194589) | Hot spring microbial mat communities from Yellowstone National Park, WY, United States - YNP-CB-013-3 | ecosystem: Environmental > Aquatic > Thermal springs > Hot (42-90C) > Sediment | place: USA...
CGAGCCATAGATTGGCTTCTTGAGCGATCTGATAGGCTTCCAGAGGGCAGGCCTTAGGCGAGATAGCTTTCCGGAGAAAAGAGAGAAGCTCCCGACCTTTCTGGCGAAAGGCTTCCGCTTCGGCGCGAGAAACGGTATCTTTTTCCAGAGCCTTTTGAACGTAATGATCAGCTAAGCGGTAGAAGACCGAACGGTAGGTGTTAATCATGCGCAACGTGTTGGAGTCGTAAAAGATTTTAGGGTTATTGAGGTTTCGGTAGCGAAAAACTTGGGTTAGCAGCTGGTGTGTAAGGCTATCTTGGATGGGGGCATTGTAGATGGAGCCGTTGGTGGAGTAGCGGGGCTTGAGGGGTAAAAGTTCATAGACATTGCCGCGCTGATAGAGGTAATCGGAGAGGCCCAGATAGCTAAAAGAGGGGAGGGTATTGGCAAAGCAGACGGGACGTTTCCAGCCCTCTTTGATGGCGGTGGTTACAATGTCATAAGTCATGAAGTCTTGTTTGAGGAGGTAGGTGTTTTGACCGCTGCCGCGCACGGGGACTTGCCAGTAGAGGGTATCGGCTAAATCCCCTGCGGAGAAGCGGCCTTCGGTAGGATAGTTATTGAGGAAAGCAGTTTTGTTTATGGGGATAGCGAGGGATTGGGATTTAGCGGGGATGGAGGCGGTCTTTTCCCCCATGAAGAGTTCATCCGGGACCGAAATGGGGACAGGCGCAGCCCCATTGGGACTATTGTACTTGAGCTGAGAGATATACCAGTCCGTATTGAGGAGGCTGAGGTTGACGATACGCACATCGGTGCGTACGCCTTCCACTTCTTGAAGGTACCAGAGGGGAAAGGTGTCGTTGTCCCCATTGGTGAAGAGAATGGCATTGGGTGGGCAAGACATGAGGAAGTTATAGGCGGCGTCGGGGGGCACATAGTTGCCCGCTCGGGAGTGGGATCTCCAGTTTTGCACCGCCATGAGTATGGGTATTCCTACGGCGGCCATACCTACGGGCAGATCCCAGTTTCGGCGCAGCCGCTCTTGCAGCCAATCCGTTATGGCAGCGGCCCCCATACCCACCCACATCGCAAACACAATAAACGACCCCACATAAGAATAGTCCCGCTCCCGAGGCTGATTAGGCGGCTGATTAAGGTAAAGAATAATCGCCACCCCCGTCATAAAGAAGAGCGTCAGAATGACCATTGCATGGCGACGATTCCGCTGGAAGTGCCAAGTGGCCCCTAAAAGCCCTAAAAGGAGAGGCAAACCGTAATAGTGTGCCTTAGAGGGGTCTTTGCGTTTATGGGGGGGTAGTTTGGATAGACGCGCAAAGTTAAGCCCACTTTCCCAGTCGCTATCTTGTTCTTCAAAAGCCCTCCCTACGAAATTCCACAAGAAGTAGCGAATGTACATATGTTTGAGCTGGTAATCCCAGAAGAAGTAGAGATTTTCGAAGCCTGTGGGTTTATCATCGTAGGGGCTATTTGGTTCTGGGCCTTTATTTCTTACATAGTTTATGTAGCTGAAAGGGCCTTGGCCTGAGTAATGGCTAGGGCTCCACATGCGAGGGAAGAAGCGATAGTCTTTGAGGGCGTAGTCGTAAGTCAGCTTAGGGCCGTCGTAGACATAACGCGTGGAGGTGCGATAGCGCAGGTATGCCTCGCCGGTTTGCTTGTAACCCTGGGGGATGGCATTGTATTGGGTGCCCCAAAGGATAGGGCTCTCCCCATACTGCTCGCGCTTGAGATAGCTTAGGAAATTGACTACATTGCTGGGGTCATTTTCGTCAATGGGCGGCTCTACATGAGAACGTAAGAATATCACGGCATAAGAGGAATAGCCCAAATAAATGAAGAGGAGACTCAGGGCGGCTGTGGAGAGGAGCGGTTTTTGGATTCGCTGGGCATAGATTACCAGAGTGGTGAGTACACCAAAGAGAATCACAATAAAGAGCGCTAAGCCTGATCCGAAAGGCAGGCCTAAGCCGGTGGTTTCTTTCGTTTCGGGGTTGAAGGTGCCGACGAGGATTTTTTCTAAGGGCCAGGCTAAGGAGACGGTATATTGAATCACGCCATATTGCAAAAATACCAGGAGGGCAGCCCCCACAGCGAAAGCTCCGATTATACCTAAGGGCTTTACTTTGGAGGCTTTTCGGAAGTAGTACATGAGGGCAAGTCCGGGCAGGGTGAGGAGGTTGAGTAGGTGCACGCCGATAGAGAGCCCGAAGGTGAAAGCGATGAGGATCAGGAGCTGATTTTGGCGGCGGGGTTCTTCGGTTTCTTCCCACACACACATGAGCCATATGACGAGGGCGGTGAAGAAGGCGCTGGGGGCATAGACTTCGGCTTCAACGGTGTTGAACCACACGGAATCAGCGAAGGTGCATACTAAGCCGGCTATTAGCCCGCTCAGGCCTACAATAAGTCTGTCAGGGTCGTTCAGGGCTTTCTTAGTAAAGTGCATGGTAATCCATGCAATAAGTAGGGAAGTGAAGGCCCCACTGAGGACGCTTACCCAGTTGATGAAGTAGGCGACTTTGTCTGGGCTGGGGGCCAGCATCGCAAAAAGCCGAGCTACAATCAGATACAAGGGTGCGCCCGGGGGATGCGGAACTTCCAGCTCATGCGCCGTAGCAATAAACTCCCCACAATCCCAGAAGCTGGCAGTGGGGGCCACTGTTAGGGCATACGTGAGGAGGGCCGTCAAAAATACGATTCCGCCAAAAAGCCAAGTCTGCTTTTTATAAGGCATCGGGGCAAAGATAGGCCGCCCTCCTCAATTCGGATGCCCACTCTTACGACGAGAGGAGCTTGAGGGCTGTGCGCGCAGCTTGCTGCTCGGCTTCCTTTTTACGGCTGCCCGTCCCGTAACTGATAATCTGGTTATTCAGTTTAATGCACACTACAAAGTAATCCTCCCCCCGCGATCGCCGACGTTCCTGCAGCTGAAACTCTACTTGTCCTAACTGCCTTTGCTGAACATATTCCAGAAGCTTGCCCTTGTAGTTGAACTCCATTTGCTCCACCTCTTTCCATCGGATTAAAGGGAAAAGACGTTTATGAATGAATCGGTGGGCATATCGGGGGCCTCGGTCCATATAAATAGCTCCTATGAGCGCTTCTACTATGTCGGCCAGGTAGTCGTTTCTTTTGGGCAAAGGCTGCGGGAACAGTTCCAGCAGAGAGGGGATGAGAAGGCGCTGAGCCATTTCCACGAGATAATCCGTATTGACCACTTTGGCCCGCAGTTCGGTCATTTCCCCCTCATCAAAGTGGGGATAGTGCCGAAAAATGTAGTCGGTGACCACGAGCTGAAGCACCGCATCCCCTAAAAACTCCAGCCGCTCATAAGAGCTGGCAATATAATCGGCCTTTTCTTGGTTTTGAAGGGGAAGGGTGATAGCTTGAGTGTAATAGGCTATATCTCTTGGGTAGAAGCCGAGGAGTTCTTTGAATCGTTTGTAGATTTTAGCTTTGGGGCCGAAGTGACGGGCAATCCATAGCCGGAGGGCAGAGAGCATGATTATTCATAACACTTGAAGACGAGGCAGACGTTATGTCCGCCGAAGCCGAAGCTATTGGAGAGGGCGTAGCGGATGGGTTTTTGGACGGGGTGGTGAAAGGTGTAGTTGAGGTCGCATTCGGGGTCATCGGTGAAGTGGTTAATGGTGGGATAGGACGGTGGCGACGGCTTCTACGGCGCCGGCGGCACCTAAGAGATGACCTATCATGGACTTAGTGGAGCTGATGTGGAGTTGGTAGGCCCATTCTCCGAAGATAGCTTTGATGGCCTGGGTTTCGCTGATGTCGCCGAGGGGGGTGGAAGTGCCATGCACATTGATATAGTCAACTTCCGTAGGAGAAATGCCGGCATTTTGGAGGGCGCGGCGCATAACTAATTCGGCGCCCTCCGCACACGGGGCTGTAATGTGATAGGCATCTGCTGACAAGCCGATGCCCACCAGCTCCGCATAAATCTTGGCCCCCCGACGAAGAGCATGTTCTAAGGATTCCAGGATGAGGACTCCTGCACCTTCTCCCAGGACGAAGCCATCCCGGTCTTTATCAAAGGGACGGCTGGCAGTCTTAGGGTCGTCGTTCCGTTCGGAAAGCGCCCGCATGGCATTGAAGCCGCCCACGCCTGCCTCGTTGATAGCTGCCTCGCTGCCTCCCACCACCATAACTTCTGCCAACCCCTCTTTGATGAGCAGATACCCATCGGCAATGGCATTAGCCGAAGAGGCACAGGCCGATACCGTCGCATAGTTCGGACCTCGAAACCCATGTTGAATAGAGATATGCCCCGCCGCAATGTCTATAATCATCTTGGGGATAAAGAAGGGATTGAATCGGGGGGGCTGACCGGGCTTATAGTCCCGCATCTCTTCCATAAAAGTATAAAGCCCGCCTATACCCGAGGCCATGATTACACCTACGGCGTCTTTGTCCAGCTTGCCATTCAAAAGGCCCGTATCTTGAATAGCTTCATTCGCAGCAACAATGGCGTAATGCGTAAAGCTATCCATTTTCCGGGCCTCCCGGCGGTCTATATACTGCAAGGGGTCAAACCCCTTAAGCTCACAAGCAAAGCGAGTGCGAAATAAAGAAGCATCAAACTTCGTGATGTAATCCGCACCGCTAACCCCCTCTAAAAGGGCCTTCCAGAAGGCGGGCGCGCTAAGTCCGATAGGGGTTAGCGCGCCCACCCCCGTCACAACGACCCGACGCATTAGGCAGTAGCGTGCTCTTCAATATACCTGATAGCGTCGCCTACGGTTTCTATTTTTTCCGCTACCTCATCCGGGATATTAATCCCAAACTCCTTCTCAAACTCCATAATAAGCTCCACGGTATCCAGGGAGTCTGCACCAAGGTCATTAGTGAATGTTGCTTCCCGAGTTACTTTCTCAGGCTCTACGCCGAGCTTGTTGATGATGATGGCCTTGACACGTTCTTCAATGCTACTCATAAGCCAGACTTTTTTGCGGGGCAAAGGTAAGGCTTTTTTGTCAGAGTGGAGGTCCTCCCAAAACCCGTACCAGGGTCTGCCAGGGATTGTCCTGGGTATAAAGTAAAGTTTGCCTGAGGGAAGGTTGTGGAAAAGTAGGCGGCACCAAAGAGCCCTTGGCTATGCCAAGCTCCCCCGTCTCCACCTCTAAGTACGGCAAACGCCCAAAGGGTATCGTCATAGCTTCACGAGGATGCCGAATGTAAAGTATCAAGATAAAGTGCTTTTGAGCTAAGGCGGGTAGGAGTGGAGAAGCCTCTGGACCGTCTTGCCAGAAACCGTCTGTGAGCAGGACTAAGAGCCCCCTGCGGTGGTGGGTTTGCATGTAAAGTTCTAAAAGGGGCTTGAGCTGGGTACGTTGCTGAGGGGGTTGGAAACGTAAAAGCTCTTGAAAGGCTCCCCAAACAAAACTTTCGCTGCGACGGGGAGGGGAGAGGAAGACCACCTGATCGGTGAATCCGATCCACTGGACTTTGTCGCCAGCTTTGAGGGCAGTCAGGGCTAACATCGCGCTGGTTATGGCAGCTTGACGCAGTTTCTCGGGATAAGTGCGCATGGAAGCGCTAAGGTCAAGAGCCAGTGTGCAGATGAGCTGGCGCTCTTCGGTGCCCAGCCACAGGTAGGGTTGTCCACGCCGGGCCGAAAGCGCCCAGTGAATCCGCCGCCAGGGTTCTCCGGGCTCATACGGCCGCGCATCCGCAAACTCTATCCCCTCTCCCCGCAAAATCGACCGATAAGCCCCTATCAAAAGCCCCTCCACCGGCCGCCCCAGCCGCCACCGAAGTCGACCCAGCGCCTGCAAAACCTCATGCACCTCCACAGCCCAAAAATAGCACTGTATCTTTGAGCCGCATGTCTAAACAAAACCTGCTCACCCATTGGCTCATCCCTATCCTTCTCATCGTAGTCGTGTCCGTCCTGTACTTTTTCCCCTATTATCAGGGGTATCGCTTCCGGGCCGCCGACCAAATCCAGGTAGAATACATGTCCTACCCCTTCCATGAGATCAAGGCCCAGACCGGTCGCTACCCCCTCTGGACACCCCATCTCTTTTCGGGCATGCCTACCTACCTCATCTCCTACCAAGGCGAAAATGTCTTTTGGAAAGCCCCTACCTCCTACCTCACTCCCATCCTCCGAGAATACCCCCCTCTCATTCTCTTAGTGGGGCTTTTAGGGTTCTTTCTCTTTTTATGGGCTGAGGGGCTGAAAGGCCCCTTAGCCTTGGCTGGGGCTTTTGCCTTTGTGATGATGAGTTATTACACGAACATGATCGTTGCTACCCACTGGGGCAAAAGCAATGTGCTTTTTACGGCTCCTTATGGCTTAGCGGGGATGTCCTTACTTTTTCAGGGGCGATGGGCCTTGGGAATAGTCCTCTCGCTTTTAGGGTGGGCTGGTATGATCGGGGGGCACCACCCACAAATGCTGTATTATGTACTCTCTCTGTGGGTGGCTTATGGGCTTTATCGCCTGTGGGAAGCCTGGAAGTCCCGCGCTTGGAAGCCATTTCTCGGCCTGTCCGCCCTCCTACTTGTCTCTGCCGCCGTAGGAGCCCTCTCGCAGGCCGCTAACATCCTGCCTTACTACGAATATGGAAAGCACAGCATTCGGGGAGGAAGCGAGTTGGAGCGAGATCGGGAGCGAGACCCAGCCCTTCAAAGTGGCTTAGACAAGACTTATGCCCAGTCTTATTCTGCCACCAGAGCCGAAATATGGTCTCTCATCATCCCCGATATAGTCGGCGGCACCTCCCAAGAAGACCTCCTCAAACGTCTTGGTCGCTCCTCCGCTCTTTATCAGGCTTTCCAGCAATACGGCATTCAGAATACCGCCTTCCTTAGGGCCGTCCCTACTTATTGGGGCGGCTCTCCCTTCTCTGCTGGATCGTTTTATGCAGGGATCATACCCTTTTTCCTCATCATCTTGGGGCTCATGTATAAGGCGGATGCCTTGGACTGGATTTTGCTATATACGGGCTGGATAATCTTGCAGCTTTCTCTTGGTTCTTACGGATATAGTCTGTGGGCGACACCGCTGCTTTTAGCTCTTCCCTGGCTTAGTTATGCCCTTCCGAAAAGGTATCTGCCTTCGGCTTGGCGGCCCTGGACCACGACAGCCTTGTTTCTGATAGGGTGGGGCGCCATAAGCCTTTTGGACAACACACCCGAAGAAAGCTATAAGCTTACCGACGCCGCCCTGGAATACCTTCCATTTTATAACAAGTTTCGGGCTCCCTCCACCTTATTGGTGGTCATGGGCTTTTTGTGGGGATGGATGAGCATGCGAGGTCTCAAACGTTTCTTAGACGAACCTTCTGCTAAACGCCTCTGGGTGAGCTTAGGTATAGTAGCCAGCGTGATCATTTTGGTAGGGGTGTTTGGCTCGTGGTGGTTTTCGTTTGAGGGGGCATCCGATCAGGAGCTTCGGAGTCAAAACCTCCCCGAGTGGTTTTTTGAGGCTCTTCGGGAAGATCGCATCACCTTAGCTCAGCGATCCGCCATTCAGGTTCTGTTCTGGCTTGCTTTGAGCGGCGGCGTACTAGCGCTGGCAGTTCGTAACCTGCTGAAAGCCACGGCCGCCTCCTTTGCGCTGGCGATTCTGATTCTCCTGGATGGATGGCTCGTTAATAACCGCTACTTTCCTCGCCAAAGCACCTATGTGCGCAAAACCGAAATCTCTATGCCGCCCCCGCTCCAGCCCTACGAAACCTTCCTCAAACAGCAAGATACCACTTTTTATCGGATCCTCCCTCTACACACCTCGCCTTTTACAGATGCTCGTCCAGGGGTCTTCTTAGAAAATGCCGGCGGCTACCATCCCGCCAAACTCAAACGTTACCAACAGCTCATAGAGACCCACCTCAGCCGCCTGAGTCCCCAAACCCTCCAAATGCTCCATGTAAGATATCTCACCACCTCAGGCCAGCCTTTACCTGCACAGGATTTTGATAGTCTTATCACCTTTCCAGATGGTATCACTCTTTACCGACTTCGGGCGCCTTTGCGCTACGCCTGGCTCGCGGAATCGCTCATCGTTTATCCACGGGTGGACCAGACTTTGGATAGCCTTTCTCAATATGATCTGACCCGATATGCCCTCCTCACCCAAAAAGACCTCCAGAGCCTTCCCCTCCAGCCCCAAAATGCGCCCTTAGACTCTACCGAAAACGTTCAAGTCCTCAAAAGAAGACCCACAGAGGAGATCGTCTTGCAGGTTCGCACGCGCTTACCCCGCCTTTTAGTGCTCAGTGAGGTTCACTATCCGCCCGACTGGAAGGCGCAAATAGATGGCCAGGAAGCGCCCATCATCTACGTGAATTTTATTTTGCGGGGGGTGGCTGTTCCGGCTGGAGAACATACGGTACGGTTCTACCTCCAAAGCAGTGTACATGAGCGAGGGGCCTGGCTTTCGCTCATAGGCTCTATTATGGCCTGGGGGTTGGTGGGGCTAATTTCTGTAAGGGCCTTATGGCAGTGGCATAAATGGAGGCAAGCGAAAAACCCCTCATAGCCTGGTTCTTACCTGCTCTTAGTGCGCGAGTAGAGTTTGTCATTCGCACGCTCTGTGCGGAGTGGCTTGACATTCCCTTCTGGGTAGGGACGCCCTCGGACTCACCCCCGCAAACCCCCTACCGGATTGCTTGTGGCTGTCAAGTTGCTGGGGCCTTGCACCTTTCTGCTCATGCCCTCCTCTGGCTGCGAGAGACGCCTTTCTTCCTGCCGAAATGGAATGAAGAGGGGCTTTTCCCCACCCAAGAAGGGGACTATCCATACGATCTTTTGGCGATGGCTTTTTATGTGTTGTCTTTGTATCCGCTTTATGAATGGCCTTACGATTATGATACGTATGGCCTGTATCGGTGGGAGCGGCTGCCCTTTTATGAGGCGAAGTTTTGGAGTTATCCATTTTTGCAAGTGCATTGGTATCGGATTTTGGACTTGCTGGGTTATCCGTATGAGAAGCCTCCTTTTGCGTGGGAAGTAGGGTGGGATATTGATCATCCTTATGCTTGGAAGGGCCGGGTGGGCCTTCGCTGGTGGATAGGAGGCCTACGTCGAGGCGACCTCCACAAACGTATTCTCGCTCAGCTGGGAAAGCTCTCCGACCCCTACGACACCCATGAGGAGATCATACGTTACTTCCCTCCTCAGCATGCTCGCTTTTTCATGCTGGTTTCGGATGCGCATCGGCTGGACAGCCTGGTTTCCCCTACCCATCCCTTCTGGCGAAAGCAGATTCAAAGGCTTCTAGAAAAGGGGTATGCCTTAGGACTCCATCCCTCTTATCGCACTCGAGAAGAGCCTGCTCGTCTCCAAGCCGAAAAAACCTTATTAGAGTCCTATACAGGGAGCCCGGTGTATTTCTCCCGCCAGCACTATCTACGTTATTTTTGGCCCGATACTTTTTACCATTTAGCGGCCGCAGGCATAAGGGAAGACTACTCTTTGGCCTTCCCAGAGCGAAGTGGATTTTTGTTAGGGACGGCTTTACCGACGAGTCTTTACGATGCCTCCCGGGAGAAACCTTTGCCCCTCCGCTTCCATCCTGTCGCATTGATGGATCAGATCTATCTCAGACGAGGGGATAGGATTGGATTAGCGCAGGAAATCCAGCGGCTCTATGCAGCTGTTTCCGAGACGGGCGGCAAACTACACTTTATATGGCATAACTCCACCTGGGAGGCTGCCGAGCCTTTGCGCCACCTCATTCCGGAGAGCCGGCTGGAGTCCAACCTTCTCCAAAGAGAAAATCTCCCTTAGCTCAGGAGAGCGGCCGCTCCTCGCAAAATATTTCTCTGAATGGCCCAATCCTAAGGGAGAACCTGCTTCCCCCTTACCAGAGGCCAATGGGGCTTGAAGACTACTACCATTTGCAATCAAAAACTTTCTGAATGAAGAGAGAGGTTTTGGGCGGCGGGCCCCCCCCCCCGGGGGGCCCCCCCCCCCCCAAAAAAACCCCAAACCCATAAGAAA
>Ga0272447_1002422_pt1 | contig 9970 bp, 11 predicted proteins | sample YNPCB0133_FD_194589 | JGI IMG/M metagenome (GOLD analysis project Ga0272447, IMG submission 194589) | Hot spring microbial mat communities from Yellowstone National Park, WY, United States - YNP-CB-013-3 | ecosystem: Environmental > Aquatic > Thermal springs > Hot (42-90C) > Sediment | place...
CGGATTGAGTGTGGCGGCGTTTGCGACAGGGTATTTGGCCTTGGTGACGGATTTGGCTCCGGCGGCGCAACGGGGGCGGGTGTTGGGGTATATGACCTTGGCGCAACCGGTGGGGGTGGCGTTGGGACCAGCTATGGGGGGGTTTTTGGCGGCACGGGGGCAGTATCCGTTGATTTTTGCGCTGTCGGCGGGGTTGGGGGCGTTGAGTTGGGGGTTGTGTACCTGGGGGGTGCGGGAGCCGCAACAGGTACGGGCCACTCCGGGTACCGGCATGTCGTGGGGGCTGTTGCTCACACCTCGCTTGCGAACCCCGGCGTTGGTGTTTTTGCTGGTGGGGTTGTTGTTTGGGAGTTTGCAGACGTTCATTCCCTTGTTCATCAAGCGCCAGGGGATTCCTATGAATCCGGGGTTGTTTTATACGGCGGTGGCAGTGGCTAGTTTTTCGGTGCGGCTGGCGTTGGGACGGGTAGCGGATCGCTGGGGGCGGGGGCGGTTGATTACGGTCAGTTTGGGGTGCTACTGGCTGGCGATGATGACGTTGTGGCGGGCGCAGGGCGTGCCTTGGCTGTTACTGGCGGGGGCGTTGGAGGGCCTAGGGGTGGGGCTGTTGATTCCGGGGATGGCGGCGCTGATTGCGGACCGTTCCTATGCCCAGGAGCGGGGGCGCAGTTTTGGGCTGTGTTTGGGGGGGTTTGACCTGGGGATTGCTCTGGCTGGGCCGCTGTTGGGGTCTTGGGCGGTGCAGGTGGGTTTGCGGGAGTTGTTTGGCGGGCTGGCGGGTGTGGCGTTGGTGGCGTTGGGGGTGTATCTGTTGTGGATTGGGAAAAATCCGCGGGATTCCCTGGCGTTTGCCTTGCGTAATGGCCCGGATGCCTACCGCATTTCCTAAACCCCGTGGTGGTGCTGCTTAAGCTAAGTTAATTATGTTAATATTCTTGACAAGCATTGCCCTGGGGAAGTGATGGCGAAGGTTTTGGTGCTGAATGCTTCCTATGAGCCACTGAATATCACCACCTGGAAACGGGCGGCAGTATTACTTCTCAAGGGCAAGGCTGAGCAACTGGAGCACAATGGCAAGGTGATTTACCCGAATTTTGCCCTGCCAACGGTGATCCGCCTGCGCCACTACGTGAACATTCCCCACAAGGAAATCCCCTTGACTCGCCGGAATGTGCTGCATCGGGACGGGCATACCTGTCAGTACTGTGGCTATACGGGGGAGGATTTGACGCTAGACCACGTCATTCCCAGGTCCCGGGGTGGGACGGATGCTTGGGAAAATATTGTGACCGCCTGTGTGCGCTGCAATATGAAAAAGGGCAACCGCACCCCAGAAGAAGCCGGGTTAACTTTACGCCAACGCCCACGTCGTCCCCACAGCAGTCTTTATTTCGAGGTGAGCAAGCATCTGCGCAGCGGTGCCAACCAAGAGTGGCGCAAGTACGTCATTGGTCTGTAAAGAGGGGTTCTCAAGGCCAGGGGGTTCGTTCGTGGCCGATTCTCGAGGCAGTGCCTGCTGAGCGCAAGACAGCCTTACTGGGATGGCGAGTGCGTCGAGGTGGGGATTTTTTTCCTCAGCAGCCAAAAGGGAAAGGTTTGGGTGGGTTCGAGGCGCACGCCTTGGACATCCTGACGCGCAAACACAAATTGCCGTTCCTGCCACAAGGGAATGTAGGGCACATCGGCAGCCATCAATTGTTGCAGTTCTCCTAGCAGCACCAGGCGCTGGGCGGGGTCGGTGGTGCGGCGACTTTGGGCAATGAGTTCATTGGCTTTAGGATGGTAATAAAATGACCCAAACGTGCGGCTGGAACCTTCTAAGCAGCCCTGGGTCACCGTACCTTTGGAGCAACTCATAAAGGGTTCTAAATAGTTGTCTGCATCCAAGAAATCGGGATACCAATCGAGTAAAAAGAGGGGATAAATGCCCTTTTCCAGGTTCTGATAGGCAGTGGTGGCATCCACCGGTTGCAGGTTCAGTTGTAGGGGTAACTCCTGCTCGATGGCGGCTTTGATCGTCGTGACGACCTGAATGTGACTGGGAATATTGCTGCGATACCACAAGTCCAGGGATGCCGGTTGCGTGGGGGTGATGCCCGCTTGGGCAAGTAATGCCTTGGCACGGAGTACAGGCGATGGGTTGCTGACCACCTGAAACACCGGTTGATAACCAGGCAAACTACTGGGCACCATGCTAAAGGCAGGTTCCACCAAATTCTGGAATACCCGTTCCTGGATCAACTGCCGGGGCATGACCAGAGCCAGTGCCTGCCGTACTTCTTTCTTGTCGAGGGGCGGTTGATTGCGGTTGAGGGTGAGGTAGTTGATTCCCATCCCGGCGCTGGTGACGACTTGAATATCCGGCTGGGCTTGCAATTTTTGAATGTGTTGGGGTTCGAGGAACTGGTAGGCCACATCCACTGCACCGGTTTGCAGGGCATGGTAGAGGTTGGCACTGCTGGTCAAAAACTGGATAGCCAACTGGGCACTGGCAGGGGGCGTCCCCCAATACCTGGGAAAACGCTTGAGTTTGAGCGTGTCACTGCCAAAACTCACTAACTGATACGGCCCTGTCCCCACAAACGTCCGGGGTTGAAATTGCCCTGGCCCAATGGTGTACGCCTTGGGGGACACGGCACACAAACCGGAGAAAGCCAGCAATTGGGGAAAGGGAGCAAAGGGTTTCTTAAGGCGAATGGTTAGTTCATAAGTGCCGGTCGCCCGGATGTCCGCCACAATGTTTTTGAGTAAAAAGGACGGTCGCCCCCCGTTGTCCATAAACCGTTGCAGGGAAAAGCGCATGGCTTCCGCATGGAAGGGTTCTCCGTCGTGAAACACCACCCCCTGACGCAAGGGAATCCGATAGGTCAATCCATCGGCACTCACCTGGGGCAAAGCGGTTGCCAGTTGGGGTTGCAGTTCGGTCGTCCCCGGCTTGTAGGTGTACAGGCGATCCCCCAAAGCCAAAAGAAGATTCCCCGTGAACACCGTATAGGCATCTGCCGGGTCCAGGGTGCTGACCTTGGCCGTCGTGCCGATGATGATTTGGTTCGGGTTCCGCTGCTGGGCAAAAGGCGGTGGTTGCGGCTGACGACATCCCACCAATAGTCCAGCGAGCAACCCGCCAACCCAGTACCTGTTATTTCTGCCCTGGGGCATACACCATCCGACTCAGCGGGCCCGTACCGCCGCAACCCGGATTGTCCGTATTCACCACCCGCACCCGCATCCGCTCAAGCGCCTGCACAATCGGTACGGAGAATTTCAGCCCTTCCACAGCCGCACCAAAAATTCCCGCACTGTTGACCGCCACCACCGCCCCCCGATTGTTGAGCAGGGGACCACCCGAATTACCCCCCAAAATCTGGGTATCCGTTTGGATGATGTGTCCTGCTTCAAAGGAATGAATGACGCTGATGATCCCCTTGGTAATGGTGTTTTGCTGACCAAAAGGCGTGCCTATGGCAATCACCTCATCGCCCGTGCGCATCTTACTACACAGAGGAACCACCCCTAAATCCCCCACATCCCCTTGGATTTGCATCAGGGCAATGTCATACGGTTCGTGGGGAATGTTAAATACGGCCATTGCCGCCAACCCCCCCTCCATAATGCGCAACACCCGTGCCGGACGGCGGGTACGGTCATAGAGCCGCACTGTCAGGGAAATGGGACGGTCTTCAAAAATCCGCCGGTCAAACCCCCGTGCTTCCTGAGCAACGTGCAGGTTGGTAATAAGGTACCCCTCCCCAATGTGAAACCCACTGCCTACTACAGCCCGGGTTGGTTCCACCCGCACCGCCGCCGGGAGATAACGATTGACGATCTGCGCTGGGGTGAGGATTTGGTTGGGCACTGGTGTTCCCCGGATGACAATCTCCCGGGCAAAAATCCCCCGTGTACCCGGCAGCAAATTCGCCCCAGCTACCCGTCGTCCACCCACCGGTTCATCCCCATCTTCAGGGGGAATACCCTCATCCTGCAACTGATTCTGGTAATAACGCCGCAGTTGCGCTGTCCGCTCATCCTGGGGGGCCTTGTCCAGTAGCGCAAGGGCTTTACGCCATTTTCCCTGCACCACCTGGTAATCCGCAGGGGTGGTCGCCGTCTGGGCAAACGCCGCCGCACTTTCGGCCTCCAACTGCGCCAATGCCCGCCAATCCGTTGGCGGTTCTGCCGTTACTGCCGGTGCTGGCTGCGGTTTCGGGGCCACCGCCGGACTGGGTTCAGGCATGGCTACACTGCGCAGACTATGGGAATGCACCCTCCGACTGCTGTGCACCACCACCCCCACAAAAATCACCATCGCTCCCAAAGGAGCCGCCAGCCAATACCACCGCCGCAACTGCACATGCAACGCCATCTCACCGTCCTCCCCGGGTTGTCAAGTTCAACCGTTGCAAAACCGTACCAATCGGCACCGCAAAGCCTATATTTTCCGCCCCCAACAGGGAACCCGCCAACTGGAAGAGGGTGGGATTTTTCCCTGCCACGACCCCCACAACCGCCCCCCGTTCATCCAACACCGGCGCTCCTTGGGAACCGGCACTGGTAGCCGCATTGATTTGCAAAAGCGTCAGCCGACCGTAAGGACGAATCCCCATCACCATGCCCTCGGTCGCCGTCACCGGCAACACCCCAATGGGATAGCTCAGGGTCAACACCCGCTGACCCACCCGAGGCAATGCGGTCGCCACCGGTAAAGCCGCCAACTGCCGGGTATCCCCCTTGACCGCCAAGAGGGCCGTATCCGTGGTCGGGTCAAAATACACCACCCGGGCCTGCCGCACCGACCCATCCGCCAACTCCACCCGCAGACGGGCATTGTTGGCATTGCTCCTTTCGACAATTACCTGGGTACCAACACTATCAATCGCCGTGGGAATGCCCCCCAGAGACGTCAGGTTGGTCACGATCAGGCCATTGCCCAGGTGAAACCCCGTTGCCTGACGCAGATCATAAAGCCGTTGTAAAGGAAACGTAGGGAACGTGGGATTGCTGGGAATATTCCCTGGCGCAGGTTGGGGCTGGCCAATACTGTCGTACACGGACAAAATCACCGCCACCGTTGCCCGCCGTGCCCGCTCAATCAGTTCAAAACTCGGTAAAGGCGCCCGTCCCCCTGCAGCTTGCGCCACCGCTACCCGCCGTCCAGTCGCTCGCCCGCAGATAAGTTGAATATCGATTGCCGTCAAATCCTCCCGCCCGGTCAACTCCCGCACCGAACGCAGGTCAATCGGGTTACGGGGAAACGGACAGACATTTTCTGCCACAAACGTATAAACATCCTGCACGTTATTGGGTGTCAGACGCTGGGCCAGGGCAGGCGTCGCCATAACCCACAACAACCCCAACGCCAACGGTACAGATGGTACAGATCGCATAGCAAACTCCCTTGGATACAGTTAACGGACGGGAGGAGCAGGGGGAACCACCACAGCAGGCAATGTGGGAGACGGCACAGAGGGTATCTGGCTTTGTCGGGGCGCAGTGGGTGGCGATGGGCTGGTGCCCGGCTGAGCCGGTTGCATCGGTATCGGTGCTACCGTTACCCCCGGCGTCGCTGAGGAACCTTGACCTTGCAGACTCGGTACCCGTGCCCCAATGGTGTAGGGATTCACCGGGAAATCCGGCTCCTGACCCACAGCCCGTGCGACTTGCGTGCCATCTTGCTCAAACACGACCACCGGTTGCAGACCCCGTGTTTCGATGCGTTTGACCAGCACCAACCCCCCTTCCAACCGCTGCCCTGGACGCACATAGCGGGCCGACGCCTCATTGGGGGTTTTCACAATCGCTTGCACCTGGTTATCTACTTGCACTACCCCATGCACGATGATCATATTCGCCACATCGGCGCCTCGGCCAGGAAAATCCGCCAGTGTCGAAGCGGCTGGGTCATAGGGAGGCAACGGCGCATTTTGTACCTGCGGTAAAGGCCCTGGCGGTGGGGCAATGTCAAAAGGCGGCGGCGGAATTTCCACCACTTCCTGACCTGGACGGGTACGGGGGGCCATACCTGGTGGGGCAAAGGGGTCATCCCGACCTGGCATCAACTGATCCCGGCGCTGATCAGGGTCCTCTGGAGGAATCAAACCTCCTTCCGTTACAGGTGCCGTCGCTACCGGAGTTGCCGTGAGTCTGGGGGCAGGCGGGGCAATTTCCGGCTGGGATGTATGGGTGTTGTTGGGTGAGGGCGAGGGTGCATCACTGACAGTTTGGCTAGCAGTCACGGTACATCCCCCCAGTACCAGCGCTGCCAAACCTGTCCACGTTAGGCCAGCTTTGGTTCGCATCATAGGAGTTCTGCAACCTCACACCATTTTTGATCTCCACTATAACATCTAAACCCCAAAAACTAACTCCTCACCTCTGGCCTTGGTCATCCACCATCCTTGCCAGGGCGGACCCATTGTGTGATGAGCATCTCTTTCCATATTTATTCATAACCCAACCCCTGACCATTAGCCAACCGGGCCAACACGGCCATTGGGGAAAGAAGAGCTATGGCTTCCCCTTGCCGATAGACCAACCCCTGGAGCAATTCCCGATACTGGGGTTGCAGCCGGGGCGGCAGGGGACGCAGGTGGGGATGATCCGGCGTAAATATGCCCTCGAGGGCCGTGACCACCAAAGCCAAGCGGCGATGATCCATACTCAGAACCACCGTCGTGAAGGACCGCTGCGCTGTCCCGGACATGCCAGCCAGACCAAGAAAATCTGCCAAATCCAACACCCAGCACAGGTAGCCACTGCGATTGACCACCCCCAACAGGGACGCCGCCACCCCCGGTAATGGGCAAATTTCCGTTGGGGCTATCTGCACCACCTCTTGTACCCGTTCGGCAGGCAAGGCCAAACGCACCTTTTCCCCTAAGCGGAAGGCAAAATACTCCTGCACTCCAGCACTGACCGGCATCAGGACTGCGCCAACTCTTCTTGCAAAACCTGCTGATAAATCCAAGGTAGCAGAGGTGTCCAGCGATTCGACTCCCCCCCGTAACCCAAACTGGTCCAGGTGCCGGACAGCTCCCGCAACACCACATCCAACTCCCCCCGCCGCAGGGTCGCCGCCACATCCACCCGCCAGGCCGTTGGATCGCTCAGCCAAGCGTACACCACCCGATCCTGAAATTCCGGCGCAAAACTATAGCCCTGGGGATGGTAACGCTGCGCCTTTTCGTACCAGGTTGTCGAAAGCAACTGATACCGCCCCGCTGCCGTCGAACACCAGCCCGGACGAATGCGTACACAGCGGTTGGGATGCTGGCGTAAATCCGTTACCTTTTCGCCCCCATAAAGGCGGTAATAGGCACCCGCACCAGAGGCTTCACTCACGGCAATCGTCCGCATCAACGCCCGCACGTAGGGATCGCCCCCTTGCATCACCAAAGGCGGCGCTAACCAGTGGGTCACCCAGCGGGGAAACAGCAATGGCCAACACCCCACGCCCAACCCCAACATCATTGCCGCCCAGAACCGTTGCGGCCTTGGTTTGATACCTATTCGCCTCAGCACACTCCATCACTCCCACACCGCCACCAGCGCCTGTCCACCCAAAATCGGCAACTAGGACATGGCCTGGATGACGTAATCAAAGTAGTCGCTCGCTACTTCGGCATCCGCTGCATCCAACAGGGCCAAAGCCGCCGTTTTCAGACACCGAATGGCATCTGCCATGCCCACTATCGGCACTCCCAGGGAGTTGTACATTTCCCGCACCCCGATCAAACCGATGCTCTCGATGGGTTCTTTGTCTCCGGCGACGATCCCATAGGTAATCAACCGCAAATACCAGCCGTAATCCCGTAGACACAAAGCACGTTGCCGTTGGCCGTAGGCATTGCCGCCAGGTAGAATGTAATCCGGGTGCAATTGCCAGAGGCGTTGAACTGCTTTTTCAATAATTTTTTTCTCGTTTTCCGCCAGGATGTTGGCGATGCGTAACCGTTGCTCCCCGGTGGCGAAGAACTCCTGAATGGACTGTAACTCCCCGCTGGTGGGGTAACGCAGTTCCTCGTCCGCTTGGGCAATCACCTGTGCGACTAAAGCCATAGGCCAAAACCTCGTTCATTATCAGCCAGTTAACCTACCTGTTCCACTTTAGGAATGAATGGTCCCCGGCGGCAAGGGGTTAGGGAATCGTGGGGTTGGTGGGGGGTGCGGGTTTTTCCGGGTTTTCTTTGATCATGTACACCGACTGCACCTGTTTGGGGGGCACAGGCAGCGCTTCAATTTTGCCGGTATCAATGGTGTAGATGACCACATCCGCCCGCAGGGTATTGTTTTCCTGCTGCACCACCACATTGCCCCGCAAGGTGATGATCCGACGCCGGGTGTCGTATTCGGCCATTTCAGCGACGGCATCCACCTGACGGCTGGGATAGACCAGACGGACATTCCCCCGAGCGATAAATATCCCAGAGCGGGCGTTGGCTTCCTGTACATCCGAGGTAATGGTCAAGGGACCCCCCCGCTGGGCAGGCGGATTCGTTTGCGCCTCAAGGGGCCGTCGTGTGCCGAGTACCAAACCCAGACTGGCCAACACCCCCAGCACCAGCGGCTTGTTCAGTTGCATAGAATAAGGGCGACAACGCTACTGCCTATGATAAATGACGTCTTCCCCCTTGGGTCAGTGCCTGTTTGTGAGCGCCAGTGATACGGAAGTGGGTAAAACGGTGGTTACCGCCGCCCTAGCTTTGTGTCTGGGTGACGTGGCGGTCATGAAACTGGTGCAGGCAGGAGCAGGCGACCGGGAATATTACCAGCAGGTGCTGCCCCAGCGGTGCATTCCCGCCGAAGTGAATCCCCTGTTTTTTAGCGCTCCTTTGGCTCCCCCTTTAGCCGCACAGCGGGAAGGACGGATGGTGGATTTGGCTTATGCCTGGCAACAGTTGACCCAACTGCGACAACGGGTACCCCGGGTGTTGATCGAAGGGGCAGGTGGGCTAGGTTCACCGGTCACGTGGGAATGGACGACAGCAACCCTGTGCGCCCAGTGGCGATTGCCGACCGTGTTGGTGATTCCCGTGCGGTTGGGAGCCATTGGTCAGGCAGTGGCCCACGTGGCGTTGGCTCGGCAGACGGGCGTACCTTTGCGGGGCCTGGTGTTAAACGAGCGAGAACCCTTGACATCCACCCAGCGGCAGGACTGGGCACCGGCGGGCTGGCTGGAACAACTGACTGGCGTACCTGTCCTCGCTCAATTTCCCTACGTGGAAAACATCTTGGACCCCGAATGCCTCAAACAAGCAGCGCTTGATGCCCAACTCGATCGATGCTGGCCGGATGCCCCTGTGTGAACGTCAGGTTACAGCCCTGCAAAAATGTGGTTAAATCGGAAGTAAATGCCAACCGGTAGGGCGTTATGACAAGAAAAATTCTGGTGATTGATGATAGCCGTGTGATCCGGATGCGTGTCAAAGAGATGATGCCCCAGGAAGGCATAGAACTGCTGGAAGCCCGAGACGGGGTGGAAGGTATGAAAATGATCCGCCAACATCACCCCAATTTAATCTTGTTGGACTTTATCTTGCCTAAAAAAAGCGGCTGGGACATTTTTCAAGAAATTCAACAGGATACCCACCTACACTCAATTGCCCTGGTGATCATGTCGGGACGCAAAGAGGAAGTGGTTGAGAAAATTCCTGAACCATTTGACTACTTTGCCTTTGTTGCGAAACCCTTCGAAAAAGCCGAATTGTTTGAGGCCATTCGTTTAGCAACCCGTTTTGCCGGGGAGCGGATCAAGCGGCAACAACAAATGGCTCCGGCTGCGGCTCCCAGTCAGGGGGGTTTAGAAGCCCGGGTGCAGGCCCTAGAAACCCAAGTGGCCCAATTGCGCAACGAATTACAGTCTCTGCGTACCTGGATACAAGAACGACTGGGTAGCTAATTACCGAAAAGTAATGTCTTGCGTTCAGTGCGGCCTATGTGATGTGGAGCGGCAGGGTCGTCAACCGCTATAGGC
>Ga0272447_1002423_pt1 | contig 9970 bp, 8 predicted proteins | sample YNPCB0133_FD_194589 | JGI IMG/M metagenome (GOLD analysis project Ga0272447, IMG submission 194589) | Hot spring microbial mat communities from Yellowstone National Park, WY, United States - YNP-CB-013-3 | ecosystem: Environmental > Aquatic > Thermal springs > Hot (42-90C) > Sediment | place: USA...
TATGTAAACTTCGGGATGACCAAGGAACCAGAAAAGGTGCTGCCACAGAAGAGGCAGACCACCCTCATGAGGTATAGGCTTGTCGGCAACCACAATGTAAGGCGTGAAGAAACTCGTCCCGAGATGTCTATCAAGGAGAAGCATAATTGCTGCCGCAGCCAAAGGCGGGAAAGCGAAAAGACCCAAGATGGAAGTGATGAGGAAAGCCCAGACCGTTAAAGGCAACCTGTCCATCGTCATCCCTTTCGTCCGCAAGTTCAAAATTGTCGTTATGTAGTTCAAAGAGCCCATAGTCGTTGCAACGATGAAGATTGCCATTGAAATGAGCCACAAAGTCGTCCCTAAGCCAGAGCCGGGCAAAGTCTCCTTGACGGAACTTAGTGGCGGATACATAGTCCAACCTGCGCCCGCTGGACCACCCGGGACGAGGAAGGATGCTATCAGCACAATGCACGAAAGCAAAAATACCCAGTAACTGAGCATGTTGAGGAACGGGAAAGCCATATCCCTTGCACCGATTTGGAGCGGAATCAAAAGGTTAGCGAAGCCACCTATCAAGCCAGCGGTCAGGAGGAAAAACACCATGATTGTCCCGTGAATGGTCACCAAAGCCAAGTAGAATTCGGGCTTAAGCACACCGCCTTCAACCGCTTGAGGCATCAACTTACCCAGCCAAGGAAACTGCTTCCCGCTCCAACCCAGTTGCAACCTCATCAGCCAAGACAAAACCATACCCAGAAAGCCCATGAGGAAAGCGGTGACCAAGTATTGGATGCCGATGATTTTGTGGTCTTGGCTGAAGATGTATTTCGTCCAGAAACTCTTGGGTTCGTGGTGGTGAACGGTTTCCGTGCCGATATGCTCCATCATTTTCGCCCTCCTTTCTCAAGGTAACACATCGCCAACGGTCAATTGTTCGCTTAACCACTCTTTGACTTTTTTCTCGTCTTCAACGACGATGACGCCTCTCATCATGTAGTGTCCCAAACCGCAAAGTTCGGCGCAAGCGAACTCAAACTCACCCTTCTTCGTCGGGATGAACCAAGTCCTCGTCACCATCCCTGGAACAGCATCTTGCTTGACCCGAAAGTGGGGCACATAGAAACTGTGGATGACATCCTTTGAGCGCAGGTAGACAACCACGGGTTTGTTGAAGGGGATGTGCAAATTTTCCTCACCTGCGAAGAAGAAAATGTCGTCCTTGCTTGCCGGGTCGTTCTTGTCAATCCCCAAAGGGTTCTCAACGCTGACTAACTTGAGGTCTGTCCTGCCGAATTTCCCGTCCTTCCCTGGGTATCGGAAAGTCCACCTGAACTGTTCACCCCAAACTTCAACTTTGAATGCATCTTCCGGTGGCTCGGCAATTTGAATCCTTGACCACAACCTGCCTCCGAAGAAAATCAGCGTTGTCAGTATCACCGCTGGGACAATCGTCCAGACCAACTCAAGGGTTTTGTTCTCGGTGAAGTGGACTGCTCTCCTCTCCTCGCTGCCAGCAAACCGAAAGACGAGGAAGGCGAGAAGCGACTGCACCAAGACGAAAACGATGCCAGTGATGACCAAAGTTACTGTGAACAGCGTGTCAATGGCTTTGCCGTGTTGGGAGGCTAAAGGTGGCAACCACCAAAAGCGCCCTCCAAAGGTCACCAGTGCAATCACAACCAATGCGATTAACAGCAAACTCAAAAGCAATCCTTCAACCCTTCCCTTCAGGCTTTGCCTCTTCATCACTGCTTCTCACGCTCCTGCAACAAGCGAATGTTTTTAGCGCTTAAAGACGAAGTTGATTGTCACGGTTTCACCGGGTTTAACGATGACATTAGCCGACTTAGTTCCCAACTTTTCGTGCCACGCTTCAATCTCGTATGTCCCCTCGGGCAAGCCCGATATAGTGAAGGAACCATCATCGCCTGTGACGGCAAAGAACGGATGGTCAAAAATCCCGATCCAAGCCCTCATCCACGGGTGGACATCGCACTTGAAGTAAGCGGTTCCGGGAAGTTCAGGTTTTCTGAAAACACGCACCGATTTTAGCCCTTTCCTCGGCTGGCTGAAGTTGAATGTTCCGTTGTTCCTGCTAACGAAATGGACATTGTGGAAAAGCGGGTCAGAGTTGCGTATCTCAATGGGCTGACCAACCATGATTCCCAAAACTCTCGGGTGGTAGATACAGCCCAACTGGTCCAGCACAACGGGTTTGCTTGGCGGCTCAAAATTGCCCTTGACATCAGACTTGACATAGACAAGCACCCACTTAAGCGTCCCGTTCTTGTTCAGCACGAATTCCTCCGACACTATAGGCTTACCCTTGTGGGCGGCTTCGCAATTTTTATCCTGACTCATCCTGATGATGCGAGGCTTCAAAGGGTTGCCCTCAAATTTGACAACTCCCTTAATCGTCCCTGTGCCCTGAGATATGGACACTTTCCTCAACCTCTGGTTTTTCGCCTCTTGGGCACAGATTTTGAACGCAAAAGCAAGCGCAAGGCTGAAAAGGACAACGCGCAACATACGAGACCTCCTTCTCAAGTCAAACAAAAGGTTTTCGGCTTTTCGGTCAAAAGATTATAGCGGACGATTCCGCCATTGTAAAGGTGAAAATCTGCAAAACTTACAGCGAGCCACTGCAGGCGAATTTGCGAGATCAACTGAATTGATCGCTGCAGCGGGCTCGCTGCTCTTAGGACTTCGCGCTCACATTCTCGTATCAGAGTTTACCTTGCTCCGTTTCCTCTGGCTTGCTTTAACTGGTTTTGTTCCAGTTGCCTAATTCTTCGCTCCAACTCGTCAAGTTTGCGCAACTTGAGTTCTTCGTCATCAATGTAGGCTTCCTCTTTCCAGACCTGAACGATGCCTTGGTGGAAACTGATGTCTGGACTGCCGTGGAATGTGCCCTTGTAGTAGTGCAGAATCCAGCGGAACCAAACTTCAACGAAGCGCCTTTCAATTTCGCTGGGAGTGTATTGACCCTTGTGGAACCACCGCCAGAGACCTGCAGGGTAGTCCAAAGTGAAATGAACGCTTAGGAAGTCTTGAACGGTGTCCTCGCCTCTAACTGCGAACTTCTGGTTCATCAGCAAGCCCTCTTCAAACAGTTTCTGGATTTTCGCCTTTTGCTTCAACAGGTATCGGTAAGCCTGAACCAGACCTTCATCAGCAGCGTTCCTCCAAGTCTCAACAAACCTTTGACCGTGACAGTCGGTGCACACTGCCGTCCACATCTCCCTTCGTTCGTCGTATCCAGTTTCAGCCAGACCCAAGTCTCTCGCTTTGTTGAGGGCAATTCTCATGTCAAGGGGTTGATCTGGTGGCATCAATTTGCCTGTTGGGTCATGATATGCTGTTCCCATCCTCCAGATGGCTTTCGCTACCATGTTGTGGCTGACATAGACTTCGCCCGCTTCCTTATATCGCATGTGGCAATACTGGCAGGTCGGCGCTTTGTAGTCTTTGCCGGGAATCGCTTCGGCGAGTCGCTTTGAGTAGTCTGGATGGGATGCCTCGCAAACATGACCGTGCTTGCTGGTTGACCAAGCCTCATAGTCTGGGTGGTCGGGTCCCATGTGACACGCTTCACAGGCTTTCGGGTGTCGGGCAATCTTCGTGTCAAAGGAGTGGCGCGTGTGACAAGAATCGCATCCACGAACTTCAGTGTTGTGGCAAGCATCGCAACCTATTTGAAGTTGTCGAGAGTTAGTCGCATACCAAGGAACCGCTATGTTGGAAATCCAACCTGCTGCGTGGGATGGTCGTCCCGGAGGGAAAGGAGGGCTATTGACAGTCAGTTCGCTCATCATTTCAACCCACTGCCTTGCGTGACATGTGGCGCAAGTTCGGGTCGTGGGCAAAACGATGCCCGGCTCCTTCTCACCTGACTTAGTTGCTCCTGGCTTGACATGGCAATCTATGCACGAGACCCTATACGCTTTGCGCTGCTCGTCCCACAATGGACTTTTCCTGCCGACGAGTTCATCCAAGTTGACTCCCAGTTCCCTCACAACGGCTTTGGGGTAAAGTTTCGCTACTTCCCTCATGCCAGGAACTTTTTCAACGAACCAATCAGGAATCCCCGCCTCCTTGAAAAACTCGTCAACCTTCCCCCACCAAAGGAGTTTGCTCTGGCGTATGTATCGCTCAAAGACATCCTTTCTGGCGTTAGCGTGTCGGGATTCAAGCCATTGATGGTAGAACCCAAAACCATCAGTTTGGGAGTCAGCGTGGCAGGATTCGCACCTTTGCCTCGTCTCGTTAGCGTGAGGCGTTGACAATTTGGTCACCGTGTTAAGCCACTCGTAATACTCCTCTGGCGCCATGTAACCCTGATGGTGAATCGGCGGGAAATACCATGTGTTGTTGGTGAAAAGCGGTGTGGGATAAGCGTTGTTTTTGAAGGGCAAGTAACTTTTGCGGTAGTTTCCGGGAGTCGGTTTGGCAGGCGGTTCCGTTTTGCCCTCAGGCGTGCCCGTCATCGGGTCTAAAGGAGGCGTCTTTTCTACGGGATACTTGACAATCTCCCAGTCATCGTCTTCGTCGTCTTGCGAACTGATTGCGGAAACAGCCAGAAGGAAAATCAGAAGCAGCGACAAAAAGACACTCGCCAGTTTCAAGAACTTTTGCTTGTCGCTCAAAAGCAGTTTCATCGTAACTCCCCTTCTTGCCGGGATTGACAGTTTTAGGAATTCGCATTCTGAATTTTGGCAGGCTCTCCCGCCAATGGTGTCAGGGAAGTTCCCACAAACTTGTAAGGGAAAACCCTAAATTTGTGCGGTCATTGCTCGCTGCCTGCCATTCACATTCACTACTCGCCACTCGCTACTCGCCATTCGCCACTCACACTCGCTGTTTGCCAATTGCTGTTCGCCGCCTTCCCACTTTCGCTGACGGTCGCAAAATTCGTTGTGCGGGAACAAGACCTAAAACATTGCACGAGTGAAAGTGCAGGTGATGGAGAAGTGCCATCGCTGGAAAATTGGCAGCCGCTTCGTAGCACCGTCAAAGTGGGAGGCTACACGATTGATGGCTCAAAGTTGCTGGTGATTGCTGGACCTTGTGTGATTGAGAGCGAAAGCCTGTGCCTTGAGGTCGCTCACGCCCTTAAGGAAATCACAGCCCAACTTGACCTGCCTTTCGTCTTCAAAGCATCCTACGACAAGGCTAACCGAACATCCATTGAAAGTTTCCGAGGTCCAGGACTGGAACGAGGCTTGGAGGTTCTGGCGAAAGTCAAAGAGCAAGTCGGTGTCCCAGTGACAACAGATGTCCATGAAACTTGGCAGGTCAAGCCAGCAGCGGAAGTAGTTGACTTGGTTCAAATCCCCGCTTTCCTGTGCCGCCAGACAGATTTGCTGGTCGAGGCGGGAAAATGGGCGAAGGCGGTCAACATCAAAAAGGGACAGTTCGCCGATGCCAACATCATGGTCCACGCAGCGCGAAAAGTTGAAGCGGGCGGTTGCAAAAACATTCTGCTGACAGAGAGAGGCACTTTCTTCGGCTACGGCGATTTGGTCGTCGACATGCGCAATTTGTTCTGGCTGCGCCAGAGTGGCTGTCCAGTCATTTTTGATGCAACCCACAGCGTCCAGCGACCGAGCGGGCTCGGTTCTGCTTCAGGTGGTCGGCGCGAATTTGTCCCACTGCTTCTGAGGGCAGCAGTGGCAGCAGGCGTTGACGGGATTTTCATGGAAGTCCATCCAGAACCAGACAAGGCTCTCTCTGACGGTCCCAACATGGTCCCGCTAAGTTTCGTTGCCGAACTGCTGGCAATGGCGAAAGAATTGCACGCTGTTGTCAGGAAATTCTGTCAACGCTGAAGAAGGTCCGTGGTCGCATGCCTTTGAGGTGACGAGGATGTCTAAAACGCGAGCGAGGAGAAAATCTGAGAAGCGAGTCTCAACGGCAAAAGTTCAAAGCGGTTGGGCGCGACAGACAACAGGGTTAAATCGGCTTCCTGTCATTTTCTCCGCAGCCTTTCTTCTCGCCTTGCCTTATCTGACTGGGACGAACGATTTGTTCTGGACGAGCATTTTGCTGTCGGCAGTTTTGGCGATGGGCATACTTGCGACAATTTGGCTTCTTTGGAAGCGCCAGCCCTTGACTTTGACAATTGCAGGAACTTTTTTGCTTGCCTTTGTTTTTTGGCAGTGGTTGACGGTCGCAAATTCGGTTTACCGATGGGCAAGCATGTTTGAGGCAAGCCGTTGGACAGCGTTTGCGATTTTGGTCTTAGCCATAAGTCAATTGGCGGGACGAGGGACGGGGGACGAGGGACGAGGTGCAAAACAACAACTTTCGCACTCTGCACCCCGCACCCCGCACTCATCTTGGTTTGCGGTTTCGTTCGTGGTCGCTGCAGCAGTGACAGCAATTCACGGAGTTCACGAATACGCCACGAATGTGGCGGCTGGCATACCACATTGGCGCATTTTCGGTCCATTCTTGCAACCTAACTTGTTCGGCAACTTCCTTCTCCTCGCCTTCTTCGTCGCCTTAGGTTTAGCCATTCAACCGCCTGCACTTCGCACCTTGCACTTCGCGCTCATCGCACTTTTGTTTTTGGTCGCGATGGCTTTAACGGGTTCAAAAGGAGCGTTGTTGGCTTGGTTCGTTGGCGTCGTTTCTTTCGGTGTCGCCTTAGCGGTGAACTTTTCTGCATCCCCGAAATGGCGAAAGGCGATTTTGCTTGCCTTGCCCGTTGGAGTTATTGTTCTAATCGCAACCGCTTTGCTCCTTCCGCCAATACGCTTGAGGTTTGAAACCCTTTGGACATCCCAAGCCCACTCGTGGATGTTCCGGTTCTTCGTTTGGAAGGCGACTCTAACTGGCGCAATTTCAAAGCCGATAACGGGCTTCGGTGCTGGGACCTTTGAATGGGCATACCCGCAATTTACGGTTGTCGGTTTCACTCGCCACGCCCACAACGGTTTTTTGCAAGTTGCGCTGGAAAGCGGCTTCGTTGGCTTGCTGCTACTGCTTGCGTTCCTCGTCGCTATCTTCTTCTCACGCTCCAACCCTCAACGCGCAACGCACAACGCGCAACTTGTCAATCACTCAAACCCGCCGACATCAGACCCGATTCACCTTGGTTGCAAAATTGCCGTTGCCGCTTTCTGCCTTCACAACTTGGTTGAAACGGCTTGGATGACTCTCGCGAATTTACTGGCGTTGGCATTCGTTTGCGGCATGGCAATGTCAAGGGTGCAATGTTCAGAGTGCGAAGTGCAGGAAACCCAAACCGAAAAGAAGACTCAACTTGCACCCCGCACTTCGCACCCCGCACTTTCGTTCGCACTTCGCACCCCGCACTCCGCACTTTTGTGTTTGTCTTTGTTGCCATTATCGCTTGGGCTTTGGCATTCGGTTTCGGTCGCTCGTGGGGCATATTTCGCCCGACAAGCCCAAAACGAATTGCTGCCTTCTTCCCGTCTCTATTGGCTTGAACTTGCAAGCCAATCTGATCCACTGAACGCTCGCCACTTGATTGACCGGGCAATTTTGCTTGAAGCATGGGCGTTGGCGACGGGAGACGAAGAAAGGTTGAAACAAGCGCTGCAACTTTGCGATGCAGCCATCCGACTGCAACCAACTCGCTCTGGCAACTACAAAGTCAAGGCACGGATTTTGAGGGAATTGGGAAGGCTGCGAGAAGCCGAGCAAACTTTAAGGGTTGCGCTGAAAGTGAACCGAACGGACACCGAAGCGATTTTGAAGTTGGGCGAGTTGCTTGAAACAATGGGCAAAACTTCGGAAGCGGAGAACTTTTATCGCAGGCTCATCGCCTTAAAGAAAGGTCCATATGGTCGCTACAAACCTGTTGAGCAGTGGCAGGACATTTTTATCGCTGCAGGCAAAGTTCGGTTGGCAAGTCTATTGACGAGTGCGGGATTCGGGGTGCGAGGTGCGGAGTTGCTTTCTGAAGCGGAAGCGACTTTGAAAAGTTTCCTTGACGCTTACTTGCCCATCCTTAAAGCAAGCGACCCAGAAGTTGCCGAAAGTCAAAGCAAGTTCGTGGAAACCTTTTTGGGCGAAATCCAGAAGTTGCGGCAGCGTTAAGACACGACCAAAATTTTGGAGGCAGCGCATTAAGGCATCTTTGAAGAGGTGATGAACCGATGAGTGAAAAAGAAACCTTAACCTCTTATCTCATTGCTGCCGTTGTCAGTATGTTGCCTCCTAAAGAGCGTTACCGCTTTTTCTCGCACTTTCACCATGAACTGAAGCGGCACTTCTCCAAAGGGAAGCCACTTGAGTTAGGCAGGAAATCACCTCCTCAAGGGGAAACTCTTATTTGGGCTGAATGCAAATATGTTTTGTTCTTCGGGCTGAAAGGCAGAAAGGAACTTCATCTGGAGGTTCGGTTCCCTATCCATCTTCATCCAGATTTTCCCCCAGCCGTTTGGCTTAAAATTTGTTGGAAGATAGGCAAAGGGGAAGTCAAAGTGCAACTCCAAGAACCTGAGAAATGGGTCGAACTCTTGGTGCCAACAGTGAAAACCATGAGCGAAGCGGAGCAAAGATTGCTTTGGTCGCTGCTGGATGAGGCACTTGTTGACTATGAGGATTACTTGCTCGCTAATGACCCAAAGTGGGTTGAGCGGTTAAGTCGAGCGCGAGAGGAAACAGGGCGACCTCTTGATGAAGTGTTGTCGGAGATTTTTGAGCAGAGTGGGAGAGGCTGACGGTAATGGCTTGGCGAATTATTCTCAAGCCACAGATGGAACGCCAGTTGAAAAAATTGAGGCAAAAACAAACCCAGTTAGAGCAGGAGGTTTTAAAAGTTCATCTCCCTAAAATAGCCCAAGCACCATACTCTGTTGGGAAACATTTGAAAGGGCAACTGCGATGTGTGTGGCGTTATGCCTTTGGACACCGCCCGGAATATCGCATCATCTACGAAATCAAAGGAAACGAAGTGCATGTCTTAGACATGGACACCCGCGAGAAAATTTACGGTTGAAGGTAAGTCGCAACATAGTTTGGTTTGGCATCAAAATGATTTTTAACGCAGAGGTGAACTTAAATGGCACAATGGTATCGGGAGTTTTTTGATGACCTTTACTTGCGGGTCTATCAACCGCTTGAAGCACCTGAGCAGGTGCGAAGGGAAGTGGACTTCATTGTCAAAGCCCTTGATTTGCCTGCAGGGGCGAAAGTTTTGGACTTATGCTGCGGGCAGGGCAGGCACAGCCTTGAACTGGCAAGGCGCGGCTTTCAAGTTGTCGGAGTTGACTTGTCCGAAGCGCTCCTTTACGCTGCAAGGAAACGGGCTGAAAGCGAAGACTTGAGTGTGACTTTCCTTCATTGCGACATGCGCGAAATTGATTTCGCTGACGAGTTTGATGCTGTCATCAACATGTTCACATCCTTCGGCTACCTTGAAAGCGAGGCAGAGGACGAAAAAGTTTTGGGAAAGGTCGCTCAGGCGCTCAAAAGTGGCGGGAAGTTTCTGCTGGATGTCGTCAACCGAGACAGGCTCGTCCGGGATTTTCAAGCGCGTGAGTGGCACGCAGCCGATGAGGGATGGCTTGTGCTTGAGGAGAGAACCTTTGACCATTTGAGTGGTCGCATGGAAACTTGTTGGGTTTGCGTCGCTCGCGACGGTGTCCGTTACGAGAGGCTTTCCTCGGTTCGGCTATACACTACTTCCGAATTGAGAACGATGCTTGAGCGGGCAGGGCTGAAAGTCACAAACCTTTTCGGCGACTACGATGGTTCACCTTATTCGTGGGACAGCCAACGCCTAATCGTCGTGGCGTGTAAGCCGTAAAGAGGTGCTCAAAGTGCGGGTGCAAATGAGTTTTTCAGTCCCCTTTACCTTGACATAGCCATTTTGATGCGCCACTATGAAAACGACCTAAACTCAGAAAATTTCGTCTTGACATCGCCCTTTTTGTGCGTTATCATGGAAGCAGCCTAAAGCGAAAAAGGAGGGAGCACCAATGTGGAAAAAGGCTCTCTCTCTCTCGGTCGCACT
>Ga0272447_1002424_pt1 | contig 9969 bp, 7 predicted proteins | sample YNPCB0133_FD_194589 | JGI IMG/M metagenome (GOLD analysis project Ga0272447, IMG submission 194589) | Hot spring microbial mat communities from Yellowstone National Park, WY, United States - YNP-CB-013-3 | ecosystem: Environmental > Aquatic > Thermal springs > Hot (42-90C) > Sediment | place: USA...
ACGAATCGGGAGTTAGCACCTCGTCGATGAGCAGGATACGCCCCTGTGCGTCGCACCCAAACTCGAACTTGGTATCGGCAATGATAATCCCGCGCGCCAGCGCGTAGTCCACCGCCTCCTGATAGAGGCGCAGGCTCCAATCGCGCAGCTGGCGGGCGACCTCTTCCCCCACTATCTGCACCATCCGCTCGAAGGAGATGTTCTCATCGTGCCCGATATGCGCTTTGGTGGCGGGGGTGAAGAGTGGTTGGGGTAGGCGGTCCGATTCGCGCAGCCCGCCGGGCAGACGCATGCCGTACAGTTCGACGGAGGCAGCATCGGCGGACGCAGCGGCGGCATACTCTTTCCAGAGCGAGCCAGCAAGGTAGCCCCGCACCACGCACTCCACTGGGAACGGTTTTACCTGCCGCACCAGCATCGTGCGTCCCTCCAGCAGAGGGCGGTAGGTGTCCCCATCGGGAATGCCTGCCTCGCGAAGCGCGTCGGCAATCGCCTCCCAATCGGTGCTGATGAGATGGTGAGGCATCCACGCCTCGAAGCGGCGAAACCAGAACGCGCTGAGCGTGGTTAACACGCGCCCTTTGTCGGGAATCGGGGTCGGCAGCACCACATCGAATGCCGAGAGGCGATCGGTGGTGACCATCAACAGTCTATCGCCCAGCGCATAGGTATCGCGCACCTTCCCCCGCGCATACAACGGCAAGGGTAGTTGTGTCTCCATCAGGGTGGATCTACCCTCCATCTGAATTCTCCAACAAAGAAATCTGATGGCTACGCAGGCGATTTATCGCTGTAATCACGCGCATCCATCAGGTCGATATAGAGTCTACCTTTTGCGAGCGCTGTGGGTGAGGGGGTTAGTCATACAGCGCGTCGAGTTGGGCTTGGTATCGTTCGAGGATACGGGCGCGGCGCATCTTGAGCGTGATGGTCAAATCACCTGCCTCGAAGGTGAACGGCTCTGTCAGCAAGATGAACCGTTTCACCTGCTCGTAGGGCGCAAAATGGCGCAGTGCATCCTCCACCTGAATCGCCATCCACTGATAGACCTGCGGATGGTTCACCAGGTCTTCACGGCTCTGGAACGGGATGTGGTTTGCCCGTGCCCACTCTTCCAAACGCGGGAAATCGGGCACAATCAGTGCGGAGACGAACTTCTTCTTGTCGCCGTACACCACCGCCTGTTCGATGTAGGGGTTGCGCACCAGGGCGGTTTCGAGCGCAACCGGCGCGATGTTTTTGCCGCCAGCCAGCACGAAGATGTCCTTCTTGCGGTCGGTGATGCGGATGTATTTATCTTCCACGATTTCGGCGCAGTCGCCTGTGTGGAGCCAGCCATCAGCATCGATGGCTTCAGCGGTCGCTTCGGGCTTGCGCCAGTAGCCCTTCATGATGTTGGGTCCGCGTGCAAGCAGCTCGCCATCGTCGGCGATGCGCACCTCCACGCCTGGGAAGGGCACCCCCACCGTGCCGATTTTGTTCTCGCCGGGGCGATTGCAGGCAATAACGGGTGAAGCTTCGGTCAAGCCATAGCCCTGATAGAGCTGCATGCCATGCTCCCAGTAGAACTCGGCGACCTGGGGATCGAGCGCGGCGCCGCCGCTGGTCATCCACACAATCCGCCCGCCGAACACCTTCTGCAGCGCCTTGCGACGCCCAAACGCTCCCAGCAGGCGTAGCAGGGGCTTATGGTTGAACGCCTCCAGCACCCGCTCGCGCACCTTCTCGTAGAAGCGGGGCACGCCGTTGATGGCGTGTGGGCGCACCTCGCTCAGATTCTGGCGCAGCGTCTCGTAGCTCTCGGCAAATGCCATCATCGTGCCCAGCCCCAGCGTGGTCAGATAGTCGCTCAAGCGGGCGTAGATATGGCTCAACGGCAAAAAGTTCAGCATCACATAGTTGCGGTCAGGGGGCGTGAACACCTGCATAGCGGCATACATGTTCGATAATAGATTGCCGTGAGAGAGCATCACGCCCTTGCTTTCGCCTGTAGTGCCCGAGGTGTAGATAATCGTGGCGATGCTGTCCCAGCCCAGCGTGTCGCGGTGTTCGTCCACCAGGCGCGGCTTATCGCGCAGCAACGCCCGCCCCTCCTCCAGCAGGGCATCAAGCGGCGTCCAACCGCTGAGAGGGGTGTAGCTGAAAAAGTGTTGTAGATGGGGGAGCTGCGCCCGTGCTGGATCCACCTTCTGCGCCTGTTCCGCCGTGCTGACAAAGAGCGCAACCGCCTCCGAATCGTGCAGCTGCTCCTGCACCTGCATGGGGGTAAGAGGGGCGTGCAGAGTCACGGAGATGGCGCCGCAGCACAGAATCGCCAGATCGGATAGCACCCACTCATACCGATTCTCCGAAAGAATCGCCACACGGTCGCCCGGCTGGATGCCCCGCGCGATAAGACCAGCTGCGAGCGCTTCGACCTGTTCCCGCACCTCGCGCCAGCAAATGGGCTGATAGACCCCGCGCGGCTTGACCCAGTAGAGCGGATGGTCGCCTAAAGTCTCCGCTTGGCTCATAAAGAGCGCAGGGATTGTGCGTGCCTCATGCTCGCACCACGCGCTGCGCCAGCGCAATTGAATCGGCTCACCTCTGAGATAGTTCGCTGCCATAAAATCCCACTCTCCTACCGAATAGTCGGTCAATCTATATTTTACCGCAAAAGAGTGGTTGGGGATGTTGGAGGATACGCGGTCGTGCGTGCAACCATGATGGAGGGGTGCGGTAGCTGCACCCCTACGAACAATCCCCGCTACAAAACCCCCCTCGAAACCAGTAGAGCAGCGACAATTCGGGTAAGATATAGACGCGAGACGGGACATTTCCAATACCTGTCGGAAGCACCAGCATGAGAACTGTTGAGGAAATCAAGGATATTTTACAAGCCCATTGGGGCGAACTGGCAGAACGGTATCGCGTGCGGGCAATTGCCCTGTTCGGCTCCTATGCTCGGGGCGAGCAAACCCCACAAAGCGATGTGGATTTGCTTGTCGAATTCGAAACGAAACCGGACCTGCTAAAGTTCGTGAACATGGAAGCCTATCTTGAAGAGCTGCTGGGCGTGGAGGTGCAGCTTACCACAATCGAGGCATTACGTCCAGAAGTTCGCGAGCGTGTGATGCGAGAGGCAATTCCCCTATGAAACAGCGTGACCACCACCTGTACCTGCAAGACATTTTGGATGCCATCCATGATATTTGGGAGTTTGTGCAAGGACTCTCATACGAACAATTTGTTGCCGACAAGAAGACGCGGAATGCAGTAGTTCACTCCTTAGAGACTATAGGCGAAGCAGCTAAAAGCATTCCCCGTTCGGTGCGCGATCGATACCCCACCATTCCATGGAGCGATATGGCACGCATGCGCGATAAACTTTCCCATGGTTACTGGGGGATTGATTATGAGATTGTCTGGAAGGTGGTCAAGGAGAAATTGCCCTCTTTGGAACAGGAAGTGCGTGAAGCCTTAAAGAAGGAGCGCGAAGGGCAAACACCTTGATACTACCCCCCAGACAAGCGGGTAGAATTATGGCGATGGAGAAGCTGGTTATTATCGGGTCGGGACCGGCGGGCTATACGGCTGCACTTTATGCTGCCCGCGCGAACCTTTCCCCGCTGCTGTTTGCGGGTATCCAGCCGGGCGGGCAACTAATGATTACCACCGATGTGGAGAACTATCCGGGCTTCCCCGATGGCATTCAGGGACCTGAGCTGATGGAGCTGTTTCGCCAGCAGGCGGAGCGGTTCGGCACGCGAGTCCTGTATGAGACCATCACGCGCGTGGATTTCGGCACTCGCCCTTTCCGCCTCTGGAGCGATACGGGCAGCGAGTATCAGTCGCAAGCGGTGATTGTGGCGACGGGCGCCTCCGCGAAGTGGCTCGGTCTCGAATCGGAAGAGCGGCTCAAGGGGCGTGGCGTCTCCGCCTGTGCGACCTGCGACGGCTTTTTCTTCCGCGGCAAGAGGGTCATCGTGGTCGGCGGAGGCGACACCGCGATGGAGGAAGCGCTCTACCTCACCAACCACTGCGAGAAGGTGCATGTGGTGCATCGGCGCGACCAGCTGCGTGCTTCCAAAATCATGCAGGAACGCGCCTTCCGCAACCCCAAAATCGAGTTCATCTGGAACACCGTCGTGCGCGAGATTTATGACCCGAATCTGGGCAAGGTAGTGGGCGTGCGCCTGCATAACTTGCAAACCGATCAGGAGTATGATTTCCCCATCGATGGCGTGTTCATCGCCATCGGACACAAGCCCAATACTGAGATTTTTCAGGGCGTTCTGGAGATGGACGAGCTGGGTTATATCAAGGTGCATAACGGCACTCACACGAGTGTGGAGGGCGTGTTTGCTTGCGGCGATGTGATGGACAGAGTGTATCGACAGGCGGTGACGGCAGCGGGCACGGGCTGCATGGCAGCCCTGGATGCCGAGCGCTGGCTCGCCGCCCAGCTCGATTTGACTGGTCCGACCCGTCTGACCAGTTAGACAAGTCCGAGGTGAAACCATGCGAATAGGAGCATTGATCGGGTTTTTGATTCTGGTGCTGGCGATAAGTGGGGCGCAACAGAAAGAGACGCCTGCGCCCAACAAAAAGCCTACTCCTACCCAAGCGTCGCCTCAACAGCCAGCGCCCAAGCCAGCTCCCAAAATCGGCTCGCTCACCGCAAAAGGCGTGGGTATCAAAATCAGCCATGCGCGAGGTGAGGGCACCCTCACCATCAAAGGGCATGGCTTCGTGCTGGTGAGCGACCTGCAGGGCGAGGTCATCATGCAAGGCTTCCGCGAGCTGAAGCAGCTGCCACGGGGCGTCACGCTCGAAACGCCGATGGACAAGCGTGTCCGAATCTTCCACGGCAAGGGCATCCTCACCATCAAAGGGAAGTTCGACACGATTCGAGCCGCGCTGGACGAGGCGGAGATCGACTTCCGCGGGGGCGCCAGCTTCGAGATTACGGGGGTTGGATCTGGCAAACTGGATGGTCAGAAAGATCTCACGCTCAACCCTGGCGCTGCGTTCACCATTGCAGTGCCAGTGCCTCCTGAATGGACGCTGCCACCATCCATCAGTGAAGCCAAGCCGATTCCGAAGGGAGGCACCCCACAGCCAAAGGCGCCAGAGCAGACGCCGCCTGCTGAAAAAAGATAACTGATGCGACTGCTGGAACTGGAGCTGGAGAACTTTCGGCAGTATGCCCACGCAGCGGTGGCGTTCGAAACGGGCATCACCGCCATCGTGGGGGCAAACGGCGCGGGCAAAACCACGCTCGTGGAAGCCATCCTCTGGGCGCTGTATGGCACCACCGCTGCACGCGGCACCAGCGATACCCTGCGCTTTATGTGGTCCGAAGGGGGCGCCCGCGTGCAGGTACGGCTCGAATTCCAGCTCGGCAACGCCTGCTACCAGGTGATACGCACCGAGAAAGATGCGAGTCTCTCCCAGCGTCGTGACGGGTCGTTGCAACCACTGGCACGCGGCGTGCGACCCGTCACGGAGAGCATCCAAAAGCTGCTCGGCATGACCCTCCATCAGTTCCAGACCAGCTTCTGCGCCCGCCAGAAAGAGCTGGAGTTCATGAGCTACGCGCCCGAACGCCGTCGCGAGGAGATCAGCCGCATGCTGGGCTATGAACGCATCGGCAAAGCCCTCGATGCCATCACCCAGCACGCTAAAAGCGTCGGCGATGAAATCAAGGGGCTACAACAGGGATTGGGCAATCGTGAGCTGCTTCTCCAGCAGATTAGCCAGACGCAGCAGACCATCGCGGCACGCGAACAGGAACTCGCTGCCCTCAATGAGCAGCACGCCCGCGCCCAAGCGGAACTGCAGGAAGCCACCCGACTCCTGCAAGAGGCGCAGCTCAAAAAGCAAGCCCACGATGCATTACAAAACCAAATCCGACTCCTTGAGAGCCAGCGCGCCCACCTCGAAACCCAGATTGAGCAGCTGCGCGAGCGCTGGAACCGCATCCAGCAAGCCAAAAAGCGGCTGCGCGAGCTGCAACCTGCTCGCCAACGCTATGAAACGGTGCAGAAACGGCTCCGTGAGCTGGAGAACCTCGCCCGAAGCGAGCAGCAGCGCGCCGCCCTGCAAGCCTCCATCGAACAGCTTATCCGTCAGATTGAGTCGTTGCAGAGCCAGCTGCACGACTATGCCCAGAGAGCTAAACGGCTGCAACAGCTCCAGCCCGCCATCGAGCGCGCACGGCAGCTCGAAGCCGAACTCAAGCAGCTGCGCCAGCAAGCCGAGCAAGCCGCCCAGCGCAGCCGACTCGAAGCCGAGCTGAACGCCCTCACCGAACGCCTCCACACCCTGCAAGCCTTGCAACCCGAAGCCGACCAACTCGCCCATGCAATCGAGCGAACCCACCGACGCTGCCAGCACCTCGAGACGCAACGCACCGAGCTTCAAGCCACTTTGGAGCAACTCCAGCAGGCATGGCACAGAGAGCGCGCCGAAGCCGAAGCCTCGCACAAGGCACAAGAGACGAACCTGACCCAACTCCAGCAGCGCATAGAGCAGATGCGCTCGCTGGGCGCCGAGAGCGAATGCCCCACCTGCGGGCAGCCACTCGGCGACACCTATCATCGCCTGCTTGCCACCCTGCAAAGCACCTTAGAAGCCGAACAGCAGACACTTCGCCAGCTCCAGCAGACACTCGAAGCGTTGCAGCAGGAGCCAGAAACCCTGCAAACCGCGCGCCACCTGCTCCAGCAGCTCGAAACGGAACGCGAACAGGCTCTCCAGCTGCTCTCCAGCCAACAGGCACGCTATCAGGAGCTGCAGAAGCAACTGGGCGAGCTGCCCAACCTCCAAACACAGATTGATACCCTCTGTACCCAAATCGCACAACTCCCATCCTATGACCCCGAACAGGAGCAACGGCTCCATAATGAACTGGAGAACCTCAAACCTGTGCTGGAGGAAGCCACGATGCTCACCGCCCAGCTGAAGCAGAAATCTCAAGTGGAGCGTGAGCTGCACGCCCGCGAGCGCGAACGCCATCAGCACGAGCAACGGCTTGCTCGCCTGCCCACCGGCTATGACCCACAGGAACACGAGCAACTGCGTACCGACTACGATCAGCTCCAACCCCTCTATGAGGAAGCCCTCCAACTGAGAGCCATTCTCGAAGAAGAGGAGGCGACTCGCGCCCAGATCGAGCAAGCCAAGCAGGAAAAATCAGAAAATGAAGCCGAACTGCAGCGGGTGCAAAACGAACTCCAATCGCTCGGCTTCTCCCAGCAAGAGTATGAACAACTTGTTGCACGCTATGGGGAAGCCGATGAGCAGGTGCGCCAGCTGGAGAACCGTATCGCCTCGCTGCAGGCAGAGTGGGACGCCTCGTGCCAGCACCTTGCCCAGTTGCAGGCACAGCTTGAGCAGATTCGGGAGCGTGAGGAACTGCTCAAATCCAAGCAGGCAGAGCTACTGCTACACGAAACCCTGCGCAAGGCGATGCAAGCTTTCCGCACCGAGCTGAACCAGCGACTCCGCCCCACCCTCGCCAGCCACGCCACCGAGTTTCTCGCCCACCTCACTGGGGGACGCTATACCCAGCTGGAGCTGGACGAGGAGTACCGCTTCCACCTGATGGACGATGGCATGCGTAAGGCGGTCATCTCTGGGGGCGAGGAGGATATCGTGAACCTCTGCATGCGCCTTGCGCTGGCACGCCTCATCACCGAACGCGCGGGACAGCCGCTCTCCCTGCTCATTCTGGACGAGGTGTTCGGCTCGCTCGATACCGACCGCCGCCAGAATGTGTTAATGCTGCTGAACAATCTGCGCGACTGGTTCGAACAGATTCTGATTATCTCCCATATCGAAGAGATCAACGAAGCGGCGGACCGCACGCTCTATGTGGTGCGCGATGAGCGGACTCGCACAAGTCAGATACTGGAACGCCACGCTGATAATCTGTAGGGGGCAGCCCTTCTCATCGAAGCAAAAAGGGCGGCAGGCATTCACCCGCCGCCCGTTGGGGCTTACAGGGCACGAGACTAACTCATCCGACGCAGAGCTTCAACCACCGAGTGATAAACCTCAGGACTCCAGCGACGACGCGAATTGACCAGTTCCTCCTCCAGACGCTTCAACCGCTGCTCGTAGCGTTCCTGACGCCCACGATAGTACCGTTGCTCCGAGTTCCGACCCGCTTTGCAATGCGAACGGTGTCCCAAGTAATGCCCAAATGCACATGCCACCTTATCGCGTGTCCGACGCTTCCGTTTACGCGCTTTTTTGATAGTGACGCACCTCCTTACACAGATTCGGGCTGTTCTGATGGTATCATTTGCTTAGACTCCCATTCGCGTCAAAAAGTTCCCATTACCGATAGCGTGCGACCAGCAGGTAGAAGGTGCGACCCACAACCTGCCTCCGCTCCAGAGGGATGAGGCGTGGGTGCTGGGTCAGTTCTACATCGGTGGTCAGGCAGTACGCGCCATTCTGCTCCATGTGGGCGAGCAAGATGTCCAGATTATCCGTTGCGCCAAATTTGCCACGCCGATAGAACTGCAGGCTGGGGTAGCCCGGATGCACCCTATAAAGCATCAGCGTGCGATAAGGTGGCACAGCGCGTGCCAGCTCGCGCACAGGAGCCAACATCAGCCGATCATAGCCGCGCAGGGCGCCGTGCAAGCCCAGCAGCAGCCCCAGCAACCCCAGCAGCAAGCCCAGCGTCCAGCGTCGCCCAGTCGCCAGCCAGAGGGTCGTTAAGCTTAGTCCGACACCGAGCAACCCTGCCAGCCAGACCCCACTCCCCTGCGCCACCAGCCCACTTAGCAGCGTCCAGAGACCCAACCCCAACCCGCCGATGAGGGCAGCCCCCGTGCGCACGGAGGGCAACGAGGTCGGCTGAAGCAGCGAGAAGGCGACCAGCAGCGCCAGCGCAGGGAACATCGGGAAGATATAGGCGGGCAACTTGGTGAAGCTCAGCGTGAACAGCCCGAACACCAGCCACGCCCAGCGACGCAGATACCCCACCTCCGCTGGCTCACCCGCCTGCCGTCGCCAGAGAACCCCCGCATAGAGCGACATCGGCAGCGCACCCAACCACAACACCACCCCATAGAAGAGCAGATAGAGCGCAAGACCCGCTACTATGTTGCCCACACCCCCTTTCTGAATCAGTGGCAGTACCGAGTGCGCCGTATCGCCCCCCGCGAATCGCAGCAGGTTCTGGCGCAGCACGAACTCCTCAAAAAAGTCGTGCCCATGCACCATGTAAACGCCGAGGTACCACGGCGCCGCCGTTGCGACCGCACCCATCAGGAGCAACACCACCGAACCGAGCCATCGCCCTGCTTGCCCAGCCCACCTGCCCGCAAGCAGCAGATGCAGCCCGATTAGCCCCAGCCCCACAGGTCCTTTGGTCAGCACCGCCAGCCCAGTCGCTATGCCACTTAGCAGGCTCCAAAGCAGATGGGCTATCCCCATGCTGATGCGCGCCTCCCAGAGAGCAATCAGAGCGAGGGTCAGCCAGCCACAGAGCGCCATGTCGGTGAGGGCGAGCCGGGTCAGCAACAAGCTGAGTGGCGCAACCGCAAAGAGCAGCCCCGCCAGCACCCCCACGCCCCTACCCAGCCGCCGCTCACCCCACGCCACCAGCAAAATCAGCGTCAGCCCGAACATCAGCACGGACGGCAGGCGCAAGGCAAACTCCTTCTCGCCGAACAGGTGCATCCCGAGGATCATCAGCCAGTAAAGCAGCGGCGGCTTTTCAAACCATGGGGCATCCTGAAAGCGAGGCGTCCACCAATCGCCCCGCTGCTTCATCTCCCACGCGACAGAGGCATAGAAGCCCTCGTCCAAATCGGTCAGCCCGAATGCCACGATATCGATGAGCGCCACCAGGACGAGCAGCCACAAAAGCACGCGCACGCTATCAGTTTACCTGCTTGCCGCAAACGGCTCAATCAGGTGCAGCGCCAGCTCCTTCATGAAAAAGTGGCAGTCGGTCACGATGGGGAA
>Ga0272447_1002426_pt1 | contig 9964 bp, 8 predicted proteins | sample YNPCB0133_FD_194589 | JGI IMG/M metagenome (GOLD analysis project Ga0272447, IMG submission 194589) | Hot spring microbial mat communities from Yellowstone National Park, WY, United States - YNP-CB-013-3 | ecosystem: Environmental > Aquatic > Thermal springs > Hot (42-90C) > Sediment | place: USA...
CCCCCAAACCCCCTCGTTTCTCCCCCTCCCCGCGCCGCGCAGCGGCAGCGGGGAGGGGGCCGGGGGGAGGGGTGAGCCCAAAGGGTCAGGTGGTTAGTATGCCGGTTTATGTCTGGGTTAATTTTTTAAAGTTCATAAGCGTCGGGCTGATTCCGCCAAGCCCCTTCGGGGCTGAAAAACAGCCCGCAGGGCTTCGCTGAATGGGCCCGATGGTTTACCATCGGGCTCAAATACCGGCCCGGCGGCCGACGCCTTGCCCGACCCGGTAGAGCACAAACCCCAGGACCGGCACGGTGACCTGCACGGCCCGGTGAAACCACTGCCACTGGCCATAGGTGAGCGGGCCCCCCAGAAAAGTGGCCAGCCAGACCAGGGCGTAGAGGGCGCGCCAGCGTCCCCGGCCCTCCGGAACCTCCTCCCAGAGCAGGACGGCGGGGATGAGCAGGACCGCCCAGTCGTAAATCATCGCGTGGGGGGTGATCCAGAGGGTCAGGGCGACGGCCGCCGCAAAGGTCAGCGGGGATCGGTCCCGGTGGCGCCGCCAGAACCGGTACCCCTCCACCAGCCCCAGCCCGGTCAGGAGCAGGGTCAGAACGTCCCCCAGAAGGGGCCACTCCGGGACCAGCAGCCGCCAGAACCCCCGGACGGTGTGCAGGTGCCAGAGGGGGAACTCCTGCCAGTTGGGCAGGTCCGGCAGGACGGTCCGGGCGAAGTGGAAGTAGGCCCGGCTGGCTTCGGGCCAGGCGACCACACAGAGGACCGCCAGGGCCGCGCTCCCCAGCCCCCACCCCGCCAGTGCTTTCCACCCTTCCCGCCCGCTCACCAGCCAGAGGAGCACCACTCCCAGGGTCAGTTGCGGCTTGTACATCAGCGCGGCCAGCGCCAGCCCGGCGGCCCAGGGCCGTCCGTCCCGCCAGAACCGGTAGGCCAGCGCCAGCAGGAACAGGCTGAGCAGACTGTTCTGCCCGTAACTGACGGCGGCGAAGACGGGGAACCAGGTGAGGGCCCAGAGGAACGGGCGGGACGGGCGGAGGCCCATGAGGCGTATACTGGCCCAGAGGGCGGCCAGTCCCCCCAAACTCCAGAGGGCGAAGGCCAGGCCGTAGGGCAACAGGGCCAGCGGGGCGAAGAGGGCGGCGAAGAAGGGCGGGGTGATGAACGCGTAGTAGGCCCGCAGGCCGGGGCCGATGATTTCCCGCTGCAGGCGGGCCTGGTCGTCCATATCGTAGAGACGGGCGCTCTCCCCCCGCAGAAGCGTCGTCCCGGCGGCGTAGAACTCCAGGAAGTCCGTCCCCACCGGCTGCCCGGCCAGGTCCAGGTTCCCCGGCCCCATGAGGACGCTGGCCAGCCAGGCCAGCCAGAGCACCCCGCCCGCCAGCCAGGCGTAAGATAGACGTCGGGGGGTCAGCCAGCGGGTCATTCCACCCGTCTCCAGATTTCGGTCCGCTCGTCGGCGTACTCCTGCTCCCAGCGGGGGTCATCTTCCAGCGCCCGGATCAACTCCCCCTGCAGTTCCCGGTCCACCATCAGACGGTCCGCCCCGTACCCTTCCAGCAGTTCGTTGTAGCGGACTCCCCGCCCGATGCGGACGTAGTCCAGCCACTGCTCGTACGGGTAGAGTTCCACGCGCGGGTCCACGAAGACCCCCTGTTCCGGCATGGCCCAGATGAGGTAACTGCCGTAGCCCATTTCGTGGAAGAGACGGCCGCCCGGGTGGGCCCGCAGGTACTCCACTGCGGCGACGGGCGTCTCCACGCCCACCAGCGGCCCGACGGGACTTCCCCGCCAGACCTGCTGCCAGTACGTTTCGGGCAGGGGGAGTCGTTCCACCCACCAGGGCTGGGCCAGGGCGACGGGCACGGCCAGCAGCAGGAGCAGGATCAGGTTGACGGGGTGGCGGCGGGCCGGGGCGGCGGCCAGACGGGGCCAGAGGGCCGCCCACTCCTCCGCCAGAATGGGCATCACCGCCATCCCGTACCAGACGACGTAGCGCATCCCGCTCCAGGCCAGCCAGAGGAAGCCCACCATCAGCAGAGCATCGGTGGGGGTGGGGCGACGGCGGGCCCATGCCAGCGTCAGCAACAGGGCCAGGATGCTGACGTAGAAGACGACGTTGGCGACCCCTGAAGGGGTGGGGGACTGCCACTCCACCACCAGGGCCTGGCTGGGCCGGTCGGTGAGGAGGTCCACGACATAGGCGGCGATGCCGACGCCGCGCGGGTTGGCCAGGGTCGCCAGGGCCGTCAGCGCGCCGACGCCGAAGAGGACGCCCACCTTGCGCCAGGGGAGGGCATCGGGGGCCCGCAGCAGCGCCCGGACCGCCTCGCCCACGGCGAAGATGCCCACCAGCACCAGCCCCAGCACAAACGCGCCGTGGGCGTTGACCCAGAAGGCCATCATCAGCGGCAGGAGCAGGAGCCCGCGCGCCCCCAGGCGGCCCGCCGCATAGCGGGTCAGCAGCCAGAGGTAGAGGGCGAAGAGAGGGAACGACCAGATTTGGGGGCGGACGATGAGATTGTTGAGGGACATCCCCCCCAACAGGGCCAGCGCCGGGGCGGTCAGCCGCCCGTAGCGCAGGCTGTCAGCCTGTGTTCCGTAGCGCAGGCTGACAGCCTGCGCCACGCGCTCCCGCGCCGTCAATCCGACCAGCCAGAAAGACGCGATGACCAGCAGGTTGCGGGCGAAGGTGACCAGCGCCAGCCCGCCCCAGCGGTACAGGACGTAGAGCAGCAGTTCCCCCAGCCAGGCGCCGTAGGTGAAGGGCGCGTCCGCGGGCAGGGTCCAGGCGAACATGTTGGTGGTCGGGATGGTGCGGGTGGTGTAGATGATTTCGCCAATTTTCAGGTGCCACCAGAAGTCGTTGGGCGGGAGGGGGATGAGGGAGACCAGGAACCCCACGCCCGCCAGGACCACTGCGGGCCAGAGGGCATCTATGGATGGCAGCCAGCGATGGGTCCCCGGAAAGTTTCTCATTCTGCCTGATCCAAGCAAAGAATTAAATTAACAATTAACAATTAACAATTAACAATTAAAAAATTAAACAACTCTTTGTGTCTTTGCGTCTTTGTGTGAGGGAAAACCGCGCTCGTCTCTCTGCAGCACCCCGCACCGGATGAGGGCGAAGAGGACGCCGACGGGAATCAGGGCCGGCAGAGCCAGACGGAGGGGAGTTCCGAGAAGAGGGAGGAGCAAACTCCCCAGATAGACCGAGACCGCCGTGTAGAGAAGACATCGGGAGGGCCGGGCAGAAGTCGCCAGAGGCACCGGGCCGCGTGGAGGGCCAGCAACAGGGTCAGCCCCCACCAGGTGACCAGGGCGGCGGGGAAGGGAAGGGGCCATCCACGCGTAGAAAATCTGCTCCCAACTGGTAAACAGGCTGATGACGTCTACAGCCAGATAAGTGGCGAGGAGGGCAACGGCCGCGGGATGGCGCCGGATTTCCACCAGCCGGATCAACGCCGGAATCAACGCGATCAGCATAACCGGCAAGTCAAAAGTCCAGCCGTAGGCAGCGGTTGTGGCGGAGATCAGTACAAGCAGGGGGATGTGCTGCTCCCACTGCCAGACGCGTTTGATCAGGCCCAGCGCGGCCATCGCTCCGGCCATCCCCCATCGCTGGCGACGAAAGCAGGCCAGGAAACCGAGGGGGGCCAGGAGCATCAGCGGGGCAATCTGCCCGGCTTTGAACGCATACAGGGTCGGGCCGAAGGAAAACCCCAGCAGAATGGCCAGCCCCTGACGCGCGGGCGAAGGAGCCCCTGTCTCCTTCCCGATCAGAAGGCTGGCGAAGAAGACCACAGCCAGATGGAGCAGGAACCAGAGAACCCGGGCCGCGGGGTAGGGCAGCAGGCCCAGCGGCATCGCCAGGGCCAGCAGCCAGGGTGGGTTCCACATCATCAGAGGTTCTTCCAGGGGCCGACCCGCCTGTCGTTCCAGACGGTGGAGGGCTTCGGGGGCATATGGGTTCTGCCCCCTCGCGTTCAACCGCCCGGCCGCCCAGTATTCCACCGTGTCATCCCACTGCAGGACATCCGGCCGCGTCAACCGCCAGGCGGCAAGGAGAATCAGACCCGCGGCCGCCAGAAGCAGCAGTGGCCAGCGAAGCCAGCAGTAGATTCTCAGCATCCGATTTTCCCCGGCATCATCATGATTTTTGGGGAGCGGCGCAACTATTTACTCACCCGGTCATTGCGGGCCGCCGAAGGCGGCGAAGCAATCTCCCGGCTCGCGGGGGGATTGCTTCGGCGGCTATTGCCGCCTCGCAATGACGACAGACAGGTAGTTGCAGACAGGCCCTGGATTCCCATCCAGACCAGCAGGGCAGTGATCAGCACGACAGGTATGCGGATGCTCAGGCGCCCCCTCAGAGCGAACTCATCCAGAAGAAAGAGCACCGGCCAGGCCAGCAGGAAGGCTGTGAGGGGGCGGGTGGGTTGACCGGTGCGGCGCAGGTAGTCGTAGAAAAGGGCCAATGGCAATACAAGGGTGAGACTATCTTGTGGATTCTGGTGGGGGCTGAGCAATACTCCCAGGGTCAGCGTGAAGGCCAGGCGCAGGTCAGATGCTGGCTGATGAGGGGCCCAATGCCCCCGGGCCCAGAGGGCCAGAATGCCCACCGCTCCTGCTACCAGCGCCCCCATGCTCACCGCCTGGATCAGGAATGCCCGTTCAGTCCCCCACAGGAGAACAAGTGTCCCCTTGAGATTATGCATCACCTCCGGATAGACGCCGAAACGGTCAAAGTAACCGCTCGTCACGTTCAGCCAGTGGAAGTAGTCAGGCCAGATGGAGGGGCCCAGAAGGGCCGAAGTCGCCCCGAGGATCAGCACTCCGGCCGCGCCCGCACTGGCCAGCGCCCGCCAGCGGCGCCCCGCCAGGATGACCAGGGCCGGGAAGAGGGCGGCCTGCAATTTCACTGCCGCCAGCGCCAGCCAGACCCCGGCCCGGGCCTCTTTCCCCTCCCGGAGCGCCAGGTAGAACTCTATCAGGCACCAGAGAACGAAAAGGGAAAGGCTACCGTACAGGAATTGCAGGAAGAGAGGGAAGAAGGCCAGAAATGCGCTGAACAGAAGCCAGCGCTCCGCCGGGTTCCAGTTCGCACTCAACCACCGTAGCCGTTGGACCACCCGGACCAGGACGCCGGCCTGCAGGGCGGTCCAGCACCAGAACGCCAGGCCCAACGGCAGCAGGGAGAAGGGGGCCATCACCAGGGCAAAATGAGGGGGATTGTTGAAGGGGAGGACGCCGTCGTAGAACATCCGCCCGGGCCCCAGGATGGCTTGCTGGACGCGGGCCTGGAGGTTCAGGTCGTAGAGATGGGGGCCCAGTCCCTGGCGGACGATGGCGCCCCCGGTGTAGAAGTCGGTGAAGTCGGCCCGCCAGAGAAGGCCGTCTATCGCGGCTTTGATGATCAGGCCCAGGTATCCCAGTGCGATGCCCAGGTGGAAGGCAGTAAGCCAGCACGCTAATCTCAACTCACGATTCGCGTTCACCTTTTTATTCACCGCCGAGGGCGCAAAGAGCGCAAAGGAGAGATATGTATACAGGGGGGGGGCCAAAGGGCGAATCATCATCGGGTGCCCCCTGCGCGCACAGCATACACAGTTGTATCCGCCAGCACAGTTACTGGCTCGTAATGCTCCTGGATGGCGGCCCACATCTCTGGTGTCCACCCCCCCTTAACTCCATTCGTTAATGGCCCCTTCTTTATTAAGATCAGGCGAAATTTCCCGCTTTGAATATCTTCTACGACCCGAGTCTGGTCCCACCAGCCCTCTTTTGCCAGCCGCGTGAACTCAAAGGGCTGAAGTAAAATGTCCCGACCGCAGACGACCAGCAGGCTCATCATTTCATCGGCCAGGACCGGGCCCGGGACAGAGCAAACGATTTCCTCCAACTGCGGCATTTCTGGCTCCAGGGCCCGCCGACTCCAAACTCCAAGCGTAACGAATTGACCCCAGTAGAGCGACCAGAGGATTTGAAAAGAGAACGTCAGCAACAGCAGGGAGCATAAAGCCCGAGGGAGTTCCCGGCGCCAGCGGGCCAGAGCCATCCCCACCAGCAGCCCCATGGATGCCAGCCACTCCAGCAGATAATTTACATTGGAGCCCACCTTCCCCACTGTCAGACCGGAAAGAGTGCCTCCAATCAGATAGGCGATGGCAAACCAGGGCCGTTTTTCAGGTTGGCGGGCATAGTGAAGGAACTCCCAGAAGATGACGACGATGAGCGGCGCATATACTATAGTGGCGACCAGCCAGGCAGAAAGTACTAATGAAGGCATAAAGGTATTGGCGTTGGCAACAATCGTATGGATAAAGAAGCCGCCTTCTGTCCGCCAGCACAGGATACCGCCGATTGCCAGTACCGATATTCCCAGGGCGAGGGCAAAGAACAGGGCCCTGCGCCCGTTTCCCGTTGCCAGATGCACAACCACGGCCAGCGGCGCAGCCAGAAGATAGGATTGCCGGGTAAAAATGGCGGCCAGCAGAAAGAGCAGAGAAACCCCTGTTCCGGCCAGGGAATTGGGCCAGCGGATGGCGGCCCAGATGCCCCACAGGCTGAAAGCCAGCGCCAGCATATCCACTCGCCCCAGGGAGCCCCAGAAGATGACGTACGGGAAGGAGAAAAACAGTGCGCCAGCGACCAGCGATGCAACCCGATCGCCGGTTGTCTGCAGGACTATCAGCATCAGGGCCAGGCCGCATCCCAGGGTGGCCACTGCGGAGACCATGCGGCCCGTCTCGTAGGAAAACCCCAGATAGCGACCTGCCAGCGAAACGGCCAGGGGATAAAGGGGAGGATAATTGGCAATTGTAAACGGGTAATCGTTGATGTCGGCACGGTAGATGGGCCGCCCTTCCGCCAGCCATCGTGCCTGGTTCAGGAGCGGCCCCTCGCCGTAATCCAACGGGATGCGAGCCTGGAGAGCCTGGCTGGTATGCAGGAAGAAAAACCCCACCCCAATGGCCAGTGTAATCCATAAAATCGCCCAGATGGCTGTTTGCAAAATGAAGACCAACTTCTTTTTCATTTTTATCCAGAGTCCAGATTACTCGGTGCTGTTCTGTTTTCCGAAAACGCTCAGGTAGTAATCATCCGTATGCTGGACGGTAAAAATGTGCTGGTACCGGGCAGAGAAGGAGGGAGAATGGAAAATTGCCCAGTCAAAACGCCATCCGGCGAAGAGGTCCAGGGAAGGCGTGACATGGGCCAGGACGATGTAATCGGGTTCCTGGGAAAGGACGTAATCCGCTACCTGTATGGCAATCTCTTCGGGGGCCAATGCCCACCCTCCGCCCTGATGGGCAATCCGGGCGACTTCCCGCGAGGTAAGCCCGGTGATGTCCAGGACATAGCGGTCGGATACATAGCCGATGAGGCCGATGTCCATCAGGGCAACCGATGCGTCAGGGGAGGAGTTCTCCCTCAGCCACATGCCCACAGCGAAATGGGCCTGCTGATAACCCCGGGCCCGGGATAGAACGTACTGGTCCTCCTTAACCACAGTGGATAAAGAGAGAGCGACAAAGCACAGAAAGAGAACTATGCCCCAAAGACGTCCTGCAGGGAGAAGATGGGAGCGTACAATCTGCCACACTCTATCCAGGCCCAGGGAGGCCAGAACGAAGTAGAGGGGAATGGCAGGCAGAAGGAACCGATACCCCGGCATCCAGTCCCCGCCCGCGTAGATCACGTAGGCTGCATAGAATGCCAGAAATACGGCCAGAACCACGGCCCTCTTGCCCTCCCGCACCTTCAGCGCCCACAGGAGTGGGGGAAGTAGTAGAAGAGTCTGATAGTCTCGGAGCCACATGACCACGTAGACAAGGCCGGCAAGGTACTTCGCTGGCATCCATCCCGACGCGGTCTTGGCAAAGAAAGTGTTCGGGACCGGGGAGCCGTAGTAAACGCTGAGCCAGATGAGGACGGGGGCCAGCATCAGGCCGTAAATAGCCCCCATCCTATCTGCCGGATTGCGACTCTACCGGAGGGGCGAATACCAGCGATAGAGAGAACCAGGGAGAGAAGGGCAACCCCCAGCCCTTCCGGACGGGTGACGGTCGCCATCCATAGCGACGCAGCCAGAAGGAACTGGAAGGCGGCCCCGCCCGGACGGTCCAGGAAACGGAGGAAAAGGAGAAGAAACATCAGCAAGAACAGGACGAAAAGGGTGGTCTCTATTCCCATTACTGCTGAGATGGCGAGGGGGGGATAAACAGCCAGGAAAGCGACGGCCAGGGTTGCTGCGCCAACGGAGCCTCCTGCTTTTCGGGCGAGCAGAAAGGTGAGCCCCAGCACTCCAGCACCAGCCGCAACTCCGACAATCTTGGCCGCCAGCACTCCGTCCAGGCCGAATTGTTCCACCAGCGCCTCTATCAGAGTGAGGGATAGATTGGTGTAGCCCATCACCCGCTCGCCTGGATTGTAGACCAGACCATATCCCCGGACAAGATTGCGGGCATACCGCGCGCTGATGTAGGCGTCGTCAACGGTGAACGGCCAGAACCGCCACACCCAGAACAGATAGATGCCCAGCAACAGGATACCGAGAATCACGGTAAGGTGCCTCAGGTCCTCTGCTGCGGCCTGTCGCCCGTTCTCGCAGGGTCTGGTGTCCGAAGGGATCATTTGCCTGCCTCCTACGGCACCCACGTATGGAGAACGTAGAGGCCGGTCATCAGTGTCCAGCCCCCAGCGGCGATGGTGGCCAGCACCAGCCGTTGCCAGCGGCGGCGGACCACCCGGCCCAGCGGGAGGAAAACCGGAAAGGCCAGCAGGAGGTGGCGGGGCAACCCCATGTACGGGTGTAATGAGCCGGTGTGGTACGAGAAGGCCGCCAGCGTCATCGCCGCCACGTACCAGCGGTCGCTCCCCCGCAGGCGGCGCCAGGCCAGCGCCAGCAGGGCCAGAAAGAACCCCGCCAGCACCAGGTCGTACACCGTGTCCATATCCCCCGTCCGGGCCAAATGGAGGATGGCCCGCCGCAATGCCTCCCAGGGCCAGAGGAACCCCTGGACCGGGACCACCTGGCTGGCGCTGGGGGAGACCAGAAGAGAATAAATCAGCCTGTGGACGGAGGAGAAATCAGGCGACGCATCCCGCAGGACGAGGAGGCGGTACGCCGTCCAGAGCCCGTACCCCAGCGGCACCAGCAGGAGCGAGAGCCCGTGCACGGGGCGGTATTCTGCCCTGCCCCGTCGTCCGGCGTCCCACAGTTCCCAGGCCAGCGGAAACACCAGAAAGAGCCCCTGCTGGCGAGTGAGCGCGGCCAGCCCCCCCGCCAGCCCGGCGGCCCACGGGCGCCCCTCCCGGGCCCATTTCAGGCTCAACGCGGCCCAGAGCAGGAAGAGCCCCTCCGGGTAGGGGGCAAACAGGACACAGGCGGCCGGGAAGGTGGCGAAGAGGAGGGTGCTGACGGCCGCCTGCGATGGCCCCGCTTCCCGCTCCGCCATCCGGTAGAAGAGCACCAGCAGGCCCAGCGTGGCCAGCGTGCTGACCGTCAGCAGGGCCAGCAGCGGGGGAATCCCCAACCGGGCCAGCGGGACCGCCAGCCAGGGGTAGAGGGGGTGGAACTGGGCCGTCCCATCGTCGGGGCGATAGCCGAAGCGGACGATGCGCTCATACCAGAGCGCGTCCCAGCGGGCCCAGGGCGCCACCAGCACCCGCTCCAGCCAGAGGGAGAACGGCGGCGCGGGAGGCCAGGCCGGAACCCGCTGTTCCAGTTCAAGGAACGGGTGCAAGGTGGAGGCGAAGGCCGCGACGATGCCGGAAATCACCCGGAGCCCGGCCCAGAGCATCAGCGGGTAGGTTGGGATACGGCTACAGGGTGCATGTCGCATGTCGCAGGTCGCAGGTCGCATGTCGCAGGTCGCATGTCGCAGGTCGCAGGGCGCAGGGCGCAGGACGCAGGCTGCCAGGCCTGGGGACGCGGGCAGTAACTATTCAGGCTTCCTCACCCCAC
>Ga0272447_1002430_pt1 | contig 9944 bp, 10 predicted proteins | sample YNPCB0133_FD_194589 | JGI IMG/M metagenome (GOLD analysis project Ga0272447, IMG submission 194589) | Hot spring microbial mat communities from Yellowstone National Park, WY, United States - YNP-CB-013-3 | ecosystem: Environmental > Aquatic > Thermal springs > Hot (42-90C) > Sediment | place...
TTCTGCCGGTACCGCCTGCTCAACGCTCCGATGAGTGACACGCTCTCGACCGGAGCCCCACGACCACGCAGCGACGCGTCAACTCTTCTCCTACCATCCCATCGATCGCGATGATGACCGGTCACCGACCGCGTCGAGTCGGGAGCGAACTCGCTTGCAACTGACGCGAACTCGATGCCCCGAAGGGACGTATCGCCAGCCGCGAGTGCCGAAGCGCCCAGGGGCCCGAGGGCTTCTCCGCAAAACGCTCTCTCCGGGTCGTGCACCGGCACAGCCATTCAGTCGAGCCGAACGAAGCCGAAAAGACGATTGCCCCTCATCGAGTGGCCATGTGCTTCCGCGCAACCGCTCCACGGAGTTTCGACCGAGTCCCCCTGGACAACGCGAGCGGGTCAGGGTATACTAAGAGCAACAAACGAGCGCGGGAGTAACTCAGCTGGTAGAGTGCCGGCTTCCCAAGCCGGTTGTCGCGGGTTCGAATCCCGTCTCCCGCTCCGAACGTGCGGACGATCCTGTGATCGTCCGCTTCGTGTCTCAGTCGTTGGCTGCGCTCACTACCTGCAACACCGCTTCACTTCGTCGTCTCGCACCGACTGGGCATGGATCGCCCGAACTCGACCACACTGCTCGTGGCTCTGTCCCCGTACCGCTGCAACACAAGGTTTCTCGTGGGAAACCCACACCCTGCCGGATCGCTCGTCTCTCCAACGCTGCCGAGTCGGGAAGGGCACGATTAGCACGAGACGTTCTCCTGGATTTCCGTGAAACGTTCTCGCTTTCACCCGCCGTGTTCGCCGAGCGACCCCGTCATCCGCCGAGAGCGGTTGACTGCGACCCGATGGCCACGCCTGACGACGTAATCGCCGCCCCGCGCCGAGCCGAGAGGACCAAAAGCACTCGCGCAATTCGGACGAGATCCGCTCATCACACAGGATCGAGCGACCCCAGAAGCGCGTGCGCGTAGTCGCGCGTCCGCTCCAGATGATCGAGCGGATCGATGGCCAGGGCGTACAGTGCGCCGCAGGCTTCGCGTAGCACGCCCTCGAACAGCAGGAGCTTGCCCCCGACCGCTAGTGACCCATCGAGCCATCCAGCATCTCGTTCCGGGACCCCAGGAAGTCCGAGCCCCACTGCACACGTCCGGGCATAGGTTGTGGGGAGCAATGCCGTCAGCGGACCGGCCGCTTGGTGCCAGCGCTCTTGCGTGCCGATGCCCAGGAGGTGAAACACGGGCGGGAGCGGCTCGTCGGACTGCTTGGCGAACATCGTCGCGACGCGATCCGCCAACTCGGCGGCGATCGTGTCCGAGTCAAACCAGGCGGCGAGAGCAGCGGCCGTCAGGACGGCGCTCGCCACCTCGTCGCGCGGATAGTCGTCCAGCTGACCGGTCGAGCCTCGCGGCGCCATCGACCGGCCAGCGAGCGATCGCTCGTCCACCTCGCGTGTCGCCATCGCTCTCCAGGACGCCGTGGTATCCCGCCAGAGCTGCTCCAGGAAGCAGTCCGAGATCGGGAGTTCTCCGCGACGCAGCGCACAGGCGTTCGAAAACTCAGCTGCTGCCTGGTCTTCGAGCGCGAACGGATGCGGGATCCTCTCGCGCAGGTGCCAAAGCAGCGGCCAGTCCAACGAAAATCGGTCCGGATCGCACCGGCCACGCACGTGGTCTTCCAACTCCAGAACGGCGAGAGCGACCGAGATCGATCCGAGACTCCAGCGCGAAAAGCGGCGCACCACTTCCCAGGGAACACGCGCACGCCGGGTGCCGGGCAACCCACCCTCCTCGCGTTCCCGGAGCGCGATCACGACCCACGGCTCGATCCCGACGAGACCAGCCAAGCGCAGTGCGAGTTGCGTCTCCAGTAGCGGCTGCAGTTCAGTCACCACAGCTCGGAAGAAGTCGAATGCGACCGCGTCCAGCCATGACTCACGGATCCGCGCATCGAGACCCGAGCGCTGCATCGCGACCTCCAGTCCCAACGACTGGCCACGCGCCTGCCATGCCCGAGCAGCTCTCGCGTATTCACCGATCAGCCGATCGCGGCGAGCATCCGCCATCGTACTCTCCACGAACGCCCGATGCACCCGTTGTGCGATCTGGAAAGTGCGCTCGCTCTCGCTCACGCCTTGGATCCTTTGGTTTCGTGTCCAGCACCCACGAACGCCGAGTCAACCACCTTGCGTGCCGATCCGGAGGAATCTCGCTGTCCACTCGACGAACTGCTCCATCGCATCCCGGTATTCGGCGATCCATTCGAGCGGTTCCGCGACGAGCGCGCGGACCGCACCTGCCGACTCGCGCAGGATCGCCTCGAGCAAGACGAGTCGCCACACCAGGTCGTCGGAGACGGACTGGCTCGTGCGCGACGGACGGAGCGCCCACTCGATATCGAGCACTCGCGCGATCATGCGCGCATAGGCACTTTCCACGAGCGGCTCGAGTGCTGCGCGGCTGCCCTCCCAGATTTCGAGAGCCTTCTCCGCGCTCAATAGTGCAGGCAGCCGGTCGCCCCATCCGTCCACCAGACCGACGGCGACGCGCAAGAGCTGGGGGAGGACACCGTCGGCTGGGTCGCACGTGTCCGGGTAATGCAACGGATGCCACGACCGGCCCGAGCGAATGCGCGCGAACGAGCGTGGCGGTTCGCCGTAGCGCTCGACCCGGGCCAACGACGCCCGTTCGATGAGGAACATCCGCTCGTCGATGCGGCGATCCCACTGCTCGACCGCCGCGATGAAGTCGGTACGCTCCGGCTCGTCGATGAGCAACGGGTGTGGAATGCGCTCGCGGAGCGCCAACAAGGCAGGCCAGACCATCGGCTCCGCCGTGACTGGGCGTCCGATGTACTCGGGCAAGACCGCCTGGCCGGCGACGTCGATCATCTGGAGACCGAGCGCCCAGTTTCCGATCCATTGGATGACTTCCTCCGGAACATCCAGCTCCGTCGGATCCTGCTCCTCGCGTCGCACGCGGCGCGGGTAGACGGTGGCGAAGACGTACCACGGTTCGAGACCGAGCATGCTCGCTAGGGCGACCGCACCTTGCGTCTCCGAGAGCGGCCTCAACTGGTCGATGATGTCTTGAACGAAGTGAATACCCAAGACTTCTCGGTACAACCCGAAAGGGCTTCCCCTCGGCAAGCCGGTCAGCGGATCGACGAGCGAGGGATCGACCTGCGCGAGCGCGCGGCCGAGATCGAGTCGTTTCCCGCTGTGGCGCCAGTCCTCGGCTGCTGCGAAGAGTTCCGCGAGCATGGTCGGTCGCTCCGTTCCGCGATCGCGCAACCGGATCGCCATCGGTGCAGCTTGTCCGGCCATGACGAGCTTGCCGAAATCGATCATGACGCTTCTCTCCTCACCTCAGCGACGATCCACCCAATTCCCAGTCTCGGAGGCGTGCGGGAACACAGGGGTTCCCGCTTCTCGACTCGTCCTCGCAATCCAACCGATCGTCCACTCGTAGCGGCTCCCCGATGCAGAGACCAGCAGCCGACCCTGGTCAACGCTCGCAACCAGCGGCGTGTGCCATACTCGGTCGCGCGGGAGGAAGTCGCCACCAGTTATGAAGGGGCCCTCGCCCGATCGACTGGAAAGGGCAGACGCGATGGAGCAACCGGTCCTGCTCGTCACCCACCATGCTGGGATCGTGACGCTCACGCTCAACCGGCCGGCTGTCCGCAACGCGCTCGATCTCGCTCTCGCGCGAGCGATCGCGACGACCGCACGGGAACTCGCCCAGGATGCGAGCCTGCGCCTCGTCGTCTTGCGCGGTACCCCACCCGCTTTCTGTGCCGGGGCCGACCTGACCGAACGTTCGAAGCTGTCCCCACGCGAGCGGACCGCTCACACCGATGCCATCGCCGCCGCGGTCGAGGCGATCGCCGAGCTACCGGTGCCGACGATCGCCGCGATCAGCGGCGCCTGCTTGGCAGGCGGGGCAGAACTCGCCCTCGCCTGTGACCTCCGCTTCGCGGATACCACCGCCCGCATCGGCTTCCCGGAAGTGCGCCGCGGCATCTTTCCCGGGGCAGGCGGTGTGCTGCGGCTGCCCCAACTCGTCGGCCGCGGGCGAGCAGCTGATCTCCTCTTTTCCGGCCGAACACTCGATGCGCAGGAAGCGTTCCGCATCGGGCTCATCGACCAACTCTGCGAGCCGGGTCACCTCGACACCATGCTCGACTATTGGAGCACGGAACTCCGGCAAGCGGCTCCCGGTGCAGTGCGCGCGGTCAAAGCTGCTCTCCAACGGGCACTCACCACCGACGCGGTCACGCTCGCCGATATCCGGTCCCTCCGTCGCGCACTCGACGAAAGCCCGGAGTACGAGGAAGCACTCCGGGCCTTCGCCGAACGACGCCTACCGAGTTGGGTGACCGGTTAACTCGCTTCGACTGTGAACGTCGTCTCGAGGTCATTCACGACCAGGGTGTAGGTTCCCGGTTCCAACTCGCCGAGATCGACGGAGGTCGTGAACGGCCGCAGCACTTGTGCACACATGAGGCCGCGTGGTCGCTGCCACTGCACTGTCACGATCACCCTCGTGCCGTCGACGGTAACCTCCGGAGACTCGACGAGTTCAGCACAGGCATCAGGCAATGCTCCCTGCACATCGACGGCGACCTGCCGCGGCCGCTCATCACCGACGCGCACCTCGACCTGTTCGATCATGGCGTAGCCATACTCATGGCTGCCGCTTCCGGGTTCTTCACGTGCGACCGAGTTCACATCGATCTCCACTCGGTTCAGCTCGACGATCCAGTCGTCACTCACCACGACACCGAGCGGGATGACCAGTGTCTCTTCGCGGAGCACCTGCGCACACATCTGGTCGCTCGGCCCCACTCCCCACACTTCGACGCGGATTCGCTTCCCGTCGATCGTGACCGCATGATGCAGTTCCGTACACGCATCCGGGAGCGTGAGATCGATCACGAGTTCGGTCTGGTTCGAATATGGAGCGTCGCGCAACGTCACGTGCCGGAAAAAGATCCCACGTCGCTCCGTTGTCGCTACAGGATCAGCCGTCGGCTCCATCACAGCCGGCGAGCCCGGGGTAGGAGGACCACCAGTTGCCCCTCGATCACTCGCGTTCGTCGCTGCTCCGCAAGCAGCCAGTGCGAGGCCAGCGAACAGCATGACGAGGGTGAAGAATGAGCTCACACTCATCGTCCGTCTCGCGTTGGGTCGTCGCATCGCAGCCTCCTCTCATGCTCTCGTCAATGAGACGATCGGCATGCCGGGCAAGTTCCCAAAGGGTTGCCGCCTTCGCGACCCGCTAGACTAAGACGGTGAGCGAAAGGAGCAACGCGATGCCGGTGACACTCGCTGGTTACACGGTGGAACCACTCGTCGATGTCGAGGGAGCATTCTTCCCGCTCGCAGTCGTTTTCCCCGATGTTCCACTCGAGTCCTGGGAACCGTACCGGGACCGCTTCCCGGACACCTTCGCACGAGAGAACATGCTCTACACGCGCGTCACCTGCTACCTGATCCGTGGCCATGGCCGCACCGTGCTCGTCGACGCGGGCATCGGCGCCGGTCCCGATCCGCTCTTCGGCCATCAGCGCGGGCGCTTACTCCAGGAATTGGCTCAACGAGGGCTCGCGCCAGGTGATATCGATACGGTCATCCTGACGCATTTGCATCCTGACCATACCGGCTGGGCAGCACAGAGCGGCCAGCCGACCTTCCCGCGCGCCCGGTATCTGGTGCACGCTCGAGAACTCGAGACGTTCCAACGTGAAGACGTGCGCGCTGCTATGCACCAGATCGCACCTGGGTATCTCGACCGTTGTCTCGATCCGCTCCAGCAGGCAGGAGTCCTGGCAACGGTGGACGATGACACCGAAATCGCGCCCGGACTCCACCTGACCATTTCGCCCGGCCACACACCCGGGATGATGCGCGTCGTCCTCAGGGGGACGCTAGGCTCACTCTGGCTCGTCGCCGATACATTCACGCATCCAGCTCAAGTGACCGAGCCGACCTGGTGTTCTGCGTTCGATATGGACCGTTCGCGAGCGATCGCGACACGACTCGAGGTGCTCGGTCGAGCCCATGAGGAGGACGCGCTCGTGATGGCGAGTCACTTTCCGACGATCCCCGGTCGGATCCGGCAAGAGAACGGTTCGTTCCGCTGGGAGCCGATCAGCGATTAAGACAAACCCTGCAGGAGGGTCGTCAGCGCGCTGCTCGCGACGAGGAGCAGAACGAGCACGGCGACGAAGATGATCGTCACGGCCAAAAGCTGGACGAAAGCTGCCACATCGGCGGCGAACCAGGCTCGTGCTCGGCGAGTCGGCGCTGGTCGAAATGGACTCGGTGCTGGAGCGATATAGCGCTGGAAGAGGAGGTCTGCCACTGCCCGCTGGCGCAACTGCTCGTCGTAGGCTCGTCGCCGCGCTGGATCGCTCAGCACCGCGTAGGCAGCGTTCAGGAGCTTGGCCCGCTCCTCGGCGATGCGACGTTTGTCGGGATCCCGTATTCGATCAGGGTGACAATGACGGATGAGCTGCCGATAGGCACGCCGGATCTCGTCGCTCGTCGCCGTGACGGGGACCCCCAGAATCTGGTAGTAGTCCATGGTCGGATCGAAATCGCGCACCCCAGTCATCGTCTCTCGCCCCGCTCGGCTGAGCGACCCTCCAATTCTAGCGCTCCGCGCGCACAGCCCGCTCCCATATCACTTCCTCCCTCTCGGTGCGAAACAGGTTCCTTTGTCTTCCCTTCGGTCACGCTGCGCGAGCCAGCCAGCCGTACAGGACAACTGTCCACCCTCCCGACCGGAACCGTTCAGGTTGTGCCGAGGCGGAAGCTGGGAGACAATGACCCACGGGGTGTCGCGGTGACCGCTGGTCGGCGTGCCCGTGTCGAGCGAAGATGGCTGGTTGGCATCGACCGGATCGGTGCTGGCGCCGTCGTGCTCTCCGCTCTCGGTTTCGGTACGCTGGCCACCCTCACCAAGCTGGCCTACGGTGCGGGTGTTCCTGTCCCGACTTTGATCGCTTGGCGATTCGGCATCGCTGCGCTGCTCGTGATCATGGCGCTCCCGCTCGAGCAGTGGCGTCGCGGGCAGCTCTTCGGGCGCCAGCCGTGGACCGACCGTCGGCGCTTGGCCACGGCAGCGGCTGTCGCTTGTTTCGTCGGTAACACCATCTTGTACCTCGTCGCACTGCAACGCGTCTCGGTCGCCACGGCAGCGATCCTGTTCTACGTCTATCCGCTGGTGGTCCTCGCTCTCCGGCTCGTTGGTTGGCGAGAGGTGCCCACGCGGCGCCAGCTCGCCGCGCTCCTGGCTGGCTTCAGCGGCGTCACGCTCACACTCGGCTGGCGCTGGCACACCATCGACCTGACCGGTTCGCTTCTCATGCTCGCTTCGGCATCACTCTATGCCGCTTACATCGTCTTCGGCCACCGTGGTTTCCGCGACGCCTCACCGGTCTTGGCGACTGCCTGCACCTTTTCGGCAACAGCGGTCGTCGCGTTGGCGCTCCTCTCCGTGGAGCGTGCTCCGCTCCTCATCGACCGTTCGGCACTGCTCCCAGTGCTCGGCATCGTGGTGCTCGCCACCGTGCTCCCCGTTCAGCTTTTCCTGATCGGCACGCTCCGCTTGGGACCGACCCCAGCAGCGATTCTCGGCACGTTGGAACCGGTCGCCTCGGTCTTCGTCGCGATGATGGTGCTCAGCGAGCAGCTGACGCTGGTACAGCTCGTTGGTGGGCTGCTGGTACTGACTGCGGCTGCGGTGATCAGTGGACAAGGAGGGAAACCGTGACCGACTGGGGAATCGATTGGAATGCGCTTCAGGACGAAGTCACTCGCCACTTGCAAGCATTGATCCGCTTCGAGACGGTCAATCCGCCCGGCAACGAGACCCCGCTCGCCGAGTATCTCGCGGGGGTACTCAGGCGTGAGGGGATAGCCGCTGAGGTCGTCGAAAGTGCACCCGGTCGGGGCAACCTGGTCGCCCGCCTCCGCGGTCGGGGGCACGGTCGCCCGCTCCTGCTCATGGCCCACAGCGATGTCGTCAGCGTGGAGCGCGACAAGTGGACACGCGACCCGTTCGGTGGGGAACTGGTCGACGGGAGAGTCTGGGGACGAGGTGCCGTCGACACCAAGGGGCTGGTGGCTTGCGAACTGGGCGTGATGCTGACGATTCAGCGCCTGGGGCTCCCGCTGGAGCGGGACCTCATTTTCGCTGTCTTCGCCGACGAGGAAGCCGGCGGTCAGTACGGGGCGTGCTGGATGTGGGAGCATCGGCGCGACCTGATCGACGCCGAGTTTGCGATCAACGAAGGGGGCGGTATGGCGCTCACCCTCGGTGGCCAGCGCTTCTATCTCTGCCAGACCGGCGAGAAGGGCGCAGCACGCTTGCGCCTGACGGCACGCGGCCAGCCAGGACACGCCTCCATGCCGATCCCCGATACTGCGATGCAGCATGCCGCTCGAGCTATCCTGACCCTCTCGACGCATACCTTCCCGACTGTCCTCACGCCAACCGTCACCCGCTTTCTGCACGAGATCGGTCGCGCCCTGGGCGGCTCAGTCCGTCAGCAGATCGAGTCAGCACTCGCCGATCCGACATGGGAACGACTGGCTGCCTTGCCGCTCGGCCCGGGCGAGCGCCGTCTCCTCTACGCGATGACCCGCAATACTGCTGTCCCGACCATCGTGCGCGGTGGTCACCGCATCAATGTCATCCCCTCCGAAGTCGTGGTCGAGGTCGATGGACGGATTCTCCCCGGCCAAGAACCCGAAGCGTTCGCCGCCGAAGTCCAGCGACTCGTGGGCCCGCACGTCGAGGTCGAATTGACGACGCGCGGTCGAGGACTGGAGGCAGATCCTGATTCCCCACTCTTCCGCACGATCTCTGAGACGATGGCCGAGCTCGACCCAGGTGCGCGGGTGGTTCCCTACTTGATCCCCGGGGGAACCGATGCCAAGTGCCTGCCCGGGATCACGGTGTACGGCTTCATGCCGATGCGAGATCATCCAGAGGAGTTCGAGCTGGCGCATGCCCACGACGAGCGCATTTCCGTTTCCACGCTCGGCTTTGCCACCCGTGCGCTCTTCGAAATCGTCACACGTTTCTGCGCACCCCGAGCCAGGAGCCGGTGATGCCGCTGCTCGTCCTCTTCGATATCGACGGCACGCTGTTGCGCGCCGGGGATCCCCTCCACGCCCAAGCCATGCGCGAAGCGCTGCACGACATCGTCGGTGAACCGGTTCCGCTCGACGGCATTCCGCTGGCCGGTATGTTGGACCGGCAGATCGCACGCTTGGCCTTGCTCCGGCACGGTTTGGACGAAACGGCCATTTCCGAACTCCTCCCACGGATCATGGAACGGACCGGTGCGCTCTACGCTACCCGTCTCCGTCCCGGGGAGCGCCAGGACTGGGTACTGCCCGGCGTGCGACCGCTTCTCCTCCAGCTCGCTGCTCGGGGGCATCTTACCGGCGTCCTCACCGGCAATGTCGAACTGGTGGCTCGTGCCAAACTCGCTGCTGCTGGTTTGGCTGAGCACCTCCCCTTCGGTGCCTATGGCGACCAGGCCGACGAGCGCCATCAGCTCGTCGCACTGGCGCGCGCGACCGTCCGTGAACGGTATCGGCTGGTCATCCCACCCGAGCAGACGATCCTCGTCGGCGACACGCCACGCGACATCGCAGCGGCCCAGGCGAGCGGAGTGCGGATTCTCGCCGTCGCGACCGGCCGCTTCGGCGTGGCAGAACTGGCCGCCTGCCTGGCCGATGCCGTTCTGCCCGATCTGGCTGACACGGCGGCGGTGCTCCGAACCCTGGAGGCACTCGCTGGCGCGCATCCGCGGTGAGACGAGTTCAGCCCTCCACGCCGGGCTCACCACGAGGAGGACGGGGAGCGACGACTGCCCAGCCGTCCCAATCAAGCGGCACTCTTCGCGATGCGACGAGTCACCCGGATCCCGAGA